>Ga0247727_10019552_pt1 | contig 10482 bp, 10 predicted proteins | sample WisWelCaveWW1625_FD_202498 | JGI IMG/M metagenome (GOLD analysis project Ga0247727, IMG submission 202498) | Biofilm microbial communities from Wishing Well Cave, Virginia, United States - WW16-25 | ecosystem: Environmental > Aquatic > Deep subsurface > Groundwater > Cave microbial mat | place... | reverse complement strand
GAGGCCGGCGCCGAGGCCTACCAGGATCGCCACCACGGCGACGAAGAACGGCGGCACGTGAAAGTAAAAGATCCGCTGCACGACGCCCATGGTGCGCTCGGTCGGGGCCCAGAGGAACGCCAGGTAGAGGGCGATCACCATCATCACAGCCGTGAGAGCTGGAAACGCCCAGTCGGTTTGGTTCTTCATGTTCACCCCAGGAGCACGAAATCGATCAGCGCCGCCGCCAGCAGCGTGAAGATCAGGTCGAAGACCACCAGCAGCCGCAGCCAGGCCATCTCGGGCCCCATCGGCTCGCCCGTGAACACGGTGGTGGTCAACTGCACCGCCGCCATCAGCACGGGGATGGTGACGGGAAACACCAGCAGCGGCAGCATGACCTCGCGCAACTGCACGTTCACGGTGAGGGCGCTGAACATTGTGCCGACCACCGTGAAGCCCCAGGTTCCGAGCAGCAGCACCAGCAGGAGCCAGCCCCCGCCGCCTTCCCAGCGGACATTGTAGAAGATTACGAAGACGGGAAGCGCGGCCAGCTCGAGCACCAGCAGCAAAGCGGCGTTGGCCAGGGCCTTGCCGAGCAGGATGGCGGCGCCGGGGGCCGGGGAGGCGACCAGGGCGTCGAGGCAGTCGTTGGCGGTCTCGCGGGCGAAGCTGCGGTTGAGCACCAGCACGCCGGCGAAGCTGTAGACCAGCCACAGCAGCCCGCCCGACATGGCGCGCGTCTCCTCGCCGGAGGGGTCAAAGGTGAAGCTGAACAGCAGCAGCACGACAAGAGCGAAGGAGAAGGCAGCGTTGAGCACCTCCTTGCTGCGGCGCTCGACGCGGAGGTCCTTGAGAGCGATGACCAGGGCCGCGCGCAGCAGTCCCATCAGGCGGCCGGCTCCGTGTAGCGGCGGTAGACGGCTTCGGGGGTGGCTCGCCACTCCTCGCTGGCGGGGCCCCGGAAGGCCAGGCGTCCGCGATCGAGCACGGCGATGTCGGTGGCCAGGCCTACGGCCTCGCGCAACTGGTGGGTGCTGATGACGACCGTGCGGCCGGCGGCGTGGGCCTGGTCGATCAGGCCGGCCAGCAGCGCCGCCGCCCGGTCGTCGAGCGCGGTGAACGGCTCATCGAGCAGCAGGATGCCGGGGTCGTGGAGGAAGGCCCTGGCGATGGCCAGCCGCTGCCGCATGCCGCGGGAGTACTCCCGGGCCAGACTGCGGCGGACCCGAGCCAGCCCCGTGGTCTCGAGCCAGCGGTCGATGCGTCGGGCCGCGTCGGCGATGCCGTAGAGGCGGGCGAAGAAGGCGAGGTTTTCCTCTCCGGTCAGGTCGTCGTAGATCGAGATACCGTGGCCGAGGATGCCGATCTGCCGGCGGCCGGCCGTCTCGCGGAGGCTGGTGTGGCCGGCGGTGATCGTGCCGCGCGAGGGGGCCGACAGCGCCCCCAGCATCCGCAGCAGGGTGGTCTTGCCGGCGCCGTTCGGGCCGAGCAAGGCCAGGGTCGAGCCGGCGGCAATCTCGAGGTCGATGTCGCGCAGTGCGGCGAAGTCGCCGAAGAATTTCCACACGCCGCGGGCGGCGATCATGATTTCCGTTTCTTGATGGGTGTCGAAGCGGGGTTGCCGCTGGCGGTGTAGAAGCCGTAGAAACCCAGTCCCAGGATGGCGGCGGCAAATCCCAGGATCACCCAGAACTGCCCGTAGACCGCGGCCGGGATGATCGAGATGGAGTCGCCGCCGCCACCGCCGCCGGAATCGCCGGATCGGGAGAGCTTTCCCTGCCCGCTGATCGTCACCCGAAACGGATTGACGCCGAGGCTGAAGATGGCGGCCTTGCTCTGGGGCTCCTCGCCCATCGATCGCAGTCCCTCGCCTGCGATCTCGACGCCGGCGGGGGCGGCGATGCGGGTCGCGACGTTCTGGTAGAGGGTACGGCCGGAAAACTCCATGCCGGCGCTGTAGGGCACCTTGTAGGTGAGGTCGACGCGGTTCTCACCCGGCTTGATCGGGAAGCTGATCTTGTAGATGTCGGGCTCCCCGGTCTTGTCGGCTGAAGCGCGGATGGGCATTCCGGCTGGTCCTTGCGTGTTCACCTGGACGACGCCGTTGGCGCCGGCGGGCAGGTAGAACCGCAGCGTTCCCTGTTTGGGATCGACGTAGGTCACCGGCGGCTGCGCCGCGTTGTTGAAGAGGAAGCTCTCGTTGACGATCAGCTCCCGGCCGGAGGGCTCGAGCAGCATCACGTGCTGCTCGGGAGGGGCGGGGGCAGTGGATGCGGCGTAGACGGTGACCTTGACGTCGCCGGCGCGGGCGCCGGGTTGGAGCATCTCGCTGTAGGTGACGCCCTGGAACTCGGCCCGGAGCAGCATCGGGACGCCGGACACGTCCGAGTCGAAGCGGAACTTGCCGGCGTCGTCGCTGCTGGCGCTGCCGATGGGCTGCATGCCGGCGTCGAGCTTCACGAGCGAGACGGCGACGCCGCCCTGTTTGCGGCCGGTGGTGCCGTTCTCGACATAGCCCTGGATGGCCGCCAGGGCCGGAAGCGCCGCCAAAAGGAGCAGCAGGGGTCTAGCAGCTTGTGGCAAAAGGACCTTGTGGCAAATTTGCGCCAAGGTTAACTCTAGCAGAACCAACAACTTGCAGAAGCGCGGAGGCGAGGAACAGCGCTTTTGCCTCATGAAGCCGCCGGGATCGACTGTCCGCACTCGCCGCAGAACTTCATGGGCTGCGGGAAGCGCGTCGCACAGTTGGGACAGACCCAGACCGTATCGCTCGGGGGAGGAGCGGTGTCGGCCGCCGGCGGCGCGGCCGCCACGCCCTTGGCCGTCTGCGCCTTGACCTTCTCGATCTCGGCCAGCAGGCCGGCCAGTTGGCGCTGGAGCTCCTGCTTGCCCTGCTGGTAGTCCTGGTCGGAGAGCTTGTTCATGCGGTACTCAAACTGGAGGTCGCGGAGGTTCTCGTAGATCACCAGCTTTTTCTGCTCGAGGTGGGCGGTGGGATTGACGGGCTCGGGGGTGGGCAGGTCCTTGCTGCGAACCAGAAGAGTGATGGCGAGGGCGGCAATGATGAGGATGGCGGCGGCGGCAAAAATCATTCCAGGTCGGCCAGCTCCTTCTCCATCTGGTCGCGGAAGCGGTCGATCGCCGGAGAGACCGGGGCGGGCGTGGGCCGCGGCCGCCGCCACCGGAGGATCACCTGTCGAACCACCAGCAGCCCCACCGCCAGGGCCAGGAACGGCATCAGGTAGCCGAGCAGGTTGAAGCCTTCGGCGGGAGGCGCTGCCAGGACCACCAAGCCGTACTTCTCCCGCATCTTCGCCAAGATCGCAGTTTCGTCGAGGCCCGCGGTGAGCATCGGACGGATCTGGGCGTTGACCTCATCCCGGAAGTGGCAGTTCAGCATGTTGCAGGATCCGACGGTATAGCTGCAGGGAGTGCACTGGCATTTCAGTTTTTCGCCGATGGCGCGGAGGCGGCCGTGCATTTTGTCCCCGGTCGAAACCGTCTGCGCGGCCAGGCTGAGGGCGACGAGGACGCCGGCGCTAGCTGTGCCGAACCGTTTCATGTTGGGCTGCCGTTCCCACGATCTGGGTGCGGGCGTAGGCCAGCTTCACCTTGCTCGGCATCAGGGCGACGAGGGTTCCCAGGATCACCACGAACGTCCCGACCCACACCCAGGTGACGAGCGGGTTGATGAACACCTGGATCACCGGCCGCTGGCCGTCGTTGGAGTTGCCCGCGTAGACCACGTAGACGTCTTCCTGGATGCGGGGGTGGATGGCGACCACGGTGGTGGGCTGCTGGCTGGCGTGATAGAAGCGCTGCTCGGCCCGCATGGTGTCGAAGGGCCGGCCGTCCCTGGAAACTTCGACCACGGCGACGCCGGTGGCGTAGTTGGCGTTGTCGCTCTTCTGGAGGTCGGCCAGCCGGAAGGAGTAGTGGCCGAGCTTTAGGGTCTCACCGACGCTGAGCTCGTCCTGGGCCTCGAGGGTGAAGGCCTGGCCGGTGAAGCCGATGAAGAGGAGCACCATACCCATGTGGACGATGTAGCCGCCGTAGCGCCGGGTGTTGCGATGGGTCAGCTCGACCGCGCATCCGGCCAGCGAACCGCCCGACTTGGCCTGAATGGCACGGGCGCCCCTGTAGAACTCGCCCAGGATGGTGAGCGCCACGAAGCAGCAGAGCATGAACGACATCAGCACGTAGAAGTTCCAGATGCGGAAGGCGGCCAGCGCCACGCCCAGGCCGAGCGCCGCCACGCTGGGCCAAAGGAAGTTGCGCTTGAGGCTTTCGACGGAGGTGCGCCGCCAGGCGAACAGCGGGCCGACGCCGGTGAGAAACAGCAGGAACAGCCCGATCGGGATATTGATCTTGTTGAAGAAGGGCGGGCCGACGCTGATCTGCTGGCCGGTGAACAGCTCGCTGATCACCGGGAACAGCGTCCCCCACAGAATGGCGAAGCAGGAGGCGAGCAGCACCAGGTTGTTGAACAGGAAGCTCGATTCGCGGGACACCACCGACTCGAGCTGGCTCTCGCTCTTGAGGTACTCGAGGCGATCGAGGATCATGTAGACGGTCCCGGCGATGCCAATGGCGAGGAAGGTGGCGAAGTACTTGCCGATCGGTCCTTCCGAAAAGGCGTGGACCGATTGGACTATGCCGCTGCGGGTGAGGAAGGTGCCGAAAATGCACAGGAAGAAGGTGGCCGAGACCAGGGTGATGTTCCAGACCTTCATCATGCCCTTTTTTTCCTGCATCATGACCGAGTGGAGGTAGGCGGTGGCGGTGATCCAGGGCAGCAGCGAGGCGTTCTCGACGGGGTCCCATCCCCAGTAACCGCCCCACCCGAGCACGGCGTAGGCCCAGCGGCCGCCCAGCATAACGCCGCAGGTCTGGAAGAGCCACGTAACCATGGTCCAGATTCGTGTGGTGGCCAGCCAGGTCTCGCCCTTCTGTTTGGTGATGAGGGACGCCATGGCGAAGGCGAACGGCACGCTGAAACCCACATAGCCGAGGTACAGCATCGGCGGGTGGATGCGCATCATGGCGTGTTGGAGCAGGGGGTTGAGGCCGCGTCCGTCGGGCACGGCGGTGATCTCGCCGTTCGACGCCAGCACCTGGAAGGGGCTGGCCGGGAACACCACCAGCACCAGGAAGAACATCTGGATGGTCATCAGGATGGCGATGACGTAGCCCATCATGTCGCGGTGCCTTCGCCGGTAGGCGTAGACCGCCACCAGCGAGTAGGTGGACAGGATGAAGAGCCAGAACAGCAGCGAGCCCTCCTGGCCGCCCCACCAGACGGTGAACTTGAAGGCCGCCGGCAGGTCGCGGTTGCTGTGGCCGGCGATGAAGCTCAGCCGAAAGTCATTCTGGTAGATGAGGTAGATCAGGATGCCGGAGGCGGCCGTAACCAGGGCCCACACCGCGAGCACGCCGCGCTCGGCGGTGGCGGCCAGGTAGGGCTTGTTCTTCCACTTGCCGACCAGGGCCGCCAGAATGGTGTAGAGGGAAAGACAGAAAGCCAGCAGAAGGGCTAAGGCGCCGAGGTTTTCCATAGGTCTCCGAAGGGCGGCGACACCCTGTTTCTAATCAGCTTGTGCGGGGCGCGGCCGTCTGGTTGGTTGGCTGGGCCCCGGGTTTGGCCTCGTACTTGGAGGCGCACTTGGCCTGGATCTTCTTGGCCTCAAACACTCCGTCGGCGCCCAGCCGTCCGTCGGCCAGGGCGTTGGAGTTGTCCTTGAAGGTGTCCGGCAGCGGGTCGCGGCCGGTATAGACCACCTTCTGCTTCAGTTGCTCCTGCACCAGCACGAACTCCACCCGGTGCGCGAAACGGACAATCGAGCCCGGCGCGACGTCCCCGGCCACGCGCAGCCGGCGGTCGAGCGCCTTCTCGCGCATGGCCTGCATCTCGGCGAGGGTGATGTAGTAGGTCTTGGTCTCGTTGATGCCGGCCACCGCCAGCCAGGTCAGGGATGCCAGCACCACCACGATGATGGCCGCGAACTTCCAATAACGTTTCATGGCTCGCCCCTCGTAGGAACCCTCCAGTATAGCGCGTTCCGCCCTTCCGCTCAGTTCTCACCGCCGTTGGTGCGGGCCCTCAGGAATCGATCCATGATTCGGGATAGCTCCATCTGCACAGCAATGAGCGCGTTGAGCTTAGCTTCGTACTCATCCTGCTTGTCGGCCATCCGGTCCATCCAGCGGGCCATAGCGTCCTGAACCGCGTGCAGGTGCTCGGAATCATCCTTGCTCCGCATCTCAGCGTGGCGCTGCAGCTCGGCGGTCACGGCAAGATCATCCTCGATCCTGCGGAAGCGGGCTTCGGTCTCGGGAGAGAACATCCGGTCACCTGCCCCTATTGTAGAACAAGTCCCGGCCTTCCACCAGCGACCGCATCTTGCCGTCGGCGACGCTGCGCTGCAGCATCCAGAAGCCACAGTCGGGATGGATCCACTGCAAGCGGCCTTCGCCGAGCTCCCGGACGGCATTGTCGATCCGCGAGGCGATCAGGTCCGGCGTCTCGATGAAGTTATCCTTGATGTCGACCACGCCCATTCCCAGGCCGATCCGGGGATCGAGGTCGCGAAACACCGGCAGCTCGTCGTAGCCGCGCCGGGCAAACTCGAGCACCAGGTGGTTGACGTGGAGCGAGTTCAGGAACGGCAGCAGATCCCGCCAGAACCCTTTCTGGATCGTCTGGCCGCCGTAGTTGCCGAAGCAGACATGGACGGCCCGCTCGGTCCGGATTCCGTCGAGCACATGGTTGATGGCCTCCCCCGCCCACTGCCGGTCCTCAGGATGGCCGCTGATGTTGGCCTCGTCCAGTTGGACCACCGCCGCCGGGACTTGCTCGAGCTGCCGGCGCAACACCCCGGCGATAGCCATGGCCAGTTTGGGGGCGCTGCCGTAGTGCCGGTCGGTGAGGGTCTTGGCGAGCATGTGCGGGCCCGTGCAGGTGAACTTCAGGGGCAGCCGGGTAAGGGTGGCGAGGAACTCGAAGTCTCCGGGCAGGTTCAGGGCGCCCTCCCCCAGCTCCGCGGTGACGATCCCAGCCGGGGCCTTGCGGAAGCTCATCCCCTGGTCGGCGCGGAAGGCTTCCAGGTCCGAAATCGAGTAGCGGGTCTGGACGCCCGCCAGGGGCCGGACGAAGTAGTCGATCATGCCGTTGGTTTCCGGGTGGCTGGGATCGAACCGTTCCAGCTCCCCGGAGGCGATCACGTCGAGTCCCGCCAGCTCCTGCGTCTTGAGGACCACCAGAACCGCGTCCCGCAAGGTCAACCTGGAGGTTTGTCCGTAGAACCATTGCGGGATGGGGTAGCTGCCGACGACAGTTGTTTTTATCCTCATTCTGTTGCATTATAGACGAGCGAACCCACTGGAGTTTTTGACCACGCCGCCGCTCGAGCGGGCCATGGCGCGGTAGTGTTTATGGAATGCCCTCAGTGTCGATTTGAGAACCCGGTAGGAGCCCAGAAGTGCCAGCAGTGCGGCATCGGGCTGGAGCTGGGAGGACTGACGACGACCGGGGCCGGGATCCCGTCCGGCTGGTCGGCGCCGCTCTCCCGGACCAGCGCCGTCAACAGCATCACCGCGCTGGCGGAGCTGCGGCCGGGCAGCATGCTCGCCGGCCGCTACGAGATCCAGCAGCTTCTGGGCGAAGGGGGAATGGGGGCGGTTTACAAGGCCCTGGACACCGAGCTCGACCGGGTGGTGGCGGTGAAGGTGATCCGTCCGGAGCTGGCCGGACGCCCCGAGGTGCTGGCGCGCTTCAAGCAGGAGCTGATCCTGGCCCGCCAGGTGACGCACCGCAACGTGATCCGCATCTTTGACCTGGGCCAGGCCGACGGCATCAGGTTCATCACCATGGAGTACGTGGAGGGCCACGATCTGAAGACCCTCCTGAAGCGGCAGAAGTTCTCTCCCGAGGAGGCGGCCGGCATCATGGGGCAGGTGTGCCTGGCGCTCGAGGCGGCCCACGCGGAAAGCGTGATCCACCGGGATCTCAAGCCGCCCAACGTCCTGGTGGAGGAGAACACCGGCCGGGTCCTGGTGATGGATTTCGGCATCGCCCGCTCAATGGAGCAGAGCGGCATGACGCAGACCGGGGTGCTGGTGGGGACGCCCGAGTACATGTCGCCGGAGCAGGCCAAGGGCGAGAAGCTGGATACGCGCAGCGACTTGTTTCCGGCGGGAATCATTTTCTACGAGCTGCTCACCGGCAAGCAGCCCTACCACTCCGAGACGGCGATGGGGACGCTGCTGAAGCGGGTGCAGGAGAAGGCCGTCCCGCCGATCGAGGTGAATCCAGCCCTCCCGCAGACGCTGAACGACATTGTGGTGAAGTGCCTGGCCATCAGTCCGGCCGAGCGCTACCAGACGGCCAAGGACATATGGCGGGATCTGGAGCTGTGGAAAGGGCCGGGGGTGAGCAGTGCGGATGCAGCCACACTGATAGCGGGCGCTCCGCCGATGGGCCTCAGCCAGGTGGGCGCAACCTTGGTTCCACCTGCCCCTCCGATGAAGCCAACCCCACGCCTTTGGGAGCGATTGCCACGCTCCTGGAGGTGGGTGGCCGCCGGAGCCGCTGCGGTGCTGCTGGCGGCTACCGCGCTGGTGTGGCGCGATCGTGCGCCTGCCACAGCGCCCGGCCCTCAGAAACAGTTGCTGGTGCTGGTGGCCGATTTCAACAACGCCACCGGCGACCCTGTCTTCAATGGCGCTCTGGAGCCGATCTTCATCACCGCCCTGGAGGGCGCCTCGTTTATCAACTCTTATAGTCGCGGCGAGGGACGCAGGGTCGCGGCGCAGTTGCAGCCGGGAACAACCAAGTTGGACGAGCCGGTGGCGCGGCTGGTCGCGATGCGCGAAGGCATCCACTATATCGTCGCTGGTTCCATCCTTCCGGAAGGCACGGGCTACCGGCTTTCGGCCAGGGCCGCAAACACAGCCGGGAAGGTGATCGCGACCCAGGAAATTGAGGCCGCGAACAAGCAAAGCGTATTAGTTGCTGTAGGGAAACTTGCCGCACGCATCCGGATTGCGCTGGGCGATGACACGCCAGAGCCCCTCCAGTTGGCGGCCGCGGAGACCTTCAGCGCCGCGTCCCTGGAAGCCGCGCAGCGCTACGGCATGGGCGTGGAACTCAATTTCGCGGGGAAATTCGACGACGCGATCCGCTACTTCGAGCAGGCGGTAGAGTTGGACCCCAACCTGGGCCGCGCGTACTCCAGCCTGGCGGTGGTGCACTTCAACGTGGGCAAACGCCCGGAGGCGGACAAGTACTTCAAGCTGGCCATGGCCAAGATCGACCGCATGACGGATCGGGAAAAGTACCGCACCCGCGGGGTTTACTACCTGATGATCCGGAATCATCAGAAGGGGATCGAGGAGTTCAACGCGCTCTTGAAACAGTATCCCGGCGATTCGGGGGGGCTGGGGAATCTGGCGGTCGGCTACCTGTACGGCAGGGACATGCCGCGCGCTTTGGAGGCCATCCGCCGGCAGACCCAGATCTATCCCAAGTACCTGCTGGCAAGGCACAACTTGGCCGTCATGGCCCGAAACGCGGGCGACTTTTCAGCCGCAGCGCAGGAGGAGCGCGCGGTGTTGCAGGTGAACCCGGCCTACGTGCGCGCCTACACCGTGCTGGCGCAGGCCGAGCTGGCGCAAGGGCGCAAGGAGCAGGCCATCGAGACCTACCGACAGCAACAAGCCGTCAGCGCGCGCGGAGCATCCTTCGCCGCCAGCGGGTTGGCCGACACCGCCCTCTTCGACGGCCGCCTCAGCGACGCCGCCGCAATCCTCGACAAGGCGGCCACCGCCGATCTGGCGAATAGTATGCCGGAGGCAGCCGCGAAGAAATTCGCGGTGCTGGCGGAGGCCAATCTGGCCCTGGGACGGAAGGCGCCCGCGCTGGCGGCCGCCGGGCGCGCGGTCCATTGGGGTGGCAAGGAGGTCAGTGTGCTGGTTCTGGCGGCGCACGTCTACCTCCAGGCGGGACAGGAAGCCAAGGCCCGTGATGTGGCTACAGAACTCGGCGCACGACTGGAGCCCGATCCCCAGGCGTATGCCAAATGGATCGAAGGCGAGGCGCAACTGAACCGCGGTAACGCCAAGCAAGCCATTAAGCTCTTTCAGGACGCCCAGAAATTCGCTGACACCTGGCTCGGACGCCTTGGCCTGGGCCGCGCCTATCTGAAAGCTGGAATGTTTACAGAAGCGCTTTCTGAGCTGGAGCTGTGCCTGAAGCGCCGCGGCGAGGTCACCGAGGTGTTCATCGATGACGTCCCTACTTTTTGGCTTCTCCCGCCGGTCTACTATTACCTGGGGCTCTCGCAGGACGGCCTGCACAGTGACGGCGCCGCGGAATCCTACCGCACCTTCCTGGCGATCAAGGCCAAAGCCAACCCAGATCCGATGATCGCCGATGCCCAGCGCCGGCTGGCAGGGCGGTAAACTCACCGGCCTCAGTCTCCCCCCTCGATTCAAAGATGCGTG
>Ga0247727_10019551_pt1 | contig 10482 bp, 5 predicted proteins | sample WisWelCaveWW1625_FD_202498 | JGI IMG/M metagenome (GOLD analysis project Ga0247727, IMG submission 202498) | Biofilm microbial communities from Wishing Well Cave, Virginia, United States - WW16-25 | ecosystem: Environmental > Aquatic > Deep subsurface > Groundwater > Cave microbial mat | place... | reverse complement strand
GTCGCGGAAGTGTTCCAACGCACGCATACACTTGCGCTGAAAGGCTTCATCACCCACCGCCAGCGCCTCATCCACAATCAGGATGTCTTTTTCAACGACGACTTGCACCGCAAAAGCCAAGCGTACCGCCATACCACTGGAATACAATTTCACCGGCTGGTCAATGAACTCGCCAATGTCCGCGAAGGCGACGATCTCGCCGAAGCGGTCTAAGACCTCCGCCTGACTCAACCCCAAGATTGCGCCATTAAGAAAGATGTTCTCGCGGCCGGTGAATTCGGGATTGAAGCCGCTCCCGAGTTCTAGAAGCGCGGCCACGCGGCCATGCAAATCTACAGCGCCCTCGGTAGGGGTGAGTGTACCTGCGATGATTTGTAAGAGAGTGCTTTTGCCCGACCCGTTGCGGCCCACCACTCCCACCGTCTCCCCACGCCGCACGTCAAACGACACGCTCCGCAACGCCCAGAACTCGCGCGCATAATTTCGACCAAAGCGCCAAAATAGCGCCTGCTTTAAACGGTCCTGCGGGTGTTGATACAGTTGATAACTTTTGGCGACATTACGGACCGAGAGAGCCACGTCAGCGAATGCAGAAGTTGAGGGAGGCGTTTCAACTGTAGACAACGCAACCGATTCGGCGTCGAGGGTATTGTGAGTTTGCATGATCACCAACACGGCTTACATCACGTCCGCAAAGCCCTTCTTGGTTTTGAAAAACCAGATGTAGGCCAGCCAGGCAAACAGTGACGCCAACAGAGTCCAAACAGCCCACCAGCCCCAATGTGGCATTTCGCCCCACAGCAAAATTTGTCGGAAACCGATAATGATCGTCGCGAGAGGGTTCAATAACATGAATGACCTAAAGGGTTCAGGCACGATGGTGATAGGATAGAACACTCCGCTTAGGAAAAATATCATCTGCACCAGGAGTCCTATCCCCTGGCCTACATCGCGCACATAAACCCCTAGGGAAGCCAGAAACCACCCTAGCCCCAGGCACAGAAGGACTAAAGGGAGATACATTAATGGCAAAAGAAAGAAGGTGGCGGAGATCGAATGTGCCAAGAGCAGGTGGCCCACAAATACAGCGCTCACCATAATCCCGGAATTGATCAAGGCCGTTCCCAAAGCTACAACCGGCAGAACTTCCAAAGGGAAAATAACCTTTTTGACATAGTTGGGCACGGCCAATACCAGGCTGGGGGCGCGGCTGATGACGTCTGAAAACACGCTAAAGGCCGCCAACCCCGAGAACACGATTAGGGCAAATTCTTCAGGTGGGGTTTCAACTTCCCCTCGCCAACTGGTTTTAAGCACAACGGAGAATACAAACGTGTAAACCAATAGCAGCAACAAGGGGGTGAGAAAAGCCCACCCCAGGCCCAAATAGGAGGCCCGATAGCGTTGGCTGACCTCACGTTTGATCAGTTGCCAAATCAGCATTCGATGACGCCAGAGATTCTGCGTCATGTGTTTGGGAGAAATCGAGTCGGAGGCGCGCGGGGTGAGCGTAGATGAAGGCTGGGTCATCATTCTGTAGGTGTGGTTTCCTGCAAATCGTCTGGGTTCGATAGCGCCCGGCTCTCATAGGGCCGAGGACGGGGCGCATTATACCCGCAATCGAATGATGCGGGTTTAGGCATTTGTGCTAAAGAGGACGCGTCACGCTGGCGCGCTCACCACCTGGCCAGCCGGCGTGAACGACTCGACCTGTTCCATCTCCGCCTGTGTGCGCGCCAGATCAAACGCCGCGCCCAGTTTAGCAAACAGCTGGCGGGCCTGCGCCAGCTGGTGGTGACGTTCGTCGCCCACTACATGCCGCCCGATTTCATAATGCGCCAGGCCCTGCTCGTATGGCATCCCCAATCGCTCGGCTTCGACCAGGCTGGTCTGCCAACGTTTGACCGCCTCGGCGGGCGCGCCCTCCAGCCAATCGGCCAAGCCCTTGAAGAGCAAGGCGCGCGGCCGGCCAATCGGATACGTCTTGGCGTAGTTCCAAAGCATATCGCTGGATTGGGTGGCCAGGGCGCGCAGATCGGATTGCGTCAAGGCCCGTTGCGCCTGCTGCGTTTCGGCCTCCCATAGCGCCAGATAGACCTCGGCCGCGCCCGCATAACCTTCAAACGTGGGATAGCCGGTGGTGCGCGCCTGCCGGAGCAGTTGATGGGCCGCATCGGCTGCGCGCCGGGCCAATTCAAAATCGCCCTGCCGCAAATGCCCCACCGCCAGCCCGCCATACGACAGCGTCTCGGTCAGGCGCGAAACGGTGACCGATTCGAGCAGCGGGAAGGCCTTCTGCCACAACGTAATGGCGGCCTCGGTGTGGCCCAACCGCAGGGCATGGGCGGCCTGCCCGGACAGCGCCCAGGCTTGATGCTCGATGTTGCCATTGGCGCGCGCCACCTCGCCGAGCTCAATATACATTTTTTCGCCACGCGCAAACTGTCCGCGAAAATACGTCACCCAGCATAGGGCCACCAGGTTGTTGCCCCAATCGCGGCGATTGCCCAGCCAGTCAAAAACTTTAATGGCCTTCTCCAAACTGGCTTCGGCCTCGGCCCACGCCCCCACCCCGATTTCATAAACACCCAGCATCGAGGCCACCTGCGCCGCCGAGTCGGGGTCGTCAATCCGGGCCATCGTGCTTTGAGCGAGTTGGCGATAGCGCCGCGCCACGCGATGCGCCGAGAAGACTCCGGCGGCCACACACGCCGCCGCGTAGCCCCGCGCCAATTCCGGCGAGGGGCCCAGCCGCTCGGCGAGGTTGAGATCACAGGCGGCGGCATACAGGCCCTCAATGGCGTTGTTGCCAATGTAGTGAATGACGCCCAACCGTTCATAGGCGCGCACGGCTTCTACTAAGGCGGCATTGACCGGGGCGCGCCGGGATGGGGGGCCGGGGGGCGGGCGTTTGGCCCCGCCCTGCGAAGCGCGCGGCGGCAGGTACGATTCGACAACGCGCGGAATCACTTGCCGCAAACCTTGCCACATCCCGCCCAGCGCCAACGCCCACCGCGCGGTTGGCATTCGATAACCCAACAGCGCCACCGTGCGCTCCAAATGAGCGCGACACTCGACAATGCGGCCCAGCCCATACAGCGCCTCGCCCCAATGCCGCTCCCAACGCGCGCGTTGCAGAATCGGCGCGGTCTGGCCGACCGCCACCGCCTCGCCAAAGAAACTGGTGGCCTCCTGATAGGCGCCGCCCAGCAGGGCCTGCACGCCCGCGCGCTCCAGATAATCCGCCGCCTTAGCCGAATCTTCGGCCTTGCGCCAGTGATGGGCCAGGAGCGAAAAATAGGGCGCGAGATCATGCGGGTAAACCCGCTCGTGCCACTCGGCAATAGCGCGATGCAGGTCGCGGCGTTGCTTGAACAGCATCAGGTTATAGGCCGTCTCTTGAATGATGACGTGCTTGAAGCTAAAGGCCGCGCCGCTCTCACGGGCAATCAAATCCAACTGCTCCAGCGTTTGGAGGATGCCGGAGATTTCGTCTTTGTCGGCCTCAATCGGATAAACGTCGTGCAACAATGGCACAGTAAAGGTGCGGCCAATGACGCTGGCCACTTTGAGCGCCAGTTGATGCGTGGGGCCCAGGCGGTCAATCCGGCTGGTGACGATACCTTGCACCGTATCGGGAAATGCCAGCGTATTCAGGGCTTCCGGGCCATGGGCTAATTGGCATCGCCCATCGGCAATCAACAGCAGGCCCGAATCACGCAGGGCATACGTGAGTTCCTCGGTGAACAAGGGATGGCCCTCGGCGCGGGCTTGAATCAGGGCGGCCACGGCTTCGGGCAACTCCGTGACGCCTAAACGTTGGCGCGCCAGGGCCAGCGCATCGGCGGGCGGGAGCGGCGACAGGCGGAGGTGCCGGGTGACAGGCAAGTCCAGCAATCGGCGATATTCAAGCGGCGCGGGTTCGGGCAATGGCCGTGTGGCCATCACCAGCAAAATCGGCAAGCCCATGGCGGGGCGCGGCGCCAGCCACTGGCCGAGGGCCAACGTCAACGCCCACGACGATGTATCCAGCCAATGCGCGTCTTCAAGAATCAACAACGCCGGCGAGTTCTTCAACCCAATTTTGAGCAGGGACAATAGCAGGACACGGTTGCTTTCGGCGCGGGTTTGGCTCATCAACGAGGCCGTGGTAAATGCCCCACTATCCTCATCTGATAGACCGACTTTAAGCCAGGCGCTGAGGAGCGGCGCGCGCGCCACCAACTCCGGGTCTTGCGCTAACGCTGCCCAAAAACGATCCCGGCGAATATCCGGGTCAATGGTTGGGTCAAGTTTCAACAACTCGGTGAAGATGGCGCGCCAGGCATGATAATCGCCTCTGTCAATCGCATCGCCCGCGCCCACAAAAGCGGGCAGGCCCACCCGTCGCGCTTGTTCCAGTAAATCATCCATCAGCCGCGACTTGCCGATGCCGGGTTCGCCCTCCACAATGACGATGCCGCCCGGTTCGCCGCGCAGGGTCATCTCCATTTGTTCGGATAACAGATGGCGTTCCGAAGCGCGGCCCACGAGGGTGGTCAGCGCGCGCGGCGCGGCTTGCGCGACGCCCGTTGGGCGATAGACCAGCACCAACCCGGCTTTGCCTTTGATGGGAATAGAGGGGAGCGTCTCAAAGGCCACGCGGGCGCTGGCGGTCTGATAGGTGACGGCATCGCATAAGATGGATTGGGTCTTCTGAGCGGCCCCCATCAAGCGCGCAGCGAGGTTGACCACATCGCCCACCACCGCATATTCGTGCCGCTCCTCACTGCCCACCGTGCCGCAGAACGCGCGCCCGGTGGTGACGCCAATGGCGCTGTGCAAGCCCAGTTGGGCGAGTTCGGCTTGCATCGCCAACGCCGCTTGCGCCCCGCGCGCCGCATCGTCTTCATGCGAGAGCGGCGGCAGGCCCAGCACCCCAATCAACACCGCGCCCTTATCGTCCACGATAAATTGGCGGACACTGCCCTCGTGTTCGTAGAGCGTGGTCTGGAGCGTCTCCAACACTTCTTGCAATCGCGCCAGCGCAATAGACGAACTCTCCTCGAGGCCGATGATTTGCACAAACAACACGGTCACGCGGCGCAGTTCGGCCAGCCATTCGGTCTGGCCGGCGTCGAGGCGTTTGACGATGGCGGCCGGAATATAGGCTTTGAGAGGCAATTCGGATTCAGACGGTAAGTTGGGCAAGTCGGGCGTAGGGTGCGGGTTGAGCGGGACGCGCAATTCATCCAAACGGACATAGCCACTTTGCAGAGGGCGGCCCGCGCAGGTGTTATGCACCAACGCCCAGGCTTGCGGCGACAGCACCACCTCGCCACGCTCGGCCTGTTTTTCGCCCGGCCCCACCTGCGCCACGGGCGAACCGGTGAGCAAAAATTCCCAACGCCCACGCTCACCGCCCACATCGGCGGCCAACACATCGCCCGCGCCGACCGAGACGCGCAAAAATAATTTCCAATCGTCGGCCACCGGATAATTGTTGAGGAGGGTTTGCGCCACCAGGCCGCACTGCGCCGCGCGCAGGGTCACAATCGAAAGCGTCTCGTCGCGCCCGTGCGCGGGCCACACCGCCAACAGCGCATCGCCCGCAAACTTCACCACATCCCCACCATGCGCGCTGATAAGGTTAATCAGTTGATCAAAGAAGACGTTAAGCAGGCGGCGGAGTTCTTCAGTGCCGGCGGGGCCTTGGTGGGCCAGACGCTCGGCCAGTGGGGTGAAGCCGGAGATGTCGGCGAAGAAGACGGCGGCGGGGAATCGTTCGGCGCGCGGCGCGGTGAGCGGGGCGGGGTCATCGGCCAGCCGCCGCGCCACCTGCGCGGGGACATAGCGAGCGAGGGTGCTAAGGAGCGCGGGGGAGGCGGGCATCGGCAATCAAACAGTGCTTATCGCGGTTGCAAACCGCTCCTACCTCAACCCTACCTCAACCCGATACGTCTGCCAGCAACGCAAACGCAAACACACTCCCGCCCTCCGGCGGCGACTCGACCCACACGCGGCCATGATGGGCATCAATCACCGATTTGACGATGGACAGGCCCAGACCATGGCCCTCACTGTTACGGTTCTGCCCGAGGCGCGAGAATTTTTGGAAGAGTTTTGTTTTAAGCCCGGCCGGGATGCCCGGCCCGGTGTCGGAGACCCGGACGATGACTTCGCTGTTCTCATGCGTCACCTCCACCCGCGCCGCGCCGCCCTCCGGCGAAAACTTGAGCGCGTTGGAGATTAAGTTGGCCACCGCCTGCTCCAGCCGCACCCGCACACCCTGCACCGCCGGTAACGTCGGCGGTGTGTGCAGGGCCAACGTAATCTGTTTCTCGGCCGCCAGCGCCTCGAGTTGGTCTATCGCCCCACGCGCGACTGCGCCCATATCCAGCGCTTCAAATTCCGCCTCCAGGCCCTGCTCAATTTGATTGAGGTCCAAAAGTTCGTCAATCAACCCTTGCATTCGTTTAACCGAGCCCATGATGTTTTGGGCATACGTATGTTCGGTGGCCGGAAGTTTGGCTTCGGCCAACAGTTCGGCGTAGCCATGAACAATGGTCAACGGCGCTTTCAGGTCATGCGAGACATGCGCCACAAATTCGTTCTTGAGCAAGTCGAGGCGTTTGAACGCGGTCACATCGTGCATCCCTAGCACCCGGCCCACATTCGGGATTTGCACCATGGCGCAGTCGAACACCCGGCCATCGGTCAACGCCACTTCGCGCAGGGCATGGGTCTGGGTGCGCGCGATGCGATAGAACGCCGTTAACTCGGGTTCGCCAATGACCGACTCAAAGAATTGGCCAGCCGCCTCAGGCGTGAGCGAGAGTTCGCGGCGCGCCGCCGGGTTGGCCAACAGCAGGCGCTCATTCATATCGGTGACCAGGATGATGTCTTGCACGCCCGCAAACACCGCCTGCAACATCGAGCGTTCGCGGTTGACGCGCGTGTACAACGCGGCGTTTTCCACCGCCGAGGCCGCCTGCCCGGCGATGGCTTCCAACAGTTCCAGTTGGCGTTTGGTGAATTGGTTGGGTTCGTTATGAACCAGGGTCACAATCCCGATAACGGTGTTGCGGCGTAACAGGGGCGCGGCCATAGCCGAGCGCGCCACCGACACCCGTTGGTCATCGGGGAAAATATACCAACGCGGATCCGTTTGGGTGTTGGCAATAATGGATGCCTTGCGTTGCCGGAAGACCCAACCCGCAAAGCCCCGGTGCATGACGGTGGAGACCGTCAGCCGTCGCACCTCCGGTGGCAACTCGCGGCGAATGAGGATGCTGGTTTGCGGCTGGCCGTCGGTGTCCAACAAGAACACACTCCCGGCATCGGCGCTCACGCACTTCACCGTCAGATCGAGCACCTTGCCCATGACTTCGTCCAACTCGAGGCTGGAGCCAAATTGCCGCCCGACCTCATAGAGCAATTCCACCCATTCGGGTGCCAGGGTGCCGGTTTGCGGCGAGAAAGAAAACGATTCAGGCAGAGTAGTCATTCAAGTAATGAAGTAGATGACGGCTTGACGAACCACCGGCCCTCACCCGAGGCCGGTCTGCTGTTCGGCCAACGTCACGGCCGACTCGAAAATTTCCAGGCCCTCATCCACCTCGGCCCGGCTCACATTGAGCGGCGGGGTGAGGCGAATGGTGTTCCGGCCACAGCCCAATAACAACAGGCCATGTTCAAAAGCGGCATGAATCGCGGCATCCCGAATCTCCGGGCCACGCTCTTTGGTCTGCTTATTTTTGACAAACTCCACGCCGATAAACAGCCCCTTGCCGCGCACATCGCCCAGACTCGGGTGGCGGGTGGCGATTTCCTGTAAGGCGTCGAGCGCATACTCACCGACTTCGGCGGCGTTGGCGATGTAGCCCGTTTCCAGCAAGCGGATGGTTTCCAGCGCGGCGGCGCAGGCGAGTGGGTTGCCGCCATAGGTGTTGCCGTGCGCGCCGGGCGGCCAGGTCATCACGCTCTTGCGCGCAATCAGCGCGCCCAGTGGCATGCCACTGGCAATGCCCTTGGCGGTGCAGACCATGTCCGGCTCGACGCCAAAGTGTTGAATCCCCCACCACTTGCCGGTGCGGCCCATGCCGGTTTGCACTTCATCCACAATCAACAGGATGCCATATTCATCGCACAAGGCGCGCAAACGTGGAAAGAAGGTGTCGGGCGGAATCACATAGCCTCCCTCCCCCTGCATCGGCTCAACCAAAAACGCGGCCACATCTTCGGGCGGGCACTCGTAAGTGAAAATCACATTTTCAAGATACTCAATCACGGCATCGCCATAATCGCCTTTGTTGGGATCATATTGTAAACGCGGGCGATAGGGATTGGGAAAGGGAACGTGGGTGACGCCGGGCATCGCCAGATTGAAGCCGCGCCGTTGGGTGGCCTTCGACGCGGTGAAGGCTAATGCGCCGTAGGTGCGCCCATGAAAGCCGCCGTGAAAGCCAATGAAGCGCGGGCGGCCGGTCTTGTAGCGCGCCAGTTTAATCGCGGCTTCCACCGCCTCCGCGCCCGAGTTGGTCATAAAGCACAGCGCATCTTCTTTGAAGGGCGCGACCTCATCCAGTTTCTCGCCGAGGCGCACCCACTGCTCATGATAAAAATCCGACGAGATATGAATAAATTTTTCGGCTTGCCGTTGAATGGCTTTCACCACATCGGGGTGGCTGTGGCCGGTGGAGCACACGGCAATGCCCGCCGCAAAATCGAGATAGCGGTTGCCGTCCACATCCCACACTTCGGAGCCTTTGCCGTAATCCATGACAAAGGGATAGTCGCGCGGATAGGACGGTGAAATGGTGGCGGCGTCGCGGACCAAAATGCTTTTGGCTTTGGGGCCGGGCACGTCGAGTTTGGTAACGGTCATGCGGTCGGGTTGCCTCCAGCAACTAAAATTGGGTCTTGCGGTTCACGAATAAACGCTTCCGGGTCAAGACGCGCGGCGCGCAGGTCGGCGAGCGTCAACATCCCACACAAGGTTTCGCCCTCGACCACTGGCAGGGCATTGGCCCCAGAGCCGGTCAGCAATTGTTGGGCATGCCACAGGTTTTCGTCGGCGCGCACGTATGCAAATTGAGTCTTCATTCTATGCGCCACCGATAACTCGCGGTGTTCAGGTTGGGCCGCTGGCATTTCTTTGCGGTGCAACACGCCCACCAACCGCGCGCCCACGACCACCGGCAAAATGTTTTGATTGGCCCGCCGGATGTGTTGAGCCAACTCCGGGGTCAGGCGGTCGGTGGGGGCCAGCGTCTGGGTGGGTTGGCGCACGGCCAGGCCGGCCGGGATTTTGTTCAGAGCCAGGCGGGTGCGCTCCATGTTCTCTTCCAGGCCCGCACCCATCAGTGTGAATAAGCCGACCAGGATGGTGCCCAGCGAGGCCGACAGGCCCATTGAACGCGTTAGGCCCAAACCCATCAGCACCAACCCAGCACCCACCGCCCAGCCCGCCCAGGTTACCACGCGCGTGGCGGTGAGGCGGGGCAGAAACAGCGCTAAGAGACTGCGTAAGATACGGCCCCCGTCCATGGGAAACGCAGGCAGTAAATTGAAAAGCGCAATGCCCAGATTGGCGAAAGCCAGATACACCAGCAGGCCAAAGAGCGATGGTGTCGCCGTTTGCAATGCGGCGCGCAGCGTATCGGCCAGCGACCGGGCGGGCGACCCACCCACCAGCCAGAGCGAGGCCAACGCCCCCAGCATCAAGGCTAAGGCTAAATTCGCGGCTGGCCCGGCGGCGGCCACGCGCAATTCATCGCGCGGGTTTTCGGGCAAGCGGGCGAGTTGCGCCAGCCCGCCAATGGGCAATAGCAAAATGCGCCGCACCGGAATCCCCAGGGCTTGCGCGTGAACGGTATGGCCGATTTCGTGAATCAGCACACATGCAAACACCAGCGCCAACACCAGCACGCCCGCCGCCGCGCCCTGCACGCCCGCGACGAGCGTGGCCGCCACTTGCATCCATGAAACACGGGCGGTGGTCAGCCACTCAAGCGCCTCCAGAAAAAAATTGGCTGGGGCGGTGGCCTGCCCCCAGCCTTGAAACGCCGCCCAGCCCACCACCGCGGCAAAGAGCCAGTGGACTTCGATGGGGACGCCGTGAATGTGGCCGAGGCGGAGGGACCAGCGCATGATGGATAACGAGTAAAACGCAAAGAGTAGAAAGTTAGCGACTCTTACCGATTGATATAGTCCAACACCTGCGCCAAGTTCTCGTCAACGCCCTTCACCACTAGGTTAACCCAAGTCGCGCTACCACATCATCAAGTAACTCGCCCCGTTCACCTTTGGCAACGGCTTTCTTCTGGCGCAAGAGCCGCTTGCGAAAGGTCTTCGTCAGTTCTAAACCCTCATCCAGCGAAATCGGTTCTTCTTTGCGTCGCTCGGCCACCACCGCCAAGTCATGCAGATCTTCCATGAGTTGCTCATAGCGCTTGAGTGACAACAGAACGCCGGTCTTTTTGCCTTTGGCATTGATAATGT
>Ga0247727_10019550_pt1 | contig 10482 bp, 10 predicted proteins | sample WisWelCaveWW1625_FD_202498 | JGI IMG/M metagenome (GOLD analysis project Ga0247727, IMG submission 202498) | Biofilm microbial communities from Wishing Well Cave, Virginia, United States - WW16-25 | ecosystem: Environmental > Aquatic > Deep subsurface > Groundwater > Cave microbial mat | place... | reverse complement strand
ATGGGTTTTCCACTACATCGACTTTCCAGCGAGCAACCCAGTTCTCGGGCTCATCGGGGCCGGTCGGCACCGAAGCCGTCGCCATAAGGCCTTGTGCGCGATTCCGAGCCCTTCAAGTTCGGCTAGCGCCGCCTCGGCCGCCGTTCCGGCGTCGCGTTCCACGGATCGTCGGGCCAGGCGTGGCGCGGGTAGCGCCGGCGCAGCTCGGCCTTGATCCTGTGATAGGCGTCGTTCCAGAAGCTCGCGAGGTCGTCGGTGACCTGCTGCGGGCGATGATTCGGCGCCAGGAGGTGCAGGAGCACGCTCACGCGACCGCGGGCGACGCGCGGGGTCTCGGCCAGGCCGAAGAGCTCCTGGATGCGCGCAGCGAGGACCGGCGGGCGGCCGGGCTCGTAGGCGAGGCGCACGAAGGAGCCGGAGGGGACCTGGAGCCTCTCGGGAGCCTCGCGATCGAGCGCCTGCTGCTGTGCGAAGGTGAGCTTCGAGCGCAGGAAGCCCGCCAGGTCGCGCCTCTTCAGCTCGGCCAGCGAGCGCGCGCCGGAGGCGAGCTCGGGAAGCAGCGCGACGAGCTCGCCGTCGTTGAAGGCGAGCAGCTCGAGCTCCGGGCACCACCCGCGCAGGGAACGCACGCGCGCCAGGAACTGCTCCGTCGCGGGCTCGGCGAGGGGCAGGTAGCGCTGGAGGTCGCGCGACGCAGCCTCGGCAAGCGCGCGCGCGGCGAGCTCGTCGTCGACCTCTCCGGTCTCGACTTCGTCCAGGACGAGGTCGGCGAAGAGCGTGCGCCGCAGCGCGACCACGCGGCCGCTCCCTTCGTCGAGGCCCGCGCTCGATTCGCTGCGCAGCTCGGCCGGAGCGAGCCACGCGCGCTCGACGGCCGAGGCCTGGCGCACCAGCGCCTCGCTCTTGCCGGCGTCGAGCTCGACGCAGCAGAAGAGCTCGGCGTCGGTGACCGCGCTCTCGCGCGCCAGCACCACGCCGCGCCCGCCGACCATCAGGCCGCGGGGCGAGCCCGGCTCGCGGCGGCGCGCGAGGCGGTCGGCGTAGGCGGCCAGCACGGCGCGCTCGAAGGCCTCGTCTTCCGGCCCGGCGCGCCGCGGCTCGGGCCCGAGCACGCGCTCGACGTCCTCGCGCAGGGATGCGGCCACGCGCGCGGCGAAGCGCGCGGCGCCGGGGTTCAGGGCGGCCGAACGGCCGCCGGCGGAGAAGTCGGCCAGCGTCAGCGCGCGCTCGAGCACGTCCGAGCCGAGCGTGCTCCCCGTGCGCCGCGCCTCGCGCACGAACGGGTCGCGCTCCTGCAGCAGCGCCGCGGCGCAGGCGCCGAGCTCGAGCACGCCGCGCTCGTGGGCCGCGACGAGCAGCGCGCCGAGGCGCGGATGCGCCGGCAAGCGCGCCAGCACGCGGCCGAGCGCGGTGAGCCCGCGCTCGTCCAGCGCGCCGAGGTGCGCCAGGAGCTCGAGCCCGCGCTCCAGCGCCGCCGCGGCCGGCGCCTCGAACCACGGGAAGGCGCGCGGATCGTGCTGGCCGAAGGCGAACAGCGCGAGCAGCGCGCCGGCGAGGTCGACGCGGCGGATCCCGGGCTCGCCGCGTTCCGCCAGCGAGCGCTGCTCGCGCTCGGTCCAGAGTCGCAGCGCGATGCCGGGCGCGGTGCGGCCCGCGCGGCCCGCGCGCTGCTCGGCCGACGAGCGCGAGATGCGCTGGAGCTCGAGCCGGTCGAGGCCGACGCCGGGATCGAAACGCGCGACGCGCGCCAGGCCCGAGTCGACCACGGCCGTGACGCCCTCGACCGTGACCGAGGTCTCGGCCACGTTCGTGGCCAGGACGAGACGACGACGCGGCCCCCTGCGCAGCGCGCGGTCCTGCTCCTCGAGCGCGAGGTCGCCGTAGAGCTCGACCAGCTCGACGCCGCGGCGCCGGGCGAGGGGCTCGAGCTCCTCGCGCGCACGGCGGATCTCCCGCGCTCCCGGCAGGAACACGAGCACGTCGCCGGCCGTGCGCTCGAGCGCGCGGCCGACGCCGCCCGCGATCTGCACGTGCAAGGGACGCTCGTCGTCGCGCTCGGCGTACTCGATCGCGACCGGGAAGAGCCGGCCCTCGCTCTCCACGACCGGAGCGTCGCCCAGCCAGCGCGCGATCTCGCGCGTGTCGAGCGTGGCGGACATGACCACGAGCTTCAGCTCGGGCCGCGCCGCGCGTTGCACGCGCCGCGCCAGCGCCAGCGCGAGGTCCGTGTCGAGGCTGCGCTCGTGGAACTCGTCGAAGACGAGCACTCCCACGCCCTCCAGGAACGGATCGTCGACCAGGCGCCGCACGAGCAGGCCCTCGGTGAGCACCAGGATGCGCGTGGCGCGACTCGCGCGGCGCTCGAAGCGCACCTGGAAGCCGATCTCGCCGCCGAGCTCGGTTCCGCGCTCCTCGGCCATGCGCCGCGCCGCCGCGCGCGCGGCCACGCGCCGCGGCTCGAGCATCACCAGCGCGCCGTCGCCCGCCAGGCCCGCGTCGAGCAACGCCGGCGGCACGCGCGTGGTCTTGCCCGCGCCGGTCGGGGCGCGCAGCACGACGCACGGGTGCGAGCGCAGCGCCGCCACGACCTGCGGCAGGACGGCGTCGATCGGCAGCGGCGCGAGGGGCGCAGGCATGGGCCGCGAGACTAGCTGCGGGCGCGCCGGCCGAGCCAGCGGCAGCCCCCGAGCCGACCCGGCCATTCGGAGCTTGACACGCCGGGCAGGGTAGGTGTCCGCTCTCCCCGGCCGATGGAGGCGCCAAGCCCGGGTCCGGGCAGCCACGAGCCTGCGCCGGCACGAGCGCTCGCGACTCCTTCGTCCCTTCCGGAGACCCACCGCCCATGCACCTGTCCACGCACAACTGGATGCGCGCCGAGCCGCTCGAGGTCACGCTGAAGCGCATCAAGCGCCTCGGCTTCGAGAGCATCGAGATCAGCGGCGAGCCGAAGCAGTATCCGCCCAAGGAGTGCCGCCCGCTCCTGAAGCAGCACGGCATCCGCTGCTGGGGCGCGGTCACGCTGACCTTGGGCGAGCGCAACCTCGCCGCCAAGAACCCGAAGCAGCGCGCCGCGACCGTCGACTACATGAAATCGGTCGTGAACATGGTCAAGGAGCTCGAGGGCCAGGAGATCACGATCGTGCCGGCCACGGTCGGCAAGGTCGTGCCCGACGGAACGCCCGAGGAGGAGTGGGCCTGGGTCGTGGCCGGCCTGCAGGAGGTCTACGCGCTGAGCGAGAAGAGCGGCGTGCGCATCGCGCTCGAGCCGCTCAACCGCTTCGAGACCTACTTCCTGAACCGCGCCGACCAGGCCATGGCGCTGGCCAAGGCCGTGGGCCCGAGCTGCGGCGTGTGCCTCGACATGTTCCACATGAACATCGAGGAGAAGGACGTGCACGCCGCGGTCCGCACGGCTGCGCCGCGGCTGACCGACGTGCACGTGGCCGAGAACAACCGCCTGGCGCCGGGCATGGGCGCGATCGACTGGAGGAAGTTCGTCGCGACGCTGAAGGAGTGCGGCTACGACGGCGCGCTGACGATGGAGGCCGTGGCGCCGGGCGATCGCACGCCGGTCTCGCCCTGGCCCAATCAGGTCGAGAAGAACCCGGTGGACATCTCGCCCGAGCAGCTCAAGTTCATCCAGGACCACGGCTCGAGCCTCTTGTCCGAGGAGTTCTACACCATGCTGTACGTGACGGCCTCGCGCACGCTGCTGCCGCTGATCCGCTGACGGCGCGTGAAGATCCACAGCGTCGAGGCCGCCTGGCTGCACGTCCCGCTGCCTGCCGAGAAGCAGCATCGCTCGGACTTCGGGCGCATCACGGCCTTCGACGCCGTGCTCGTGAGCGTGCGCACCGAGGACGGAGCGATCGGCTACGGCGAGGCCAAGCCCGCGGTCGGGAGCAGCGGCAACGGCGCGGCGCTGGTGGCGATCGTGACGCAGGAGCTGGCGCCGCTGCTCGTCGGCCAGGACGCGTCCGGGATCGGCGCGCTGGGGCAGCGCATGCTCGACGGCTCGCGCGCGGCCCTGGCGTTGCGCGCGGGGAGGGCCATGCCGATCCTGGGGCGACGCGGCGTGCACCAGGCGGCCATCGCGGGCGTCGACCTCGCGCTGTGGGACTTGCTCGGCAAGGCCCGGGACTCTTCCGTGCTGGCGCTGCTCGGCGGGGCCTGCCGGCCGTCGATACCGGCCTACGCCAGCGGCGGGTGGGCGAGCGAGGAGCACCTGGGCGAGGAGCTCGGGCGCTACGTCGAGCAGGGCTTCCGCGCCGTCAAGATGCGCGCCGGCGCGATGGACGGCAGCGTGCGCACGAGCCTCGCGCGCGTGCGCGCCGCGCGGGCCGAGCTCGGACCCGGGATCGCGCTGATGGTGGACGCCCACGGCACGCTGAGCGTGGCCGAGGCGCGGCGCTTCTGCGCTGCGGCGGCCGAGCTCGAGCTGCGCTTCGTCGAGGAACCTGTCGCCTCCGACGACCGGGCCGGCCTGGCCGAGGTGCGCCGCTCGTCGCCGCTCCCGATCGCGGCCGGCGAGAGCGAGTCCTCGTGCTTCGACTTCGCCGAGCTGCTCGAGCGGCGCGCCATCGACGTGCTGCAGCCCGACCTCGCCATCGCCGGCGGCTTCAGCGAGGGCCAGCGCATCGCCGCGCTCGCCTGGGCGAACCGCCTGGAGCTCGCGCCCCACTGCTGGGGCTCGTCGCTCTCGTTCCAGGCCGCGCGCACGCTGGCCCTGGCCAGCCCCGCGGGCACCTTCGTCGAGGTCCCCATGGGCGGGGCGCCGCTCCTGCGCGAGCTGGCGAGCATCGACCTCGCTCTGCACGACGGCGCGCTGCTCCCGCCCCGCGGCCCGGGCTGGGGCGTCGAGCCCGATCCGGCCTTCGTGAAGCGCTTCACGCGCACCTGAGCGAGAGCCCCATGTCCGCCGACGCCCACCTCCAGCACGTCAACGTCAACGTGAGCGACCTCGCCACGGCGCTGGCCTTCTATCGCGACGTGCTCGGGCTCGCGCTCGACCCGACGCCCGACCAGGGCTTCGAGTCGCAGTTCTTCCGCATCAACGCGCGCCAGCAGATCCACATGAACGTGATCGCCGACGCGCACCCCTTCCGCGGGCACTTCTGCCTCGAGATGCTCGACTTCATGGGCGTGTTCCGGCGCGCCAAGGCGGCCGGCGCGATCGACGTCGCGCCCTGGGGCCGCGTGCGCGCGCTGCCGAGCGGCAAGCTGCAGATGTTCGTGCGCGACCCGCACGGCAACCTGATCGAGATCGCGAGCGCGGACGGCGCCGTGATCGATCCCTCGCTGTTCCAGGACGAGCTGGTCGAGCCCGAGCCCGGCGTGTACCGCATGGCACCGGGCGCCGGCGTCGGCCGCCACGAGACCCGGTGAGCGCCTCCGGCACGATCCTCCTGCTCGAGAGCCTGCACCCCGAGGCCGAGACGCTGCTGGCGCGCGCGGGGACCCTGCTGCGCGCCGCCGCCCCGAACGAGCCTCCGGCCGAGCTCTCGCGCGTGCGTGCGATCCTCACGCGCGGCCGCGGGCGCATCCCGGAGGCGCTGCTGGCGCGCTGTCCGGCCCTGGCGGTCATCGCGCGCGCCGGCGCGGGCCTCGACAACCTCGACACGGCCGCGGCCGCGCGGCGCGGCATCGCCGTGATCCATGCACCCGGCGCGAACACGAACACCGTGGCCGAGCACACGCTCGCTCTGATGCTCGACATCGCGCGCGGGATCACGCGCGGGACGCGCGCGGTCGCGGCCGGGCGCTGGGAGGAGCGCGACCGCTACCGCGGCGACGAGCTCGGCGGCCTGACGCTCGGCATCGTCGGCTTCGGCAGCATCGGCCGGCGCGTGGCCGCGCTCGCCGAGGCCTTCGGCATGCGCGTGCTGGTGGCCGCGCACCCCGCGCGTCCGGACGCCCCGGGCCGCCATCCGCGCCTGCCGCTGCGCGAGCTCCTGGCGGCGGCCGACGTCGTGACGTTGCACGTGCCGCTGACGCCCGCGACCCGGAACCTGCTGGGCGCCGCCGAGCTCGCGGGCATGAAGCCCGGCGCGCTGCTCGTCAACACCGCGCGCGGCGCGCTCATCGACGCGCCCGCGCTGCGCGCGGCGCTGGCATGCGGCGCCCTGGGCGGTTTCGCGGCCGACGTGCTCGAGGTCGAGCCGCCCCGGCCCGACGATCCGCTGCTGGCGGCCGAGAACGTGCTGCTCACGCCGCACGTCGCCTCGCTGACGGCCGCGACCTACCGCGCGCTGTGCCGTTCCACGGCCGAGAACGTCGTGCGCGTCCTGCGCGGCGAGACGCCCGAGCCGCGCAGCGTGTTCCGCGGGGCCTGAGCCGCGCGTCCATCCTCCTGGAGCGCCGCGGATCCCGGGCCCTCGCCGGCTTCCGGCTCGCTGGCAGGCGCCTCCCGGCGAGAGCGGCGTTGTTCCGGTTCTCGGGAGCGAGCAGAATGCCGAGCATGACGATCACCGGGATCCTCACATGCTCCGCCCGCTCGCGTTCCTCGTGATCGTCGTCGCCGGCGTCGCGCCGCTCTGCGCCCAGGGTCGCCGGAACGGGAAGGAGGACGACTTCCTCGCGCGCAAGCAGAAGGTCCTCGCCGCCTGCGGGCAGCGCCATCTCGAGTACGGCCTCGAGCTGCGCAAGAAGGGTCTCGTCGTGCAGGCCGCCGCCCAGATCGTGCTGGCATCCGAGGTCGCGGAGGGGAACAACGATCCCGCCGACTACATGCTGAGCCTGATGCGACGCTTCGACGACGCCTTCTGGAAGAAGAAGCTCGAGAAGCCGGGGCAGAAGAGGATCGAGGCCTGCGAGAAGAAGGCCCACGAGCTGCGCGAGGAGGACCTGCTCGATCGCCTGGATCTCGCGCGCTGGGCCTGGCAGGAGGAGCTCGAGGAGCAGGCCCTCGACGAGTTCAAGAGGATCTTGCGCGAGCGCGACGAGCCGCTCGAGCTCGACGGCAAGGGCGCGATCGTGCTCGGCAAGGGATCGATCCCCGTCGCCGCCGCGAAGCGGATCCAGGCCGATGCGATCACGATCAACGGCAAGCTCTACGTGCGCGACGCCTTCCTCGAGAAGCTACCCGGGCTTACGACGATCTTCGATGCGTGCTCGGAGGACCTGCGCGTGCGCGCGACCACGAGCGAAGCGGACGCGCAGGCCTTTCACGCGCTGGCCGAGCAGCTCCTGCCCGAGCTCGCCGCTGACTTCGGGAGCGCGCCCGACCGCCGGCTGCAGCTCGTGCTCTTCGGCGAGCGCAAGCTCTACGACGCCTATCGCGCCGCGGCCGATCTGCTGGGTCATCGCGCCGCCGACGGCCTGGCCGACAACGCGCGCTTCGTCGCCATCGCGTGCATGGAGGGCAAGGACGAGGCGACGCGCCAGGCGATCGCGCTGCACGAGCTGACGCACCTCGCGCAGTTCGCCGTTTCCCCGGCAGTCCTGCCGAGCTGGTACGTGGAGGGTTTCGCCGAGCTCTACGGCGGCTAAGGCACCTTCACCTGGGACGGCCGGAAGCTCACGACGGGCGGCGACATGGCACATCACAGGATCGAAGCGTTGCGGGGCGAAGGCAATCTCCTGCCTTTGAAGGAGCTGCTCGAGGGCGAAGCCCTGAGCATCCTCTCGCTCGACGCGGAGCGCGGTGTGCGTTTCTATGCGGAGGCCTGGGCCTTCGTCGCGTTCCTGCGCAGGGGCGCGGATCCGGAGATCTCCGCTCGTTTCGCCCAATGGGAGCAGCAGTGCCTCGGCTCCGCCATCGGCGCGGACCCCGCGCAGAAGAATGGCCGGGATCGCCGTGGGAGCCGCGAGCTCTTCCAGAGCCTGTTCGCGGACGATTTCGGCCGCCTGGAGGTCGAGTTCGAGGCGTGGTTGCGGCGCCGTTGACGCCGCGGCAGCGCTTCGGGTCAGATGACCGCGATGGGCAAGTGCGAAAAGTGTCTCCCGATCTGCGCCGCGGCCTTCGCCGGACTCGCGGTCGGCGCGGTGATCGGATTCCTCCCGAAGGGCGAAGGCGCCCTCGGGACGATCCTCGCGATCCTCTCGTCGATCCTCACCGCCGGCGTGCCGGCCGCCGCGATGGCGATCCAGCTCCGCCGCGCAGCGGCGCATTCCGGCGCAGTGGCGAACACAGCGGGGAACACAGCGGCGCGCACAGCGCCCGTGTGGGACGCCCCCCAGGCGGCATTCCTCGTCCTCTTCGCCGTCGGATTCGGCGCCGGCACGGCGGCGCAATCCCACGGATGGTTGTCGAAGGATCCCGGCGGACACCCGCTCGACGAGGTCGTGAAGGCGTGGACGGATGTCGGCGCCCGCCAGGAAGACGTGGTGGACCGGCTGTTGACGAAGACGCTCGGCGCCGCTCCAGAATCCGACTCGGTCCTGAGTGCGACGCCGGCCCAGGCGCACGACCTCGCCGCGAAGTTTCCCGACGCGAAAGCTCTCCGGGAGGCGTTGAAGGCGCTTCCCGGCTGGTCGGATCTCGAAGGCGCCGTCCAGGAGGACGATGTCCTCCGGCAGGTCGTCGTGCGGCTCCTCGTCGCGGGACGGTGAGCGACGGGGCCCGGGTGCCATTGCCCGTCCGCTGTCAGGAACGACTCGGCGGGATCCTCAGGCACCAAGCGATCGGTGAACTTCCCAGGACCTCGAGGCCGCAGCGGTGAGCTTCGAAACACCACTCCCGCCAGGCCGTCCGCCGCCTCGGTCTTCTCCCCGCACGCCTCGCTCATCGCCCTGCTCGGATGGAGCGTTCCGCGCGGGGTCCACGCGGAGACGACGACGGTGTTCGCGCCCGCGTCGGCGAGGAGATCCATCGCCCGGGCGACGTCGGCCCGCGAGGCAGCGGTTGCAACGCCGCGGAGCTCTTTGAGATCGATGGCGGCGGCGAGGGTCAGGGGCGCTTGACTAAGGGAGGACGGCGGCGGAACAGCCTAGTAACTGTGGGCGGAAACCCTTGAAGGCCATGGAGTTGTGGCCCGATCCCGGGGCCGCATGAAATGTCCTGGGTCCGACCCAGTATACTGTCGAGATATCAGATTGATCGCATCCATCCGATCCGGGAGACCCTCCATGCAACCCAGCCAAACTCACGCCGAGTCGTCCTTCACGCCCCGCTCCGGGTGGCCCCTGGTCGGGCTCTTTTTCGCGCTCCTCGTGGCGATGATCGCGATCTTCGCGCTGGCCCCGCGAGACCAGGCGGGCTGGGGCGCGCTCCTCCTGCTCCCGATCCTCCTCATCCCCGTCGGCTTCTTCATCGTCAACCCGAACATCGCCTGGAACCTGGTCCTGTTCGGCCGGTACGTCGGGACGGTGCGGCAGACCGGCTTCTACTGGGTGAATTCGTTCACCTTGCGCCAGAGGGTCTCGCTGCGCGCCCACAACCTGAACATGAAGACCCTCAAGGTGAACGACCTGATGGGCAACCCGATCGAGATCGCGGCGGTCGTCGTCTGGCGCGTGCGCGACACGGCCAAGGCCAAGTTCGACGTGCACGACTACGAGGGCTTCGTCTCGGTGCAGAGCGAGGCCGCGCTGCGGACGCTCGCGAGCGCGCATCCCTACGACGAAGGGCACACCGACACCGTCGCGACGAGCCTGCGCGGCAGCCAGAACGAGGTCAGCCGCGAGCTCACCCAGGCGCTCCAGCAGCGCCTCGACCCGGCCGGCGTCGAGGTCGTCGAGGCGCGCCTCTCGCACCTCGCCTACGCGCCCGAGATCGCCTCGGCGATGCTGCAGCGCCAGCAGGCGACCGCGATCATCGCCGCGCGCGCCAAGATCGTCGACGGCGCCGTCGGCATGGTCGAGATGGCGCTCGAGAAGCTCTCCCACAAGGGGATCGTGCATCTCGACGACGAGCGCAAGGCGACGCTGGCCGGGAACCTCCTCGTGGTCCTGTGCTCGCACGAGAACCCGCAGCCGGTCCTGAACACCGGATCCCTCTACACCTGACCCGACGCCGTGGCTTCCAAGGAGGATGAGCGCGCGCCGGCGCCGGACGGTTCGTCCGCCGAAGGGGACGGCGCGCGCAAGCCCTTCCTCCTGCGCCTTCCCGCGCCGCTGATGGCCGCGCTGCGCGCCTGGGCCAGCCAGGAGGTCCGCAGCCTGAACGGGCAGATCGAGTACCTCCTCGCCGAGGCCGTGAAGCGCAGGAAGGGCTGAAGCGGGAAGGACGACGCCTGACCTGCGCGCGCCGCGCGCAGGGCGTGTTCGCAGACCCGGGTTCTCTTCACTCCAAGGCGAACGCGAAGTAGAGCGAGTTCGCTCTTCCGGTCGGTAAGCGTTCGGGGAAAGGCATCCCCGGCGTGCGTTGACCGTTGCTCGCGGGAATCTCAGGCGCCGAGGGCCGTCGCGAAGCGTTCGAGGATGCTGGCGCGGTGGTCCTCGACCCCCTTGGCCCACTTGGCCTTCCAGCCGTAGGGCGTCAGCTCGCGCACGTCGCCGACCTTCGCGATCCGCAGCAGCACGTCGCGCAGGTACGTGCGCGGA
>Ga0247727_10019549_pt1 | contig 10482 bp, 11 predicted proteins | sample WisWelCaveWW1625_FD_202498 | JGI IMG/M metagenome (GOLD analysis project Ga0247727, IMG submission 202498) | Biofilm microbial communities from Wishing Well Cave, Virginia, United States - WW16-25 | ecosystem: Environmental > Aquatic > Deep subsurface > Groundwater > Cave microbial mat | place... | reverse complement strand
TTGCCGATACCCAGCGGGAAATCAGTTACAAGGGTCATAAGGAGATGAACCCCCGCAAGCACATAGGCAAGTATTGCCGGGAATCCGGTTAATCCGATCAGCGTCGGTGCGAGTAGAAATACGACAACCGTAACGTAGTCGATATAGCCGTGCATACGAGTAGAGATGATTTTCATGTCAAGGCTCCTTTTGTTAGTACTCTGTTTGTAGTTATCGAGAGCAACAAGAGTTTATCGCAGTTATCCGCTCGCGCGCTCTCGGAGGGCTGGCGCATAACACCAGGTTGTGCGGTTCGGGGGGCTGGCGGTGTTTGAGCGAAGACGGAGCGTTGAAGTCGCCACCGAACGGAATTTATGCCACACCCCCCGAATCCGCACCAACCAATGTTATCGGGTTGCGTTGACTTTATTACAAATCTTGTCTGTATTAATTAACAAAATTGTGTTTACACTGATATTTATTTTTCGAGTTACCAACGTATTTTTATTTTATATGAGTATGCGTTGGAACTTGCTCAAAGTAGGCTTATGATCTTCCTCAGCACTATTTGATGTGTTTTTACTTTTTCTGTGACCAAAAAATTTCTCTTACTAGTTCAGTTCTCGATATAGTTTGGCCGTAGGCCAATCGCCAGCCTGTATCAAATTTCTTGAAAACTAATTCACCATTTTGATGATTATCAATATTATTTTCCAGTATTCTCCCTATCGGTGTGATATTTATTGCTTTTAATGAGAACCTAATTGTCGCAGTTCGTTGCTCTTGATTAAATGCAATTCCAATAATTTCATTAAAATCTATATCAAATGTCTTAAATAAAAGCGTATTGCTACCATTTCTATATTTTCCTTCTCCTAAATAATATCGACTTCCTTTCTCAGTTACAGATAAATCATAATCCAGCCAGGCTCCATGACGACTCATTGTTATATAACCTTCTCGTTGCAGTTTGTAGCAGGGGTGTTGCTTTCCATAAGAGTCATAATTTGCTGCATTAATTTCTCTTTTAAATTCCTGAGGAAGCTTTAATGTTTTTACAATTAACTCTGCGGGGTATGGTATAACTAAAAGTTCCGAATTAGCTTTTATTGTCTCGAGAGTTCGTCTTGGTTCTTCTTCAGCTATATTGAGTGTAGAATTAATCGTGTTATCTGCTAATTCCGGTTCTGGTTCAGAGTTAGAACGTGTTCCTGCGGTATCCGTTGAATTGCTTTCATCTGTTTGAACAAATGGTGTCTCGACAAGAGAATCACCATTCATGACACCCAAGGCGCCATTGGGTATTCGTTTCATTACGACCGTCGGCCCGCCTGAGGCGAAGCTAACGAATAGAACAGTGCCGTCGTTGCCGAGTTGTAGCCATGCCTCATGAGAGAAATCGCCTTCGTACCACGTGAATGGCCGGACGATCTTGCCGTATTGGCGAGTGTTTATCAGTCTCAGCCGATTATCAGCCTGAAGCTGTCCACTGAGAGGCTCATGGTGTTCGCCAGATTGGTACTCACCACTGAAACTGTCACCTTGCCGCGAAATTCTGACTTTTGCCAACTGCCCATTAGTTCGATTCGTGTAGTACCATTCTCCCAGAAACGCCTGCTCTACACGCTTACGTTCCTCTACTCGATTTGCTTCGGCGCGACGCGCCTGCTCCACTGCTTGCGCTCGGTTCGCGGCCTCCTGCTGTTGTGCCTCATTGGCACTTGACACAAGCCACTGTATACCCAATGCACCAAAAGCGAGGATAACAATTGTGGCAACTACCCAGCCTACTCCTCTGTTTGAAGTTGTTTCACGGTGAATCGGTGAAGCTGGTCCTCTGTTTTGACGAAGATTGCGCCTTTCCCGATATTCTTCTTCTAAGTTCGGTATATCAGCCATTGTGATCAGATCTTACAGATTATCCGGAAGGTTACTCTTACTATCTTTATCTCTAATATCTTCTAAGATAAGAAGATCGCCTCTTCCTAAAATGCCCGCATCAGGGCTACATGCTGGGCATTCTGGGTTCTTCTTGGCTCTCATTTTCCAAAGTTTAGTTGCAAGCATATCATAGAATAGGTAGTGATCTCTATTTTTGAAAGGTACCAACAAATTTAAAAATTCACATATCCCCAATGAAGCGACAGTCATATTGAGAAATAGCACAGAAGGATTGGGAATGTCAACACCGGAAATATATCCACGTGTAATCTGCATCTTTCTATCCTCTTGGCTCATCAACTCGATTTGTAATTCCTGTTGATTTATTTCTCCCAAACACTGATAACACCAATTGTAAGGAATAAAGACAATCACTTTACCACCCGCAGAAAGAAGCTTTTTATGCTCAGCATCCGTTTCCATACCAAACCCCAAATTTATGTAAGGAATCAGATACTGAACCGAAATTCGATTCAATATTAAGCGACTTGAATAAGTATCAGTTCCTGAAATTATATAATCTGCGTATTTGAGAGTAGCTAGTACATTGGGATTCAAAACTGAATCAGCAATACCTATATATTTTACATCTGAATTGATCTCTTTAACATAACGTCCCAAAGCATCGACTTTCTTCCTGCGCTGATATGCATCTTCTTGCGTGGAACTTAAAATCCTAGATATGTTACTCGGTTCTATCGTATCATCATCAACACATATGATCTCTTTAGTTCCAAGTCGTGCAAGAGTCTCAACAACTATTGATCCCAATCCACCCGCGCCAACGACAGCTACGGTAGTTTTTGCTAAAGTTTCCTGCTCTTCCTTTCCAAAAGCAAGAATTTGGCGAGAATAACGTAAAGAGAGATTATCTTCGTTTCCAAAACTGCCACCATCGAAAGTTTTTTTTTCGACAGTGCTTTCTTCCGAAGGTAGAGTAATTTCTGTTTCGGTTTTCTGATGAAACAAACGAGAACGTTGTAAACGTGCAGAAGTGGGGATTATTAATTTTGATGTTACTATTTGTATTTCATCTATTGGAATTGCACGTCCCTCGTCACTTCGATAAATTCTTGCGTCTAAACTGTTCTGTCCAAAGACGATACTTGCATGATACATCCCAGGGTTCCACCTTGAAGTAAATCCAAAAACTCCTTGACGACCGCTTCCAAACTCATGTCTGTCGTCAATTGATGAGAATCGTACACTATCTGAATAATCAAAAGGATGAGAGTGTGCATCGATTAAATGATGTCCTTGTGTTTTGCATATGGAATAAGCTCGCATTTGAAACTTAGGTGATGGACAAACACCTCCAGTACTTTGATACTCCAAATCCTCCTTTTCACAAGCGGGCATGTAGGTATGAACTAATAGCTTTACAAATTGATCTGTCGTGTTAGCACCTGCAAATAAATAGCCGAATTGTTCTGTACTCGGATCTCTAAGAAGAAATTTATGCACTTCTTCAAAAATCTCTTCTGGAAAAACTATGAAAAATTTCATAATCTGAATCATCCTACAAAATAGATATGGAGATTTACATGTGCTCTTGAAGCTTGATACATCACTCAGGAGTAAAAATTACGTCTTGCGTTGCGTTTATCAGATAGAATATCGTAGATCAACTTACAAACTGTAAGCAAATTATCTCCTTTCACAAAATTTGTTTTATTTTCCCATGCTTTTATGTGGATACAGAGCCAAGCCCAACCTTTGTCTGTGTATTTGTTTTGTTGCGTTATTCCCGTGCCTGGCTGCTCGAAATAATGCCCTATGAAATCTGTTCCGCATTGAAGCTGTTTTTCTGCATAAAAGTTTTGAGGAGCGACATTGGGATAACCTCCTGGAATTTCAATTAGCAAAGGTGTGTAAGGTGTATCGTAAAGCGTCTCTTTATCGCTTGTTATGCTATCACGGCGCTTGTTCAACCAGCCTTTGGGAAGGTGAAACTTTTTAATGCGAATCCAATTGCAATCATCTGGATCCCATTGAAGATTTTCTCGACTGTACTTGGGAATAAGTAAAGTCGAAATTTCCATCATAATCCGTTGTTTTCTTGGACTCAACTGCATAACCTTGTTCTCCTATATTTCTGCCCTTTTGCAGCTACGGGAACGGCTTGATATTTATCTCCAGCGCTTGGTTTTAAAACTTCGTTATCCTCAAGATGCATCAACGTTTTGCCATCCGGCATTTCTAATGCAAGATGATGCCCGCTGGAAAAGCCCGCAGCTTTAAGCACTTCTAATGCGGTCATCCCATCACGAGTTTCGACTGGGTTGTCATTAACGGTTACTTTCATGTTAATTTCCTCCGTTTTTGGTAACTGGTTAAGTGTAAGAATATGGCATACTCCATAAGGAATAAAGGTATTGATAGAATTGTCTGTGATACTTGCATTAACTTTTAAATTTACGTAAGAGCCAGCGTAGCATCTTAAAGGTTAATAAGAAGACGGACTTTAGTATATCATATAGAGTTCGTTCAATGGCTTTATCATATACTCTCACGCTCAGTATAAACCGATGTACAAATAACAAGCCCATGATTAAAATAACAACGACGAAAAACAACTGACCATCCGAATGCATGCTGATAGCCACTATCGATTAATTAGTGGAATTCGAAGGCTGTTTCTGGATAATCCAGGTTTCACGAAATTTGTCCAACTGTGCACAAAAACGCTACCCGCTGTGGTTACGCGATAAATTTCTCCATATTCGCTACACACTTTTACTTTGGGTAAAATCAAATCCCAAAACGAAAAAGAATAAATAACCCGAATCCAAAAGCAAACACTATAATGGCAACAACCATGAAGCCAAATGCTATCATAACCCGTCTATTTTCACGATGCAAAATGGACAGAAGCGAATCAACCAATTGTATTTTTGTATAAATGGCTGATGGGGATCGTAGAAAAGCTGAATAGACGCTCAAAGATATTGAAATGATTAGCAATGCAATCGAACAAAGTAAAAGAACTGGAAGTGATGGTAGAATGGTAGTCGATTTATCTTGTAACACAAAAAATAAAAGTACGAAAAGAGTGGACAATAATAAGCCACCGACTGTTAGAACCATATTACCAAGAGTTCTTATTCTTGATCGATTATTCTCGATTATCTGAAACATGTCTTCGATCTTAATTCTATTGTTCTTCGTTTGATTTGGTTTTGTAGGTGTGAGCTTCATTTTTATTGTCAATTCTATCCATGAACGGTTCTTGGAACCAATGCAATCCGAATTCGGTTATGAGCAATCTTTTCCGAAATTATGTCGTCTTCAAATGCGGGATTAGCATCATTGCCTTCAAAAATCAGGAAAAATTGATAATTCTCGATTTGAAGTCTTAGACTCTGTTTTAGATATTGAGCTAATTGCCCAAAAGTAGTTTCTCTTTCGTATTCAAAATCATATTCTTCGCCCCAAATATCGAGCGTCACTTTGAAGGTTGTAGCTTTGGATGTATCATTATGCTCACTTGTTTTCATATTGGAAGAGTGAATTTACTTTGTGAGTTTTGAAGATGTTGACTCGCCTAACGTTTTGATGAAGAACAAAACTCTTAAAAAGTTATTTCTTTTAATCTGATGTTATGCGTTCGTGCTACTCTGTCGACGAAGATTTCAAACATTAAATTAGTCACCAGTTCTCCCTTTCTTTTCTTCGTTGAACCAATTTGTCCCTTTGTGAATGTTGCCATCTTTATCTATTCTGCCGGCCTTTTCTTCATTAAACCAATTTGTTCCTTTGTGAATATTACCATCTTTATCTATTCTGCCAACTTTTTCCTCATTGAAAAAATTTGTGCCTTTCCAAATATTGCCATCTTCATCTATCCTGCCAATTTTTTCTTCGGTGAACCAATTCGTTCCCTTATAAATATTCCCTTCATTATCAACTCTACCTTTTAATTCCTCATTGAACCAATTTGTTCCCGAATAGATTTTCTTTCCTTTCAGTCCAACAAAATCAGTTGCATCTTCCTTTCTATTTTGCTTGTTTGAATTAAAAACACCTCGTCCTATTTCATATCCTCGTCTAACATTATCATTAGAACTCACAAGAACTTTAAAAACGATATAAATTATTACTGCTCCAATTACAAGCACAACAGCAATCATAAAAGCTGCATAGATTAAGAAACACCAGGCGGCAATTAAATAAAGTGTCGCTGCTACTCGCGCCCCATTTTTTAGCCCGCGATGCGTGAATGAATCTGTCCAATCAGAGAACTTTACAATTGTCCAAAGTATTGGGTTAACAATGTAGCTGTAAAACCACCCTCTCCTTGCTGAAACACGGATTTGTGTTCGTCTTGTCCAAGCTTCTGCTTTTTCTGTCGTGTCATTGACACTGTTGGCATTGATAGCTGCAATGATTCCACCGACAAGTAGCGGTGAAACCAAAATTAAAATGTTGATGGTGGCTTGGTTCATTTTTATTACCTCTTACATTTCCTTTTCGTCTGGCTTTTCGATGTCGCCCCGCATTTTAAGTAGGTTCTGGGTTCCGCTATTTCTTCCTATCTTCAAACGCTTCTCAGCGAAGCCCAAGAACTGATTGCAACGCGCACCAAACTTTGTCTTCGATGCCAACCTCATCTTTCAACGCACACACTAAACTTTATTTCCACTACAATTCTGTTACCAATCTAGACCGCCCGATAACACCCAGCTCGGCGGCGCGGCCATTTCGAGCACAGTCTTTGAAATTTATGCCGCGCTGGCCGCGTCCGCTGGAGCTGGTGTTAGAAAAATAGTTCACAACTTTGACAAGCAAAATATTCATAGCTATTCTTAAATTAAATTTCACGATGTCTCTTACATCGAATACTATTAATTAGTTTATCTAAGATACCAAGTTTTTCACCACATATTTCGCAGCGCCCTTCCGCGCGCCATTTATCCTGCTGAAGGGCTGTTTTTTTCTTTATTATTTGCCTTTCTCTTTCTAATTCTAACTGAAGGTCAATCTCTGTTGTACCTGGAATGCTGTCTTTGATCCCATCAGACTTCCACATCATCCACTGAATAGCAAGCAGCATCTGGTCTTCTGGCCAATTACTCAGGTCCTGAAGCGCACATTTCTTTCGAACAAGAACAGTCTCTATGCTGTTCTCCGTTGCAACAGCATCAATGAGTATTTCGTCTTGATTGAGACAGCTAATGTGTATTCCACGCTGTCTATGTTTTATTATTGGATCCCACCGTTGACCAGATTCGTGCATGACCGATTTTCCTGCGACTTTCAGCCTATGAATCGTCAGTGAGGTGGGCATGACGTGGTTTACCCTCACGCACAGGTCGTAGAATGTCTTGAGAGATTCCTCGATCTCCTGCTCTCTCCGGCTAAGTAGTGCACGATTCTGTAGTTCTTCTTCGAGCCAGTTAGCCATGGTATGTACCTCGAAATGGGGGTGAAAAACTTTCGTACTATCACGATACTTTGTTTTCTACCGATTCGTTTATCTTCCGGCACTTTACGATATTTTATTTTCTATCGAGCCGTTTTATCTTCCAACGCTTTACGATATTTTATTCGTTGCCGAGTCGTTTTATTTTCCGGCGCTTCACGATACTTTACTTTCCACCGAGCCGCATTGCCTTCGGCGCTCCACGATACTTTTTTATTTGCACGAACTCCTTTCGATCTCCAAATTTCTAACATAGTTTGAGGTAATTAGAGGACCTAAAAAAGCTGCAAAGGTCAACTTTCAAAGTCCTCTAAGACGGCAACGGACTTGCAAAAAACAGGTTTCCCAACTGGCTGTCCGAGAAAAAGTTAAGTCGCAAAAGGCGAAAATGCAACAACTGGTTTATACGGCTCACAAAGTTCCCCTAAGAGAAGATTTTCGCTCTCCTCATCGGCAAACGTCAACTTGCTGAGTTCCCTAAACCGACGCAGTGCTGAACGTTATAACTATCTCACATGCTTGCCCTGCCAGCAGTTAAGCCGCATGTTTTCAAATTGCTCGATTTGGTTTATACGGCGCGCCAAGTTCCCATAAGAAAAGTATGCTCATAACATGTCCGCCGGGCTGCGTACGCCCAGCCCACCCTTATTGAGCACATGGGTGTATTGCATCGTCGTGTTGAGATCTTTATGGCCGAGCAGCTCTTGCACGGTGCGAACATCATAACCGTTTTCAGCAAATGGGTAGCAAACGAATGCCGGAACGTGTGGCAGCTTGCGTGTTTCGTAATGCCTGCTTTTCGTATGGCCTCTTTTACCGCCCGCTGTAGGGGTTTCTCCGTTGCATAATGTCTTTGTTTCACCCCGGAAACCCGATCAACGGATAATATTGCCGACGGGAAAACGTACTGCCAACCAAATTCGCGATTGATCCCCGGATATTTCCTGTCCAAGGCGTATGGCACGGGAGCAGCGCCGAATCCCTTTTTGAGATCCCGTTCGTGCAGTTTTTTTACTTTCTGTAAATGCTGTTGCAAAGGCTCTTTCAAACTTGCAGGCAACATTGTTACTCGATCCTTGTCGCCTTTTCCGTCCATTACAACAATTTGGTTGTAGCCAAAGTCGATGTCTTTAACCCGCAATTGCAAACATTCCATCAGGCGCAAACCACAGCCGTACAGCAAAGAAGCCATCAACCAGTGTATGCCGGACAAATTGTTCAACACGGCTTTGGCCTCTTCGCGTGTAAATGCCACAGGCCGCCGTACCGGTTTCTTGGCCCAGATCACATTGCCAATGTTGCCAACTTCGATTTTGAGAACTTCCTTGTAAAGAAAAAGAATTGCGCTCAACGCCTGGTTTTGCGTCGAAGCGGCGACGTTTCCCTTCACCGCCAAATGCGAGAGAAACTGATTGATCTCCGGTTCTCCCATCTCCGCTGGGTGGCGTTTGTTATGAAAGAAAATAAACCGCTTGATCCACTGCACATACGCATCCTCCGTGCGGTGGCTGTAGTGCTTCGCTCGAATCGTGGTTCTAACTTGATCCAGAAGTTTGGGTTTGTTGGTCGCCGAGGTTGTCTCGTTCATGTCCTGATATTCCCCGCTCAAAGCGTCTGCCATTCCCCAGATAGATCAGCGACGAAACATAGGGAGAGAATCGATGTAAGGTTGGAATGGCGTGTGGCGAATTATGCAAAAATATTCCAGAAAAGTCAAGGTGATTTTTTAAATAAAATTTGAGAAGAAAATTTGAAACCACTCAGCGCCCCGCCAATCTCTCCTCGGCTTTCATCCATGCTGAGGCGCGGCGAAACGAATCATCGAGACAACGATGCCGTCGGCGTTACGTGAATGGACTGCCTTCACACCGAGCGCCGATGGCGTTCTTCACTTTCTCTCAATGCCTTTTCCGCTTTCACGCGCGCGGTAATGTCGCGGAGAATGCCTTCGTGATAGAGCACATTGCCCTGCGCATCATAAACCAGGCGGCCATGATCTTCCACCCAGACTTCGTTGCCGTCTTTGCGGCGCAGGCGGAAGACCTCGATCTCGTCCTTGCCGGCTTCGCGCAGCACGTCGACCATTTCTTCGCGCTCCTTGACGGTGAAATAAAGCTGGCTCTTGATGTCGATGTCCATCAATTCTTTTTTATTTGCATAGCCGAGCATTTTCACCATCGCCGGGTTGACTTCGATAAACTTTCCATCCGGCGTGCTGCGGTACAAGGCGTCGGTCATGCGCTCGACGAGCGTTCGATAGCGTTCTTCGGATTGCCGAATATTTTCTTCCGCCTGTTTCCGCGCGCTGATGTCCCGCAGAAAAGCGCTGAAGGTGACCGGCCCGTTCGGATTGAGAATCGCCGTGATCGCGACTTCGACTGAAAAAATTTCTCCGTTTTTGCGAAGCGCTTTCATCTCCACACGCCGGTTGAGAATTTTCCCCTCGCCGGTGGCGAGATAGTGGCTCAAACCGCGGGTGTGCGCCTCGCGCTGTTCCGGGGGTATGATCGTTTCCGCCAGAGACTTTCCAATAATTTCAGCGGTTTTCCATCCGAAGGTGGCCTCGGCCTGCGCGTTCCATCCGGAAATTCTTCCGCCGGCATCCATCGTAATGACCGCGTCCATCGCGGTGTCGACGATCAATCGCGTGCGCGCCTCACTTTCGCGCAACGCCTCTTCGGCGCGTTTCAGCTCGGTGATGTCCGAGGCGTAGCCGACCATGCCATAGGGCGTGCCGTGTTCATCGCGCAGCAGCGAAAGCGAGAGATGGAGGAAGCATCGTTCCCCGAATTTTCTGTGCGCCCACACTTCCGCGGCTGGCCGGGTTTTTTCTTTGAACGAGGCGCTGGTTTGTTTTTTCAACACCTCCTGATCTTCGAGGGCGTAAAGGGTGGAAACCTCGGCGCCGAGCGCCTCGCTCGCGGTGTAGCCGAAAATGTGTTCCGCGCCCTTGTTCCAAAGTTTTACCCGGCCATCAAGATCAGTGACGACGACCGCGTCCTGAATTTCTTCGAAGATCAGAGACTGGCGCTGCAAGGATTCCTCGGTGCGCCGCTGGTGGGTGACATCGACGAGCGAGGCGACCACGCCCAGGACTTTCTTCACACCAGACCGGCGCAGAGGCTGGGTGTTGATTTGAA
>Ga0247727_10019548_pt1 | contig 10483 bp, 5 predicted proteins | sample WisWelCaveWW1625_FD_202498 | JGI IMG/M metagenome (GOLD analysis project Ga0247727, IMG submission 202498) | Biofilm microbial communities from Wishing Well Cave, Virginia, United States - WW16-25 | ecosystem: Environmental > Aquatic > Deep subsurface > Groundwater > Cave microbial mat | place... | reverse complement strand
GGCGCATGCCAATGGCGTCGAACTTCTCGAACCCGAATCCGACCGGGTCGATCAGGTTATGACAACCCACGCACGCCTGGTTGGTGGTGTGCATCGCCAGTCGCTCGCGATTGGTGACCGGCTTGGACTCTTCGATCGGCGGCAGGTTCGTGTCCACGCCTGGCGGCGGCGGGGGAACCTGCTGGCAGAGAAACTGCTCGCGGATGAACAAGCCGCGGCCCGTCGGAGCCGTGTCGTCCGGCTTGCTGGTCAGCGTCAGAAACGCGGCGTGGCCGAGAATTCCGGCCCGCTCGGCGGATGCCGGAAACTCGACACGATCGAAATCGCGCGCCGGCGGGCTGACCTTGTAAACCGCCGCCAGATCGGAGTTGATGAAGCTGTAGGGGGCTGTGAAGGCCTCCATGAAGCTCCGGCCGCTCCAAACCAGGTCGCCCAGGAAGCGCCTGGACTCTTCGGTCATCGAACGCGCCAGCTCGGCGTTGAACAGCGGGAAGAGTCGCCGCTCGCGCGAGGCCGCCATCACCCGATCGAACCGCAGCCACTGGGAGATGAACTCGTCCACGCCATCCCTCGCTTTCGGGTTGTCCATCATCCGGCGCGCCATGCGTTCCACCGCTTCGGAGGTGTTGAGCTCCCCTTTCGCGGCGCTGTCCAGCAGGGCCTCGTCGGGAGTGGTGTTCCACAGGAAACACGACAGCGCGGACGCCTTCGCGTATGGCTTCCATTTCGGGTTCGGCGTCTGTTCCAGCCAGAACAGGAAGGAGGGCGACTGGAGCATGGCCTCGATGACCGCCTGCGCTCCCCCGAGGAATGTTTTCTGCCTGCGGAAAATCGCCTCGTACCGCAGCATCTCCTCGCGCTCGAGCGGCCGTCGGAAGGCCTTACGACCGAACGACTCGACGAACCGAGTCCGGCACCCCGCATCGATTTCCGCCACCGGGCGGCACGGGATGAGGCCGCGCGAGTCGCCCCGGCGGAAGGCGTTGGCCGCGAGCTTCTCGGCGGCGAGGCCGTAGGCCTCGGTCAGCAGCGGCGAGACCGAGAGCGTCTCGTACTGATTTTTGAACCCGTCGACGTAGTCCTCGGGCGGGAACTTGTCGGCCGGCCCGGTGGTGTCCTTCAGCAGATCCCGCACCGTGTTGTTGTACTGGGTCTGCGTGAGGCGCCGAAGCACCACCGACGGCGCGATCCCATGTCCGGCCTCCTCCTGCTTCCTGTACTCGAGCCCGCGGGCGAGCTCCGTCCGTGGGAGCGTCGCCAGGCGCCGGATCCAGGCCCGCAGCGCCGATTCCTCCGGCGAGCCCTTGACGATCCGTTCGCCGCCGGTATGCGGGATGCGCAGCGTCGGCTTCAGGAACAGCATCGATTGGTCCGGGGCCTGCCGGTCAACGAACTCGACCAGCGACAAGCCAAACGCGTCGACGCGCGCCATCGCCGCGCTTTCCTCGGGAAATCGCAGACGTGTCGGCGAGGCGACGCCTTCCGCGTTGTGACAGTTCCGGCACCCAGCCTTTTCCAGCATCGGATAGACCTGGCCGCCGAACGAGATCTGGGCAGGCGCAATCCGCGCGGCCACGCCGATGAAAAAAGCAATCTCGACGCAGCGCCTCATGCCGTCAGGGTATCACCGTTACCACATTAGTCGCAGGCCGAGCTGGGTGACCCTCGCGCCGCTGCCGGAGTTGCGAGTGGCCAATATGCCGTCTCCGGCGATCCCGGTCGGGTTGTTCGGATTGTTGAACACGTTGAAGAAGTCGACGTTGAATCGCAAGGTGACGCTCTCGGTGATACTGGTGAACTTGTACAGCGACGCATCCTGAAACCACTGCCGCACGCCGGGCATGTACTGGTTACGCCAGGGATGCAGGTTGTCATTGAAGGTGAGCCGTTGAACCGTGCCGTTGTTCAACGGGACCCAGACGTTGTTGGTCTCCCAGAACTGGCTCACAACGGTGTTGGCCGGGGCGTTCGGAGGCAGGGCGGTCGAACCCGCCGGGATCAGGAACTGGGAGGCCGGCTTATAGTTTGCGGGAACTCCCATCACCCCGTTGGGCCTTCCGCTGGCGTCGACGCTGTTGATCCGATTGGCCGGGATGTAGCCATTCCACCACAGATAGCCCGGCGTGCACGTTCCGCTGCGGCAATCCTGGATCGGGTACTTGTAGCCGTACACTTCGATGTTCTGTCCGGCGACCGGGTAAGTATTGGTCGGCAAACTCCAGTAGGTGCTCTGGATATTTCCCAGGCCGGCGATCTGCCAACCCCCGATAACTTTGTCGACCACGCGGTTCGCCGTGCCGCCGAATTGCTTGCCGCGGCCGATCGGGAGGTCGTAGACGAAGTTCCAGCGGAACTGGTGTTTGGGCGTGTTGGGATCGCGCTTGTAGTTGAGGAACCGGTTCCGTGCCTTCGCGTCGGCCGGCACGGCGCCGGGAAGGAACTGGTTGATCGCGCTGACGGCGTCGGCGGCCTGGGTATCGTCGGTGTCGCGATTCACCAGCACCGTGTTGCCGATCACCCAAAACATCTGGAAGGAGAAGCCTTTCGAATAGCGGCGCTCAAACTCGAACTGCACTCCGTTGTAGCGCCCATAGCCGGTGGTGTCGAACAGATCGATCGATCCGTAAGTGGTCGAGTCGTAGGGCCGTCGCGCGACGTTGGCAAAAGGGCCGGTCGGGAGAGGCTCTTTCCTGGTCGCGTACCAGATGTAGTCCGGCGTCGATTCGTTGTAGTAGGTCCACTGCTGCTGCCGGTCTCCGTAGTTGCCCACATAGGCCGCGCGCACGATGGTGTTGGACATGACTTCCTTTTCCAACGTCAGGTTCCAGTCCTGCACCCGGCCATCCTGGTGACTCGGATCGACAAACCGCGCGTTGAACCCGCGTGCGAGCAGCCTGGTGTCCTGGGTGCTGATGATGGAGCTGGGCGTGTTCACCCCGGCGGTGTAGACGGGCGCGGTGCGCAGGCCGTAGTTGGGAAGGCCGTCCGGCGATAGGGCCGTGTCCGTCACGCTGTTGGTGAACGTGGCGCCCACGGGCGTCGAGGACGATTGCGAGCCCACCCAGTCCTGCAACTTCTGCGGGTAATACGAGATGCGATAACCGCCGCGGACGACAAACGACTTGGCTCCGTCGCCGCCGCGGTAGGCAAAGCCCAGCCGCGGTCCGAACTGTTTCCAGTTGTAGTTAACGAGCCGCTTCGGAAGGCCGGCTTCCTTGTAGGTGATGATATTCGCCCCGAAGCCGCGCATCGCGGTCAGGATCGAGGGCAGCGTCACGCCACGCTTGACGAAGGTGTCGATATCGTCGGTGCCCACCACCAGTGCGTGTTTGGCGATGGAGAAAGTAAGTAACGTGTCGTCGCGGTCGTAAATCGGGGTTCGCATCTCGTAGCGCAGTCCGAGGTTCAGGGTCAGCCGGGGCGTGACTTTCCAATTGTCCTGGAAGTAGGGCGAGTATTCCTGGCGGCGGAAGTGGAACCACGGCCGGCGGAAGGTGGCCGAGTAGTTCGTCACGCCGAGGGCGAAGTTGGCGAGGCCGAATCCGGTTTGCGGACGGGCTATCGGGTTCGTCGGCGTCGATGCCGGATCGTAGAGCGATGTCGCCAGTGTGGACGCTGCGAAGGGGCCGGCGAGCGAGTCCGCCGATTTCTCGATCAGCTCGTGGCGCACCTGGAAACCGAACTGGAACTCGTGCTTGCCGACGATCCGGGTCGCGTTGTCCTGGATCATGCCGTAGTTGGTGATGAGATGGAACAGCCCCGCCGATCCAAACGGCCAATTACCTGGCAGGTCGGTTCCCGAGATTACCGGCCAGTTGGGGGCGTTGAACGGATTCGGCAACCCGAGTGCGGCGGCGTAGTTGGTTTGAAAATCGCCGGAGCCGCGGCGATGGAAATCGCGCGTGGCGGTGATCAGCAGTTCGTTGGTCATGTTCGCCGAGAAGGTGTGCACCCACGTTAAGGCTCCGGAGTGATTGGGCCAGTGGCGGTTCGAGGCCGCCGCCGCTTTCGGATAGTTCCCGATGCTGATCGGCAGCAACACCGTGTTGCCCAGCCAGTGATCGTTCTGGCCGTAGGTGAAACGCGCGAACACCAGGTCGTTGGACGAGAAGCGGTGGTCGATCCGGGTGGTGTATGTATTCTGCCTGTTGGGGACCTGGGTCGGTCCGATCCAGTTAGGACCGAGCAGCGGGTTCACTCCAGGCTGGTTCGGCAGCGGCGTGAGGTCATAAAAGAACTTCGCCAGCGCGGTAATCCGCGCGGGATCCATGGTGTTCGCCACGCCCCGGTAGCTCAGCGGCTGGCGTTGAAAAGTGGTCGGGTTGGTAGTGAAAGGATCGTACAGGTTGATCTGCCTTCCCTGCGCGTCGATCAGCTCGCGGAAGTCGCCCTGCCGCATCGCCGCCGTCGGGAAGCTGTACTGATTGGTCGTGTACGATATGCTCCGCGCCGATTCCCAGGCGAAGAAGAAGAAGGTCCGGTTTTTCCCGTTGTAGAGTCCCGGGATCGAGAGCGGACCGCCCAGCGAGGCCCCGAATTCGTTGCGGTTGAGGAACGGCGGTTTGGTGAAAAAGTCCTGCCGCCGCCGGGCGACACCGTAGCCGCTGTTGCGGTTGGTCTCGAAGACCGCTCCGTGGAAGTCGTTGGTCCCGCTCCGGCTCGAAAGGAGGATCGTTGCGGGCCGGGTGAACTTGGCCGACGAGTTGTTCAGCTCGACCTGGATTTCCTGGATCGAATCGAGGCCGGGCGGCCTGCCGAAATCCCATCCCTCCCAGATCTCGTTCATCGGCGCGCCGTCGAACACAGTGGTCGATGTGTTGGTGCGCATGCCGTAGGCCTGTGGGATGCCCCTCGAATCGATTCCCGGCACGGTCGCAAGGAACGCCTGGTAGCCGCGCCCGTTGATCGGCAACTGCTCGATGCGCTGCCGCTCGAGCGCGTGGCCGAGCGTCGGCGTGTCGGTGCGGACCATCGGGGTGACGTCCACCACCTCGACCCGTGTCGCCGTCTGCCCGACTTGCAGCACCGCGTCGACCACGGCGTCCTGTTGCGTTCGCACGGTGAGGTTGCCTTCAAACTTCTGCATGCCCGCGAACTCGACGGTCACCAGGTAGGATCCCGGGATCACTCCAGGGAATGCGTAGATGCCGGCCTCGTTGGTGGTCGTTGTGCGGACCACGTTGGTGGCGGTGTTGGCGAGGGTGACGCTCGCCTTCGGAATGACCGCGTTGGCAGGGTCGTACACCGTTCCACGAACAGTACTGCTGCTGGCCTGCGACCATGCGGCCACCGGCAGAAACCAAATCGCGCCTATCACGAACATCATGCGGTGCATAGAAAAGCCCCCCTTGGCATCGAAGTATACCAGAAGACCGGAAGCTCGGGCGCGACGGCGCCGCGGGGACCATCGAGGTCAGTCCGCGCTCACGAGCGGCTGGTAGCGGAAAGGCCCGCGCACGTAATCGCCGAAGGTGGGTTTGGTAACCCGGCGTCAGGCCAGTGAGGCTTCGGGGAGCATTTTTCGTTCGGCCGGCACGGCGGCGTTCTGCTCGGCATGATCGACGCCACGGGCGGTGATCGAGTAGCGCCCGTTATCGGTGCGAGTGACCCAGATTTGCTCCTTGAGGAACCAGAGGGTGAATTCGAGGTGTTCGCGGGGGACGCCGAGAAGATCCTCGATTTCGTGAAGAGAAACGGTTGGGTGCTCGGGCTGGTTCATTCTCTTGGTGTAGAGCAACGACAGGATCCCGAAGCGTTTCGAGCGTTCAGACTCGACGCCGCTGGCGGACGCAGGTTGATCGAAGACTTTCCAGCGGAGGCGGCGGGCGAGGGTGTGCTCGGAGTCGTAGGCGGCGCGTTGTTCGGGATCGCTGAGGACCTTGTAAGCCCGCATGAGCAGCTTGAAGTTGTTCTCGTTGCCGGTTTCCGGATTGTCGGGGTGATGTCTCTGCGCCAGCATCCGGAACACACGGTGAATGGTGTCCGGGTCCGCGTTCGGGCTGAGCTGGAGGACCTCATAGTAGTCGACGAAATTGCCGTTGGTCGCCGCTTCCGGGGGGTCAGCCAGGGGGTTCCGACAGCCGAGGTCGCTGAAGGAAAGGCCGGCGTAGTAGCGGCCGTCGGGCCGCTGGTGGCACCAGGCGACGCGGGCGCGAGTTTCCTGGGGAGAAGAGTTGGACGAGACCGTCACCAGGGAGCCCGCGGTGAGGTGTTCGGCAACACGGACGCCGAGACCGTATTCGGAGTTGTCAATGGGTTCGGCGGCGAGGGTACGCGGCGGGTCGTCGGGCGTGGTGAGCTTTACGACGGCAGCGATCCTGCCATCGAGCCGCACCCGTTTTCTGCGCTCGGTTGTGGCCTTGGACATAGGGTCCAATACGATATTGCGTCGGCAATGCGTGATCGGGAATGGCTCAGAGGTACTAAAGTTCTTAACTGAGTGTAGAGTATGCCGACACCAGGGCCTGGGAGTGATACCCTGAGACGGAGCGGCCGGCGGGCCGCCCGCATTCCGCCTTGGGCGGATCGGCGGCTCGTCGCTCAAACCAGTCAACGGTGAAACCGTCGTTGACTCAGGAGATTCCTCTATGGCTGGGAAGGTCAGTCGGCGGCAGGTTCTTCAAACCGGCGCGGCGCTGGCTACGTCGCTGGGCTTCGATCTGCGGCCGGCGCAGGCGGCCGCGCGCGAGCTGAAGATTTCGCGCACAACACAGACGCACAGCGTGTGTCCATACTGCGCGGTGGGGTGCAGCGTGGTGATACACACGCTGGGGGACAAAGCGCGCAACGTGAAGCCGGCGGTGGTGCACATCGAAGGCGACCCGGAGAGCCCGATCAACCGCGGCACGCTATGTTCGAAGGGCATCTCGCTGAAGGATTTCGTGGTGAACGAGCGGAGGCTGACGCGGCCGCTGTATCGCGCGCCCGGGTCGGGGGAATGGAAACCGATCGCCTGGGAAGAAGCGCTGGAGCGGATGGCGCGGCTCATCAAGGCCACGCGCGACCGAGGATTCGTCGAAAGGGACCCGCAGGGCCGGACGGTGAACCGGCTGTCGAATGTGGCGCTGATCGGCGGGTGCACGGATACCAACGAGATCAACTACCTGCTGGCGAAGTTCCGGTTCGGGCTGGGCATTCTGGCCTACGAGAACCAGAGCCGTCTTTGACACGGCCCGACGGTGGCCAGTCTGGCCGCCACGTTCGGGCGGGGGGCGATGACCAACGGCTGGACCGACGTGGCCAATGCCGATGTGGTGCTGGTGATGGGCGGCAATCCGGCGGAGAACCACCCGGTCGGGTTCCGGTTCGTGATGGAGGCGCGGCGGAAGCGCAAGGCGAAGCTGGTCTCGGTGGATCCGCGGTTTAACCGGACGGCGGCGGTGAGCGACTGTTACGTGCCGATACGGGCGGGCACCGACATCGCCTTCCTGGCGGGGTTGATCCATTACGCGCTCAGCCGGAACCTCCATCACGCCGAGTATGTAAGGCTGCATACCAACGCGGCGTTTCTGGTGAAGGAAGGATTCGGATTCGAGGACGGCTATTTCTCCGGCTGGGACGCGGAGAAGAAGGCGTACGACAAGTCGAGCTGGCAATACGAAGTGGACGGCGAAGGGTACGCCCGGACCGACGAGTCGCTCGAGAGCCCGCGCACGGTCTTCCAGTTGATGAAGCGGCACTACGCGCGCTACACCTCCGAGAAGGTCGCCGAGATCTGCGGGTCGACGGCGGCGGAGTTCGAGAAGGCGGCGGCGATCATCTGTTCGACGGGCGGGCCCGGCCGGTCGGGCACGGTGCTCTACGCGCTGGGTTGGACGCAGCACAGCCACTCGGTGCAACTGATCCATACGGCGGCGATGGTGCAACTGCTGCTGGGGAACATCGGGATGCCGGGCGGCGGGGTGAACGCGCAGCGCGGACACGCCAACATCCAGGGGGCGACCGACATGGGGACCTGGAACACGCTGCCCGGATATCTGAAGGCGCCGCGCGCGCAGTGGGCGAACCTGGAAGCGTACCTCGAGGCGAACACGCCGAGGTCGCTGCGCCGGAACTCGCTGAACTACTGGTCGAACACGCCGAAATTCATGGTCAGCCTGTTGAAGGCGTTCTACGGGGAGCGGGCGACCCGCGAGAACGGTTTCGGATACGACTGGCTGCCGAAGAACGGGGAGGGCGAAAACCACAGTTGGGGCTATTTCTTCGACCGGATGCATGCCGGCGGGATCGAGGGGCTGATCTCGTTCGGGATGAATCCGGTCGCCAACGGACCGAATACGAAAAAGATGCTGGCGGCGCTCGGGAAGCTGAAATGGCTGATAATAGCCGAGAATTTCGAGACGGAGACGGCGGCTTTCTGGAATGCGAAGAAACTGGCCGAGACGTATTACCCGTCGGCTCCGGAGGCGCGAGACATTGGAACCGAGGTATTTTTACTGCCGGCGGCGTGTTTCGCGGAAAAAGACGGGGCATTTGTGAATTCCTCGAGGTGGCTGCAATGGAAGAACGCGGCGGTGGATCCGCCGGGCGAGGCGAGGCGGGATCAGGAGATCATCGCGCGACTGTTTCTGAAGATCCGCCACCTGTATGAGCAGGAAGGGGGACCGGGGGCGGAAGCGGTACGGTCGATCGGGTGGAGTTATTCGAATCCCGAATCGCCGTCATTGGAGGAAGTGGCGCGCGAGATCAACGGGCGCGATCTGAAGTCGGGGCGGCAGCTTGCGGGGTTGGGAGAGCTGAAGGACGACGGGACGACGGCGAGCGGGTGCTGGATCTACAGCGGCTCGTTCACGGAGGCCGGCAACATGATGGCGCGGCGGGGCCAGCGCGATCCGACCGGTCTCGGCATCTACCCGGACTGGAGCTGGAGCTGGCCAGCCAACCGGCGGATCCTGTACAACCGCGCGTCGGCGAACGAGAAAGGCGAGCCGTGGGACCGGACTCGCGCGCCGGTGCGCCGTGAAAACGGCCGATGGACGGGCGACGTCGTCGATTTCAAGGCCGACGCGTCGCCAGAGGATTTCGGCGCATTCATCATGCTGCCGGAGGGAGTGGCGAAGCTGTTCGCCTCCGACCTGGCGGAGGGACCGTTTCCGGAGCATTACGAGCCGGTGGAGTCGCCGGTCGAGAACGCGCTGCATCCGGCGGTGAGCTCGAATCCGATGGCGCAGGTCTTTCGCGGCGATCTGGACCGGCTCGGGACGTCCAAGGAATTCCCGTATGTGGCGCTGACGTACCGGCTGACGGAACACTTCCACTACTGGACCAAGCACGTCGCCGCGAGCTCACAGTTGCAGACCAACTTTTTCGTCGAGCTGCCGGAAGAGCTGGCGCGGGAGAAGAACATCCGGAGCGGGGACCGGGTGCGGGTGTCATCGGCGCGGGGACACGTGGAAGGAGCGGCGATGGTGACGCGGCGGATCCGGCCGTTGCAGGCCGGGGGGCGGGTGATCTACCAGGTGGGTCTGCCGATCCACTGGGGCTTTGTCGGGCGGGTGCAGGGTCCGCTGATCAACAATCTCACGCCGTCGGTGCTGGATCCGAATTCGGGGACGCCGGAATACAAGGGGTTCCTGGTGAACGTGGAGAAAGTATAGCGATGCATACGGTCGCCAAACTTATCGACACGACGATGTGCATCGGCTGCAAGGCGTGCGAGGTGGCGTGTCAGGAGTGGAACGACCTGGAGTTCACGCTGGGCACGTTCGACGGGTCCTACCAGACGATGCCGGGGCTGACGCACAACTTCTGGAACCTGATCCAGTTCCGGGAGGTCGAGCGGAACGGGGCGATGAGCTGGCTGATGGCGAAGTACCAGTGCATGCATTGCGTCGATCCGGGCTGCCTGCGGGCGTGTCCGGCGCCGGGGGCGATCGTCAAGCTTCCCAACGGCACGGTCGATTTTCACCAGGACAACTGCATCGGCTGCGGGTACTGCATTACGGGGTGTCCGTTCGACGTGCCGCGTCTGAGCCCGGCGACCAAGAAGGTCTACAAGTGCTCGCTCTGTTCGGATCGAACGGCGGTGGGACTGGAGCCTGCGTGCATCAAGACCTGTCCGACGAACTGTCTGAGTTTCGGTACGCGGGAAAGCCTGCTCGAGGAAGCGGAGGCGCGGTCGGCCGAATTGCGTGCCGACGGCCACTCGCTGGCGGGCGTATACAATCCGGCCGGGGTTGGCGGGACACACGTCCTCTATGTACTCTCGGATGCGTCGCGTCCGGAGGAGTACGGGCTGCCGAGGAACCCGACGATCCCGTGGGCGGTGGTGTTGTGGAAGGGCCCGGTGAAGTGGTTGGGGAACCTGGTGCTGGCGGGGGGAATTCTGGGGGCATTCTTCCACTACCTCCGCTATGGACCCAAGAGTCACGACGATGGCGGAAAACATTAAGGACCGGATCGCGCGATTCAGCTTCACCGAGCGCGCCGTGCATTGGATGGCGGCGATCAGTTTTATGTACTCGGCGTTGACGGGGCTGGCGCT
>Ga0247727_10019547_pt1 | contig 10483 bp, 6 predicted proteins | sample WisWelCaveWW1625_FD_202498 | JGI IMG/M metagenome (GOLD analysis project Ga0247727, IMG submission 202498) | Biofilm microbial communities from Wishing Well Cave, Virginia, United States - WW16-25 | ecosystem: Environmental > Aquatic > Deep subsurface > Groundwater > Cave microbial mat | place... | reverse complement strand
TTAATGCCGGAGCAACAACGCTATCAAAAAGCGTGTGACCGTTGATAAATAGATAAACATTGTTTCGCTTCACACCCAGGTTCTCCAATTCCGAGGCAAGATTTTCTATCTCTGCCTCGATATTAAGATCGGAATTTGCCTTCTTGACCTCTTCGACAATCTTATCGACTTTAGCCTTCAGTTTTTCAAGTGTATTCTTGCCATTGTCATCGATGGTCAAGGAATCACCCAGCGCGATTTCATTGCGACACTTGACTGGCTTTTTGAGCCCTTTCTTTTTCGAGTAGATCGAATACAGAAACAAATCATAAACGCTTTCTGAATAGTCTCGCAGAAATTTTGCAAAATCAAATTTCAGGTCTGCACTGTAAGTCGCGTCCACACAAATGCAGTCAAGACTTTCAGCCAGGCACTTATAATTCTCGATGGCATAAGTGTAAGTCTGCAAAATGTATGGCTTTCTGTCGCGAATAGTCTTCGCGTTATCAGTGTCGGAAACTAAATAATCATAGTCGCTATCTACACAAATCAGTTTGTGAGACCCGACAAAATCCTTATTGAGACGAGCTTGCTTTAGCAGAATGTCTTTTCCATAAATAATATTCAGTTCAGCCTCATGTTTCTGAGAGTTGTCCGATGGCTCATCAGGTTTTTCAGTAACGCTGATCGCATGAAAGTCGAACTCAATCTTGAGCGCCGGTGCAAATCTCTTAAAAATCGCAAACCAGAACGGCACATCCGCATCGCTTTCCAGATACAACTTGATCTTGTCCGGTGCGCCTTCAACGCGACTTTCAGCTCTTTCCTGATCGTTATCAAGTTCCTCGAAGAATTCCGATGACTCCGGCATATCAAGCTCCCATCAGTGATTTGATCTGATTCATCTCGACTGTCTTTTCCATATAGCCCTTCTTGATGATCGCAGGCGCGTGTGTGGCAATAATGATTTGAACGCTTTCGTTGAGCCGACGGACATAGCTGATCAAAAACTTCTGCCATTTGAGATGCAAAGAATTCTCCGGCTCGTCCATGATCAAGACATAACGCCGATCATCGCTCACCAGCGCTCTGAGTTTGAGAATCAAAGCCGTGAACAAAATAATCAGCATCTGCTTTTCGCCGGTCGACAATTGATCCGGCATCAATATTCGGCCATCGTCCAGACGAAAAACGGCTTGCGAAGGCGTACTCTTCTCCACGAACTCAACGCGCTTCAAAATATGCGACCTGAGCCGCGAAGCATTGTTCTCGCCGATTTTTGATTCCAAAAGCTCGGGGAATTCTCTATCGAGCTTGTGGGTTTCATCATTCACCATGGCTTTGAGCTTTTCTCGCAACTCAGTTGAAACATCATTTTCCTCCAAGAAACGATGTAGCCACGCATTCGTGAACTTGATTTCCCCAACAAACCCGATCTTCTTTTTGGCCTGATTGAAGACTTCTTCATTGACCAACTGCACGAAATTATCGATGTATGGCGCAGGATCCATTGCCACCAGCGAGACAGCTTTGAGCTCATCAAAAAATCGATCGATGCGCTCCCAAAGCTTTGAAGTCAGTTGCTTTTCAATTTGAGCTTTGGTCGTTTCCTCCTTATCCTTTTCCGTTCCTTCCAATTCAAGCGGTGCATCGAAAGTAGAGACAAATTCGGGCAGGAGGCGAGAATGCGATCTAGCAACCCGCTTTATCCCGCTTTCTGATCTTCCATAGCTGAGTCTTTCATCATTGTCAAAGATAATGGTCAGCTCCTGCGGCGGATACTTTACATTTTGAGGATTCTCGTATTCATCGGCCAGAGCATGCATGATCAACTCAAGAATAGTAGATTTGCCGCTGCCGTTAATGCCGACTAGAATGCTCACCTTTTCATCGACCGACCAATTGATGTTGAATTTGTCCCAGAGGCCGGTTATCTCGACTTTTTTGATATGGGTGACTTTTCCCTTATCGACTTGCGGTTCGCCACGTTCTTCCGGTACGGCTTCCAGTTCGTCGCCGATCTCCTTTTTAAAATGTGGTTTTGGTTCGCTACGCAGTTGTGTCAACGCTTCTTCGACTTTCGAAGCGGGTACAACACGTGAAGCTTCAGGCAGTACATAGCGATTCTTGAATTCATTCTGGGGCGCGATACTCATGTAGCGATTAGCGCCAGTTTGCTCTAACTCCCTCCCAGCATCATATCGCAGCATCACCAGCAATTCCCGCAGCCGATCGGTTTCCCAGAGCAGCTTGCTTGAATCTTGGCCAAGCTTGTGCAAAACATATCCTGAAAATTCATTCTTAAACTTCTTTAGTGTTTCATAATCTGATGCATCGATCTTATTATCCCACTCCGCAAAAAAATCTTTGTAACGCTCGTCGCGCTTGGAGAGATAAAGCTTCGGCGTGATGCGAATCGAGCCGAGGCCAAGAGGCTTGCCCATGCCGAGCTTATGGCCGCAGCCTGCGGGCAGATCGAGCGCGTACAGCATCGCGCCCAGCTCTTTGTCGGCGAGATTCTCGAAACGAATTCTGCCACGAAATTTCGTTCCGGCCTTTACAGGCTTGAATTGGGTGTATTGCGTGTCTTTCGCTTTTCTTTCCGTCTCAACCCAGCGCTCGCCGGATTTGTGCCAATAGATTTTGTACCCTCGCACGGCGGTGTCGCTGTTGTAACTGTTCAATTGTTTTACTTCATCGCTGTTTTGCACCAGGTAGTGCTGAAAGGCCGTGGGCTTGGGCGTCGAGAGAATTTTCGGCGTCTGCGCCTCGAGCTGCGCGTCGTTCTGTTCGCCAACCATAAAAGCGTCTTCAAAAAACACTCTACCGTTGTGTGTTTTCTCATTGCCGAAGATCGCTTCGGCAAAATCGATTTTGGTTTCATCTTGCAAAGGCGCAGGAATGTGCTCGCCAATCGTTTTTTCATAGGCCAGGCGAAACATGCCGGTATGACCGAAAGAAACCCTGTCCCTACCGCTCGCTTCCTGCCATCGAACATAAAAGCAAGGAACGCCTTTTTCATTTTCTTTTTGTCTTGCAAGCTTGAGCAGGTTCGGCACACGATCGTCGCGCGTCCGATCATCATTGTAACTTCGAACATCTTCGAGAGGTATCTCAATGATCTCGGCGTTGTCCGGCGGCTCAGAGATCAGCCAATCGCGTTTCTTGTTTGGCATATCGCCTGAAACTACCAGGTATCCTTCATCCACTCTATAAAAATTGAACTCCGCATATTTTGCGCCGAGGGCTTGCACCATTTCCTGCGCTTCGTCCTTATAAATCTGCTTGAAATTGCCTCCGGAAGATTTGATCTCGAAATGCAGTCCAGGTTCCTTTTTGTCGCTCTTGCGCAGCAAGCCGACGGAAAAATTGTACTGTGTTCGTCGCGCGCGCCGATCATAAGAACTCATCCAGCTTTGATACTCCTCACGCAAATTGCTGCGATCCGCCAGCCCGCGATAGTACAACCGCCGGTCTTCAAAAAAATGAAATTTGCCGAAGCTGATCATCTCCACCATGTTCCGAGTCAAGCCGCGCAGGGAACTGCCAGGGATGCGGAGCTTGTCAACCGGCGCGTAAAATTCAGGCTTGTCTTTGCTATCCATTCCCGCCGCGACTTCTTCTTGCGTCAGCGTACCGCGAATATAAAGCGGCGTGATCGCTTCGATGTCAAGGTCGATCCAGCCGGTGCTTCTTTGGGGGTCATACTTGTTTGCCGGCGGGATCGTCGGGTTGATCTCCACCACTTCGCGATTCAGCGGAATGAAATTGTAAGGCGCGTACGCAGGATTGCGCACATGGCTGATGTGCTCGAATGGCTGTTGCTTGTCTCCCGAAGATCGTTCTTGTTTTGAGGGCGGTTCAGGTGAATGCGCTGGCAGACGTTTTTCCTGCGGCGCCAGCTTGGGCGAGGTCTCACGCTTGAGGCCAGGTTTCGATTGAGGAGACTGCTGCGGAGATTGCGTCGGATAGAGAGTTTTGCCCTGCGATTTCACCAGAACAACGCGCCCTCCTTGTCGTTCAACCTCGACTTCGCTGCCGTTCAGCGCTATATCCCGCAAGTTGTGTTGTTGCAACGGCATCGTTTTGCCATTCGTAAATTGCAGCGTAGCGGTTATCTGATTATTTTTCGAAATCGTCAGAATGAGTTTTGCTTTTTCCATGACAGTTTTCCCTATGACAATTCATTTCGGCGATCATCCGTGAAAGCGACGAAACGGCAGTCGAAGTAGCCCGCTTGATGAACGGCGTTGGTTTTGACATAGTTGTGGGTTTTGATGAAAACTCTGTTACGCTGGTCATCAACTTTTAGATTCGCAAACGGCAGGATGAGCTTCGTGCCGCGCTTCTCGCCGATTTCGGTAAAATGGCCATTCAGCGATTTGGCCGTCGTTCCAAACAGCAGTTGATGCGCCACGACAACAGCGGTTTCCTCTCCTTGGTCGTCGATTCGCAGCCGACCCTTCCATTCGCCATTTGAGCGCCAGACCAAAAGCTCTTTTTGTTGGTCGAAAACCCGCAGTCGTTGCACGTATTTTAGATCGGAAAGTTTATTTTCATAAAATAGAAAATTCTGGTTCTGCCACAGGCCAATCCGAACTTCATGATCAAGCCAGGCGACGACGTACGAATTGCCCACAAAATTTTTGTTCAGCGCTTCCTGCAGGGCTTGCCAATTTATTTTAGCAAACGGTCTGGCTTCAGATTTGATTTCGATCAGTTCCAGTCCATTCGCTTTCAGCTCACATTTCTGTTCCATCACACCGGCTCCGTGACTAATGCTTTGACCAAACCCTGTAATTTCTCTCTGGCATCCGCAGACAGATTGTTCATATCTTTTTCGAGAATGATTTGCTCATCATCCCAGACGATCTCCGCGCGCTCGCCTTGAAAAACGCCGCGACCGATGTTTTTCTCGCCGCCGATGGCCAGATCACCGCTCCACAAATCTTTGAGGACAAGCAACAATAATCCAGCTTCGTATTCTTTGCAATTCCGCACGTCGAGGTGGAGCGTCATCGTCTTATCCTGCTTCGGCGCGAAGATCGGCATGCTGTCGAACAAACCGCCTTCAATGACGCCGCCGGTGAAGCGGTCGACGCGAATGCGCGTTTGCAATTCCGCCGGAAAATCGTTTTGCGCCATAGTAATTTCCCACATACGAACTCTGCCCTTTTTGGCATTTTTTGAACGGCGCTCATCATCGACCTTGCCGAAGAGTTCATTGATGATGTGCTCCGCATTTTTCAGCTCGAGCGTATTCACGATCCGTTCGGCACGCGCCCGAATCGCGCCTTTCAGCGAGTTGCCGGGGATCACCCAGTCTTTACGCGATTTGAGCTGCGTCGTATCCGACATCTTCGGATCGCGAGCATACGAGCGAACGATCAGTGAATTTTTCAGCCTAAGCGTGGCCGTGATGCTGAAGCGCTTCTCTTTTGCAGAAACTGGCTCGCCGAGTTCCGCCACAGAAATAGAATTCTGCTCTGAGAAATTCTGCTTCAACCAATTGCAGACATCATCCTGTGGAGAGTTTTTCGCCTTTCGGGAGCCATTCTCATCACGTGAGAAATCAAACAGGTAAATCCTGGTTTCCGCTTCAACCAGACGAATATACCCGAAGCCGCTGTTGGTCTTTGCGCCGAGACGAACGCCTCCTTCGGCAAGCAGATCATAAATGGCGCGCGCGGTTTGCTTCACGACGGCTTCATCTTGCTCTCTGAAAGTAAGCTCAAACTTGAAGCCGAAACGGCTACCGCGCTCCAGCAGCTCGAAATCGAATTTCCCGCCCTTCTTGACCAGGCCTTTCGTGTTGTCGATGCGGATGCCGTCGCGTGTGACGATATCATCCGTTGAGGGAGCATTTGCAAGGGTGAGATCGGAACAGCAGAGCGCGCTTTGCCGGCCATCATCATTTTCGGTATAACCCCAGAAGTTTTTTTCAAACTTTTCCGGAAAACGCTCCTGCACAGCATGGCGCAGAATCCCGATGAAGCTGGTTGCCGGAATAAACGGCTTGCCCTCGGTATCAAGCAAAATATCCAGATCGCTGCGCTCGTCTCTGCCGCTGCCAACATGGAGGGGCGACAGGCATTCGATCTGGCCGCGCCAAAGAATTTTGCCTTTTATTCTATTGTCATTTGACATCACGACCCTCCTCTTTGGCAATTTTGCGCTGGCGCATCATAGAAAAGAACGTCACGTAAAAACTTTTTGTCAGATCGCGTTTGAGCTGACTGTCCTTTTCCGGCTCGTATTTAATCACTTCGCAGAGCGACTTGATATCAACATCCCTGCGCTGCCGGAAAAATTCCGGCCAGTCTACCGGATCTTCACAAAATTCTGCATGCGCGAGAACGTCTGTCTGAAATTTCTCGGGATCATCCGGTTTTTTTCCGATGGCATTGGTGAGGTCTGCAACGAGCGTGAATTGGCGCTTGCGATCCAGCTTTTTGATGGCAGCAAGCAAGCCGTCATCGAAGCCATTCTTTTCGAGTTCTGCAATGGCGCGCTCAGGCAGTCGAAACGCCGCCAAATATTCCAGCAAATTGCGCTCTCGGCTCACGCAATCGCGAAGCTGATCAGCAGCGATTTTACGAAACTGATTGATTGCGGCAACAAAGTCGCAGCGATTTTTTGTGCTGCAAGCCATGCTATGCAGCCTGGCGATCAGCGCGTTCGCGGGCAGGCGGTCGAAATCTCGTTGCTGGTTGACCGCTTTCAGCTCGATGCTCTCGCGAATGGCATTCTGCGCGATCTCCTGGACGATTGCTTTGGTGATTTTGGGAGCTTCTCCATCGGGCTTCGACGCTGCGCGTTTAGCTTCTTCTTCGGCGTCATCTCTTGCAGTTAAATCAACATGCGTCTGCCAGCCAAAGACGCATCTGCCAAAGCCTTCGTGAATGCGCTCGCCAATGCCGGTTTCCTGCAAAGCAGCCAATTCTCCACGTTTCTCGGGGTCCACTTTCAGTAGAAACGCCGAGCCTGCAGAAAAGCAAGTTTCCGAAGGCTTTTTGAGCCGCCAAACGCCGACAAAGTTTTCAGCCTCAGTTTTTTTTGCAAATGCTTTCTCTATCTTTATTGGTCCAAGGCGTTTCTCCAAAGCTATTCGCAAGTCCTCAACGTCGGTTGTTGGATAGCCGCATTCGTTATAAAGAATAAGGTCGGAAAGTAGAGTCAAGGAAATGTATTCGGCGAGCGTGCGGTCTTCATTTTCCGGCCAGGCGATCTGATTTTGCAGCGGCACAGGCGTTTGGTCGATGAATTCAAACGCCACTGTGCCGTACTGAGAATTTTTCGAGCGTCCGACAAAAGCCGGCCATTCGCTGCCAAAAATTTGCAACAGGTTTTGCAAATCCTCGCTTTCGCCGTGAAGCTCGCCTGCAAAAACCTGGCCGGCGGCAATGGACTCATAGTTGAAAATCAGCCCCTCCTCCGAAACGCCCTTTTCTCGATTTCTGGCATGATGGAAATTGACGCCGGTTTCGACGGCTCTGGTTCGCAGGACGCCGGTTTGCAAAAAACAAAACTCATCTTTATGCTTTGTTTGCTCATCCGGTTCCTGTTCCAGCAGCAAGCGGTCGTAAGCAATCCTGCCAAAGTATTTTTCTTTCTCAATGGAAAGCGGGGTCGGGTAATAAAGCTTGCCGCCGGATTCATTCTGGGAGAAGAGATATGCGTTGCTCATCTTCATGCGACCGGCGAGAAACCAGTTGTAAAAATCTTCGTTCTCGTGGGCCGTCGGCCCGCTATTCTTTTTATCAATGAATCGTTTCGCCAGCAGCCCGAGCACCAGGGTTCCTGGAATGTGCTTTTTGGTCGCGACCATGTTCACATCGCCGGAAATAGTCGAAATCACCACCGGCGAACGCGTAGTCAGGCGATATCTCAAGCTGTGCATAAGGCCTCCAGCTTTTGGTCGATGAAAAGCGGTTGACCATTTTCGCGCAAGGTGCAACGAATTTCTCCAAAGCCGCGATTGCGCCTGGTCCCGAAGCGGCGAAAGTTCCGGCAGGCGAGCAGCAGCGTGGTTTGAATATGTGCGTCATCCCTTTCAACGTGAACCTCGCCGGAAAATCTCCGCCCCTTTCGCAACACGCGAATGGTGCGCAGTGAATGGTCGAGCGCCACGCCGTCGTCGATTTGCGTTTGCCGGCGAATCTCGGTGAAGGCGCCGAGAATGCGTTCGGGCATGATGAGAGACTTGTATTTTTCCGACTTCAGAAAATAGCGCAGCCAGGCGTAGTTTTGTTCGTAGTCTTCAATGCAGAGGTTCGAGAAATAAACCGGAGCCGAGCGCTCGTCGCCGGTTTTTCCGAAAGTCTTTTCAATTTGAATTTCATCTTCGACGATGCCGGCGAGAGAAAATATTTCTCGCACTTCTTCAACCGAATCCCGTAGACAGCCTTTGAGGCGTTTAGCGGGAATGAACGGCATGCCGAAATCATCGAACACGACGTCCGCGTCGATACCGGCGCCGAAACCCACGCCTGAGCCGGCGAGGGCCGGAGAGAGCAGCTCAATTTCGATTTCAGATTTCTTCATGTTTTCTCGCCATTTTCCTGCAAAGCAAAATCCGGATAAAAACGCAGGATTTCGATCATGTCGAAATAGGGTGTTTTATTGCTCTCAAAAAGAGTTTCCCCGTATTGATGCCCTTCGATCTCGGGCAAGGCGCGGCCACGATATTTGAGCGCCTGGACGAACTTGCGGGCAGCATCTTCAGAGAGCGTGAGCACTTCGCTCAGCTCGTTGAGCTTAGTCTTCGGCAAGCCAATATCGCGATCGACGAGCTGCCGCACCTTTTCAAGAAACATCTCGAGACTCAATTCATCGAAAGGCGCTTTGGGCACGATTTTAAAAGGCCGATAAAGCAAGTTCCGTTCGGCTTTGCCTTCGTCTTCGGGTTTCTCCCCAAAATCCCGCCGCCGTATCTCTGAGAGTGTTCCGGCGATTCCTCCTAATGAAACGTGAAAATCAAGAAATGAATCCGTGCTCGAGCTTTTTTTGCGTACTCTCTTGGCATGGATGCAAAGCTCATCTGCAGCCAGCTTATAACCGCGATAGAAAGGATACCTGGTCTTGATAATGGCCACACCGGCGCAGGCCGTCAGTTTTTCGCTATCGACCGTTACCTTTTCAAATTCTTCAATGAAAATTTTCGCGAAGTAAATTCCCAGCTTGCCGTCGCAAACAAAAGTCACGTCATCGCCGCCGAGAATGATCGGGCGAATGGGCAGAATATCTCTTTTGCTCGCATGCTCGATCAGCGATTCGGTTGCCGTCGCGGAAAATTCCGTTTTCAGTTTCCTTTGCAATTCCTTGAGAAACTTGCTCCTGCCGCCATACCCCTGATTTTTCAAACGCTGCAGTTTTTCAAGATATTTTTGGGGAAAGCGTGCTTCTTTTTCCAGCCTTGCAATAGAATCATCGTTAAGTTTGTATTCGGTGGGATTGCGGCGATCGTGATCGCCCGACCTGGGATCGAAGCCGAGCGAGTCCATGATGTCTCGATATCGGTCTTTTGCAGTTTTCACGACGGCATCGAAAGCAGCTTCGGTCGCCTCATTCACGGTTTTCGACAGCGCGCGAATAGCTGTCAAGCTCGGCGCTTGCTTGAAACGCTCGCCGATGTCGTTGCCGTCGATGTGCACGATGGCAATGTGGCTATCCTCATGGCGAATGCCGCCGAGGTCGTCCAGCTCATCTGAGAAGCAGAGTTTCTCGCCGAAGTCTTTTCCAAATTTTTTCTCGTATTTTTCCTCAATTTCCTGCTTCGCAGCCTTGGCAGCTTCGATCCTGGCATTGACGCCGGCGGAGATGTAATTTTCAACCCAATCGTTGTAGAGTTCTGCCGAAACATTGCTGCGCGCGCATTCCGCCGTGATGCCATGCCTGGGAAGCGAAGTGATTGGGCCGTATCGGGCTTTATTGCACTTCAGTTGTCTAAAGAGTTTTTCAAAGCTCGGTTGGAATTGATCAAGCGTGAAGTTTCCGTGCGCCACCGCCGTCGTCAGCCCAGGCGCCTGCACGAGCAAAATTTCCGTCCACGCTTCGACAAACTTTTGCGCCTGCTCCGCATTTTGTAAAAACACCAACGCATTGCCGCCGCCGATATAACCGACGTCGACGGGTTTCGTGCCGTCGGGCGCTTCGGCATCGGAATGCTTCCAATCATCGAGTTGCTGCAGCTCTTCTTCAAAGGTTTTGCCGGTGATCGGACAGAAAGCACAAGCCAGATAGCTTCTGTAAATCTCCTGCACCAGATAGGAAGCTCCGAGATTCTCTTTCAGCTTGTTGCTTTGAAAGATGTAATTTTGGATGGATACGGTGTCAAGCAGCACCGCGTGGCAGTCATGCATTGGAAGGTCTCTCCCAATTTTTTAGTCGAGCACAAATTCTTTTATTTTGTCAAGGAAATGCGTTTCATGACGCAAATCTTCAACACCAAGCACTAAAATATTATCCTGGTTTCCGCCGGTTTCAAGAGCAAGCTCATCCTGGA
>Ga0247727_10019546_pt1 | contig 10484 bp, 8 predicted proteins | sample WisWelCaveWW1625_FD_202498 | JGI IMG/M metagenome (GOLD analysis project Ga0247727, IMG submission 202498) | Biofilm microbial communities from Wishing Well Cave, Virginia, United States - WW16-25 | ecosystem: Environmental > Aquatic > Deep subsurface > Groundwater > Cave microbial mat | place... | reverse complement strand
CCATCAACTTCAGTGGCCGCGCGCCACAGACCATGGACTTGGGGCAGCCATGTGGCTTACTGTAGGCAGAGCGTCAATTCCGCCGCTGGCAACTCGGAGATCAACCTGCGTCCGCGATTCAACCCCTCTCTCAGCATCCAGCATATGGAACCAACACCGTTCACGAATGCGTAATAGACCCAGCACTCTCGCTTTTCTTGCCGTCCTGCCGCTGGTCGTGATCGTTTTTTGGAGGACCGAACTTATTGCCGCAGGAACGGTTCGTTGGACTGGAACAACTAACACAGAGTGGAGTACCGCGAGTAACTGGACTGTTGTGAGCGGTGGCCCGAGCATACCCCCCGGTTCTACCGACGATGTTGTGATCGGCGGCGCCACAATTACCAACCAGCCCTCCATAACAAGTACCACAGGTGCCGTCACTATTGCCTCGTACACGAGCGAAGGTTCAGTCGCTTCGACTTTGACGATAGTAGCAAGCAGCACGGGCTCCCTGACGACAACTGGGAACTTGACGATAACGCAGACGGTGGTGGTTTCCACTATCAAAGTGAATAACCGAACGCTCACCGTGCAAGGAAATGCGAACATTGGTACAACAGGCGGCGGACCTCCACTCTCTACAATTGATATCGACGCAGGAACTTTCCAAGTCAATGGAACAGTGACTGCGAATTCCAGAGGGAAAATCACCTTCACGGGTACAAAAACGGGAACGGTGAAACTTCTCGGTGATTATAATCAGTCGGGTACTTACACTCCTGAGTCGAGTACCTTGCTTTTTGACGGTTCCGGCGCGCAAGCGTTCACGATTGGGAGAAACACCGACCTGTACAACTTTAGCGTGGGAAGTGCGAATGCCCCGGCCGTAACAATGTCCAACCTGGCTTCCTACACGTTGACAATTGCCGGGAACCTGACTGTCAATTCCGGAACCCTTGACCTCAACACATTTTCGGGTAATCGCACCACTTCTGGTGGAACATTAACTGTTTCCAATGGGGCGACACTGAAAATCGGCAGTACGAACACCTTTCCTGCAAACTATACCACGCGTACGCTGGGTGCGACCGGCACAGTGGATTACGCGGGGACAAGTCAGACCGTGACGGCCGAGAGCTATGGGCACTTAACTCTGAGTGGCAGTGGCACGAAGACCATGCCCGCGTCGGCGATGACCGTTGCCGGAAACTTCTCCATGTCGGGCACCGCGACTGCGACCGCCCTCGCGGCCATCAATACCGCCGGCAGCTTCACTGTGGGCTCGACCGCGTCGTTCACCAGCGGCTCCTTCACCCACGACATCAAGGGTGACTTCAGCAATAGCGGCACATTCACCGCCACCGGGAGCACCATCACCTTGACCGGAACCGCCGACCAAGCGATCGGGGGATCCACCACCACGACATTCAACAACCTGACCGTCAACAAAGCCAGCGGGGCGGTAACGGTGAGCACAACCTTTAACGTGAGTGGCACGCTCACATTCACCAGCGGCAATATCTCCACCGGCTCAAACAAGGTGGTAATCACTTCCACCGGGAGCGTCTCGCGCACCAGCGGGCACGTGGTCGGAAATCTCCAAAAAAACGTGGCGACCGGCGCGAGCGTGTCGCGCACATTCGAGGTCGGTGATGCCAGCAACTATACCCCGGTGAGCACAGTGTTCGCCAGCGTATCGGTGGCCGGCGACCTGACTGCCAGCACCACCGCCGGTGACCACCCCAACATTGCGACCTCCGACGTCAATCCGGCCAAGAGCGTCAACCGCTACTGGACGATGTCCCAGGACGCCAGCCTGGCGTTCACAAACTACGATGCGACTTTCAACTTCGTGGGCGGCGACCTGGATGCGGGCGCGAACACCAGCAGCTTCGTGGCCCGGCGCTACAGCGGGGGCTCGTGGTCGAGTCTGACGATGGGCACACGCACCGCGACCTCGACTCAAATCACGGGCGCCACCGCCTTCGGCGACTTCCAGGTGGGGAACGTGCTCAGCGTTTCGGTGAGCAACAGCGTCTTCGCGTTCGGCGGGCAGCCGCTCAACACCTGGCTTGTGGCCCAGTCCAGCGTGATTACCAACGACGGTACCGAGAGCGAGGCCATCGTGGGGAAGATCTCCACTTTCACTGCCGGCGCCAACACCTGGACGCTTTCAGCTGCCGCCAACGGCGCCGACCAAGTGCGGGCCCAGTGGTCCACCACCTCGGCTTCCGGGCCCTGGACCGACATCTCCACCTACGACGCGAACTTCACCATCAGCTCAAGCTTAGCCGCAAGCGGCACCGTCACGCTCTACTTCCGCATCCAGACTCCGACCTCAACCGCTTCCTTCAGCCAATATTCCTCCAACTTCACCGTAACCGCCCAGTAAAGGGGGGGGGTAGTCTGCCGATAAAAGAAAGGGGCTCCATAAAGGACGAAAAAATAAATTTTTACAACGGAAAAAAGTGAATCAGAACAAAAAGGGAGAAAAGACGATGCAAAAAAGACTAAAAATGTTGACGGCTTTGGCGGCCGTCTTGCTGTTCGGTTTAACCAGTTCGGCCTGGGCGGCCAATCCGGCCACCATATTGGTAACCGTCACGATTCAGAACTTAAGCGTTTCGGCCACCGGTCCGATTGCTTTTGGCACGGTTACGGCCGGAAGCGAAACCGTTTCCGGCTCGGCCTCAACCGTCACCAACGACGGCAACATCACCGAAACCTATTCGCTGTCGCTGACCAATCCGGCCGGCTGGACAGCGGTTCAGGCAGCTCCGGCAGCGGAAGAGTATGCCCTTTTGGCCCAGTTTAACTCCGGTGCGCCAACGGCGGCAAGCTTTGGCTACGCCAACCATGCCCTATCCACGACCTCGGTAGCTTCTTCCGCCACTAAATTTGCCGGCAACCAGACCGGACTTTCGGTGACCGCTACGTCTACTCGTTCGCTCTGGTTCCGCTTCAACGCGCCGACTTCCACAGCCGTAGCCACCCAGCAGACGATTACCGTGACCGTTACTGCAGCCGCCGGCTAAAAGGAGGCACCAAAATTGTCCTTTTGGGACAAAATTGGAAAGGAGATAATATGGGACATTCGTTAAAAAGCCAAAACAGGCTGGCCGCCATTTTTTGCGCACTTGTTCTCTGTGGTTTTTCACTTTTTCCGGACGCTTGGGCCGGCGGCCTCTCCTGTTCGGTGGGGGAAGTGGTGATTGAAAACCTGAAAATTGGGCAAACCTATTCGCTCAAAACCCTGGCCAATCTGCCCCTTTCGGTAACCAACACCGGAGACCAGCCGGTCACCGTGCTGATTGAGCCGCTTGTTCCAGGTCCGGGTGAACTCCGCCAAAAAGCCGAACCAATCCCGCAAATCAAATGGGCCCGGGCCTTGCCCGATTCGTTCAAGCTTTTTCCCAAGGAAAGCAAGCTGGTTGAAATGATTATAGAAATTCCCGACGACGAAGCCCTCTTCGGGAAAAAATTCCAGGTGAACTTCTGGTCGCACACCCTGGCCCAAGCCGGCGACCTGCTCGCCGTTGGTCTGAACAGCCGTGTGATTTTCAGCATAGATCGGGCGCGGGAGACTCCCGGGTCGGTACCGTCGGGAGACCTTTCCCTTTCCATTTTGCCGGCCGAGATTACTTTGGACAAAGTCAACTCCGGCCGCCAGTATCGGCTTGAGGATTTTTTGCAAAAGCCCTTGACGGTGAAAAACGGTTCTCAAAGGGAGCTTTCGGTGGAACTGCACACGGTGGATGTGCAAAAATCGGCCACCACGCTACCGCCGGGCTATGCCGACCTGTTGGGTTCAGCGGTGATAACCTTGACGCCGAACAAGTTTATCCTAAAGCCGGGTGAAGAAAAGACCATCTCAGGAACCGTAGCTTTTCCAAAGGGAGAACGGCTGACCGCTAAAAAGTTTATGTGCGTGGTTTCGGCCGCCGTCATTGGCCAGTCGGTGCAAACCCAGATTTACTCCCGGATTTATGCCCACGGCAGGTGAAGTTCCCTATGCGGCGGCTTCTAATTCTTTTCTGCTTGGCGGCTGCTGCCTCCTTGGCCATCTTTTCAATGGCCGCCGTTCCCCCGCGCCAAATTAGAAATTCAGAGTCTAAAGTAGCCCCGGCACCGGTTGCTCCTTCCAGCGGCGTGGCGGTAACCGTTCAGGTCTCTCCAACGGCGCCGCTCCCCTACCGCTTCTATCTGGAGCAAAACTATCCCAACCCATACAACGAGGCCACCGTAATCCGCTACAGCTGCGCCACAGACGCTTATGTAACGTTGAAAGTTTACAACATCCTGGGTCAGGAGGTAGTGACTTTGGTTGCGGAGCGGAAGAGTGGCGGCTCCCACACCGTCTTATGGGACAGCCGAGACAAAAACGGAACTACCCTGGCCTCTGGCATCTATCTTTACCGGATGATTACCGGCCCTCTTGTATTCACAAAAAAACTGATTCTTTTGCGCTGAAGTTCCGGCCAGAAGCTAAACGTACGCCTGCCCACGGCAGGTTCACATCGGTCGCTTTTCAAAGCTTAATTCTACTCTTTTCGGCCGTTCTGCTCCGATGCCTCGGAGCCGTTTGGCTGCGGCTACTCCACCGTAACACTTTTAGCCAGGTTTCTCGGCTGGTCGACGTTGCAGCCGCGAAATACGGCGATATGGTAGGCCAGAAGCTGGAGCGGAATGACCGAAAGCATAGGCGTTAAAACCGGCAGGGTTTCGGGAATGTAAATCACATGCTCGGCCAGATGGGCGATTTCTTTATCCCCTTCGGTGGCCACGGCAATCACCTGTCCCCGGCGGGCTTTGATTTCCTGAATGTTGGATACCACTTTTTCGTAAATCGGGTCTTTTAAGGCAATCACCACCACCGGCATATTTTCGTCGATTAAAGCAATCGGGCCGTGCTTCATTTCCGCCGCTGGATACCCCTCGGCATGGATGTAGGAAATTTCCTTCAGCTTCAATGCCCCTTCCAAAGCCACCGGGAAGTTGATGCCCCGGCCTAAATAGAGGAAATTTTCTTTGGTGTAATACTTCTCCGCCAATTTTTTAATCTGGTCATCCGTTTCCAGAATTTGTTTGACCAGTCCCGGAAGCCTCGAAAGCCCAGCAATAAATTCTTTTCCTCGTTCCAGAGACAGAGTCCGTATCCGCCCCAAAAGCAAAGTAATTAAGGCCAAGGTCATCACCTGCCCGGTGAAGGCCTTGGTGGAGGCGACCCCGATTTCCGGCCCGGCGTGGATGTACAAACCGCCGGAGGCCTCGCGGGCGATGGTGGAGCCGACCACGTTGCAGACGGCCAAAACCTTAGCGCCGCGGCTCTTTGCCTCCCGCTGCGCCGCCAGGGTGTCGGCCGTTTCTCCCGATTGGGAGATGGCAAAAACCAGAGTTCCCGGGTTGACTACCGGCGAACGGTAGCGAAACTCGGAGGCATATTCCACCTCCACCGGCACCCGGGCGATTTCTTCTATCATATACTCGCCGACCAGAGCCGAATGCCAGGAGGTGCCGCAGGCGGTAATGATGATGCGCTCGACGTCGGCCAGCTCCTGCGGGGAAAGCCGCAGGCCGGAGAGCCGGGCGGTTCCATCGGTAAAGTTCAATCGCCCGCGCAGGCAGTTTTCCAGCGTGGTCGGCTGCTCGAAAATCTCTTTTTGCATAAAGTGGGAGAACCCCTCTTTTTCCGCCTCTTCCAGACTCCAGGAGATTTCTTCCAGCTTGGGGGTTACTTCGACCTTGTCGATGGTGGAAACGAAAAAGCCATCTTTTTTGACCTGGGCCACTTCTTTGTCTTCAAGATACACCACCTGGTTGGTGTGGCGTAAAACCGCAGCCGCGTCGGAGGCGACAAAGTTTTCGTTTTGCCCGCGGGCAATTAAAATCGGCGAGCCCCGCCGCGCGGCGATTACTTCGTCCGGGTTCCCTTCGTGCAAAACGGCGATGCCGTAGGTCCCCTCGACTTGAGTGAGCGCCTCGCGCACCGCCTCCAAGAGGTCGCCGACGTAATATTCTTCAATCAGATGGGCTAAAACCTCGGTGTCCGTTTCCGTGCGGAAGATGTGCCCTTTTTCGGACAAAACATCCCGCAAGGTCTTGTAGTTTTCGATGATGCCGTTGTGAATTAAAGCTAATTTACCCTTGCAGTCGGTATGGGGATGGGCGTTGCAATCGTTCGGCTCCCCATGGGTGGCCCAGCGGGTGTGTGCGAAGCCGATAGAAGAAGCGAAGTTGTTCCCCTCTAAAATTTTATCCAAAACGGCAATTTTCCCGGCCGCTTTTTTGATAGTCAGCTTTCCCTTTTCGAGTATGGCGATGCCGGCCGAGTCGTATCCCCGGTATTCCAGCCGGTGAATCCCTTCCATCAAAATCGGAAGGGCTTTTTTCTCCCCCACGTAGGCCACGATACCGCACATAGTTTATTCCTAACCGATCAAGATTTTTTTAAGTTCCCCGGCCTTTGCTTCCGCCCAGCCGGGCCGGCCTTCCACCGCCAGCCGCCAGATCGGTTCGGTGTTGGAAAGCCGCACCTGAAACCAGCCCTCTGGAAATCTGAGCCAAAGCCCGTCTCTTTTATCCTTTCGGCCTTTTGGGTGCAATTTTTCAATTCTCCTAAGTTTTCCCTTTATATCCGTCTTGGGGCCTAAAGTTCCCTTGGCCTTAATAAAGCTAAAGCGGGGAAGAGCGTCAACCACCTGACCGAGCGTTTTCCCGTTTTCGGCCAAATGCGAAAGTATCAATGCGGCGCCTACCAGAGCATCCCGCCCCGGGTGCAGTTGGGGAAGAATCACCCCACCGTTCCCCTCGCCGCCGATGACGCCGCCATACTTTTTCAAGGCCAACGCTACGTGGGCTTCGCCCACCGGTGTGCGGTAGCATTTTTGGCTGTATTTTTTGGCAATCTCGTCGTTCATTTGTGAGGTCGACAAATTGACCGCCACTGGCCCGGGGGTTTGGGATAAAACGTAATCGACCGCCATTGCCAGGGTGTATTCTTCCCCGATTGCTTTTCCGGCTTCGGAAACCAACGCCAGCCGGTCGGCGTCCGGGTCGGTTGCCATTCCCAACTCGGCGCCGAGCTCGCGCACTTTCGCTTCCAACTGTCTCAAATTTTCCGGTATCGGCTCGGGATTATGGGGGAAAAGACCATCCGGCGTTACGTTTAAAACGGCAACTTCGCATCCCAGCCGTTCAAGAAGCAAAGGGAGGGCGTGATATCCGGCGCCGTTAACGCAATCGACGGCAATTTTGAAGCGCCGGGCGGCGATTTTTTCTTTTTTCACCAGCTCCAACGCCAAAATTTTTTCGATATGCGCTTCTACCGCCCCTTCCCAGCTTGCTTTTTTCCCTTGCTTGCCAGAATCCTTCCGAACCCGCAACGTTTTTGCCAATTTTTTTAGCTTTTCCACCTCTTTGGGGGTCAAAAATCCACTTTCGGCGCCAAAGAATTTGAGCGCATTCCATTCTGCCGGATTATGGCTGGCGGTGACCATTATCCCACCCGCCAGTATTTTCTCCAGAATGGCCATTTCCAAAGTCGGCGTCGGCACGATCCCCAGCAAAAGAACATCGATTCCGGCAGCCATCAAGTTGCCGACCACCAGATTTTCGATGGCCACACCGGAGGGGCGCGTGTCCCGCCCGACGGCAATTGTTCCCTTTTTAACCAGCCGGGCGAAGGCGGCGGTGTAGGTTGTTATGATTTCCGGCGTTAGTGATTCGCCAACGATGCCGCGGATGCCGGAGACGGAGACGAGGGGGGTTGGTTTTATTTTCACGCTGCGAAATTAGAGCCGGGCGGCAGTTTTGTCAAAATTGACCCCACCCTTCGGGCTTGCCAATGGCAAGCCCTTAATCCCTCCCCTCAAGGGGAGGGAAAATCTGTCTGTTAATTTTTTTGTAGGGGCGACTCCCCGTGGTCGCCCTTGCCGGGCAGGCACAGGGACCTGCCCCTACAAATACACCCCCTCCGTCCCTCCGAGTCTCGCTCCCTTTGTTAAGAGGGACCATAGGGGGTGTTTTTGGGATTCGTTGTTTTCGGGTGGAATTAGATTATATTTTAAAAATCCGGGCGGTTAGCTCAGTTGGTTAGAGCGTCTGCCTTACACGCAGAAGGTCAGAGGTTCGAGTCCTCTCCCGCCCAGTTTAAAAATAGGGATTAGGGATTAGTAAAAACTACCCTCAAATTATTTAATTCTGAAATCAAGAGAATCGGTGTACCAAAATTTTATTGGATTTCCTTTTAGTATCGCGGGCTTAAAAGCCCACTTTTTTACACAATCAATTGCATCTTGGTTAAAAATCTCATTCGAACTCTGCACCACCTTCGTATCCAAAACCTTGCCGTCAAAGCCCAGTAGTATAGCCAAAATTACCCGGCCTTCAATTTTGTTTGCATAAGCAATGGGTGGGTAGTTTGGTTCTCTACGATGAAGTAGGGCTGCTCCTTCGTCAACCTGTTGAGGCTCTCCATATGCTGGCACGTAATCATTGTGAGGTACCGATATTACTGCATCTTTTTGCATCGCGTCTTTTCGTATCGCATCTTTTCGAATTGCAACCGGATTGCCGGGGGAGCCTGACCTGTCATCATACACAACCACCGCCTCATTTTCTTTTGGTTTAAGCCAATGGCCGACACTATCAGATATTTTTTTTGAATCAGGTTTTGTTATTTTTATCAGAGTGTCGGCGGGAACGAAAGATCCATTTTTTTCTAACTTAAAACTAATCGGAATTTGAAACCAGAATTTGACGGGCTTCTTATTCAAAATAGCAGGACCAAAAAGCCACTGCTTGGCTGCTTCCATTGCTGCATCGTTGAAAATCTCATTGGAGGTCTTTACAACTCTGACATCCTTTGGTTTTCCATCAACATCAACTAAAACTGCAACTACTACCTGTCCTTCTATTTTTTCCCTGTACGCTTTTTCGGGATATTTTGCCTCCACTTTTTTTAGTACTATGGGCTCTTTTTCTGCGTCTATAGTAGTGGCATAAAGAATAATAGAAGTAGAAAAAGCCAAAATTAAACTCAAAACAATACTTCCCTTCATAGTTGGAACCCTTTTCACACTAAAATATACGCAATTGGGTTGAAAAAGGACAATAAAAAAAGCCCTCCTCGGCGGAGGGCTTTTTGGGGGCAAACCCCGATTAGTATTTCTTTTTCTCCGCCGACTTATTTTCCTTCGGCGCTTCCATTTGCGACATCATCGCTACGCACTTGTCGTAGTGGGCCGCAATCTGTGACTGAACAGCGGGGTCGTTGGATGAAAACACCAGCAAATCCCCTTTTTTGGTCTTGCCGTAGCTCATCTGCGCCCCAGCTTTCACCACACCGCGCATCTCCTGGCAGATCTGGCACAAGTCGGTTTTGGCCTTCTCGTCGTTCATCTGGAGAGCCGCAGCCATAGCGCCGCCCCACTGGTCGCAGACCCCGTGATAGGTGGCCACCAGCTTGGGGTCGGTGATCGCGCCGGTCATCGCCATCCCGTTATCCAGTTTCACCACTTCCATTTTCATCACCGGCATCAGCACATCCATAGTGCCGACCATATTTTTACAGACCGCGCACTTGGCCGCCTCGGCCTTCCATTGCTCCATCTGGGGGTTTGTGGTGGCTTTCTTATCTCCGGCCCAAACGGGAGCGAACGCCAGAATGACAAAGAGCGCTAGAGTTAAGACTTTTTTAGCCATAGTATCACCTCCTTACGGAAAAGAAAAACGTTGTACGTTTCAAAAAAGTTCCTCCAACATTCATTTATACGTGCAGAATTAAAATCGGTCCCGACTAAATGTCAATAAGTGCGAATAAAAAAAGCCCTCCTCGAGGGAGGGCTTTTTGAGTGAAGCGGAATTAATACTTCTTTTCGGTGGTGGCCGTGGTCTTCGTGGCCGGGGCTTCCATTGAAGCGGCCATCATCACGCACTTTTCGTGCAGGGTGCCAAGCTGGACTTGGACGGCGGGGTCGGATGATGTCAGAACCATCAGACCTCCCTTTTTGGTGTGGCCCTTACTCATCTGGGCGCCGGCTTTCATCGCAGAACGCATATCCTGACAGAACGGGCAGAGGTCGGTTTTGGCCTGTTCGTCGGTCATCGAGAGACAGGCCTCGCCCGCTTTGCTCATCTCGTCGCAGGTGGCATGGAAGGCGGCAACGCCTTTGGTATTGACGACCGTGTGAACGATCGCCATACCGTTATCCAGTTTCACCGCTTCCATTTTCATCGGACCGATAGCATCCATTTGCATGCCCATATTCTTACAGACCGCGCACTTCATCATCTCGGCCTTCATCTGCTCCATCTGGGCATTTCCGGTCATACCTTTTTTGGTATCGCCGGCCCAAACCAAGGCAAAAGCCAACAGGACAAAGAGCGCTGCAGTTAAGACTTTTTTAGTCATTTTTTCACCTCCTTACGGGTTTATAGAATGTTTGGCAAGTTGAAAAAGTTCACTTCTCCATTCGCGGGAGGAAGAAAAGAACTGGGCGGGT
>Ga0247727_10019545_pt1 | contig 10484 bp, 6 predicted proteins | sample WisWelCaveWW1625_FD_202498 | JGI IMG/M metagenome (GOLD analysis project Ga0247727, IMG submission 202498) | Biofilm microbial communities from Wishing Well Cave, Virginia, United States - WW16-25 | ecosystem: Environmental > Aquatic > Deep subsurface > Groundwater > Cave microbial mat | place... | reverse complement strand
CGCCCGTTTCCCTTGGGCAATGATAATGAGCAATTCTTTTCGTTCTCTTGTGCTGAGGCGAACCAGTCTTTTCTTCGGCATACGCCGAAGCTTACTATGCAAAACTTTTTAGTCAGCCTACTAGGAACTGCTGCGATTAGAAGTAATCCAGCAGGGAGGTCCACTATCAAGGGGATGTCTGTCGCTCATGATTACGCGATTTTTGTTGCAAGAAGTGAAGTAGCGTCTTTGGGAAGACTCGCAAGAACCGAAAAACAGATTGCGCGCTATAAAGAACGTGACGATAAAACATCGTATGAATGGGTAAATTTCAGAAAGCATGGTGGTACTGCTGCCACTAGAGCTGCAAGACCGCGAATGTATTATCCAATCTATGCCTCAAAGGAAGGCGCACTTCGCATCCCCGAAATGGAATGGAATGCAGAAAAGCAAGAATGGATAGTTTTAGAAAAACCCAATAAAGGAGAAGTTGTTATTCTTCCAGTTGGCGATAAGGGTGAAGAAAAACGTTGGAAATGGGCACATGGCTCAGTGCTTGATAATCTGTCTGATTTCTGTGCAAAGCCTGACGAAAACGGTAAACCTGCTGTTTACATGAAGTCCAGAATGAAGCACACAGGCTTGTTGCCATTAACTTGGTGGGAGAAGAAAGAATATTCCGCACCAGATTATGGCACAAATCTTCTTGGTCAATTTTTTGGTGAGATTCCGCCATTCACTTTTCCAAAATCAATTTATTTGGTTGAAGATTGCCTGCGAGTAACGAGTTTGGAAGATGATGAAGTTTGTCTTGACTTCTTCGGTGGTTCAGGCACCACCGCTCACGCCGTAATGAACCTGAACCGCGCCGACGGTGGCAAGCGCAAATACATTCTGGTCGAGATGGGCGAGCATTTCAACACCGTCATCCTGCCGCGCGTAAAGAAGGTGGCGTTTTCAAGCAAGTGGAAGGATGGCAAGGCAGTCCAGACTTCCGAAGTCTCGAAGGCTTCAGAAGTCTCAGGCATCAGCCACTTCGTCAAATACTTTGAATTGGAGCAATACGAAGATACCCTCCGCAAGGCGCAGTATGAAGACGCGCCGCTTTTTGCGGGCACGCAGGACGCCTATACCAATTACGTCTTTCTGCGTGATTTGAAACTGCTCGACGCGGTCAAGGTGGATAAGAAGGCGAACAAGGTTGAGGTGAATCTTGAAAGACTCTACGCTGGCATTGACCTTGCCGAAACGCTCTCCTGTCTCACGGGAAAGTGGATTAAGCGCATCACGAAAGATACAGTTGAATTTCAAGACGGCGCCTCCGCCAGCCTGTCCGCGCCCGTGTGGGACGATGTCAAGCCGTTGATTTGGTGGTAAGCATGAGCGGCTTACATACAATCCTTCAAGACATCCCGTTTGAAAACCTCCCGCCCGCCTGGACGACTTTCGATCTGGCATCCTTCTCACGCGCCAAAGCCCTATGGGATTACCAACAATCCGCCCTGCAAAATGCGCTCAAGGCCTTGTGGAAATACTATGCCGATGACGAGACCCTAAAGGTTTCCGAAAAACCTTTAGGGTCTGACAGGGAACGCAAACAACGTTTCTTTCAATGGTATACAGACAACGGCATCGAACTGGACCCAGACCTGGCTCTCGGCAAGAAACGGGAGAATGCCTCCCTGCTCGCTCCTTTCTACCCGATCACTGATTCTAAAATCCCCTATTATCACTTCATCAACCGCATGGGCTTTTGGATGGCAACGGGTTCAGGCAAAACGCTGGTCATCGTCAAAATGCTCGAACTGCTTTGGAGGCTTACACAGCGCGGCGCAATCCCCGCACATGACGTAATGGTGCTGACCCATCGCGAAGACCTGCTCAAACAACTGCGCGACCACGTCAATGACTTCAACACGGCAGGCAAAGTCCCGCACCTCCAACTACGCGAACTGCGCGAATATCCCGAAGTCAAACGCGGCATATCGCGCCTGTTCGGTCAGCAAGAATTGACGGTTTTCTACTATCGCTCCGACAACCTGAGCGACGAGCAAAAAGAACGCATCATTGACTTCCGCAATTACGACAATAACGGCAAATGGTACGTCCTGCTCGATGAAGCCCACAAAGGCGATAAAGAAGATTCCAAGCGGCAACATATCTACAGCATCCTGAGCCGGGACGGCTTCCTGTTCAACTTCTCCGCCACCTTCACCGACCAACGCGACATCCGCACCACTGCATCCGAATTCAACCTTGCCAGTTTCATCGAAAAAGGCTATGGCAAGCACATCAGCCTGCTCAAACAGGAAAACCGCGCTTTCAAAGACAAGGAAGATTTCACCAACGAAGAGAAGCAAAGGATTGTCCTTCAATCCTTGTTGACTCTGGCTTATATCGCCAAATCCCGCGAAAGCCTGTGTGAGGCGACAAGCGCCACGCTCTATCATCGCCCGCTCCTGCTGGCGCTCGTCAACTCGGTCAACACCGAAGAAGCCGACCTGAAACTCTTCTTCCGCGAACTGGAACGCATCGGCAAAGGCGAAATTTCATCACAAGCTTTCACCGCCGCTAAGTCCGCGCTCAAAGCCGAACTCGACTCCGGGCCCGAATGGCTGTATGAAGGCAAAACCTTCGCGCTCGACCAGGCCCTATTCAACAGCCTGACCATAAAGGATGTTTACAAATATATCTTCAATTCCGAGAGCAAAGGCGATACAGAAGTATTGGTGCGTCCATCCAACGATAAAGAACTCGCCTTCAAACTCAAAACGTCCGCCGCGCCGTTTGCGCTCATCAAAATCGGTCAAACAGCAGAATGGCTCAAGGACTTTCTGGCAGGCTATGAAATTGTCAAAGGCTTTGAAGACGAAAGTTTCTTCGCCCATCTCAACGAAGAAGACAGCGAAATCAACCTGCTGATGGGCTCGCGCAGTTTCTACGAAGGCTGGGACTCCAACCGTCCCAACGTCATCACCTTCATCAACATCGGCACGGGAAGCGAAGCGCGTAAATTTGTTTTGCAATCTGTCGGGCGTGGCGTGCGCATCGAACCCATGAAAGGCAAACGCAAGCGATTAGAAAATTTGCACAACGCCCGCGAAGTGGACGATATGCTTTTTGGACAAGCGAAGCCGTTTCTCTCTGCCGTCCAATCCCTTCTCATTTTCGGCACCAAACGCGAAGCCCTCGCCACAATTTTTGACGGGCTGGAACAGGAACGCGAGAAGGAAGAAGGCCTCGAAATCGCGCTGGAGGTGAATACGTCCGCGCTCGGCAGTCATCCCCTGCTGATTCCTGTCTACCGCAAACTCGGTGGGCATTTACTTGTTGAGCAACATGAACCGCGCAAATTTGAAATTCAGGCCAGTGAAAGCGACCTGCTCAGGAAATATAAAGAATATCTCGGCGATGACCGTCTCTTGTTGGCGCGGCATGGCATGACCCCGCAACAAATCGGCTTACTTGAACAAACTCTTGAAACACCTGAAACCTACTTCAACTCGAACACGACCCGCAAATATGGAAATGTCGAAATCCTGTTGCCGCGCCTGACGCAATACTTCGACATCATTCCCCACGGAGTCGAAGGCTTCAAGCCGCTGGAAGATGAAATTAATCACTTCAAGCACATTCGAGTATTGCTCAAAGACATTCAGGAGTTGCAAAAGAAAATTGACGCAGTCAAACTATACACAGACCCCGCCGCGCAGGAAGCGGAACTCAAACAACAACTGAGTGATGGCGTGCTGGATATTAACGACTACACGGTTGCCGTCAAACGTTTGGCGCGCACCGAACCCGCCGAAACTTTTGACCATAACGGGCATCGCCTGCACATCAAAAACATCGCCCGTCATTACTATCTCCCCCTGCTTCTTTCGGACGACGAACGAATGGATTACATTTCGCGTATCATCCGCGTGGCGAGCGAGATTCGCTTTGTCAACCAACTTGAAGCCTATCTCAAAGAACCCGATAACCTTTTCCAAAAATATGATTGGTGGATGTTCAGCCGCGCCGAAGAGACGGTGGATACAGTCACCATTCCGTATTACGACCCCACGCTAAATAAAATGCGAGACTTTCATCCCGACTTTGTTTTCTGGCTCGTCAAAGACAAAACCTATACCATTCTTTTTGTTGACCCCAAAGGCATGACCGCGAGTAACTATCAATATAAGATTGACGGTTATAAAGAACTGTTTTGCGATGCGCAGACAGGCGCTTATCGCGTGTTCAAATACAATGGCTACAAAGTCAATGTGGCTTTAGGAATGTATACAACTGACTCTAATCAAGCCCCACAGGAATACAAGGAATACTGGTATGACAGCCCCAAAGCCATCTTACAAATGCAGGCATGGCGCGTAGAAAAGCGGAGCGCCGTGCCTGATGCACACCGTTAACCGAAAAAGCAACGTGAGACTTTTCACTCGTCGCTCAACGCCCTCTTCTTTCCTGCCTCCAAATTCCCCGCCACGTTCACTTGTTGCGCGCCAATATTAAGCTGTAGCGTATTCGGCCCCAACCGCCGCCGCACCTCGGTCAGCATCCCCAGCGCCTTCATATACCGCCTTTGTGCCGCGTCCACACGTTTCTCCCAGGTGCTGTCACCCAGCATCGCTGCGTAGGCAAATTGTATAACGTGCAGGTTGAGCCAGCACGTCTCGACTTGCTCGATCAATAATCGTTCGATGTCGGCCGCTGTCTCATAGCCCAACCCCTCTCGCATCGCCTTCAGCCGGAGATAGGTTGCCTCGCGTATTTCTGCCGGGAAGTTCTTCAGCGATAGAATGTGGGCCAAGTGATTCAGATCGCTTAACCTGCGCCAAAGCCCCTCGTCTTTTTCCAGCGCCTGGCGCAGTGCCGCTACGTCTTTGGGCGCCGGGTTCTCGGTATTGGTTTTCTTGACCAGCGCCAAAAACTCCTTGGCTTTTTCCTCATTGTTTGTTTTTCTTCTTGTCCTTTTTGCCATGTCGTTTCTTTCTCCATTGCCCCTGATGGGTATGATACCCCGCAGTGAGCAATGTCGCTCGCATGACGGCTTGGGCCAGTGTCTGTATCTCATCCAGGACCGCCCGAATGTGCATGGTTTCGGCTTGCGCCTCGCGCTTCGCGGCCAGCCGCCGTTGTCTTGCCTCGTCCACTGCCGCCATCGCTTCAACCATCGGCCCCTTTCCTATGTACTGCGAACGCACTCGCTTACCCTCTCGTAACTTTATATAATAATAAACCTGCCCTCGTCGCTTCTCTAAACCCATGTTGTGCTACACCACCTTTCTACCCCCGCTTTGATCATTCTATCTGCCTCTCCACTCTTGTCAATTTATGCGCGTCAAGATTGACGCGTCAAGATTGACGCGTCAACCTTGACGGCCCCTCGCTAAATCTTGCGGTTTCCCCAATGCACCCTCCTGCATTAGAATACTGCCAATGTCCTCTATTGGCCGTTTCACCTCCCAGGGCGTCACCGATCTGGAGAAGGATGCCGACCTCGCCATCTTTCTCGTAGACTACCTCGACGGCCAGCGCGACCCGGCCAGCGGCGCCTGGCCCGGCGAACGCGAAACCCGCCGCCTGCAGAACACCTGCCACATCGTCGAAGCCCTCAGCGAACTTCAACTGGGCCTGATCTCGGATCGCCTCATAGACCCCGCCGCCAAATGGCTGGCCGACCTGCCGCTTCTGCGCGACCTCCTGCCGCAGGATCGCAAGACCGTCCGCCTCTTCCCCATCCGCTTCAAAACCCTCGCCGTCCTCAATCGCTTCGACGGCCGGCGTCTGCGCGACGACTTTGCCGAGTTCTGTAAATACGCCGACCCGCACACCGGCTGGCTGGCCGACTTGCCCGGCGAGTTCTCGCGAGTGATGAATTCGCTGATCTGGGCCGACACCTTGCTCTGGTTGAGGCAACATGGGAATGATGAAAAATTGTGGTTGCCTCATCTGGATCGCGCCCTCACCCCTTTGGCCGCCGCCTTCGACGAATGGCTGGCCGCCAACCCCCCAACAACCACCCCCTCCACTGAAGTGGCGGCCTCCCTGTCGGGGACATCGTCCCCGCCGAAGCCCCTCGAGTTGCGCGGCCTGCGTGAGGCGGCCTACACCTTCGAGTCCCTTATGCGCATTGATCGTTATTCGCCAGAGTCCGCCCAAGGCCGTCAGCTCGAAACGATGATGGTGCAATCCATCCTGCATAAAAAAGACGATGTGCGAAAGACTCTGTATTATGGCTTGAGCCTTGCCAATCGTTTCTCGGCCCACTCTGCCGCCCGCGAGCACTCTGCCGCCCGCGCCGCCGTGTCGGCCCTCATTGGCGACGTCCGCGCCCGATACGAGTCCGGCGACCTGCGAACCCAACCTGCTTACTTCCATGCGCTTGTGTTGCGTCTGCTGGCCGCCCATCATGGCTCAAATCTGCGCGACACAATTCTCGAAACCCTCTGGCTTCGCAACCAGCAAACTGCCGCGCGCGAACAGGCCACAGCCGATCAACAACAGCGCGCCGCGTTGAAGCAATTGGTGCATCAACATATTGCAGTCAAACTCAGCCAGATCGTTCGCCTCTCCGGCACCCGCACCCGCGCCACCGTCTATCGCGTTCACTTCAGCCTGGCCTCCGACGCCACCGACAACAACGGCAACCCCTACGCCATCCCCGATGTGTTGCGGTTGGTCATCAAAGAAGGCAGCATCGAGTCCCTCTCGCGCACCATCAAACGCTACGGCGAACTGCCGCCTGAACTGCGCCCCTACTTCGCCAGACATTCCGACCAGCCCGAAAGCTCCGGCGAGTCGCTCGACTGGTATCTGGTGATGGAAGATTTGGTGGGCCTGACGCCGTTGAGTGACATGTTGGATCGCGTAGACCGCAGCACGGGCCGGCCCGAACATACTCAGATCGCCTGGGCCGCCGCCTCTGTTGGGGGAGCCTTATCCATGCTTCACCATCATCGGCGGCGTGCACCCATCGCCAGCAACGAAATGGGCTGGCTCTACCTCAACCCCATCGCCGAAGCCCTCAACCGGGTCTGTGAGTCCAGCGCCTTCCCCGAACTCAAGCCCTATGTCGAAAATGGATTCGAGTCGAATGGCTGGCGCTATCACAATGTCAATGCCTATCTGACCAAACTACAGCGACACGCGGCGACTCTGACCCCGCCCGCCATCGGCGCCGTCCATGGCGATTGCCACAGCCGCAATTTGATGATCGACTCTGCCCTCAGCCGAGTCAAATTTGTAGACATCGAAACCCTTAACTACACTGATGATTACCTCACCGACTACGGATTGCTGATCGAAGACGTCGCCCTCTATCGCTACCTCCCACGCGGCCAGCGCCCCAACTGCCTGACGAGCGATGAAATCGTCACCCGCCCGAATCACATCAACTATCCCTTCCTGCCGCGCGACGCCGATTCAATCCTGCTTTTCCAAAAATGCCTCATCGAGCAGGTCGAAAAGTTTGCGGCTGAAGCGGGTGACCGCCATTTCCGCCCGCGCCTGTGGCTTGCCATCGCCCGCAACCTGATCCTCCTCGCCAGCCGCCAGATTTCGCCTCAGCCCCTCGACCCCCAGCGCCGCGAAGACACACTCAAACTTGTATTAGTCGCTTATGCCGAAGCCGCGCGCTTGATGGACGAATTGCTGGCCCATTTGGAATCGCCGGAACGAGTCTCCCTGCCGTCACTCCCCTTCACCGGCAAAGCCGTGCCGCGCACCATAGAAACCTTTCCACTTGAGAAATTGCATGAAGCCATTCTGCAACTCGATCACTCCATCACTCATCGGCTGGCGGCCTCAGCCCGGCACGTCACTGCCTATTCTGCTGACCACAAACCCTTCGCCGAACTCAACCGCGACGCTGATCCTCCAACCCTGACCCTGTCCGGGCGGCTGGAACAGTTCGTCAACGCCGCCCCCCTGGCTCAACCCAATGCCTCCGGCATCACCATCGTCCTCGCGCCCGACGTTTCGCTCGACGCTGTACTCGGGCTGGTGCGGCAAGCGTACTTTTTGGCGCTGGCGGATTAAGCTCATGCCCGACCTCCCTCACCCCCTCACCTTCCGTTCCGAGATCATCCAGCCGCTAGCCGACTCGATCCGCGCTGGAGAGTCGTGTGCGCTGGTGGGCGTGGGCAGCGCCGGCAAATCCAACCTCATCCGCTTCCTGCGCGATCGCGCCGACCTGCGTGAGGCATACTTTGGCGACGAAGCCCGGCGACTATTATGGCTGATGGTGGACTGTAACGCCCTCGACTCGTACGACGAACCAAGCCTGTACGCGGCGATGATCGACTCGCTCTCCCGCGCCGTTGCCAGCCGCAGTGATAGGGGTGGGTTGAGTTCAACCCTGGACGATTTCTACAATACGGCTGTTGACCTTGAGAACAAAACCGGGGCCTTCCGCGCCTTGAGCCGGGCGGTCGAAGCCGTGAAGGCGGCAAGAAATTTCAAACTTGTTTTCGTCCTCGATGATTGTGATCGGCTCGTGGAGCAGGCGCCGCTGGCGCTCTTTCGTCGCCTGCGGGCCTTGCGCGACGAGTCGAAGTATCAACTGCTGTACGTTACCGTCACTCGCCGCGAGCTGAGTCGCTTGCGCCCGTTCTCGCCGGAGTTCGAGAGTTTCTTTGAAATCATTCTCGTCCGCTCGTTTGCTATTGGGCCGTATTCGGAAGCGGATGCGCAGCACATGCTCAGGCGGCTGATAGCACGTTTGCCTCAGCCGCGCACACTGACGCCCCACGAAGCGACCCGGCTCATTCAAACCACCGGCGGCCACCCCGGCCTGATGAAAGCCGCCTTCTATGCCTCCGGCGCCGGAGAACGAGCGAATGATCCGAACTTCGTCACTGCGCTGATTAATGATTCGAGCGTGATGGACGAGTGCCGAAAAATTTGGCAGAGCCTTGAAGAAAATGAACGGGCGGGATTGGCGGCGGCTTTGCAAGGTCGTACAGTCAGTGGCCCGGCGCAGACGTCGCTGGCGGTGAAAGGCCTCATTCGCGAACGGACAGACGGCAGTCATTCAATCTTCTGTCCGCCGTTAGAAGCCTACGTCTCGCAACAGACCCACATTCCCATTCCTTCACCGGTCGCCGCTTCCGCCGGCGTCCCCGTCATCGAAATCTTCCCTGGCGTGCGCTTGGTGCGTGCTGCTGGCCAGGAGGTCAAAGGGTTGAGGCAGGTCGAGTTTGAATTGTTGTGTTTGTTGTTCGAGCGGCAGGGGCAGGCTTGTCCCCGCGATCAGTTGCTGGAGAAAGTGGCGCTCGCCGAGTCGTTGGAGCCGAGCAAATTGGGATCGTCGGTGGATATGATTTTGGATCGCGCAATCTCCGAACTGCGCCGCAAGCTCGAACCGCCGGGGTCGCCGCCGCTCATTGTGGGCGCCGCCGGTGGTGGCTATAAGCTAGTAGTCGGCCAACTTTAGATCTATAGTTGTAGCCTAGCCCCTTGTGGGCGACCAGACGCGCACAAGGCGCTAAACTACCCAGCGATCTAAACTTGGTGGACTACTAGTGGCTGCGTAGCCGCGACCGCCGCTCATAAGGGGCTGTGCTACGGCGCTCCGCCTGCGGCGAGCCGTAGCCCGCCGCGATATTCTCCGCCGCCGCCGAAAAGCTATAGCCTTGCCTCGCCATGCGCTCGAACGGACTCGAATCGTCCGAGCCGGTGTGGGAGAAAAAGTTGTTGCCGGCCATATCGGTGCTGTGAACTTGCGCCGCCGCGGTGAGTTGCGCTTGTTGACTCAGTTGACCGATTCCGCGCCCGGCGCGTTCGGCGTTGATCAGGGCAATTACCTGACTCTCGAAACCGCCGTTGCCTGAGGCTTGACACCCGGATTGGGTGAAGGTGGCAGTGGGGGGAACGCTGGTTGCGGTTGGTGGTATGAGCGTGAACGTCGCCGTTGGCGGCGGAAGTGTGAGCGTCGCTGTCCGCGTTGCCGAGGGCGGCAGAGTCGTTGGGGTGAAGGTGCGGGTGAATGTCGGCGTCGGACATTAGCGCGCCCCGCGTTCAGTCTTCATTTGCTCGCTGGCTTGTTGCACATTGGTCAAAATTTCGGCGGCCTCGGCTTCGTCGGCCCAGCGCGGCTGAAAGCTGTCGTGAATGTGAATCGGAATCAGCCGCCAGCTTTCGAGAGTCGATCCACGAAAGACCGCCTCAAACACCATCCCTTGTTTCGTTTTCTCCGACCAGTACTGATCGAAAACAAAATTGCCGAGGGCATAAGCCACAACACCGTTTGGAAATTCTTCAACCGCTTGCACCCAATGGGCTTGATTACCGATGACGAGCGTCGCCCCCGCCTCCATCATATCCCCGGCCAATCGAAACTGATCCCAATCTGGCAGGTGTTTATATTCGCCGCCCCATTGCGGCAACACGATCACCACGTCGGCGATCTCGCGCGCGGCGGCAATGTCGGCGGTGAGATTCTCTGAGGTAAGGGGAGCCGTGCCGGGTTCAGTTTCAGTCGCCCACATTTCTTTGCCTATAGATGA
>Ga0247727_10019544_pt1 | contig 10484 bp, 11 predicted proteins | sample WisWelCaveWW1625_FD_202498 | JGI IMG/M metagenome (GOLD analysis project Ga0247727, IMG submission 202498) | Biofilm microbial communities from Wishing Well Cave, Virginia, United States - WW16-25 | ecosystem: Environmental > Aquatic > Deep subsurface > Groundwater > Cave microbial mat | place... | reverse complement strand
AGCGATTGCCTGAAACAAGTGAATCTTTCATCTACGCTGCTATGATCCGGCTAATGGTTCGTAGATTGGCAAAATTATGACTTTTCAGACACTTTCTAACTAAATTTTCTGATCGATATCGAAGATACTTGCAACTGAGAGATTTAGCGGAGGCAGATCCTGAAATACCTCTTGGCTTGTCAATAATGTTTGGAAAAGCTTTAGGCAGGTTAGGAATTACAGCGGCAAAAAGAATTCCTGTTGCAGGGGCAGTTATAGATTTACTGAACGAAGACGATGTTGTTGATAAGTTTGGAGAAATTACTGAGTTTATCGCTAAAAAAATTACAAATAAGAAGGATGAAGTAAAGTTGTTAGTTAATCCTGTAGAGGAGTTATCTCCCTTGTTTGTAGATAACATTAATAAACTTAATCGTGCTGTTATGTTGGGCTTTGATACCTTTGAAAAGACTCACGAATATTTGAATGATTGGCTGTTAAAAACTTTAGATGGTGAATTCGGCGAATTGAATGCAGATATTCAATGCGTTATTGCTGGAAGATTAAGATTAGGTAGCGAATGGTCGGATTTTGTTAGTATTACAAATTATATAGAACTAAATCCTCTAAATGAATCTGATGTTCAAAAATATCTAAAATTTCGTGGCGTTAAAGATGATAAATCTACAAAAACGATCCAGGATTTGAGCAAGGGGATTCCTTTGTGGCTTGCTACATTAACCGTACAAGGCAATGTTTCCGAATACCAATTAATTGACCCAACTAGTAATGCTGTTGAGTATTTCCTGAAATGGGTCGACAATGAAACTTATCGAAAAGCTGCAATTATCTGCGCCCTACCTCGTCAATTCAATAAAGATACAATCAGCATTTTCTTTAGTGAGAACGCTGATGAGATTTTTCAATGGCTGGTAGTCAACCATTCACACAAAAAAGCGCTGAAAAAAACTGGAAGTACCATGATCTTGTACGGAAAATCATGCTTAAGTATTTATACGATCAAAGTCCGAATGAGTGGATTGCCCAGAATGACAAATTAGCAAATTTCTATCTTAGTCAAGTAAATCAGGTTTCTGACGACACTGATAATAAGACAGGGAGCGAAAACGAGATTTCAGCGATATATCATAAGTTTCTCGCAGGAAAAAAAGATTCAATAAAGGATTTGTATTGTAATCTGATTGAAAAAATTGATGATAAAGAATATTGCAAAAGCCTTAATCGGGTAATTACCGAATCGCGTGAAGTGTTCAATAATGACCAGCTATTAAAGGTGGGTGAAAAAATATAAACAATAACAGAAGGCTATCACTTTGGGAAAGACGCGCACAAACTGATCGATTTGCTGAAGGAGTTTGAAAACAGCCTCACATTAAATAATAAACTTCTTGTTAAATTGTTTACAACTCGTTCAATAGTATTGAATCGCGAAAAAAGAAATATAGAAGCAATTCACGATATAACTAAAGCAATTAAGCATGAGCCTGATAATCCAGTTTTTTATCAGATGCGGGGAGTTTTTTATTATGAAAATAACAATGCCGATAAGGCAAAATCTGACTATATTAGAATTATTGAATTAAACCCATCGACAACTAACTATATAAAGAGAGCATATTTCTATCGAAAAATTAAAAGACAATAAATCTGCATTAGCTGACTACAAAGAGTTAATTCGAATTAACCCTTCATACCCTAAAGCCTACACAGAACGTGCTTCTCTTTTAATAAATATGAAAAAGCCTGAGGAGGCGCTCAAGGATTTTAGTAAAGCTATTTCCCTCAGACCAGATGACCCTCAATATCATATTGACCGTGCCGATTTGTACGTGAGTTTAAAAAAAGAAAGAAATGCGATTGAGGATTACAATAAGGCAATTGAGCTTGACCCGAACGATGATTATCTATATGGGTATAAAGCAAATGGACTTGAAGAACTTGAGAAATATAATGATTCAATAATTGAATATACTAAGGCAATTGAGATTCGAAATAAAGGCTTAGCGGTAAAAAGAAAAAGAAGAACAATAGCAGACATTAAGCCTGGAGAGGTCGTTAGATTAGCTGGGGAAAGAAATTGGTACGCTCGTCGTGCGTTTCTCTACATCAATAAAGAAGAGTATGCCAAGGGAATACAAGATTTCACAAGTGAGATTAATATTAATAAATCAAACGCTTATTATTGTTTGGCTCGCGCGCAAGCGTATCAAAGCACAGGTGATTACGCAAAATCCTACAAAGACCTTATTCAAGCATATGACAAATATACTAATGATAAGCTACCTGAGTGGGCTTTCAATGATTATATTAGAGTGACAAAGAGGTGCAAAGTCTTGATGGAATTGGGTAGGTATGAAGAGATTCTTGGCATTGTAGATGATTTTGACCGTAATATCTTGAAAGAGAAACAAGTTGCTGGTGTACTTGAAACTAGAGGAAGCGCATTATGGTATCTAGGAAAATACAAAGAGGCAATAAACGATTTGTTGGAAGCGAACAATTTAGATGCTGAGAATGATGTCAACAATAGCTTGGGTCTTCTTTATAGTTACCTTGGCGAATATGAAACTTCGTTAAAATACTATAACAATGCGTTAAAAAAGGAGCCTGATAGTCTTATCACTAAATATAATATTGCTATTGTTGTTGCGAACTGGAAAGGGGTGAGCAATGCAAAACATGAAATTTTAAGATCCAAGCGCCAACTTGAAAAACTTTTGGGAAATGAGAAAGAAACATCTCGATGTTATTATGGCTTAGGTGGTTTATTGGCGGTTCAAGGCGATTTTGACAACTCTCGCAAATACTTGAGTCAAGCCATTCAAATAAGTTTAGATCCAGTTGATTGGGCACTTCATGATATTGCATGGAAAAAACAAAGGGAAGAACCTGAATTTCGTAAGATAGTTGTCTCAAGAGCAGAGTTTTGGAAAAAATATGCAGACTAAATTAAATTTATAGTATTCTGCTTGATATCTAATTGTTGTGTTCGCGGCTGGAATGGCGGGAAAATGGGGGCAAAGGACCTCACCCCCGGCCCCTCTCCTAAAGGAGATGGGAGTCGCGCCTTTCAGGGCGGACACCTTCGGCAGGTTTTTGAGGTGTATAATTTGAGTAGAGGTAACTATGGACTGGCGAAAATTTATCGAATCTGACCCTAAAATCATGATGGGCAAGCCTGTCGTCAAAGGAACGCGAGTCACTGTTGAATTAATCCTTGAAAAGATTGCCAGCGGCGAGTCGTTTGAACAGGTGATCGAAGCCCACCCGCGCTTGACAGTTGAATCAATCCGCGCCTCAATCGCATTTGCGGCTGAAAATCTGCGTGCTGATGTCATTTATCCCATCTCCACTGCTGTATGAAATTCGTCGCTGACGAAAATATTGACCTGCCCATCATAGCCCGTCTGCAGAATGATGGGCATGAAGTCTATGCTGTAATTGAGAAATCGGCAGGTATTTCAGATGACAATGTGCTGAATCAAGCGAACCAACAAGGCGTTGTTTTGCTTACAGGCGATAAAGACTTTGGAGAACTTGTTTATCGCGATAAGAGATACACGTGCGGTATCGTGCTGATTCGCCTGGCAGGTTTGAGCAATAACGAGAAAGTACAGATTGTAGCGAACGTAATCAATGAACATGCCAGCGAATTGGAAAACGCATTTACAGTGATTTCACATCACAACTTGAGAATTCGCCCAAGAATCTAATCGGAGTCGAAAGGCTCCGATTTTGTTTACGCGTCTGCGTTGCCTTGGTGGGAATTTCTCGTGTAAACTTGGGGCATGACAACCAACACCAAAATCAAAAATATAGAAAACGAAAAATCCAAATTTCTATTGCATGGCTGGCTCGGGCTAAGCCTCATCATCCTCTTCTGGATTCTCAATTGGACGTTGACAGGTCCGCGCACGCATTGGGGATTCTTTCCGTTATGGCTGGGTTACTGTCTCGGCATAGATGGGCTGGTCTTCTGGCGCACATGTACATCCCTGCTCACGCGCAGTCCGCGAAGATACATTGGCTTGTTCCTCGTCTCCGCGCCCGTGTGGTGGATCTTCGAACTGCTCAACCTCCGCACCCAAAACTGGACGTACATCGGCGCTGAGATATTCTCGCCATTCGAATATGTATTTTGGACAACGGTGAGTTTCACGACCGTGATCCCTGCCGTGTTTGGGAGCGCGGAATTCTTCGCCAGTTTTGCCTACGTCAAACGCCTCAAACGCAGATTGATAATTGGCACCGATAAACGAACAACGGTCTTTTTCTTCGCCTTGGGCTGGATCCTGCTCGCTTTGCTTTTGATTTGGGCCAAAATTTTCTTTGGCTTTATCTGGCTGTCCCTCTATTTCATTCTGGAACCGATCAACATCTGGCTGGGGAATCGCTCGCTCGTCCAATGGACCGCGAAGGGCGATTGGCGTCCCGTCATTTCACTATGGCTTGGGGTTCTGCTGACCGCCTTCTTCTGGGAGATGTGGAATTATTATTCATACCCGAAATGGGTCTACCGCGTCCCTTGGGGCGATTGGCTGCACATCTTCGAAATGCCACTGCTTGGTTACGGTGGTTATCTGCCCTTCGCGCTCGAGCTATACGCGGTCTATCATCTGGTCAGCGGATTGTTTGGAGATAAGATCGGTGTTTATGTCAGAGTCGCACCTGAATGATGACAGAATGACTTGCACGCCGCACCTGCTTCTACGCTCGACAAGGGAAGCATGGTAAAATATGCCGCTGAGCGTAGTACCCTTCGCTCGAGAAAAAAATCTTATGTTAGAAAGGGCTAGACGAAATGAAAGTAATGCTGATTAAGGACGTTTACAAATTGGGCAGGGCGGGCGATATCAAAAAGGTCGCCGATGGGTTTGGACGCAACTTCCTCATCCCACAGAGGCTGGCTGTGCTCGCCACTGCTGGCGCGCTCAAGCAGTCGGATAAGATCCGTTCAACGGCTGAGATCCAACGCACGGAACAAAACAGCGAACTCAAAGATTTGGCTTCGCACATCAACGGTGTGGTGCTCACCTTTTCCGCCAAAGCCGGGGAGACGGGCAAACTCTACGGCTCGATCACCACACAGGATGTGGCAACTGCCATTCAAGAGAAAACCCGTTACGAAGTAAAGAAACAACAGATCGAAATGCAACCCATCCGCAACCTGGGCGAGTTCAAGGCGCGCGTTCGTCTCACAATGGACCTCATCCCTGAAGTCAAGGTCATCGTTCATCGCGACGGGGAAGCGCACGAAGAAGAAGCCGCGGAAACTGAAGCCCCCGCCGAAGCGCCGGCTGAAGCGGCAGAAACAACTGCATCGTAAGGAACCCTCTCCACCCATAACATCACCAGCACAATCCCGCTCTCTACACTAGGGAAACTCAAAGAGGAGAGCGGGACAATCCCGCCGCAGGGATGGGGCGCTGGTGATGTTTTATTTCTCTTAATGCAAACCATCGGTCAGAAACTCAAACAGGCTCGCGAAGCCAAACAACTCACGCTCGAAAAAGTTTTCGAAGCCACGCGCATCCGCGTCCCGTTCCTGCGCGCGTTGGAGTCGGACGATCTTTCCGCGATGCCATCGCCTGTGCAGGGGCGCGGCTATTTGCGCAACTATGCAGAATATCTCGGCTTGAACTTTGAGCAAATGCTCGAAGATATGCGCGAACAGAACAAACCTTCGGATGAAATGATCACGCCGATGGATTTGACTCCTTCACCAGAGACTCAAACGCCGGAGGCTTTGCCTCCTCAAGAAGCGACGGTTCCTTCCCCATCCAAGTCTGCTCGCCGCAAAAAAACGGACTCTCAGCCTGCTACGGATTCTGCACCCTCCAAACCCCGACGTAGCCGCAAGAAAGTTGAACCTGAACCAGAACCAGAACTTGCTCTCGAAGTTGAATCACCGCCTGAAATTATTGAAGAACCAGTTGTAGATTTTGAACCTGCTGTCGAAGAAGTGGTGGAGCCACAGCCAACACATCAACCCGATGTCAGTGACAATCTTTGGCAGAATTCGCTTGACCGCTTAAGTTCCTTAATATCCATGCGCGTGAAGCGGAAAGACATATCTCAACTTGAGTCTGATACATCACTAGAACTTGCAACTTTACAACCTGTAAACATGCAACTATCCGGCGAAATCTTCAAAGAGATCGGTGCGGAACTTCGTAAGCGACGCGAACTGCTCAGCCTGCATCTTGAAGAAGTGGAACGCAACATACACCTCAAAGCGCACTATTTACATGCCCTCGAAGAAGGCGCAATGGACTCCCTGCCTTCCACCGTTCAGACGCGCGGCATGTTATCGAACTACGCGACCTTCCTTGACCTTGATGTGGATACGATCCTTCTCCGCTTTGCCGATGCATTACAAGCGCGGCATCGCGAGAAGAATCTGCAAAAGCCAGGACGGAAGCCGGGTCAGCCTATAGTCTCGAACATCCCTCCGTTACGCAGTTTTATCGCGGGTGATATGATTTTCGGCATCGGCATTGTCGTCCTCTTGGTGGGGTTCTCCATCTGGGGAGTGAGCCGTGTAATGACCATCCAAAACGAGCAGGAGATTCAGCCAACGTCGCCATCCATTTCTGATATCTTGCTGGCAACAACTGACCCTTCCTTATTTACGCCGACTGCAACTCTATCGCCTATTGAGGCTTTGCTGGAACCCACCGTGACGATTGTCATCCCCACGCAGAATTTGAACGTGAGTGTGCAGGTCAATTTGATCGCAGTCGAACGGACGTACATGCGCGTGATCGTGGATGGGGAAGAGGTATTCAATGGCAGGGTCGTGCCAGGGAACGCGTATCTGTTTGAGGCTGAGGAGCAGGTCGAAGTGTTGGTCGGAAGCGGCGCCGCCATCCGTATCGTCTATAATGGACGTGACCTTGGGCTTATGGGCACGATTGGTCAGGTGGTGAGCAATATTTATCGTGAAGATGAAATCATCACACCGACGGCTCTGCCAACGCAAATCCCGACGATTACGTTTACGCCGACTGTCACTGCGCCCGCGACACAAACGCCAGTGCCATCAAATACTCCGGGAACAACATTAACACCATAGGCTTGCTCTCGGCGGCGTCCTCGCCGCTGAGGACGGCGGCTGGAGCATAGCTTTTGTCTAAAAATACTTTTCATCTCGTTTCGCTCGGTTGTGCCAAAAACACTGTTGACTCAGATTCAATGGCGCAACTCCTTCTCCGCGATGGTTACCATTCGGTAGACGATCCTTCACATGCGAATGTTTTGATCGTGAACACCTGCGGCTTCATCGGACCCGCAAAGCAGGAGTCTATAAATGTGTTACGCGAACTTGCAGAGGGCAAACGGGATAACCAACTTCTGATCGCCGCGGGATGCCTCACACAACGATATGGCTCTGAGGTGGCTGAGAAAGTCCCCGGCATAGACGGTGTGCTTGGCACACGTCGCTGGATGGATATTGTCCAGGTGGTGCGCGAACTCCGCAAAGGACCTCACCCCGAGCCGCTGTATCACTTGCCCGATGATGCAAAAACAGTTGGCGCGGATGAACACGATGCCATGCGAGTGTCTGTTGCCGGCGCGAGCGCGTACGTGAAAATTGCTGATGGATGCCGCCGTCCGTGCGCGTTTTGCGCGATCCCGCTCATCAAAGGGACGGCTGTCTCGCGTCCGATAGATGTGATCGTTGATGAAGCGCGTCGTTTGCGCGACGCAGGCGTGCGCGAGTTAATTTTGATCGCGCAAGATACAACGGATTACGGTCACGATTTGGGGATGAAGGATGGGCTGGCGATTTTGCTCGAACAAATCACCGCCTTCGTCCCGGATATGGATTGGATACGCATCATGTACGCGTACCCGGGCTATGTGACGGATCGTTTGATTGACGTGATGGCATCGAGCAAACAGGTTTTGCCGTATCTTGATATGCCCCTGCAACACGCGCACCCAAAAACTTTACGTCGCATGAAACGCCCATCGAATATTGATTGGGTGCATCGCACGCTTGGAAAAATGCGTTCAAAAATCTCGAACCTTGCCATCCGCACGACATTCATCGTTGGTTACCCGGGCGAGACTGAGGAAGAGTATCAGGCTTTGTTTGACTTTGTGAAGGAGATTCGTTTCGACCGCGTCGGCACGTTCCAATTCTCGTTTGAACCCGGAACCACAAGCGAGCCCCTCGGTGACCCGGTCCCTGCCGAAGTGAAGCAGGCGCGCTTCGAGCAATTGATGGAATTGCAACAAGGCATCTCCATGCAGGTCAATCAGTCGTATGTTGGGAAGACGTTGGATGTGCTGGTCGAGGGACGCGATAAAGACATTGCTATCGGGCGTTCGTATCGCGATGCGCCTGAGATTGACGGATTGGTCTTCATCGAAGGGGACGCGAAGATCGGGGAGATTGTGCCGGTCAGAATCACTGGAGCAATGGCATATGATCTCACCGGTGTGCCTGCGCCTCAATTAATTCAGGTGTAACCTTCTAATCTGATTCCCTGCAATCTTGTTAGCCTCATCCGGCGTGTTTTGCATTAAACTAAGTTGAACAAAGAACCTTACTTTATGCTTTGCCAAAATATTTTTTAGGAGATTGATCATGTTGAAGAAAATTATTTCAGTGATCGGCTTGATTGGGTTACTGGCGTTGATGACTGGGGTCGTCTCAGCCGCGGCACCGACACCGGTGACAACGTTCACGCTTGTGAGCGGGTTGCCCACGACAATGAATGTGGGAGACACAAATACCGTTGTTGTGCGGGTGACTAGCGACCAGCAGTTTCTCTTTGCTCAAGCCTTACCTGCCATGCAGTTCCCCGGAAGGGGCGTGGTGGGCGCAATGGGCGATCATGTTGGGCGAGGCGCCACTGCCACATTGGAAGTGACGTTTACTGCCAAAGAGTCCACCAGCGACTTTCCGAATTCCCCCGGGTATTCACCCGTTTCGGTCACTGTGGGTGTGCGCTATCAGGGTGGGTATGTGGCAGTCCAGCGGTATGATTTCGTTGTGACAGTGCCGTAGACTCGTCAGCTTTGGATTAATTTATTAAACAGAAACAACCCGTCCCTGAGAAGGAGGCGGGTTGTTTTGATTCTGCGTCCAAATCAGGAAGCGCGTGCGACTGCGGTCGCTCCGAGAATCAAAATGGATAATCCAAAATTGATCCGCAATAGCAAAACTTCGCGGCGTTGGAGCGCGTCCAGCTCGTCGTTGTTTTTTGTTTTCTTCGCCATGAGGATTGCGCGGCGGATGGCGGGAAACATTTCCCACGTTTGGATCGCGCTGACAACGACCATCATCATGCCGAGAATATGTTTTGCGAGAATTGCTAACGACCATTGTGTGCTGGTGGAAAGAAAACCGTCGTAATGCGGGTTGACGCTCATCTGGAATAAGCCTGTGAGGATCAACAGGCTGATGCTGAACCAGGCGATGGGTTCCAATCTTTTTTGTATGGCTTCAATAAAAATAAGTTGGGCATCGGGGTTGAGCGTGCGCTTCATCGCAGGCAGGATGAGAATGGAAAGCGCCGCGAGACTGCCCACCCATGTCACCGTGGCAAGAAAGTGTAACCAGTATACAAGCGCAATTGCCCAGGTTGGCGGAGGCGTCATGGAGTGGGTGTTGGCGTTTCTGTTGGAGTTTCAGACGGCAAGGGTGTATCTGTTGGGGGACCGCCAGGGGTCGGTGTTTCAGTGGGTGTGCCCAGATCGGGGGTTGAGGTTGCCGGGAAGCAGATCACCACGATCTCGTCGTAGTTATCCTGGGCGGTTTTATCCAGCGCGCCAATAGTTTGCGCGTTTTGGTATTGGGTGAGAGCGCCGCCATCGCCGCAATAGTTTTCCTGCGCAACGAGTTCATCGCCATATCGCATGGATGCCACGCGGTATCGTTCGGAGGAGGTCATCGTGCCGTCCCATAGGTTTCCCCAATTGCGCGCCTGTACAAAATAGGATATCGCCTGCGCCCAATCCAACTCCCAGAACGACGCGCCGATGAGATAGACGCGCGCGCCTTCGCGCAAGCCGTTTGTATCACGGTCGAGCGGGCCGAACCGTTCGGCAAGCGTGATTTGGTAAATACCGCCTTCGAGATTCCCCTGATTGATCAGGTTGTACCCATAATTGCGCAATGCGAAATAATACATCCCATCTACGAGTGAGGTTTGATAGTTCGGGTCGAGTTTGCGCATTTCATCGAGTGCGCCGATGGCGCCGGGCCAATCCTGCGCGGCGATCAGTTGTTGCGCGCGGGCATAGGCTTGCTCCGCGCCGGTGAAATCGGGTGTGGGTGTGAGCGATGGAGTCGGTGTGGGTGTTGGCACGTTCATCAACACCAGTACTTTGGTCAACTCCTCCTGCACGCCGGGGAAGGAGGGGTCGTTTTGAAGAATCCATTCGAGGCGTTGCTTCGCGATCTCATATCTTCCGAATTGCATATCAATGAGAGCGTTTTGATATTGTTCGGCAATCTGCCCCATAATGAT
>Ga0247727_10019543_pt1 | contig 10484 bp, 10 predicted proteins | sample WisWelCaveWW1625_FD_202498 | JGI IMG/M metagenome (GOLD analysis project Ga0247727, IMG submission 202498) | Biofilm microbial communities from Wishing Well Cave, Virginia, United States - WW16-25 | ecosystem: Environmental > Aquatic > Deep subsurface > Groundwater > Cave microbial mat | place... | reverse complement strand
ACTTGGCGAGCGTGAAGACCAGGGGCGCGCGGGGAACGAGGGGGAGGGGTTGAGAGAGGACAGGCAATGTCGGCTCCTGATTGGCTGTGGCTATTCTTGTAGAGCAGTATAATCTGTTTCATGCCATTGATTAGCAGTTTTGAGGGAATCAAAATCCTGATGATAATTCATGTTACAGAAGTCAAAATTGTTGGCCCGCACTCGCTGAAATTGACATTTGATGATGGCACACGCAAGCGAGTGAACCTGCTGGTTGAACTCTATGGCCCGATTTTCGAGCCATTGCGTGATCCGGCCTATTTTGCCCAAGCCTACCTTGATCCTGATACCCACACCGTCACCTGGCCCAATAGCGCCGATTTTGCCCCCGACTTTCTCTACAACTTGGAACCCGAGCCGGAATTGCCGCTCGAAACATCGTCGTCGATGCCGGTTTCATAACCTGCCGTCAACTTCGATATTGCGGAAAGCGTTGCTGGATGAAGTTAAATCCTCACCAGCCTCGCCTGCCGCCTCTCAAACTGCGTCACGTATTTTAGCCCCGCCGCGCGGATAGTGTCCAATGCCACATCAAGGCCCGCGCCGACGTTTTCGGGGAAATGCGAGTCGGAGCCGAGGGTCACACGCTCGCCGCCCAGCTCGGCGTACCAGCGCAAAATGTCGAGGCCGGGCGTGAGCACGTTGGCCCGGCGGCGCAGGGCGGCGGTGTTCACATCCAGCGCCAGGCCGCGCTCAACGCAATTTTTGAGCACCGGGCGAATGTAATCTTCAAAGGGCTTTGGGTCATAGCCGCCATACACGGCATGGGAAGTCCGCACCGGCACATCAAAATGGCTCAAACTATCGAAGCCGCCCACGCGCGTCAGCCGTTCCAATTCTTCATAGAACAAGCGAAAGGCAGTGTCCTCCGAATGCGACTTGAAAAACTTTACATCAAAAATACTCTCCGGCCCAATCCAGTGGAGCGAGCCAAGCGCGTAATCGTAGGGATAACGCGCCAACATGGCTTGCGCCTCGGCGTGATAAATGTGCATTTCGCCGATTTCAATTCCGGCGCGGATGATGAGGCGACCCGCAAACTCGGCGCGGCATTTTTCTAACTCGGCCCACCACGCCTCCGGCTGGAAGTAACCGCGGCACTCATCTTTGGGATGGTGGTCAAAGTGTTCGGTGAAGCCAATCTCCGGGAGGCCTTTGGCGATGGCGGCGCGACACATATCGGCCATGAGCGCCTGGCAATCACAGGAGAACCTGGTGTGGATATGGTAGTCGTGAGGAATCATGAGATTATCCCGGCTTCAAACGCCTGAATTTTCTCGCGCCAGTCGGCGGGCACCGGCCTGGAACGATGCGCGGCGTAATCGTAAGCCACCTGCACGGTGCGGCCGGTGGCCACCAGGGTCTCGCCCACGCGCATCTCATAATTGAGCGCCATGCTCTTGTTGCCAATCTGGGTGGTGCGAACGGCGATGGTGACGTTTTGATTGGCCAGCACCGGCGCTTTGTAGACGCAGGTGGCCTCGGCCACCACCTGGCCCACCGCCTCAAAGCTTTGCGTGGGATGCCACAGGCCGACGGCGATCATATATTGAAAGCGCGCCTCTTCCATAAACGAGAAATAGCGCGCGTGATTCAAATGGCCTTGCGCGTCAATATCCGAGTAACGAACGGGGAGGGTGAAGGTGAAGCGAAACATGGTTATCGAAAATAGGCGATGACGTCGTCCAGCGTTTGGTCTAACTCAATGGTGGGTTCCCAGCCGATGGCGGCTTTGATTTTTTCAATGCTCGGCACACGGCGGCGCATGTCTTCAAAGCCTTTGGCGTAGGCTTGTTCATACGGGATGAGGGCAATCTCGGATTGACTCCCGGTGCGAGCCAGCACGCGCTCGGCCAGGGCGCGGATAGTAATTTCGGCCTGACTGCCCACGTTGAAAATTTCGCCGACCGCCTGGGGTGATTCGATTAAGGCCAACACCGCCCGCACCACATCGCGCACATCGCAGAAACAGCGGGACTGCGTGCCATCGCCATGCACCGGGAGGGGCTGGCCCGCCAGCGCCTTCTGCACAAAACGCGGAATGACCATGCCATAATTTCCGGTTTGGCGTGGGCCAATGGTGTTGAAGAAGCGGCAGATGATCATCGGCACGCCAAACTGCGCGTGATAGGCCAGGCCCATAAACTCGTCAATGGCTTTCGACTCGGCATACGCCCAGCGGCTTTTACTGGTCGGCCCCATCAGCCGATCACCATCTTCGCGGAAGGGAATATCGGCACTTTTGCCATAGACTTCGGAAGTGGAGGCCAACAACACTTTCTTGTTATAGCGCCGCGCCAGACGCAAAACTGTTTCTGCGCCGCCGAGATTGGTTTCCAGCGTCAACACCGGGTCTTTAACCACAAGTTCCACACCCACGGCCGCCGCAAGGTGAACGACGACATCACAGGCGCTCACCCATTTGTCCATCACCGTTTCGTCGGTGACGGTCTCGCGCACAAACTGAAAGCGCGGATGGCTTTCCAGGTGGGCGATGTTCTCAAACCGCCCGGTGGAGAGATTATCGAGCGCAACCACCGCATCCCCGCGCGCCACCATCGCATCAGCCAAATGACTGCCAATAAAACCAGCGCCGCCGGTGATCAAGACATGCATCATGGCTCCTTAGAAAGAGGATTGGAGAATTTGGCCCACGCCCAATTCTCTACGCGAAGCGTCTAATTCTCTAATTCTCTGCCCTCAATCCGCACCGCGCCCCGATGCAACATCCGGATCCGCCACAAATCGCGCACCATGCTCACCAGCCCTTCCCAGAACCGCACCTTGCTACCAGGCACATCGGTCCAGCGCACCGGCATTTCGATGATGGGGAGGCGGGCGCGGTCGGCCAGGTAGAGAATCTCGACATCGAACATGAAGCGGTCTATCTGGGCTAGAGCGTAAAGTTGCCGGGCCACATCGCCACGATAGGCTTTGAAGCCGCACTGGGTATCGGAGATGCGCCACAGGCCGACGATCAGATAACGCACCCACTTGAACAGGTCGGAGGCCAGGCGGCGATAGAGCGGCTGTTTCCCACGAATATCGGAGGTGGGCAAATCGCGTGAGCCGATGACGATCGGGGCATGTTTAAGTTGCTCCAGCGCGCGCGGGACTTCTTCGACAGGCGTGGACAAATCGGCGTCGAGGAAAACCACTTGCGCGCCGCGCGAGGCCAGCACACCCTGCCGGATGGCATAGCCCTTGCCCCGATTGGGCTGATAGGTGAGGAGGCGCGCGCGTGGCTCCTCGGCAATGGCGGCGTTCACCACTGCGGCCGTTCTATCGCGGCTCCCATCATCTACCACAATTAACTCAAACGAAGGATAGTTTGCCCGCAGATACCCCAGCACGCGGCCCAACGGTGGGCCGAGGCGTTGCTCTTCGTTGTAGGCGGGGATGATGACGGACAATGCACAATTCACAAGTGACAATTCACAATGGGCCAATGACCCATGGCAAATGACCACGGCGTGCGCGTGTCATTGGGCATGGGTCATTCGAGGGGTTCTTGCTGGATACGCTCCAGCAGGGCCAACGAGAGAACGTGATCCAGAATCATATGCCCATCTTCCTGCTGGCCGATGCGGTCACTGGGGATGATGACCTTGACATCGGCGAGTTGGGCGAGTTTTCCGCCGGGCCGCCCGCAGAAGCCGATGATGGTTGCGCCGTTGGCTCTGGCGTAGTCAATGGCCTTGACGATATTGGGCGAGTTGCCGGAGGCGGAGATGGCGATGACGGTATCGCCGGGTTGCAAAAGATTCTGTAATGGCTCCACAAAGATATCGGCATAACTTTGGTCGTTGCCCACCGCCGTCATCAGCGGCACATTGTCGGTGAGGGCCATGGCGCGGAAGCGGGGCTGGCCTGCGACGCGGGTAAATTTGTTGAGGTCGTTCATCATGTGCGAGGCGGTGGCGGCGCTGCCCCCGTTGCCGATAATAAATACCTGCGCGCGCGCGCGCCAGGCCTTCATTAATGCGTCGGCCGCCGCGCGCACTTCGTCGCGCGAGAGGGTGTGAATGACGTGTTCGAGTTCAGTGAGATAGGTGTCAATGATGTCCATACTGACGCGTGATATGTGAGGCGCGAACGAATTACGTATCACGTTTTACTCCAATGTTCCCCAGCGCCGCCGCAAAATCACCAGCAGGGTTTGAATTAGCATTTGTAAGTCAAGCCAAATCGTCCAACTGCGGATGTAGTAGGTGGCAGCGCGCATCTCTTCTTCCAGGCCAGATACCGGCACCACCGCCCACGGCCCGCTCAGGCCAGGCTTTACCGAGGTCAGTGACGCCATCCAGCGGCGATACCGTTCCGAGTCGTTCACCGGAATCGGGCGCGGCCCGATCAGACTGAGGTGACCCATCAGCGCCGCCCACAACAATGGCAGGCGATACAGGCCCGTGCGCGCCAACCAACTGCCGGGCGCGGCGCGAAAAGTTTGCGCGCGAAAGACTCGCCCGCCAATGCCGAGATACTCTTGTGTGTCCAGTCTTGCGCCGCTCAATGCGATGAGCAGACTCAACGGCAACGTCATCAGGGCCAGCGCCAGGCCCGCGCCATAATCCAGCGCCAGTTTCATCAGCGCATCCACGCCCGACAGCCGGGCCGAGTCTACCACAATCAATGGCACAAAATTACGATGCGCCACGCGCGGGGTGGTGGCCAGCAAATCGTAGTAGCCGGGCGAGAGCCGAATACGCGGGCCGTTGCTGGCCGTCATCTGCTCCAAGACTTGATGAAAGGACTCCCATGCCATCGCGCCGGGGACGACGACGATTTCGGCGATGTGATGGTCGGCGGCGAGGGTGGACAAATCGGCGGGGTGGCCCAGCACGCGGAGTTCGTCTTGCACCGGCGTGCCAAGCGGCAAGAAGTCATCCACAAAACCCATCACGCGCAAGCCTGAATCTATTTCGGATTTAAGTTGACGGGCGATGGCGCGGCCCTGCTCATCCGCGCCCACGATCAGGGCCGAGGCCATGAGGTGCCCGCGCCGCCGCATGGCGCGCACCACCCGCCGCATGAGGAAGCGCCCGGCACCCACGCCCACGATGCTCAACACCCAACCCACCAGCAACCACGTCAACGCCAGGCCGCGCTCGCCAATCACCGATGAGGACACAATCAACAAAAGAATGCCGTAGGTGCAACCGGTGGCGGCGGTGGCATATTCCTGTGAGTCTTCCAGCACGGTGTCGAGGTCATACAGGCGCAGGGTCGCAAAGGACATGAGCCAGGGCAGGAGGCCCAAGCCCGCCGCCATGAGATACTCGGGCGCGGGCCAGCCGGGTTGAACGGTGAGGAGGTAGGCGAGGCCCAGCCCGAGCCAAACGCCCAGCGCATCGGCGGTCAATAGCGAGGCCATTAATATCAATCGTCCACGATAACTCATAATTGCATAACCACAGAGTTCACGGAGACCACAGAGAAAAGAAAGACTCTGTGCCCTCTGTGTGCTCTGTGGTTTAAACTTTACCGGGCGCTCTCCAATCTTAACCCGGCATTGAGCAGGACCCGCGCGCCGCCCTGCTCGAAACGAAAATCCATCCGGCGCAGGCCACGCGCTTCGAGGGCGTCGGTCACGGCCGGTTGCGCGCCGTCGTTGCAATACAGCATCATAAACCCGCCGCCGCCCGCGCCCGCAATTTTGCCGCCAATCGCGCCATGCGCCCGCGCGGTTTCATAGGCCTCGTCAATCTCCGGGTTGGAGATGCCGGAGGCAAATTTCTTTTTGTGCTCCCAGCCTGCGTGCAAAATCTGGCCGAAGCCGGTCACGTCGCCACGTTGCAAAGTGTCGCGCAGTTCATGGGCCATATCGCGCACCGAGGTCAAGGCGTGCAGAACCTCGGCCTCGCTTTTCTCGGTGGCGCTTCGCTGGCGCGACAGTATCTTGGATGACTCGCGCGCCGTGCCGGTGAAAAACAACAGCAGGCCGCTTTGTAATTTTTCCAGTGTGCCGGGCGGGGTGCGGATGGGGGTGACCCGCGCGCCGTTGGAGTCAAACTCCATGAAGTTGAGTCCGCCAAAGGCCGAGGCGAATTGGTCTTGATAACCAATCGGCATCCCCATCTTTTCCAGTTCAACGCGCGTCGCCCATTGCGCGACTTCCATTTTAGAAAGGGTCTGCCCGCGCGCCGCGCTCACCGCCTTCACCGCCGCCACCGTAAGCGTGGAACTGGAGCCGAGGCCCGTGCCCGGCGGCACTTCCGAGGCCAGAAACATCGAGACCCCATGATGAATGTCAAACTCGTGCAGGATGGCTTTGGGCAAATTCAGGTCACCCTCCCACAACAGCGCCTCGCCGGGCGTATGCCGATAGAACGTGCGGTAGTCCGATGACAGAATTTGCAGTTCCGGCCCGGCGTGGACGGTGAGGATGACGTAGACGTATTTATCAATGGTGGCATTGACGACGGCCCCGCCATGTTTTAGAAAAAAAGCCGGCAGGTCGGTGCCGCCACCGGCGAAGGAGATGCGGACGGGGGCGCGGGAGATGAGCATGAGGGTAATTGGTAAATGGTAATTGGAGATTAGAGACAGGAGATTTTACCCTGAAAAATGGGCTTTGGCTGGAAATCGGTGTCAACGGATTGCTTCTCAAAACCGCTTCGCGTAAACGGATAAGCCCTCGCCCGCGCTTATCCGTTTATCTGATGAAAATCCGTTGACACCGACTTCACTCAATTGGGGCTGAGGTTTTGCGGGATGAGGGTGGGGAGGGTGAGTTCGCTGGCGACAAGATGTCTGTCAACGAATTGCTTCGCACAACCGCTTCGCGTAAACGAATGTGTGCACAAATCTCGCTGAATTCGTTTATTCGTTCTCTAATTCGTTGACACCGACTTCACTCAATTTACCATTTACTCTTCACTCCCCCCTCACCGCCCCCACCTGCTTCATATACTCCCGCGCCGCCGTCGCGTAATTCCCAAAGTCGGGCTGGCGGGTGGCCCATTCAATATACTCGCGTGAACTTTGGGCGGGGTCGCCCAACGGCTCCCAGCCGAGCGCGCGCAGTTTGGCAATATCCGAGACGATGTGGCGCGTGTCGCCAAAGCGATACTCGCCGGTGATGTCGGGTTCCAAATCGGGCCGCCCGGCGGCGTGAGCCATGGTGCGGGCAAAGTCCGTCACCGTCCACGCGCGGCCCGCGCCCACGTTGAACGATTCGTAATCGGCGCGTGAGTCTTCCAGCACCAACACATTGGCGCGCGCCACATCACCCACATAGACAAAGTCGCGCAACTGCTGGCCATCTTCATACACACTGGGTCGCTCACCCGCCAGCGTCTGCATCGCAAAAATTCGGAGCGCGCCCGAATAGGCGTTACGGAACGATTGGCGCGGCCCCTGCACAATGGAATAACGCATCGCCACCGAAGGAATGTTGTAGCGTTTACCCAGGTTGAGGGCGATGAGTTCCTCGGTGTATTTGCTCATCGCATACGAATTGTGGGGCCGCACCACGGACTCATCGGTAATGGCGGAGGTCATGGGCGCATCGCAAACCGGGCAGTACGGTTCCCAATCGTGGGCGCGCAGTTGCGCCTCCGGGCGTTGGCCCGGATATTGAACCCCGTGTTCAGAGCACTGATACTTGCCCTCGCCATACACCGCTTGCGAGGCCGCCACCACAATTTTCTGCACCGGCAGTTTTTGCTCGACGATGATTTCATACATCAACGCCGTGCCAACCGCATTGACGTGAAAAAATTTGCTAAAGTCCGGCAGATAATCCTGATAGGCGGCGAGATGAATCACCGCCTCCATGCCGGGCAGGGCGCGTTCCCAGGCGGCGCGGTCGCGCACATCGCCCAACAGCAACTCCACTTCACGCGGCAAATAATCCGGCGCTTGCTTATCGCGGTGCACCGGCGGCTCCAATGAATCCAGCACCCGCACGGTGTGGCCCATTTGCAAGAGCAATTCAATAGTGTGCGAGCCAATAAAGCCCGCGCCGCCGGTCACTAAAATTTTCATAGCCAAACTTGACTCGTAAAACGCAAACCGTAAAACGTAATCGGCCGCCCACACCATTACGTTTTACGCATTACGTTTTATAATGCGCCGCGATGCCCGGCCCACACCCCGCCCTCTTCCTCGACCGCGATGGCGTCATCATCGAAAATCGCGCCGACTACGTAAAATCCATCGCCGAGGTGGAATTTATTCCGGGGGCGCTGGAAACGTTGGCCCGTTTTGCGGCGCTGGGCCACCACACCGTCATCATCACCAATCAGTCGGCCATCGGGCGCGGCTTGTTGACTCAGGCCACACTCGACTCGATTCACGCCTATCTGCTGAAACACATCACCGCCGCCGGGGGGCGCATGGATGGCATTTATATTTGCCCACATCATCCCAACGACAACTGCGATTGCCGCAAGCCCGCGCCCGGCCTGCTGTTGCAAGCGGCGCGCGAATTAGACATTGATCTGTCGGCCTCGGCGCTGATTGGCGATAACGTGACCGATGTATTGGCGGCGCGGGCGGTGGGCGCGCAACCGCTTCTGGTCAACACCGGCCTGGGCGCGACCCAACAACTAACCACCGTTAGTGGGCCGTCGGTTTTGCGCTGTCGTGATTTGGCGCACGCGATTGAGACACTCCTTCATACTGGCTGGCCTCACAATTTAAGTAGGAGCGGCTTGTAGCCGCGATGCTTGTAGCCGCGATGCGCGAAGCATCGGGCTTGCAAAGCCCTCCCACGCCAGCTGGATTCTCCCATCAAGCCGTGTGCGTTTTGGCCTGCCCGGCCGCCTGGCCCAGCAACCGAATCTGAATCTCGCGCGGCAAGGCGGTCAGCGAGGTTTCGGCGGAGGTCTCACCCAGCCACGCGCTGGCTGCGCCAACTTCCACCCACGCACAACGCGCTTGCGCTTCGCGCAAGGCCTCCCGCATCCCCGGCGCAACCAAGGCCGGAATCACATTCACCTCCGGGTGGCCGGGGCCGATAAGAATCAATTTGGCCCGGCGCAGGGTGGTGAGCAGGGCCGGGTGTGGTTCGCCCGGAAGCGTAAAAGCGGGGCTGACCGCCAGCGGGAGATTGTCGGCGGGACGTTCCAGCGCCGTTGTGACCGCTCCGGTTAAACGCAATGTATGATTGAGGGCGTTCAATTCCTGCCACCACGCCTCGCTTAGGCCACGCGTGAGCAAGGCGCGTGTCGTCGCCGGGTCTTCGGCCAGCGTCGCAATCACTTCAATCACTTCAGCGCGCGAGGGCTCAATCACGCCGTTCACTGGTCGCGGCGCAAACACGACCATCAAATTGTGGCTCACGGCCTGGGCCGCGCGCAAGGCTTCGGCAAAGCCGCCACCACCCGGAATCAACACCAGCGCCGGATCGCCGGTCAGCTTTGGCTCAATGCGCTCAAACACCACCAAGGCGATTAATCCGGCGGTGACCAATGCCCCAAAGCCAATGTTCGCGACCCAGGGCGATTGTCGCGTAAACCACAAGGCCAGAATCCCCAGGGTCGCGGCGACCAGATACAATGTCAGCACCGCGCGCGGCGAACTTAAACCGATTTGGACGAGACGATGGGAGGTATGGTCCGAGCCGCCCTGAAAGACCGAGCGCCCGCGCCGGGTGCGCGAGAGGCTGATCAGGGTGGTGTCAAAGATCAACACGCCCAGCACCACAATCGGGGCCATCCAGGTGGAGGTCAACGGCAAGGCTTTGAATTGAATCTCAATCCCCAACACGGCTAACAAAAAGCCTAGCGTCAACGATCCGGCATCGCCCATAAAACTAACCGCGGGCGCGAAGTTGTAAAAGAGAAAACCCGCCGCCGAACCAAACAACACCGCGGCCAGACTGGCCACCAACCCTTGCCCCTCCAGGGCGGCCAACACAAAAAACGACACGGCCCCGACGGCCGAGATGCCCGCCGCCAGGCCATCCATGTTGTCCATGAAGTTAACGGCGTTGGTGAGGCCGACCACCCACACCAATGTGATGGGCCAATCCAGCCACCACAGGCCAAAGAGCCGCACTTGCACGCCGGCGGCGATGAGAGCCACCGCCGCCAAAAACTGCGCCGCAAATTTTATGCGCGCCCGCAGGCCAAAACGGTCATCCCACAGCCCGGTGGCAAAGAGCAGGGTCGCGCCGCCCACGATGCCCAGCCCTTTGTTGAGCCAGTCCTCGAAGCCAAAAAAAAGAAAGGAGAGCAGGAAGGCAGTGAAGATGGCGAGGCCGCCCATGAGCGGGATGGGCGAGCGGTGGGCCTTACGCAGGCCGGGTTGGTCAATCATGCCCACGCGCCGCGCCAGAATGCGGGTGAGGGGCGTGACCAGAAAGGCGAGCAAACCGGAGGCGAGGATGAGGGGGACGTATTGAAGCATGGAGATTAGACTCACGGTTCGCTCATTTTTGGGGGAGAAACTCAAATTCTGGCCAAAACATGCAAAAATGGCCGAGATATTGCGTGTTT
>Ga0247727_10019542_pt1 | contig 10485 bp, 9 predicted proteins | sample WisWelCaveWW1625_FD_202498 | JGI IMG/M metagenome (GOLD analysis project Ga0247727, IMG submission 202498) | Biofilm microbial communities from Wishing Well Cave, Virginia, United States - WW16-25 | ecosystem: Environmental > Aquatic > Deep subsurface > Groundwater > Cave microbial mat | place... | reverse complement strand
GGATAGAACCGCTCCTGGATCTTCGACGACACCGGGCTGATCCGCGACGCCGGAATGCGGTTGCCGGCCACCGGCACGCCGGTGAGCGGATCGCGAATCGCGCCGGACTCGCCCGAGAAATCCCCCTGCCGCCACGTGGGCAGCGGCACCGACGGATTCAGCAACTGTTGGACGGCGCTGCCGCGCGAGGTCTCGAACGAGAAGAAGAAAAAGGTGCGGTTGCGCCCGTTGTAGACCTTCGGAATCACGATCGGGCCGCCCACGGTGACGCCGGGCTGGTGGCTCACTCCGGTGCCCCGCGCCGGCGCGAACGGATTGCGCGCCCGGAACCACGGCGACTGGTAATAGTCGAACGCGCTGCCATGCAGATCGTTGCCGCCGCTGCGCGAGATCAGCGTCACCTGACCGACCGCGCCGATGTCGGCGCTGTTGTTGGCCAGGTCCACGCGCACTTCCTCGAAGCTCTCGATGTAGCCCACCAGCGGGCTGATCTGCGTTCCATCGAAGCCGTTGCTCACGGTGACACCGTCGATGGACTGCTCGGACTGGTTGACGCGGCTGCCCGCGAACCGGCGCGTCGCCTGGCCGCCGCCGGCCCCCACTACCCCCGGAGTCAGCGCCAGAAACGAATAGAGCGACCGCGTGTTGAGCGGCAGCGACTTCAGCACCGCCGCGGTCTTGGTGTCCCCGATCCGCGCCGTTTCGGTTTCGATCAGCGTCGCCCCGGCCTCTACCTCGATCCTGGTCTCGACCGCTCCCACTTTTAGCTGGATGTCGATGCGCCGCTGGTCGCGCGCCACCAATTGGATCTCCCGCGCCACGAACTCCTGGAACCCCGACGAGGTGGCCCGCAGCGTGTAAGTCCCTTCCGAGAGCTGCGACACCGTGTAGTATCCCGCCTCGTTGGACTGCACCTTGAAGACGTAGCCGGTGCGGGCGTTGGTGACTTCGACGGCCGATCCCGGGATCACCGCTCCCCCGGCGTCACTCACCGTTCCGCTGATGCTGGCGAAGGTCGTCTGCGCCGGCGTGTTGCTCACCGCCAGCGTGAGCATCGCGATCGTCAATAGAGTTTTCATACGGACACCCCCAGTGATCCCCTGGTCTGCCTGACGGCATTATCCCAACCGGCCTGCTATGCCGTCAATCGCCGGGGTAAGGGGTAAGGGAACAGCTAGCCGAGCTCCAGAAGCTTGCGGTCGGGGTGACGCCACCGCTCGATCTCCAGCTCTCCAATCTTCATCTCTTTCAGCACCGCTACGACGGTGTCGATGATCTGCCGGTCTTTCGCCTGGCTGCGGGCCAGTTCCAGAGCGCGCGTGAAATAACCGAAAGCTTCCTCCATCTCGCCAAATCGCAGCAGGCTGACGCACAGATCGCGATTCCCGTTGACGTAGCTGGGATCGATCTCGATCGCACGTCGGCCGTGGAAGCGGCAGCGTTCCAGCGATGGTTCCCGGTCCGCGCGGTAGCGCGGCGTGGCGTACAGCAGGCAGAGGTTCGCGTGAGCCAGCTTGGTGGAATGAATTTCCAGGGTCTGGCGCAAGTACCGCTCGGCCGTCTCCGCGGGATCCCCGGCCAGTGCGGCTGGAATCCCGTCCTCGGCCTGGAGGCTTGACACCCCCCACTCGGCCAGCTTGAGCAGCACCCAGCCCAGGTTGTTATGGAATTTCCAATTCGCGGGCTCCACGTGAATGGCTTGGTAATAATGCCGGGCCGCCTCCAGAAAGCGTTTGGTCTTCTCTTCAGGGTTTTGGCCGCGGCCCTCATCCACCGTGCGGGCCAAAGCCAAGGTGGTCAGAATCCAAGGGTGATCGCTTTCGGAACCGGCAGCTCGCCAGTCCTGCTGGGCTTGACCGGCGTGCTCGCGCGCCTTCAGAACCAATGCGGGATTGGGATTGTCGGACTGCTGATACAGCAAAGCGCTGCTCCTGGCGATTCCGGCGTGCACCAGGGCGCGGAGTTTTGGGTCGCGCGTCTGCGGATGCCCCGGCGGCTGAGTATTCCCACCCTGCTAGACTGATCTAGGGCGCATACCCCATGCGACGATTTCTCTCGGTGGTCGTTGCCGTTGCGGCTGTGATCTTTCTGGCCGTGCGGCTCGGCTCCATTACAAAAGAAGTGCAGCGCTACTCCACCATTGACGAGGCCCAGACCGCCGACGTCATCGTGATCCTGGGCGCCGCCGAGTACCGCGGGCGCCCCTCGCCGGTGCTGAAGGCGCGGCTGGACCACGGCCTGAGCTTGTACCGCCGCCGATTGGCCCCACGCGTTCTCACGACGGGCGGCGCCGGCGGCGATCCCGTGTTCACCGAGGCCGAAGTGGGCCGCGCCTATCTCATCAGCAACAACGTGCCCTCGGAGGCGATCATCGTCGAAGCCGAAGGCTCCTCGACGGCCCACTCGGCTGCGGCGGCAGCCGAGATCATGCGGCGCATGAACTTGCGGTCGTGTGTCGTGGTCAGCGACGGCTACCACGTGTTTCGTGTCAAGAAGATCTTCGAAGGACTCGGCTTGCGCGCCTATGCCTCGCCGCGGCCCGGGCCCGCGCGGCAGGATCTGGGGCAGTGGTGGCTGTGCGTGCGCCAGGCGGCGGGCTACCTGCTGTGGTCGGCGGGCGTCCGCATCTGAGCGGCGCTACGGCTTCCGCTCGATAAGAACGATGGCGGAATCACGAGTGCGGTCGAAGGTAGTGCGAGATCGTGCGTCCCAGCATCTACGAATAGCGTACTCCATCCGCCCTGCACCGGGCCAAAGGCGCCTTAGCCGCGGGCCAGGAACTTTCGAATTCTTCAATAGTGGTATTGTGGCTGCCTGGGAGGTCTACCATGAGCAGCTACGGGAAACTCAGCGTGGTGATGTTACTCGCCTGCATCGCCGCCGCGGCCGACATCAGCGGCAAGTGGCGCGCCGAATTCAACACGCCGGATGGGGAAAAGCGCGTGAACACCTTCGTTTTCAAAGTGGATGGCGACAAGCTCACGGGCACGGTGGCCGGAACCCAGGACGAGGCCCCCATCCAGGACGGCAAGATCCAGGGCGACGAGGTTTCCTTCACCGCCGATCGCTTTTTCGGCAAGGTCACTTACAAGGGCAAGGTGCAAGGGGACGAGATCCGGCTCACAGCGTCGCTCGAAGGCAACAGCTTCGAGATGACGGCCAAGCGCGTCAAGTGATGCCTTGGGTGAAGTTGCCGGCTTCCGTCATGTAAATCTCCAGGATCTCCGTGCGGGACAACGCCTCGGCGAGCTCCCGCAGGCGCGGCTCCAGGTGTTCGCGGTCCAGGTTCTGCCGGTGACGCCTCAACAGCCGCCGGGCATCCTCGATGTCCTGCTGTCGCTCCGACAGGAGCTTCATCCAGATCAGATCTTCCAGCGAAGCCACCGGAACGGCAGCGCCGGCGATTGTCTTCCTGCGGGCCCGGCGAATCATGTCGAGCTCGATCGGCAGCCGGGCGAAGACGAGATCCACCCTCACATTGCCGGAGGAGAGCACCGGCAGGACACGGCTCTGCCGCAGAGACTCCAGGGAATCCGGGGCCGCCGCTCGCAACGGCTACGGCTTCCCGGAGCGCTGCCTCCTGCGGTGTCATCGCCGGCGGTCCAACAACGCCAGCTTCGCATGGAAGGCGCGCACTCCGAGCTTCTCGGGATCGGGATCAGCGGTCCTTACCTCCTCGGAGAGGAGTTCCCACAAGGCGCCGACCGCGGCGACCGAGGCCTCCGAACCCAGGGCGGGAGGGAGGTTATCCTTCTCCCAACGATTGAAGATCTCGAAGCCTCGCTTGCGCTCCTCGTATTCCTCGCGCGTGAGCATCTATCCTCCCAGGTGGGCCTCCCTCCTTCCATGATAAACCCGGGCGTTGAACATACTCCATCCGTCCTCAGCGTCTCAGCGTTGACGTGCTCTCCGCGATCTCTCCTACACCCTTCGCGCACATAGCGCTTGAACCCCGCCGCCTCAGCGTGGAGCGGAACTCCTGCGGCAAGCCGCCCCGGCCAGCGTCAGGACTGCCACGAATCCCTTGACACGCATCGCTCACCCCCCCGGTTGAATTGGACTGCTTTGGGTAAAGTCTAGCCGGAGCTTCGGGAGGAGGCAAGCGTGAGAGAATAAGGGCATGACGTTCAAAGCCCCGTTTGACCGGATCACCGTAGAGGGTGGAAAAATGGGCGGGAAGCCGTGCATCCGCGGTCTGCGGATCACCGTCCAAAACGTGCTGGACATCGTCGCCAGCTACGCGGATCGAACGGAGCTGTTCGCCAACTATCCGGATCTTGAGGAGGAGGACCTGAAGCAGGCGTTGGCTTTCGCTGGCGCCAGCATGGACGATCGGATCGAGATCCTCGATTACCTGCCCGACAGCCCCAATGTACCGACTCCTTCTCGATGAGAATCTTCCTATCGGGGCCGCCGCTGCTCTTCGGGATAGGGATTCGATGCTGTCCACGCGGGTGAAGTTGGCTTGGGATCCGCGCCGGACGAAACCGTGCTGGAGTTCGCCCAGCGCGATCGGCGAGTCTGCGTGACATTGGATCACGATCTCCATCGGATTCTCGCGGCGGGCGCGGCGGAAGGCCCATCAGTGATTCTGCTACGGCTCGCCGAGCTTCGCCCCCACCCGGTCGCGCAGGTGGTCTCCCACACACTCGAGAGCATTGGCAGCCGGCTGGTTGAGGGAGTGGCCGTCTCAGTGACGAAACGTAGCGTCCGGTGGCGCAAGCTGCCACTTCGTTGAGGCGGGCCGCAACTCCAAATGGCTGCGCCGGCCTGACTTGCGGGGTCACCCGAGCATTTCCTCCGCTTGCTGGCATCCTCGGCGCGGCAGTATAGTGGTGACTCACCATGCCACTCCGCAGCAATACAATCACGCAGGGGCCCACGCGAGCCGGCGCGCGGGCCATGCTCAAAGCCATCGGGTTCACCGACGACGACCTCAAGAAGCCCAACATCGGCATCGCCAACACCTGGATCGAGACCATGCCGTGCAACTACAACCTGCGCGCGCTGGCCGTCAAGGTCAAGGAAGGCGTGCGCGCGGCCGGCGGCACCCCCATGGAGTTCAACACCATCGCCATCAGCGACGGCGTCACCATGGGCACCGAGGGCATGAAGGCTTCGCTCGTCAGCCGCGACCTCATCGCCGACTCCATCGAGCTGGTGGCCCGCGGTCACATGTTCGACGGTGTCATCGCCCTGGTCGCTTGCGACAAAACCATCCCCGGGGCCGCCATGGCGCTGCTGCGTCTCAACGTACCGGGTCTGGTTCTCTACGGCGGTTCCATCATGCCGGGCCATTACGAGGGCCGCGACGTCACCGTCCAGGACGTCTATGAAGCCATCGGCGCGCACTCGGCCGGAAAGATCACCGAGGCGGAGTTGTGCGCGCTGGAAAATGTCGCCTGCCCGGGCGCCGGCGCCTGCGGCGGCCAGTTCACCGCCAACACTATGGCGACGGTGATGGAGGTCATGGGGCTGTGCCCGTTCGGAGCCGCCTCCATCCCGCAGGAGGACCCGCGCAAGGATGAAATCGCTTACTGGTGCGGCCAGCTCGTCGTCGGCGCCGTGCAGCGCGATATCAAGCCGCGCGACATCTGCACCCGCGCCGCCTTCGAAAACGGCATCGCCTCCGTAGCCGCCTCGGGTGGTTCCACCAACGCCGTCCTGCACCTGCTGGCGATGGCGCGCGAGGCCGGCGTTCCCCTGACACTCGAGGACTTCCAGGAGATCAGCAGCCGCACGCCGCTATTGGCCGACCTCAAGCCCGCCGGCCGCTTCACCGCCGTCGATGTCGACCGCGCCGGCGGCATCCCCATCATCGCCCAGCGGCTGCTCGAAGGCGGGTATGCGAAAGGCGATTGCATGACCGTCACGGGCCACACCTTCTCCGCCGACTGCCGCCAGTACCGCGAGACGCCCGGCCAGGAAGTGATCCGCCCGCTCTCGAATCCGCTGAAGCCTTCCGGCGGCATCGTGATCCTGCGCGGCAGCCTCGCTCCGGACGGCTGTGTCATCAAGGTCACCGGGATCGACCGCAAGCAACACCGCGGCCCCGCGCGCGTGTTCGACCGCGAAGAGGACGCCATGGAAGCCGTCACCCACGGCCAGATCCAGGCGGGTGACGTCGTGGTAATCCGCCACGAAGGACCCAAGGGCGGGCCGGGCATGCGCGAGATGCTGGGCGTTACCGGCGCCATCATGGGGGCGGGCCTCGGCGACAGCGTCGCGCTCGTCACCGACGGACGCTTCAGCGGCGCCACCCGTGGATTCATGGTGGGCCATGTTGCTCCTGAGGCTTTCAGCGGCGGCCCCATCGCCGTGGTCGAGCCCGGTGACATTGTCTCCATCGACATTGAGAAGCGGACCATCGATCTGGATGTCCCGGCGGAGACGGTCCGGCAGAGGCTGGCGCAGTGGAAACCGCCCGCAGCTCGCTATGTGAGCGGAGTATTCGCCAAGTACGTGAAGCTGGTTTCTTCCGCGTCCGAGGGCGCTGTTACGTAGGCTCCCGCTACCCGACGTGGGCGTCGAGCATCTTCTGGATGTCGGTTTTCCCAAGGGCGCCCACGCGCTGCTCCACAACTTTGCCTTCTTTGAACAGCAATAGCGTGGGGATCCCCCGGACGTTGTAGCGCATGGCGGTGGGGCCGTTCTCGTCGACGTTCAGCTTGCCGACTTTCACCTTGCCGGCGTATTCGCCCGCGATGACGTCGACCGTTGGTGACATCATGCGGCAGGGGCCGCACCATTCGGCCCAGAAATCCACCAGAACAGGAACCGGCGCGCCAAGCACCTCGGTGTCCCAATCGCCGTCGCTGAAGGTAAGAGTGTTAGGGGATGCCATATTGTTCACTTTCTATGATGTCGCAACCCTGCCCCAGGATTCAACTTGTGGCTGGAACCAGCCACCCCAGACAAGCTATGCTACCTAGGCTATGGTTCATCTACTGCTTGGTCTCAGCCTGCTGGCGCAGGATCCCAAAGCGTTCGATGCCCTGGAGTGGCGCTTCATCGGCCCGGCGAACATGGGCGGGCGCGCCACCGACGTGGAAGGCGTTCCCGGCAATCCCAACATCGTTTATGCCGGCTTCGGCGGCGGCGGGTTGTGGAAATCCACCAACGGCGGACACACCTGGACGCCGGTGTTCGAAAAACAGGGGACCTATTCGATCGGCGACCTCGCGCTGGAGCCCGGCAACCCGGAGGTGATCTGGGTGGGCACGGGCGAGTCCAACACGCGCAACAGCGTGTCGTTTGGCGACGGCGTGTACAAGTCCACCGACGGCGGCAAGACCTGGAAGCACGTGGGACTGCGCGACACCGAGCGCATCTCGCGCGTGCTGGTGCATCCCTCCAACCCCGATGTGGTCTACGCCGGTGCGCTGGGACACGCCTTCGGCCCGCATCCGGAGCGCGGCGTCTACAAGACCAGCGATGGCGGTAAGACCTGGCAGAAGGTCTTTCATATCGACGATCGGCATGGCGTCGCCGACCTGGACATGAACCCGTCCAATCCCAACATCCTCTACGCCGCCATGTGGCTGTTCGAGCGCAAGCCGTGGACGCACACCAGCGGCAGCGAGCAGGGCGGCGTGTTTCGCTCCGTGGACGGCGGGCAAACATGGTCCAAGCTCACCAAGGGACTGCCCAAGCTGATGGGACGAATCGGCGTGAAAGTTGCCCCCAGCAATCCCCGCGTGGTGTATGTCATCGCCGAATCCAAGGAAGGCACGCTCTACCGCTCCGAGGACGGCGGCGACACCTTCGTCCAGGTCAGCAAGGATCGTGATATCGTCTCGCGCGGCTTCTACTACGCCGACCTGCGCGTGGACCCCACCAACGAGAATCGTGTGTTTGCCGTCGCCTCAAATCTGTACGTATCCATCGACGGCGGCAAGTCGTTCAAGTCGATCGTCGGCGGCACGCACATCGACTACCACGCCCTCTGGATCGATCCCAAAGATCCGCGCCGCATGTGGGAAGGCAGCGATGGCGGCATCGGCGTCACCTACGACGGCGGCGCGACCTGGGAGCCGGTCTACAACATCGCCCAGGGCCAGTTCTACCAGGTCCACGCCGACAATCGCCAGCCGTTTTACTACGTGATGGGCGGGTTGCAGGACAACGGGAGCTGGTCCGGCCCCAGCCGCACGCGCGAACCCGCCGGCATCCTCAACGACGACTGGACCATGGTCTCCTTCGGCGACGGCTTCCACATGCTGAACCATTCCGACGATCCCAACCTGTACCTGAGCGAGTCGCAGGGCGGCAACATCATGCGCACCGACGCGCGCACCCGCGAGCAGCAGCAGGTCAGTTTGCAACCGCTGTCGAATCCCGGCGGGCCGGCCAGCGATCTGAAATACCGGTTCAACTGGAACACGCCGGTGGTCCCGTCGCCGCACGACAAGAACACCATCTATTTCGGCGGCAACGTGCTGTTCCAATCGAAAGACTTCGGCAAGACCTGGAAGGCGATCAGCCCGGACCTCACCACCAACGACAAAGAAAGACAAAAGACCGCCGGCGGGCCCGTGTGGTATGACAACTCCACCGCCGAGTATCACTGCACCATCATCAGCGTGGCCGAGTCGCCGCTGCGCCCGGGGCTGATCTGGGCCGGCACCGATGACGGCAACCTGCAACTGAGCCAGGACGGTGAGACCTGGACCAACCTCACCCGAAACGTCACCGGCCTGCCGCCGAATTCGCCGGTGTCGCATGTGGAGCCGTCGCGCGTCAATGTCTCGACCGCCTACGCGGCCTTCGACCGCCACATGTTCGACGACTTCCGGCCCTACATCTACCGCACCGCCGACAGCGGCAAGACCTGGACCAACATCGCCGGCAACCTGCCCGCCAAAGCCTACGTGCACATTGTGCGCGAAGATCCCAAGGAGCCCCGCCTGCTATTGGCCGGCACCGAGCTGGGGCTCTTCTCCACTCGCGACGGCGGCGCCACGTGGCTGCCGCTAGCGATGAAGAACCTCGGTCCGGTGGCGGTCCACGACATCGTCGTGCATCCCCGGGAGAACGACCTGATCCTGGCCACGCACGGGCGCAGCGTCGCTATCCTGGACGACGCTTCCTTCCTGCAACAGTTCACGCCGGAGGTGGCCGCCAGCCCCGCGCATCTGTTCGAGCCGCGCGCCGGGATGCGCTTCACCTCGCGGTTCACTCGCTATGGATTAGGAGGGAAAGTCTTCAAAGGACCGAATCCACCGTATGGCGCGCTGATCACTTACTTCCTGAAGGATGGGTTGGACGAGAAGGTGGCGCTCAAAATCCAGATCCTGGACGCGCAAGGCAAGCTGGTGCGCGAGCTGGATAAGATCCCGCGCGAGAGTGGAGTCCAGCGCGTTGCCTGGGATCTGCGGAGCACGCCGCCGGCCGAGCGCCGGCCCCGCCCTGAAGGCGGAGAGGAGTTCCGCGGCCCGCGCGGCGGACCGGAGGCGCTGCCGGGCGCCTACACAGTGCGCCTGATCCGCGGGGATCGCACGCTGGAGAAGAAAGTCGAAGTGCGTATGGATCCGGCGCTGAAGGTCACCCTGGCCGAATTGCAGGACCGGCACGAGCACGCCCGCCGCCTGCGCGACCTGATGGACGCCGGCAACCGCGCCGCCAAGTCGATGGACAGCCTCCGGGAGCAGTTGGAGTCCATCGACAAGCTGGCCCAGGACCGGCTTCCGGACGCCGCTAAAGAGCTCTCGAAGATGACCGAGGGCTACAAAAAGGATCTAGGAGCGGTGCTGGAGAAGCTAGCGAATGCGCCGGACGCCGCGCGTCTGGAGATCGGCCCGAAGCTGCTGGAGAAGATCTCGGCGCTGTTCGGCCAGATCGAGAACGTGAACGCCGCCCCGACCTCGTATCAGAAAGAGGCCTTCACCGAACTGTCGCGCCAGTTCCGCGAGGGGCTGCCGGAGATCAACGCTTTCCTCACCAAGACCGTGCCCGCCTGGAACGAGGCGCTCCGCAAGGCGGGGGCACCGCCGCTGGTGGCGGGCAAGCCGGTCGAGTTGGCGAACTAAGAATCCGGCAACTGATGGGTCAGCGAGTCCGCTTCCACATTCGCGGATCCAGAGCGAAAGGTACTGGTTTGCCGATTCGGATGCGGGGGAAATGCGGGTGCAGCGGGTTCAGCAGGAAGTTCCATTCACCCGGGATGAGGACGGACGGGACGCCAAGGACCGGCGACGGGCGGGAACGGATCCAATCCATCCCGATGCGCTGGACCGTGGGCGGTGGCGGGAAGGCGTTCCATCCCGGAGGCAGATTCCGCGCAGCCCGGTAGATGATCTTGACGGATGCGGGGATCTCGGACGGAATTGCCACCAGGGGATTTGGCGATTCCAGAGCCGGAAGGCGCACGAAATACTCCAAGGCGGCCAACGCAAGCGAACTGGATGCGTAGACGACGCGGACCCCCGCCCGATGCCAGCGGCCCGCGTACTTCAGACTTCCTTCGCCACTGAAGGCGGAGGTGGC
>Ga0247727_10019541_pt1 | contig 10485 bp, 6 predicted proteins | sample WisWelCaveWW1625_FD_202498 | JGI IMG/M metagenome (GOLD analysis project Ga0247727, IMG submission 202498) | Biofilm microbial communities from Wishing Well Cave, Virginia, United States - WW16-25 | ecosystem: Environmental > Aquatic > Deep subsurface > Groundwater > Cave microbial mat | place... | reverse complement strand
GCTCAACGCGGCCACCGATAATCCGCTGGTCTTCAACGGCCGCGTGATTTCGGGCGGCAATTTTCACGGCCAGCCCGTGGCCCTGTGGCTTGACACGATGGCCATCGCCCTGGCCACGCTCGCCGGGATCTCCGAGCGCCGCACCGACCGGCTGGTCAACCCCGAGCTGAACGAGGGATTGCCTGCGTTTCTGGCCGCCAACCCGGGTCTGGAGTCCGGCCTGATGATGCTGCAGGTCACCGCCGCCGCTCTCGCCGCTGAGAATCGAGTGCTCGCCACCCCGGCTTCTGTGCAGTCGATCACCACCAGCGGGCACAAGGAAGATTTCGTAAGCATGGGCATGACCGCAGCGCTGAAACTAAAGCAGACGGTGGAGAACACCCGAACCGTCCTCGCAATCGAAGCCCTCTGCGCCGCCCAGGCGCTGGACTTCCTGCTGCCTCTGAGACCCGGCCCCCGCGGGCAGAAGGCTCACCAGAGCGTACGCGCGGTGGTCGAGCCGCTGCGGGCCGACCGCGACCTGTCGGGCGACATCGCCCGGGTGGCGGAGCTGATCCGGCACGGGGAGATCAGGAAGGCGTTGGAAAGCCCTCCTCCTGGCAGCGTGGATGCATAGGCCTCCGACCGACAAAACATGATTCCACCGCCCAGGCCGCAGAGAAGGCAGAGAACAATGGACCTGGGCGGCGCTCAGCCGCTGCCGCCTGCGGCCATCGGTTTTCGATCTGAGTTTCTTGATTTTCAGCGTGGCATTCGCGTCGGCAACCTGGAAGAAAACGAGCGGATCACCCGCCTCCTCAAGCTGGCCCTGGAAACCCGCTACGGGGAAGCGTTTGTCACCGAGCGCTGGGGACGGGGTGTCTATTGGCAGTGGATCGGCTATCTCGCGCGCGCCAATCGGGCAGCCAAGCCGATTTCCAGCGACTCCAGCTTCGGCTGCTCGAAATTCTTCTTGATGATCGATACTGGGCAATCGCTTTTCAAATGCGGCCTGCAGGTCGAGCGCGGCTATCGGAGGGCCCCCCGGGAACATCGCCGGTGCCTGCTGCGCTCCGACTGGGACTGGCATCGGCTGCTGAAGGCGCTCGCTCCAAACGGCCCCCTGGAATCTGACCTGGAGAGGTTGGTACGCCGGGAAGGGTTTCGCCTCCACGCAGGAAGCTGGGAGGCCGAGGCGGAGCAAATCTCCGGCAGCGGCTTCCCCGGCGCTGCCCGGCTGCGGAGTCTCCTCGAAGCCGCGCCGGCGAATCGCTGGGCGGGATTTCAAATCTACCACCCGATGGGAAAACAGGAAGTGCGAAGCGCCACCGGCGCCGATCTGGTCGGATCCATCTTGGCCGTCTTCCGCGAGGTCACTCCGGCCATGAATCTGTGCATGCAGATTCCATTGCAGGAAAGGACAGGGGAGGGAACAGAAACCTGACCGGGGAGCCTCCCCGCGCCGCCAAACCCCCCGCTACGCCTTGCTGCGCAGAAACTCGACGAACTGCTCGGCGGTGGGGGAGAGCTTCTTCCCGCGTCTATAAATGATGCCTACAGGCCGGACCAGGTCGGCGCCTCGAAAAGGCGCCGCCGCCAGCCGTTGGCGGGCGACCTCGTCGGCCACGGTCGGCTCGGGGAGGATGCTCACGCCGGAGCCGGCGGCGACAGCTTCCTTGATCATCTGAATGTTGTCGAACTGCAGCGCGGGCTCGAGAGTCACGCCGCGGTCGCGCAGGAAGCGGTCCAGGGCCTTGCGAATGGGCAGCTCCTCATCGAAGCTGACCAGCCGCTCGCCTGCCATCTCGGCAGGCTCGACCGATTCCCGGCCGGCGAGCCGGTGGCCGGGGTACACCACCAGAACCATGCGCTCCTGTCTCCACGGAATCACCTTGAGTTCGCGGCCAGGCGAGGGATAGCTCAACATCCCCAGATCGGTCTGGTCTCCCAGGACAGCTTCGTAGACCTTGTCCGGACGCAGGTATTCCAAATGCACTCGCGCCTGCGGATGGCTTTTCTGGAATTCGGCCATGTGGCGCGCCATCTCATACAGGCCGATCGAGTAGATGCAGGCCAGCCGGACCGAGCCGCTGGCCTCAGCCTGGAGAGATTCAATCTCGGCTTCCATCTGCTCGTGGCGGCGCAGAATGTCGCGGCAGGCCTCGTAGTAGAGCTTTCCGGCCGGGGTGAGCGCCAGCGGCCGCTTGCTGCGATCAAATAACTCCAGGCCCAACCCGCGCTCCAGGCTCTGAATCAACTGGCTGGCGGCCGACTGGCTGATGCCGTTCATTGCCGCCCCCCGGCTGATCCGCTTGCTTTGGGCAATGTCTTTGAAAATTTTGAGATTTTCCAGGGTCACCAGACCTATGATGCCACACGGCGGGCGCCTTCGGCCGGCGGGCGAGGGGCAGGGTCCTGGCCGTATTGATGGGAAAATGAGAGTCATGAAGACGACCGTGGAAATCCCCGACCTCCTGTTTCGGCAGGCGAAAGCAGCCGCTGTCGAGCAAGGCATATCTTTAAAGGAATTTCTTACCGGGGCTGTGATGGAGCAGTTGCGGAGGAAGTCGAGTGGAGCCGGGTCCGGCAAACCCTGGAGAAAGGCGTTCGGAGGTTTGCGGGACCTCCATCGGGAAACCCGGCGGCTGGAGCGCCTCATCGCAAAGGAATTCGAGGTGATTGATCAGGAGGGGTGAGGTTCGTCCTGGACACCAACGCGCTCTCCGCCTTTGCCAGAGAGAGCCGCTTGCCGCTTCTGAGCCAGGATTCTCATTTTCGAGCGGCTCCGGGGTTACGGGTGTTGACCTGGTAACGAAAGGATCACCCCGGTCTGCGATGCGAACTGGCGTTGTGCTGGGGCGGCATGGGACCTCGAGTTAAATGGGGCCCGACTCGATCTGAGATTCCTGCATTTGAGATCACCAGAGCAGTTGATCGACATGGGTCAGGAAAAAGTTGGGGAAAGAGGGCAACATTATTTCGTTTGTTCTTCCGGTGCGCGGTCTTCCGCTGCCTTCACCGCCTGCCGGTAAATTCTTCGCGTCATAGACACACCCCTGTCCGGCTCGCCTTCTCGATCCAAGGAAACATTCGACTTTGCTCGATGCTGACGAACCTCCACCAAGTGGCAAGGCCCTCGCTTGCCATGGGCTCCCACTTGGGCCGCTGTTTTCGGATTGTGGACCAGACCCACGACTTGTGGGCTCCGCGCAGCAGGTATTCTTTCGGCTCGGACGACGCTCCCAGTTTGAGGAAGCAGCAGGCGAGCTCTGCCCTCTACTCCCCCACTACGGTCACCGTGATCTCCCGCTCGCGGGCGGTGTCGTCGAAATCGCACAGCACGATCTGCTGCCAGGTCCCTCTGCCCAGTTGTCCGCCGGCGAGGGGAAAGCTTTGGCTGGCGCCGATGAGCGCGCTGCGCAGGTGCGAGTAGCCGTTGTTGTCGCCCCATCGCGCGTTGTGCGCGTAGTTGGAAGTGGGGGGGGCGATGGCATCGAGCGCCCGCCGCAGATCGGAGACACAGCCAGGCTCGTATTCCAGCGTCGTGATGCCGAGGGTCGATCCCCTCCCGGCAACGTTGACAATTCCCTGGCGCAAGCCGCTGTCTTCAATCAGTTGCTCAACCCGTCCGGTGATGTCGATAACGTCGCAATGCCCGCGCGTCTGGATACGAAAGCTTTTCTGAAAGACCGGCATAATCGCTCGCGCTGCGCGCCTGATTTTTCGGCCTCACTTCTTCACGAACTTCTGCGCCCGCCAGTTGAGCTCGGCGACATATATCTCACCGTGATTGCCGGCGGCCACTCCGTGCGCGGAGAGCAACTGTCCGGCCAGCCTCCCCGCAGCAGCCAGGCTCCCCAGGATCTGCCCTTCCAGGTTGAGAAGCACGACTTGCGAGCCGCCGGCGGCGAGCAGCCGCTGATCGGGCAGCATCTCCAGCCCCGAGAATTCGCCGATGTTCGCCCATTGGTTCAGGAACTTCCCGTTGGAATCGAAAATCTGAATCCGCCTGTTTTCCCGGTCGGAGACGTACACTCGCCCTCGGGCATCGAGCACCACCGCGTGCGGCAAGGCAAACTCTCCGGGGCCGGCGCCTTTTTTTCCCCACTCCAGCAGGTAGCGGCCGTCGCGCGAGAACTTCACCACCCGCGAGTTTCCGTAGCCGTCGGCCACGTAGAAATCCCCGTTCGGCGCCACGGCCACGTCGGCGGGCCCGTTGAAATTCGTCGCCGTCGCGCCGGCCTGACCCTGGCGCCCCATCACCATTACCACGCGCCCCTCGGGATTCACCTTCAACACCAGGTGCGCTCCCACGTCCACCACCCAGAGGCTGCCCTCCTGGTCGACGCGAACCGTGTGTGCACGCGTGATCATGCCCTCGCCCCACGAGCGCACAAACCTGCCGTTGCCCTCAAACTCGATGAGCGGGTGCGGCCCGCGGTGGAAGACATACACGTGACCGCGGGAATCGGTTTCGATCCCCGCCACCTCGCCGAAGTTCCACCCCTCGGGCAACAGAGGCCACTCCTGGACGCCCTGGTAACCCAGGTCAGCGAGTTTGCCGGATTGGCCAAACGCAGGCGCCAGAAAACAAACCGCTAAAAGGATCTTCAGGCACAGAGGCATAGATTGGCTCCTTGGCCGGAAATTATAGCGAAACGCCACGCTGAACCAGCAGTGTACTCGGGCTGTTTTGGCCAGCAGCTAAACGGCCTTTCAAGGCAGGGAACGCATACCAGGTTCCGTAGTAGGCGGTGGTTGCTGGCACTGTTCCCAGTTATCTTCCTTGGAATCAATCTATTACAGTTGTAAGTCGAGACGCCACTGCCATAAGGTGCACTTATTCCAACGACAAAACAATTTTGCTTGCCTAATATCGAACAAACCTTTAAGCTAGCCCTTTTGGGTGTGGTGTCCCTCAAAGGGGTTACTAGTCAGATGCCTGAGTTCAGCTATCCCCACGCCGGCCTTCCCCCCAGGCAGGGCCTCTACGATCCCCAGTATGAGCGCGATGCTTGCGGCATCGGCTTTGTGGTGAACGTGGACGGCCACAAATCCCACGACATCATTGAGAAGGGCGTCCAGGTGCTGCTCAACTTGCAGCACCGCGGCGCCTGCGGCTGCGATCCGGAAACCGGCGACGGCGCCGGCGTTTTGATCCAGCTCCCGCACGTGTTCTTTCAATGGCAGTGCTCGAAGCTGGGCTTTTCACTCCCCAATGCCGGCGAATACGGCGTTGGCATGATGTTTCTGCCGGTCGAGCGCACGCAGCGGCTGCTCGCTGAAGGGGTGGCCGAGGAGGTCGTTCGCCAGGAAGCACAGCGCGTCATCGGCTGGCGCAGCGTGCCAGTGGACCCCGGCGCCATCGGCTTTCTGGCGCGCAGCTCGCTGCCGTTCATCCGCCAGATTTTCATCGGCAAGGCCAGGCGCCTCGACGAGGACGCCTTCGAGCGCAAGCTCTACGTGATTCGCAAGCGCATCGAGGCGGAGATCCGCGCCCTGGGGCGCGAAAAGATTGGCAACTTTTACGTCCCCAGCATGAGCGCGCGCACGGTTGTCTATAAGGGTCTGATGCTGGCCAGCCAGATCAAGGCCTTTTATCAGGATCTTTCCGATCCCCACCTGGTCAGCTCGCTGGCCCTGGTCCATCAGCGGTTCTCCACCAACACGTTTCCCAACTGGGAGCTGGCGCATCCGTTCCGCTACATCGCCCACAACGGGGAGATCAACACGCTGAAGGGCAACGTCAACTGGATGCACGCGCGGGAGAGCGTGCTAAGCTCGCCGCTGTTCAACGGCGATATGCAGAAGTGTTTTCCCATCATCCAGCCAGGCGGGTCCGACTCGGCCAACATCGACAACGCGCTGGAGCTTTTGCTACAGGGCGGGCGGGCGATCCCCCACGCCCTGCTCATGCTGATCCCGGAGGCCTGGACCACGCAGAAGCACATGGACGCCGACCGGCGGGCCTTCTACGAATACCACGCCTCCCTGATGGAGCCCTGGGACGGCCCGGCGGCCATTGCCTTCACCGACGGGCGCTACATTGGCGCGATCCTGGACCGCAACGGCCTGCGCCCCTGCCGCTATACGGTCACCCACGACGATTTTGTCGTTCTCGCTTCCGAGACGGGGGTGCTTCCGATTCGGCCGGAGAAGATCAAGCACCTGGACCGGCTCCAGCCCGGCCGCATGTTCCTGATCGATACGCTGGAGGGCCGCATCATCAGCGACGACGAGATCAAGGATCGCTTCTCCAATCGGCACCCTTACGCGCGCTGGCTCAAGGAAAGCCTCATCACCATCGAGAGCCTGCCCGAGCCGGCGCACGTCCATCAGCCGGACCACGACACGATCCTGATGCGCCAGCGCGCCTTCGGCTACACGGACGAAGACCTGCGCATCATCCTCACCCCGATGGCGGTGCAGGGCGAGGAGCCGGTCGGCTCGATGGGCAACGACGCGGCTCTGGCCTGTCTGTCGGACAAGCCGCGCCCGCTGTTTGACTACTTCAAGCAACTGTTCGCCCAGGTCACCAACCCGCCGATCGATCCCATCCGCGAAGAGCTGGTCATGTCGCTGGTGAGCTACATCGGCAAGGAAGGCAACATCCTGGATGAGACGCCCAAAAACTGCCACACCCTCAAGCTGCCCCACCCGATCCTGACCAACCGGGACCTGGAGAAGCTGCGCAACGTCAACCAGGGCGACTTCCAGGCGGTGACGCTGCCCATCTTGTTCCCCGTGGCAGAGGGCGGCCAGGGCCTCGAGCGGGCCCTCGACGAACTCTGCGCGAAAGCCAGCGAGGCCGCGCGCGCCGGCTATCCGGTGCTGGTGCTCTCCGACCGCGGCCTTAACGAAAAGATGGCCCCCATCCCGAGCCTTCTGGCCCTGGCCGCCGTTCATCATCACCTGATCCGAGACAAGCTGCGCACGCAGGTCGCGCTCATCGTCGAAAGCGGGGAGCCGCGCGAGGTGATGCACTTTGCCCTGCTGATCGGCTATGGCGCAAGCGCCGTGAATCCGTATCTGGCCATAGAAACGCTGGCCGACATGGTTCTGCGCGGAGTGCTCGCGCCCGAGGTTGACTTTGAAAAAGCGCTGGCGAGCTACCTCAAGTCGATCAAGAAGGGGCTGCTCAAGACCATCTCCAAAATGGGCATCTCGACCATCCAGAGCTATTGTGGGGCCCAGATCTTCGAGGCGGTGGGGCTCAGCCAGGACCTGGTCGACCGCTACTTCACCGGGACCACCTCGCGCATCAGCGGCGTGGGCCTTGCCGTGCTCGCTCGCGAGTCGGCCATGCGGCACGAGTTCGCCCTGCTGCCGCGCAGCGAGTCCGACACGGACCTCGACGTCGGGGGCCAGTACCAGTTCCGGGCTCGCGGCGAACGCCACATGTTTAATCCCTACACCATCGCCAGGCTGCAGGAGGCGGTCCGCAGCGGCAGCTTCGAGACCTTTCAGCAGTATTCCGACTACATCAACCAGCAGGCCGAGCACCTGTGCACCTTGCGCGGTCTTTTCCGGTTCAAGCCCGGCGTGCCGATCCCGATCGAGGAGGTCGAGCCGGCCAAAGAGATCGTCAAGAGGTTCAAGACGGGGGCCATGTCGTTCGGCTCCATCAGCAAAGAGGCCCACGAAACACTGGCCATCGCCATGAACCGGATCGGCGGCAAGAGCAACACAGGCGAGGGGGGCGAGGACGAGGAGCGCTACCGGCGCGATCCGAACGGCGACTGGCGCCGCAGCGCCATCAAGCAGGTCGCTTCGGCCCGCTTCGGGGTCACCACCAACTACCTGGTCAACTGCGACGAGCTGCAGATCAAGATGGCGCAAGGCGCTAAGCCCGGCGAGGGCGGCCAGTTGCCGGGCCACAAGGTCGATGAGATCATCGCGCGCGTCCGCCACTCGATCCCCGGCGTGCAGTTGATTTCGCCGCCGCCCCACCACGACATCTACTCGATCGAGGACTTGGCGCAGCTCATCCACGACCTGAAAAACGTCAACCCGCAGGCCCGCATCTCGGTGAAGCTGGTCGCCGAGGTGGGTGTGGGCATCGTGGCGGCCGGGGTTTCCAAGGCCCATGCCGACGTGGTGCTTATCAGCGGCCACGACGGCGGCACCGGCGCCTCTCCGCTCAGCTCGATCAAGCACGCCGGCATCCCCTGGGAGATTGGCCTGGCCGAGACCCACCAGGTATTGGTGATGAACGACTTGCGGGGGCGCATTGCGGTGGAAACCGACGGGCAGCTCAAGACCGGCCGCGACGTGGCCATCGCCTGCCTGTTGGGGGCCGAGGAGTTCGGGTTTTCCAGCGCCCCGTTGGTCTCCCTGGGCTGCATCATGATGCGCAAGTGCCACCTGAACACCTGCCCGGTGGGCGTGGCCACCCAGGACCCGGTTCTGCGCGCCCGCTTTGCCGGCCAGCCCGAAGACGTCATCAATTTCTTCTTCTTCGTCGCCGAAGAGTTGCGGCAGATCATGTCCCGGCTCGGTTTCCCCACGGTCAACGAGATGGTGGGACGCTCCGACCTGCTGGAGGTCGACGCGGCGGTCGATCACTGGAAGGCTCGCGGCCTGGACTTCTCGCCGATCTTCTACCGCCCGCAGGCCCCCGAGCGCGTCGCGCGTTACAACTGCCAGCGGCAGAATCACGGGCTGGAGAAGGCGCTGGACCACAAGCTGATCGAACTGGCCGCGCCGGCGCTCCAGCGCGGCGAGCGGGTCGACATCCACTTACCCATTCGCAATATCCACCGAACGGTGGGCACGATCATGTCGGGCGAGCTGGCCCGCCGCTACGGCTCCACCGGCCTGCCCGAGGACACGATCTACTGCAAGTTCAAGGGCTCGGCGGGCCAGAGCTTCGGGTGCTTTTTGGCCAAGGGCATCACCTTCGAGCTGGAAGGCGACACTTGCGACTACATGGGCAAGGGGCTGTCGGGCGGCAAGATCATCATTTATCCGCCGCACGCGGCGACCTTCCCGCCCGAGGAAAACATCCTGGTCGGCAACGTCTGCCTTTACGGGGCGACGTCGGGCGAGGTCTACCTGCACGGCATGGCCGGAGAGCGGTTCGCCGTGCGCAACTCGGGCGCCTGGGCCGTGGTGGAGGGCGTGGGAGACCATGGCTGCGAGTACATGACCCAGGGCGTCGTCGTCGTGCTCGGCTCAACCGGTCGGAACTTTGCCGCCGGGATGTCCAGCGGCGTCGCCTTCGTGCTCGACGAGCAGGGCGACTTCGGCGAGAAGCGCTGCAACCTGGAGATGGTCGGGCTGGAGCCGCTGGTCGAGACCGAGGACATTGCTTTGGTCCGGCTGCTGGTCGAGAATCACTTTCAATATACGGGGAGTCCGAAGTCGGTGTGGGTTCTGGAACACTGGGATGCTCTGCTGGAGAAGTTCGTCAAGGTGATGCCGAACGAATACAGGCGGGTGCTGGACAAGCAAAAGGTTCCCGTTGCCCTCCCTCTGCCGGTTTCCGCTGCCGCCGAAAACGCCGCGCAGGTGCTCCGTGGGTAAGGTCACCGGATTCCTGGAGTATCCTCGCGTGGCGCCGCCGCGGCGCCCGATCGAGGAACGCGTCCGCGACTGGTTCGAAGTCTACCAGCCTTATCCGGAACCGAAGCTCCGCGAGCAGGCCGCCCGCTGCATGGATTGCGGCATCCCCTTTTGCCACACCGGCTGCCCGCTGACTAACATCATCCCGGACTGGAACGACCTGGTCTACCGCGGGCGCTGGAAGGACGCTCTGAAAATTCTCCACGCGACCAACAATTTCCCGGATTTTACAGGACGCATTTGCCCAGCCCCCTGCGAAGCGGCTTGCGTGCTGGGTATCAACAATGATCCAGTCACCATCAAGAATATCGAGAAGACCATCGCCGAGAGGGGCTTTGAAGAGGGCTGGATTGTCCCCGAGCCTCCCTCCTTTCGCACCTGTAAAAAGGTCGCCGTCATCGGCTCGGGCCCGGCGGGTCTGGCCGCCGCCCAGCAATTGAACCGGGCCGGCCATCTCGTGACGGTCTTTGAAAAAGACGATCGCCTCGGCGGCCTGCTCACTTACGGCATCCCTGATTTCAAGATGGAGAAGTGGGTTGTCTATCGCCGGGTCGACCAGATGGAGGCCGAAGGCATCGTCTTCAAGACGGGTGTGTGCGCCGGCGTGGACATCACGGCCGGGCAATTGCGCGCCGAGTTCGACGCCCTGCTGATCGCCACCGGCTCCCAGCGTCCGCGCGACCTGAGCGTTCCGGGCCGCGAGTTGAAGGGCATCCACTTCGCGATGGACTTTCTACCGCAGCAGAACCGCCGCCTGGCGGGCCTGCCGGTTGATCCGGCCTCGAGCATCACTGTCACCGGCCAGCGCGTGGTCATCATCGGCGGGGGCGACACCGGCGCTGACTGTCTGGGCACTTCTCATCGCCAGGGCGCGGCCTGCATTCACCAGTTCGAGCTGCTCCCGCAACCGCCGCTGGCGCGCACCCCAGACATGCCCTGGCC
>Ga0247727_10019540_pt1 | contig 10485 bp, 9 predicted proteins | sample WisWelCaveWW1625_FD_202498 | JGI IMG/M metagenome (GOLD analysis project Ga0247727, IMG submission 202498) | Biofilm microbial communities from Wishing Well Cave, Virginia, United States - WW16-25 | ecosystem: Environmental > Aquatic > Deep subsurface > Groundwater > Cave microbial mat | place... | reverse complement strand
GAAGTTGCTGCATTGCCAGCGGAAACGTTCAATGTTCTCGCGGCGGTGGCGGGCCTGCCGGCTGAAGATTCCGTGGCGTGAGATGTCGCGCTGCAACTGCCATTCCTCACGCTGCAGGCGCTGGGAACAGTTGTCGGCCTGGGCGGTGCCGGCTCCGAATAAAAGCGCGGTCGCGCCGAGCGAAAGTCCTACCAATCCCGCTTTCCAATTCATGGCAACCTCCCGGCAGCGGCACATTCCGGGGCGGGGAGCCGGAGGCGCAAAACGCTGCCTGATAAACCGATGGCGAAAGGGGGGTCTGGGGTTGCCCCTAGTCGTGGAGGGAGGTATCGAGCTTTCTGTGGTAGCGGAGGAGCCAGCGGGTAATGCGCTGGAACGCTTCGGGGACGGTGTCGGCATATTGGAGCAGGCCGTACTCGCGCTCGTCAATCGTTCCGCGGCGAAGCATGGCTTTCCAGTTGAGCACTTCGTCCCAGTAGGGCCGGCCGTAAATCAGGATGAGGTTGCGGCGGGACATTTTGCCCGTCTGCATCAGGGTGAGCATCTCCCACAGCTCGTCCATGGTGCCGAAGCCGCCGGGGAAAACAATCAACGCCTGAGCGAGCTGCGCAAACCAGAGTTTGCGCATGAAGAAGTAGTGGAACTGGAGGTTGAGTTCGGGCGAGATGTACCGGTTGGGACTTTGCTCGTGTGGAAGTTCGATAGCCAAGCCGACCGATTTACCACCGGCTTCGGCGGCGCCGCGGTTGGCGGCTTCCATGATGCCGGGGCCGCCTCCGGAGCAGATCACGAAGCGGCGGGGGCGGTCGCCAAAGCGGCGCGCCCAACGGGTGATGCGGCGGGAGAGCTCGCGAGCTTCTTCGTAGTAGCGGGACATTTCGAACAGGCTCTGCGCAGCCTTCAAACGTTTGCGGCTGGCGGCACTGCGCTTGCCGCGTTCCGCGCGCTGTACGGCGCGGAGATGGGCCAGTGCGCGGTCGCGCGGCAGGATGCGCGCGGAGCCGAAGATGACGATGCTGTCACCGATTCCCTCGCGGCGAAAGCGGCTGAGCGGCTCGAGGTATTCGCCGAGGATGCGGATCGGCCGCGCGGTCACGCTCTCCATGAACTCGGGATTGCGATGGGCGATGGGAGCGAGTTTGAGATGGCGAGGACTCATCCTAGGACTCCGGGCTGCGCGTGCGGGGAACATTGTACATGGAGGAACAGGCGTTGGAGATTCGAGGATCGCGGGTGGAGTAGAGAGAATCAATGCGGGCAAACATTGGGGGCGGGGCGGCGTCCAATCAGGTAAACTCGGTTGCGAAGAGGGGAATCATGCGCTGGGACAGAAAGCAGGGAGAGCGACCGAGCGCTGCTCGCCGCGCGCGCCAAAAGGAATGGTGGACAGCAGTTGCCGTGGGTTCCTTGTCCACCATATTGCTGCTTGCGGCGACGGCGCAGGGACAGGCGCCAGCAGGGCCGCTGCCGCCAAAGCCCGGTGCAGCGGTGCAACAGGCGCCGCAGGACCGGCCCATTCGCGTTCGCGTCAACCTGGTCAACGTGCCGGTGACGGTGCGGACGAGCACGGGTGACCTGTTTCTCGAGTTGGCGCAGGGTGACTTCAAAGTTTTCGACAATGGCGTGGAGCAAAAGGTTGAGGGCTTCGGGATGGGCGGCGAAAAGCTTTCGATTGCGCTGGTGTTTGAGACCAGCTCGCGCATCCAGGGTCTGCTGCCGGCTGTGCGCAAAGCGGGAATTCTCTACAGCCAGAGCGTGGTGGCGCAGACCGGCGAGGCCAGCGTGATCGGGTTTGACGACACGATCCGGCCATTGCTGCATTTCACCTCTGAGCAGGACCAGATCGAAAAGACCATCGAGAAGCTCCCGATGGGCACGAGCGGAGCGCGGCTTTACGACGCGATGTCGGTGGCCATCGGACAACTAAAGGAGCGGCCAGCGGACCGGCGACGGGTGATGCTGGTGACGTCGGAAGCCGTGGACACGGGCAGTGAGCTCAAACTGGGCGAAGTGTTGCGCGAGGCGCAGCTTGAGAACATCACGATTTACTCTGTGTCGCTTTCCGAGCTAGCGGCGCAACTGAAGGCTCCGCCGAAGCAGTACGAGCCAATCCAGTCGACGCCGCCGGGGACGTTTGGCCTGCCGCCCATGCCCGGAACCGTGCAGACTCCCACGACGGAGAAGCAGCGCTACGGCAACATTGACCTGATGGCGGCGGTGGCACTGCTGGTGAAGACGGCCGCGAATGCAGTGGGTGACACGGCGCTCGAAATGTCTGCCGCGGCCACGGGCGGAACGAATTTTCCGACGTTTCGCGAGCGGACAATTGAAACCGCCGTCCAGCAGGTCGGCAACGAACTGAATGCTCAGTACGTGCTGAGCTACCGGCCCACAGGGACCTCGCCCGAGGGCTACCACGAAATCAAGGTGGATGTGGCGCGGCCCGGGTTGGTGGTAAAGTCGCGGCCCGGGTATTACTTGCCGGGAGAAGTGAAGAAGTAGATCTAGCTGCGCTGGCTGTTCTTTGTTTCTGTTCTCCGTACTTCGTTCGCTATCTTCCAAACCAATTTGGACAACCGGCGGGGGAGCCGCCGCAGGCCGCGGGTCAAAGCCGAAGCAAGGGTTCGCCACGGAGGGCCTGCAGGAACAGGTGTAGGGCGAGGCTGGCATAGAGGGCAGCGAATGCAACCACTGAAGCCACTTGCGCTGGCATGGAAATGTTGCGCAGACGGCTGAGGAGCCAGCCCACAAGCGGGATCACCTGCAGGGAGTGCAAGCCGAGTAGATGGGCGGCGCGAAGGTCGCCCGCCTGAGTGCTCCAGTTGACCCAGGGCAAGCCCGGGCCACCGTCGGGCAAGCCCACGGTATGAGAGCCGCGCGCGATCATCACCAGGGCCTCGAGGCTTCCCACGAGAAACAACAACAGCCCTAGCCGAATCCCCCATAGAAAGGCCGCTGGCAGCGGAGCACGTCGTGCGAAGAAGAACAGCAAGAGAAACAGCGCTACCGTCATGGTGTTCAGGGCGATCATCCCCCCCATCCAGGCAAAAACGGCGGCGTCAAAAGCCGTCGTGACGTTGTAGTGCGACGTGGTGCCGCGCGCGGCCTGCAGCGTGATGAGCACGATTTCAGCGAGCATCGCCAGGGAGATGCCGAAGCTGACCAGCCGCTTTGCCCAGCGCGGCCCTAGCAGATAGCCCTGAAACCATCCCGCCGTCCAGAGAAATGCCGCATTCGAGAAGGAGAACTTCATCGGCTTGATCCACGGGTTGATGCCGGTGACGATCCGCTGATCAAACGGCGCCATCAGGGCGAGGGCAAGGAACAGCACAATGTGGAGCCAGCCGACCCAGTACAGCGCCGCGTCGCGCTGGCGTAGTTCGCGGAGGGAGGAACGAAGGGCGATCATGCTTCTAGGACGTCAACCTTTCGCCGGAGTGTTGCGCGCAGGCCGAAGTATAGCAGCAGGCCAATCGGGCCGAGCAAGAACGTCAGCAGCAAGCAGGGAATCACGAGCAGCTGCGGGATGTTCAGTCGCGCGGCGTCGCGCGTTTCCCACGCGCCAATGAAGAGGTCGAAGGCCAGGTAGTGGATCCAGCCGGCAAGGAGCATGTGGGGACTTGTGAAAAGTCGGCTGACCTCCGCCAGCGAGCCGAAGCCGCCCTCGGCGCCGCGGAAATGGGCCAGCACGAGATAAAGATAGAGCAGGGCAATCAGCAGCGGAATGAGGATGGCCGAGATCCGCTGGCTCCACTTCCAGCGCGGAAGGAAAGCGAGCAGAAGCCAACCGGGAAGAACCAACGTGCCTGCGATTTTGAAAAGCTGCTCTGGGGACATGGGGCCTTCGAATGGGCCGGCAGCGAGCCGACCGCTACATCTTGGGCATGGGGCCGGAGACACTGACGGCGGTGCCTTCGAAGTCGAGAAACTGGGCCAGCTCGCCGCCGAAGTCCTGCTTTGTGGGCGGCATGGGGAACTTCACGCCCTTGCCCATCATCTCCGTGTGAAACGCGTGCAGGTCGGGGACCTGAAAGCCGATTTCGACTTTGCCGGCAGGATTTTTCGGTGAGGCCAGGTGAAGAGCGAGCGTCGTTTCGCCGGTGACGAATTCTGTCCATTCCGGGGAATCGAAGCGAAGCTTGAGGCTGAGCGTGTTGCGATAGAAACGGACGGCTCTCTGCATGTCGGCAACGAAAACGATGGCGTAGGCGAACTTGGGCGGCATGATGTCCTCCTGTGGCTGCGAATCATACAGGAACGGCATTGAAGTGGCGCAACGGAGAAGAAAACGCCAAGATTCCTCGCCCCGACAGAGATCCGTCGGGACTCGGAATGACCCGCACACACAGGGGCAAGCCGCCGCGGCTGGCTCAGGACTTCGATTCGTCCTTAGCTTCTTCCTCCTGAATGATGGCGGCGGCGGCGACGCTATCGCCCTCATCGAGGCGGAGCAGTCGCACGCCTTGGGTGCCGCGACCGGCTTCGCGGATTTCGTTGGCGTGGACGCGGATGATTTTCCCGTGCTCGGTGATGATCATCACGTCGGACTCTTCGGTGACCTGCAACGCGGCAACGACGGAGCCGTTGCGGTCGGTGGTCTTGAGGTTGATGACGCCCTTCCCGCCGCGCGAGGTGATGCGGTACTCGGCCAGCGGTGTGCGTTTCCCGTAGCCCTTTTCGGCGACAGTGAGCATCAGCGAGGTGAGCGAGTCCTTGATGACCGCGTTGTCGAGGTCGTCGAGGGCTTCGGTGGTCTGCTTGTGCTCCCTGCGAATGATTTCGAAGTCGGGCAGGACGTTTTCCATCGAGACGACGTAATCACCCTTGCCGAGGTCCATGCCGATGACGCCGCCGGCCTGGCGGCCCATGGCGCGGACTTCGGTTTCGCGGAAGAGGATGGCCTGGCCCTCGTGGCTGGCGAGGAAGATCATCTGCTTGCCGTCGGTGAGATTGGCGCCGATCAGCTCATCGTCTTTTTCGAGGTTGATAGCAATGATGCCGGTCGAGCGCGGGTTACAGAACTCGGCGAGTTCGGATTTTTTCACCGTGCCGTTGCGCGTGGCGAGGAAGACGTACAGGCCCTGCTCTTCGAGGTTGCGCGCGGGAACGACAGCGGCCAGCGTCTCTCCCTCCTGAAACTTCAATACGCTGTTTAAGGCGCGGCCGCGCGTAGCGGCAGCGGCTTCGGGGATTTCGTACACCTTCAGCCAGTACACCCGACCCTTCGAGGTAAATAGCAGGATGTAACTGTGTGCCGAGGCGATGAAGAAATGCTCGACGAAGTCGTCTTCGCGCGTCCTGGCGCCGATGCGACCCTTGCCGCCGCGCGACTGGTGGCGATAGACGTCCACCGGCGTGCGCTTGATGTAGCCGGCGTGCGAGACGGTGATGGCCATGTCCACATCGGCGATCAAGTCTTCGAGCTTGATCTCCTCAACCTTGTCCACGATTTGCGTGCGGCGGTCGTCGCCGTAGGTCTTCTGGATTTCGCGCAGCTCCGTGACGATGACCGCCTTGAGCTTTTTCTCTGAGGCGAGGATGGCCTTCAGCTCCGCAATGCGCGCCTGGATCTGCTTCAGCTCTTCAAGGATTTTTTCGCGCTCCATTTGCGTGAGGCGGTGCAGTTGGAGGTCGAGGATGGCCTGCGCCTGGCGGTCGGAGAATTCCCAGCGCTCCATGAGGCCTTCCTTGGCCTCCTTGGGGGACTTGCTGCGGCGGATGAGCTTGATGACTTCGTCGAGGTGGTCGAGCGCTTTCTTGAAGCCGAGCAGGATGTGCTCGCGCTCCTCGGCCTTGCGCAGCTCGAAGCGCGTGCGGCGCAGCACGACGTCGGTGCGGTGCTCATTGAACAGGCGGACGAAATCAATCAGCCCCAGCTCGCGCGGCTGGCCGCCGACAATGGCAAGCAGGATCATCCCGAAGGACTCTTGCATCTGGGTGAACTTGTAGAGGTTGTTGAGGATGAGCTTGGACTCTTCCCCACGCTTGACCTCGATGACGATGCGCATACCTTCGCGGTCGGATTCGTCGCGGACTTCGCTGATGCCTTCGATCTTTTTCGACTGGACCAGCTCGGCGATGCGCTCGATGAGCTTGGCCTTGTTCACCTGATAGGGGATTTCGGTGATGACGATGTTTTCGCGGTCCTTGCCGACCTCTTCGATGGCCGCTTTGGCGCGCATGGTGAAGGTGCCGCGGCCGCCCTTATAGGCAGCCTCGATGCCCTCGCGACCGGCAATGTAGCCGGCAGTCGGGAAATCGGGGCCAGGGACGTGCCTCATCACTTCTTTGAGAGTGGCATCGGGCTTTTCGATGAGCAGAACGCAGGCGTCAATAATTTCGCGCAGGTTGTGCGGGGGAATGTTGGTAGCCATACCGACGGCAATGCCGCTGGCGCCGTTGACCAGCAGGTTGGGAACGCGCGACGGCAGGACGACGGGCTCTTCGCGGGTCTGGTCGAAGTTGGGAGCGAAGTCCACCGTCTCCATTTCGAGGTCGGCCAGCAACTCCATGGCGATGCGCGAAAGGCGCGCCTCGGTGTAGCGCATGGCGGCAGGCGGGTCGCCGTCCACCGAGCCGAAATTGCCCTGGCCCTCGATCAGCCGATAGCGCATGACGAAGTCCTGCGCCAGGCGGACCAGCGTGGGGTAAATGATGGCTTCGCCGTGCGGGTGGTAGTTGCCACTGGTGTCGCCGCAGATCTTGGCGCACTTGCGCATGGGGCGGCCCGGGGCGAGGTTGAGGTCGTTCATCGCCACCAGGATGCGGCGCTGCACGGGCTTGAGGCCGTCGCGGATGTCCGGGATGGCGCGCGAGACGATCACGCTCATCGCGTAGTCGAGATACGACTTGCGCATCTCGGTTTCGATATCGACGGGGAGAAGCTGTGCGTGCGTGGTCTCTTCGGCCATTGCGCGTCCTCAGTGATCCGTTGTCCGTAGGGGCACGATATATCGTGCACCTACGGTGCCAGGTCTGCGACCTGGCGCTACAAAACTCTAGCGGCCTAAAGCCGCCGCTATACGCGTTTCGCGGCCCAGTCGAGGGCAAGGGCCTTGACGGCCTCAAAGGCGGCGGCGCTGTTGGAAAAGCGTTGCGTGGCAAAGGCCCCTTCAAGGCGGCGGAGGAAAGCGTCGCGCTCGGCCCCGGTGGCGAACTCCAGCGCCACGCCGCGCTCGTTATCCGGCGCTGTCGTCGGGACAGCCACGAATTCCGAGCAGGCCAGCCCGCGCAGGCCGGGCAGCGTTTTCCACGTCAATTGGTAAATCACCGGGACTCGTTACTCGCAATTCTTAATTGGTTCAAGGCGCGCCAAACTCAGATGTCGAGATTCACCACGTCGAGGGCGTTGTCCTCGATGAACTTGCGGCGGTTTTCAACGTTTTCGCCCATGAGCGTGGTGAAAATTTCCTCAGCGGCGACGACGTCTTCGAGCTTCACCTGAAGCAGCGTGCGCGCCTCAGCGTTCATGGTGGTTTCCCAGAGCTGATCGGGATTCATTTCGCCCAGGCCCTTGAAACGCGTGATGGTGAACTCTTTTTTCGCGTCCTCGAGCACATAGGCCAAGACGTCGAGCGCGCGCTCTTTGGAGACTTTGTCGCCGTTGCGGGTAACCAAAAACGGCGGCGAGTCGTGCTCGGCAATCGAGCGATAGAGCGAGCGCAGCCTCTTGTACTCGGCTGTCGAGGCCAGCGCCCAGTTAATGCGACGCTCGAAGGCACCGGCCTTCAGCACGAGCTCGTGCAGGCTGTGCTCTTCGTCAAATACGATTTTGGTTTCGAGCTTCAGCTTGGCCTTTTCAATCGCCGCCTCGAGTTTCTGGAGTTTCTTCTTATCCTCGAAGTCAATTTTCTTTTCGAGCTCGCTTTTGGCGAGCAGCTCAACGAGTTGCGCATCGCGCAGGCGGCGCGTGAGCCGGTGCTCCACCTGCTCGTACTCCTGCACGTTCAGCAGGAAACTGGTGAGCGCGCCGCCCTGCAGTGCTCCTCCTTCTTTGGGCTTGACGATGTGATCCTCCGTGGCGCGGCGCATCATCTCGCGGGTGAACTCGCGGTCATCGCGGATGTAGCGGTCGGTCTTGCCCCGGCGGATGCGGTAGAGCGGCGGCTGGGCAATATAGACGTGGCCGCGCTCGATCAGCTCGCGCATGTGGCGGAAGAAAAACGTGAGCAGCAAGGTTCGGATGTGGCTGCCGTCCACGTCAGCGTCGGTCATCAGAATCACTTTGTGGTAGCGGAGCCGTGCCGCGTCGAAATCGTCCTTACCGATGCCCGTGCCGAGCGCAGTGATGATGGCGCGGATTTCTTCGTGGCCCAGCATCTTGTCGTAGCGAGCTTTTTCGACGTTGAGGATTTTGCCCTTGAGCGGCAGGATGGCCTGAAATTTGCGGTCGCGGCCCATCTTCGCCGAGCCGCCGGCGGATTCGCCCTCGACGACAAAGATTTCGCAGCGCGCCGGGTCGCGCTCTTGGCAATCCGCGAGCTTGCCGGGGAGGCCGCCGCTGTCCATGGCCGACTTGCGACGCGTCAGCTCGCGGGCTTTGCGCGCGGCTTCGCGGGCGCGAGCAGCGTCAATGCACTTGCCGATGATGCGGCGGGCGACGGTGGAGTGCTTGTCGAAATATTCGCCCAGGCGCTCGTTGATGAGCTGCTCGACTTTGCCCTTGATATCGCTATTGAGCTTGCCTTTGGTCTGGCCCTCGAACTGGGGCTGCGGGAGCTTGACCGAGACGACAGCGACCAGGCCTTCGCGGACATCGTCTCCGGTCAGGGAGACTTCGTCCTTCTGCTCTTTCAACATGCCGAAAGAATTAGCATAGTAGTTAATAGTGCGGGAAAGGCCGGTGCGGAAGCCGGCCAGGTGCGTGCCACCGTCCACGGTGTTGATGGTGTTGGCGAAGGAGAAGATGTTTTCAGTGTAGCCGTCGTTGTACTGCAGGGCGCTCTCGATTTCGACGTGGTCGCGCTTGCCTTCCATGTAGATCGGCGAATCGTGCAGGGTCTGTTTGCCGCGGTTCAGGTGCTTGACGAACTCAGCGATGCCACCGGTGAAGCGAAACTCGGTCGCTTTGTCGCTGCGCTCGTCAGTGAGCGTGATCTTCAAACCCTTGTTGAGAAAGGCGAGCTCGCGCAGCCGCTGGGCCAAAACGTCGTAACTGAAATCAATCTTGTCGAAAATCTTCGGGTCGGGGTGGAAGGTGAGCTTGGTGCCGGTCTTGCGCGTTTTGCCGGTGACCTTGAGCTTGTCGGTGGGCCTACCAATCTCGTAAGACTGCTCCCAGACTTCGCCATCGCGCCAGATTTCGAGGTCGAGCCAGTCGGAAAGCGCGTTGACCACGCTCACGCCCACGCCATGCAGGCCGCCGGAAACCTTGTAACTTTCGCTGTCGAACTTGCCGCCGGCGTGGAGCACGGTCATCACGACTTCGGCGGCGGGCTTTTTTTCGGTGGCGTGCATGTCCACGGGAATGCCGCGGCCGTTATCAATCACGGTGACGCTGTTGTCTTCGTGGACGCTGACGTTGATTTCGTCGCAGAAGCCCGCCAGGGCTTCGTCCACGGAATTGTCCACCACTTCCCAGACCAGATGATGCAAGCCCATTTCGCCGGTCGAGCCGATGTACATGGCCGGGCGCTTGCGCACGGCTTCGAGGTCGCCGAGGACCTTGATGGACGTGGCGTCGTAACGATGGCCGGGCTTGGCGGCGGCCGCGGCGGCGGACTCTTTCTCATCCATGATGATTCGTGCTCCTGGCGTGCGATTGAGGAAGGCGTCAGCGGAAAGGGCCGACACTCTTCTTACCCTGTGGTCCCGCTCCCCACGCGAGGAGCCGGGACTCGTAGGGCTGGTTGCTCCATCCGCGCCGCACATCGCGGCCGCGGCGAAGGCTGCTTTCTTCCGGTCCCGTCGAGCGATCCCGCCCGCTGCGGGGGGCGTTTTTGGATGGCTCGGAGACCGGCGGAAGTGCCGTTCTGGAGGAAACTCGAACAGCACTATCCTACCTCTTTCTATTTACCTCCTCAAGCTGTTTTTATACCCTCGTTCTACAGTAAGTTGTTGATATGCTTTCAGTTAAACCACTTGTTAAGGTTCGGGTCTTTCCCTCTACGCCTGGCCTTTGCGGCCACCGAAATCATTATTACTGCGAGCTATTTCTTCCGTGTCGGGTGTTGACTCTGTGTTTCTTGGGGGTCTCGGACGGTGCATGTGTCGTGCTTGTTCTCAGTTGCTTAGAACCTGTCTTGTGCGGTCGAAAACTTCCTGGATGCGCCCTCGTACCTGCTCAAAAAAGATGGCGTCTATGTTGGGCAGACTGGCGAAGTCGATCTGGCGGCAGGCGTCAATAACGGAGTTCGTGTCAATAGGAGAGAGCATGTCCCGCCTTTAGTTGAAACCTGAAAGAGGAAGCAGCGGCTCTCGACCCGAACTCGGTTAGAGTTCAGGTTGGAAACTCTATTTGAGAGGAGAGCCGCTGATGAGGCAGAG
>Ga0247727_10019539_pt1 | contig 10485 bp, 11 predicted proteins | sample WisWelCaveWW1625_FD_202498 | JGI IMG/M metagenome (GOLD analysis project Ga0247727, IMG submission 202498) | Biofilm microbial communities from Wishing Well Cave, Virginia, United States - WW16-25 | ecosystem: Environmental > Aquatic > Deep subsurface > Groundwater > Cave microbial mat | place... | reverse complement strand
CTCCCGGATTAAACCGGATACGATAACGAATCGAAATCTAAAATCTTGTGTAAGCGTCTCAAATCTAAAACCCTTGTGAGGCTCCATGACCACATCCACCCTTGAACCTACACCCTCCCTCCTCAGCCGCCCGCTCTCCGAAGCGCTGGCGCTGAATTGGGAAAAGGTCGCCTATATCGTCCTCATCCTCGGCGCTTTTGTCACGCGCTTCTATGATTTGGGGACACGGGCAATGAGCCACGACGAGAGCCTGCACACCCAATATGCGTGGTACCTCTACGAAGGGCGCGGCTTTCAACATTCGCCGCTCATGCACGGCCCGCTTAAGTTTGAACTGTCGGCCTTCACCTATTGGCTGTTGGGCGACAACGACTTCACCGCCCGCCTCCCCACCGCGCTGATGGGTGTGGCCGCTGTCGGCCTGTTCTACTACTTCCGCAAATGGCTGGGCCGCGCGGGGGCATTGACGGGTGCAGTGATGATGCTCATTTCGCCCTATATGCTCTATTACTCGCGCTACATCCGCGACGAACCCTACGTGATCACGTGGGGGATGCTGGTGGCGCTGTGCGTCATCAACTATATGGAGACGCGCGCCGCGAAATATCTTTATTGGCTGGCGGGCATCAGCGCGCTGTTCTATGCCACCATGGAAGCGTCGTTTATCTATATTGCCATTACGATGCTATTCCTCGGCCTGCACGTCGTCCGTGAATTGTTCGCGGTGAAGTGGCCGAACATGGACGACCGGCGCTATTTTCAGATTACGTTTGCGATAACGCTGGCGGCGATCTTGATCGCCCTGGCTTCACTCGCCCTCAGTCGAGCCAGCGGTGAAGCCAGCGGCACCGCCACCGCCGCGCCGGCCGACCCCAATGCCCCGCTCACCACCAGTTTTACCGGCTCGCCCCTCTCGGGCGTCGTGCTATTGGCCATGGTGGTCGCGGGCGGCGGCCTGCTGGCCGGAACCTTTTTTGTCTTCCGCGCCTTTGGCGAAGAACTGCGCCGCTTCCCGGTGCTGGATGTGTTGATGGTGTTGGGGCTATTCGTCCTGCCCCAACTCACGGCTTTCCCCGTGCGGGCGCTGGGGCGCAACCCGGTTAATTACACGCTCCCCTCCACCACCGACATCGGCCAAATCCTAAACTCCGATGCGGGCGTCACCGCCGCCGTGTGCATCATTTTATTGGTGGTCAGTGGCGTCATCGGCTGGCTGTGGGATTGGAAGAAATTCCTCATCTGCGCCGCCATCTTCTATGGCCTGTACATTCCCACTTTCACCACCTTCTTCACCAATGGCGGCGGCATCGCCACCGGCATCGTCGGCTCGCTCGGCTACTGGCTGGAGCAACATGGTGTTCGGCGCGGCGGTCAACCGCTGTATTACTACCTCCTCATCAACCTGCCCGTCTACGAATTTCTGCCGGCCATCGGCGCATTGTTTGCGGCCGGCCTGGGCGCGTGGCGCTGGTGGCACAAGCGCAAAGTCGTCCCCACCGACGCGGAGCGTGCTGAACCCATTTCCCCCGCCGACACACTCGGCTTTCCCGTCATCGGCTACTTTGGCTTTTGGGCGGTGATGGCCATCGTCGGCTTTAGCTGGGCCGGAGAAAAAATGCCCTGGCTCACCACCCACCTGTCCCTGCCCCTCATTCTGGTGGCGGCCTGGGGCATCGGGCAATTGGTTGAATCCATTGACTGGCAAAAGTTCCGCGAACAACGCGGCCTGTTGTTAGCCGCGATTTTGCCGCTGACGGTGGTGGCGGTGTTGATGACCATTGGCACGTTGCTGGGCGCCAACCCGCCCGCGCAGGGCAGTGAACTACCTCAGCAACAAGCCACGCTGGCCTTTGGCTCGGCGCTGGTCGTCGCGCTGATGGGCATCGCGGGTGTTTATTATTTGGGCCGCGATTTGGGCTGGGGCAACGTGACCCGCCTGGCCGGGCTATCGTTCTTTGGCCTGCTGGCGCTCGTCACCGCGCGTTCGGCCTTTATCGCCGCCTACGTCAATTACGATGACGCCAACGAGTACCTGGTCTACGCTCACGGCGGGCGGGGCATCAAGACCATGATGGCGCAAATCGAAGACATCTCCCAGCGCACCACCGGCGGCCTCGGCCTCAAGGTGGCCTACGATGACAAGTGGTCGTGGCCGGGTAGTTGGTATCTGCGGGATTACCCCAATCAAGCCTATTACGGCGTGCAACCCACCCGCGAACAACTCGACGCGCCCGTGGTCATCGCCGCCCCCGAACACTACGACAAAGTGGAGCGCCTGCTCAAAGACAATTACTATGAATTTGAGTATCTGCGAATGGTGTGGCCGATGCAGGATTACTTCGGCTGGAAAAACCCGGCCGACGGCCTGCCCGTCTCGCCCGGCGATTGCCGCACCCCCACCGAGACCATGTCCGATGATCGCAAGGCGCTCTGTGATTATATCCAGGGCGGCCTCTGGGGCCGTGGCGAGGGCAACGGTAAATACCGGCAGGCCCTGTGGAACATTTGGTGGGATCGGGATTACACACTCTATGGCGAGTTGACCAATCAGACTTACGACCTCTCCAATTGGCCGGTGACCGACAAAGTGAAATTGTATGTCCGCAAAGACGTGGCCGCCCAAATCTGGAGCTACGGGGTCGGGCCGACGGTGTTGAGCAATACGGTGGTGGCTGAATATGACGTCACCAAGAAACAGGTCATCGTCGCCGAGGTGTGGGGCCGTGTGGGCTCAGATCAGAGTCAGTTCCGCAAACCGCGTGGCGTGGCCGTGGGGCCGGATGGGTCGGTGTATGTGGCCGACTCCAATAATCACCGCATCCAAAAGTTTGATGCCAACGGCAACTTTGTATTAGCCTGGGGCAGTAAAGGTCTGGTGGAGGAAAGCGCCGGCGACCCCGGCAAGTTTAATGAACCCTGGGGCGTGGCCGTTGGCCCCGATGGCTCGGTCTATGTGACCGACACCTGGAATCACCGCGTCCAAAAATTTGACGCGCAGGGCAACTTCGTCACCATGTGGGGCCGCTTTGGCAACGACGAGGCCCCCGAAGCCTTCTGGGGCCCGCGCGGCATTGCCGTCGGCCCGAATGGCAACATATACGTGGCCGACACCGGCAACAAGCGCATCGCGGTTTTCGATGCCAACGGCGCCAGCCTCGACCTGATTGGCTCGGGCGGCTATGACCCCGGCCAATTTGATGAGCCGGTGGGTTTGGGCTTTGCCGCGAATGGCACCCTGTATGTGGCCGACAACTGGAATCAGCGGATTCAGATGTTCACCCCCAACGCCGTGGGTGAGTATATCTTTGCCAAAGAATGGGAAATCCTGGGCTGGGCCGACGAGGGTTTCGAGAACAAGCCCTTCCTCGCGCTCGACTCGCAGGGCCGGGTCTACGTCACCGACCCCGACTACTATCGCGTGCTGGTCTTCGACGCCACCGGCAACTTCTTAACCATGTGGGGTGACTACGGCTTTGACGCGACCACATTCAATCTGCCCATCGGTATCGCCATCAGCGCTTCGGGCGAGGTGTATGTGGCCGACGCGGGCAGCGAGGAAGATGGCAATCAACGGGTGTTGAAGTTCCCGCCCTTGCCGTGATAGCGCCCCGCGCCATTTGAATCATTTAGGGGACCCACTGTGGATTCCCTCTACAGCAGTTTCCAGTAACATTTACGGCTTTAGAAACCGGGTTTCTTGGAGAAACCCGGTTTCTGGCCCATCGATCAAGTTGGAATTCGCTATAATCCGCGCATAAGCGTTTATATGGAAAATGGGCCCCGGCCCATTTTCCACGAAACGGCCCGAATGCGGATTAGAGCATTAACGACCTCGCGGTTGCCTCAACCTTTTCATCCCCATCAGTGATTCCACCCTTTCCCCAATAGTACCAAATCCCAGCCTTGTGGCTCGCGCTAATTGGCCTTACAATTTGGCTCACTCACTCAGGCCAACAACCTTATGCCCTTAACCCGTCTCTACACGACCGCCCACAACCTCCCCAGCGAGCCAAAACGTTTCGTCAAATTTCTGATGGTGGGCACGCTCGGCTTCGTGGTGGATTTCGGTGCCTTCAACCTGATTCACTTTTTATACTCGGTGCCCACCACCCACCTGGATGAAAATATCGCCCAGGCCATTTCCTTTACCCTGGCCACGTTCAGCAACTTCACCTGGAACTATTTGTGGATTTACCCCGAAGCGAAATCCGCCTCGCAAACGCGGAAAATCAGCAAGTTCTTCACCGTCAGCATTCTCGGCCTCGTCATTCGCACGCCGATTTTCAATTTGGCCCTGCCCATCGGCGAACAAGTGGCCCAACGCCTGCTGTTCCCCCTCCACTGGAACATTGGGGCCAACCTGGCCCTGGCCAGCGCTGTGAGTGTGGTCTTGCTCTGGAACTTTTTTGTGAACCGTTACTGGACTTACCGCGATGTCAACTAACCCGCTGGCTCCCACCATCCTCATCGTAGACGACGACGAGCGTCTGGCCAAAATCATCGAGCTGGTGCTCAAGAAGGCCGGGTTCAAGGCGCGCATGGCCTATTCCGGCGAAACCGCGCTGGACTGGTTGAAGCATCACACCGCCGCCGCCGTTATTTTAGATTTGATGATGCCCGACATCAGCGGCTTTAGTTTTTTGCGCGAACTGCGCGCCCGCGACGCCACCCGCGCCCTGCCCGTGATTGTGCTCACCGCCCGCGCCGATGAAGCCAGCCGTCTGCGGAGCGAGTCATTGGGGGCCAACGATTTTCTGGTCAAGCCCGTCAACTCCGAAACGCTCGTGCAACATATCAAAAACGTCATTGGCCCAACCTCCGCCTGAGTATCGCCATGCCTAACCCCAAACCCAATGTCCTCATCGTGGACGACGACCAAACCCTGGCCGAACTGCTTAAGATGATGCTGGACTTATCCGGCTTTGAGCCGGAGGCCGTATTCTCCGGGCAGGAGGCCCTCGACTGGTTGGGCCAGCGCCAGCCCGATGTGATGGTGTTGGATTTAATGATGCCGGAGATTGACGGTCTCACCGTCTTGCGCCGTGTGCGCGCCAACGCCGCCATTCAAAGTTTGCCCATCATCATCCTCACCGCCCGCACCGATGCGCCCACGCACAAAGCCTGCCACGAGGCGGGGGCCACCGCCCTGCTCACCAAACCCGTCAGCCGCGAGGTGCTGGTGGAGCAGTTGCAAAAAGCGGTCAACGTCAACGGATGAAACGGAAAGAACAACGGATAAAAACAATTTCAACCTGGCCTTTATCCGTTCTGTCCGTTCAACACCTGCACTTGTGGCAGGTGCAAGTGTCCGTTGACGGTCATGCGAATCGGTTTTGACGCCACCCCGGCCGTGCGGCAGGGCGGCGGCATCGGACGCTACACCCGCGAACTGCTGCAAGCCCTCTATTCTGCCGACCCCGAATCCCAGTACCGGCTCTTCTACGCCTCGCGCTCGCCCATCCCCTATCCGTTGCCCGGCCCGCTCCCAGCCAATTTTCACGCACGGCATCTGCCGTTTGATGATGTGTGGTTGGCCCGCGTATGGCAACGCGCCCAAATCCCCCTGCCCGTTGAAACGATCACCGGCTCAATAGATGTTTTTCACTCGCCCGATTTCACCCTGCCCCCGGTGCGGCGCGGCACGCGTACCCTGCTTACCGTTCACGACTTATCCTTTATCCGCGACCCGGATTCGGCGGCACCGGTTTTGCGCCAGTATCTCAATCGGGTGGTGCCACGTTCGGTAGCCCGCGCCGATCACGTCCTGGCCGACTCATTCGCCACCCGCGCTGATTTAGTTGAAATGTATCGGACGCCACCCGAAAAAATCTTCGTCCTCTACAGCGGCGTCAACGCTGTCTTCCGGCCCATCGCCGACTCGGCCACTCTCGCCGCTGTGCGTGCCAAATACCACCTGGGCGAGTCCCCGTTCATCCTCGCCGTCGGCACCCTCCAACCCCGCAAAAATTACGTCCGCCTAATCCAGGCCTTTGCCCAATTACCAATTACCAATTACCAATTACGCCTTGTCATTGCGGGCGGCCAAGGCTGGCTCTACGACTCCATCTTCGCCGAAGTGGAGCGACTGAAATTACAAACGCGGGTTGTGTTTCCGGGCTTTGTGGCGGATGCGGATTTGCCCGCGCTCTATTCGGCGGCGCGCGCGCTGGCCTATCCATCGTTGTATGAAGGCTTTGGCCTGCCGATGCTGGAAGCGATGGCCTGCGGTACGCCGGTCGTTACCTCCACCGCTTCGTGCCTGCCCGAGGTGGCAGGCGACGCCGCGTTGTGTGTCCCGCCGACCGACGTGGAGGCGTTGGCCCACGCGTTGGATAAAGTGGTGAGCGATGAGTCGCTGAGGGCCGAGTTGGTGACGAAAGGGTTGGCGCGCGCGAAAGAATTTACCTGGGCCAAGGCGGCGCGGGAGTTAGTGGAAAAGTATCGCGCGCTCCTGTCTTTCCCCTCCCCCCAATCTCGCCTATAATCTCGTGCATGGCACAGTTTCCAATTTACACGACCAAAGGCGATTGGGTGGCCCAGTTGGTGGAGGGCTACCTCTATAACACGCGCGGCGAATGGATTGGCTGGGTGGACCGCGAAAGCAATGTCTACGCCATTGATGGCGCGTATGTGGGCTGGCTGGCCCGCGACTTCCGGGTGTTACGCAAACGGGCGATGGGCGAGTTTGTGCCACACAAGCCCCCGCCCCGCACCCCGCCGCTCAAAATTGAACTGCCCGTCAGCGTCCCGCTCCCGCCCATGATGGCCGAATTGAGCTACGACACCAAAGATGTCTTCGACGAGATGCCGGAGAGGTTAAGCCCGATTGATTTTGACAAGGCCAAGGATATTGATTGACGGCGTATGACTCCCAAACCCGCCCACGCCTCGCGCATTACCCTCGCCCAACTGATGCAACCCAGCGAAGCCAACCTGCATGGCAATGTGCATGGCGGGCTGGTGATGAAGTTAATGGACGAGGCCGGGGCCGCCGCCGCCATTCGGCATGCCCAACGCCCGGTCGTCACTGTGGCTGTGGATCAGGTGACGTTCCGCGAACCGATTCATGTTGGCGCGCTCGTCACCCTCGAGGCCGTGCTGACGTACACCGGGCGCACCTCGATGGAAGTCCAAATTGATGTGACCGCGCAAAACCTGATCACCGGCGAACACACCCACACCCACACCGCCTACTTTGTCTATGTGGCGCTCGATGACGCTGGCCGCCCCACCGTTGTGCCGCCTCTGCAATTAGAAAGCGACGATGACCGCGCCCGCTGGCAGGCCGCCCAGGAGCGTCAAGCCTATCGCCTTGCCCAACGGCAGAAGTGAATTCGAGAGCCTAAGATTGGCTCGCCAGCCGACCGCGCCCTTCGACTGCGCGGCTGAGTGCATTGCTCCGCTCAGGACCCTCGTGACACAAATCTGCAATCTGCAATCTAAAATCCCTCCATGCCCACCGAACCCTCCTCCCTCATGCAACTGCTGGAGCAAGTCTCTGGCAAACGGATTAGCGAGGCTGTGCCTTATGAAGCGCGCAGTCTCACCGAGCCGTTGCCGTTTCCATTCCTCGCCCTCGTCGGCCAAACGGAGATGAAGACGGCGCTGATGTTGAGCCTCATCAACCCCGCCATTAGCGGCGTGTTGCTGGTGGGGCCGCGCGGCACCGGCAAAACCACCGCCGTCCGCAGTCTGACCGATTTGCTCCCGCTGGTGCAACGCTCGGCCTGCTCCTATGGCTGTCTGCCGGAGGATATTGAGACTGGCGGCATGGACGCCGTCTGCCCCGACTGCGCCAAAAAATATGGCGAGGGCCGGCCGCTCACATTTCCCGACCCGGTGAAGTTGGTGGAACTGCCGCTCAACGCCAAACTCGAAGATGTGGTGGGCGGGCTGGATGAACGCGCCGCCGCCACCCACCGGATGCAGATTCGGCGCGGCATCCTCGCCCACGCCGATCACAATTTGTTGTATGTAGATGAAGTGAATTTGTTGGGCGATGAATTGGTGGACGCGATTCTCGACGCGGCGGCGCAGGGCCTTTACACCGTGCGGCGCGGCGCGCTGGCCGCCACCTATCGCTCACGCTTTGTCCTCATCGGCTCGATGAACCCCGAAGAGGGCCGCCTGCGCCCGCAAATTATGGATCGCTTTGGTCTGCGGCTGGTGATAGCGGGCCTGAAAAACGAAGACCAGCGGCTCGAGGTTTATCGGCGGGTGCGGGCTTACCTCACCAACCCGCGCGCCACCGTCGCCGATTACGCCGACCAAACCCTGGCCGCCCGCGCCGAGATTCAATCCGCGCGCGACCTGCTCCCCACCGTGCGTCTCACGCCCGAGGCCGAGCGGGTGGGGCTGGCCCTCATCCATGCCATGCAGTTGGATTCGCTTCGCACCGAGATTACGTTGTTCGAGGCCGCCCGCGCCTATGCCGCCGCCGACTCGCGCACCGAAGCCACCCCCGCCGACGTGCGCGCCGTCGCCCCCATGACCGTGCGTCTGCGCCGCTCCCCATTTATGGTGGACTACTTTCACACCCAGCAAGCCGAAGAAACAGAAATTCAAGGCAAGCTGGAGGACATTATTCCTCAGCCTGGCGTCAACGGTCAGCCGGAGCCGTCACGCGCAGCGGTGAGCCAGCCCACGCCCTGAGTCAATCAACCACTTTCAACTTTCCACTTTCCACTTTCAACCTGCCACTTGCAACCTGCCACTGCCCGACTTCAGACTCTAATGCTATTAGGCCTGGCCCTGATAGGTTATTGGGGGCCATGGCTCATGCACCCCGCCGCGCCGCTCACCCTCAACGGCTACGATTTATCCGAGTGGGTGACGTTTCTGCCACAGGTGCGTGACGGGTCGCTGCCCATCGCCGCGCTTACCCTTTCGTTTCCGTGGGGATATTCTCTATCCATTTACTTTGCCCGGCTCGTGTTCTTTATCCCGCTGGCATGTGTGGCGGGATTGTTGAGCGTGGCGGCCTCGCGCTATCGCGGCGCTCCCGCCACCTATCTGCGCGCGTGGTGGTCGGGTCTATTGCCACACTCATCATTAAGTTGGGCGTTGCTGGCCCTCGCCGGGCTGTGCTGTTTCATGGTGTTCCCGCCCTACGAAGCCTACATCCGAGCCGACTATTGGCCCGAATATCAACCGCAGTTCATCATCGCCTGTTTCACCATCCTCATCATCGTCAGCGCGTTTTTCCTGCCTGGCGAACTTAAAGATGTTTTGCAAATTGGTCTGGCTTTGGTCGGGGGCGGCTACGGTTTATGGGCGTTTCTCAGCCTGCGCCCGGCGACCTTGGAGTTAATAAGCGTGGGCTGGGCGCGGCCCGGCTGGGGCTGGCTCGTCATGCTCATTGGCTTGGCCGGATTGGCCTGGCTGGGCCTCGCGCACCTCTTCGGGCAAAAAGACTGAACCTTTCCGGTCCTTCACCACCCAGACCACGAAGACGGCCACAAAGAGCGCAAAGACTTTCTCTTGGTGTTCTTTGTGAAATTCTCTTGGTGCCCTTCGTGGTTAACCATCCAAATTGAAAGAGCATCCTTGCGACTGTTAATGAAGTGGCTTTTGACGCTGGCCTATCACGCCAACCGCGTGCGTTGTTTTCTTCTGCGCCCGTTAAGCCTCAGTGTCAAATTGATTTTGATTCAAGACGAAAAAATTGTGCTGGTGCAACACAGCTATCAACCCGGCTGGCACATCCCCGGCGGCGGAGTAAAACGCGGCGAGACCCTGGAACAGGCCGTCCGCCGCGAAGCCCGTGAAGAATTGGGGGCCACCCTGCGGCGGGTGCGCCTGCAAGGCCTCTACACCCATTTTGGGGAACACAAAAGTGACCATCTGGTGTTGTTTGTGTGTGAAGACTTCAGCCTGACGGGTAAGCGCGATGCCGAAATTGAGCGGCTGGAATTTTTCCCGGTGCGAAGTTTACCCAAGGGGTTGAGCAAATCCAGTGGTCGGCGGGTGGAGGAATATCTGCGCGGCCAGCCGGTGATGACGGGGCTATGGTAAGGCTAAATATCAAAAATAAGCGGGAGGCGCAACGGGCCTCCCGCTCGATGTTTCCGGTTAATGTTGAAGTTTATTTCTTCATGCGAGCATCGAGATACTCAACCGCCTGCCCGACGCTGGTAATTTTCTGAGCGTCTTCGTCTGAAATTTCGCCGCCAAACTTTTCTTCAAAGGCCATAATCAGTTCGACCAAATCCAGCGAATCGGCTTCGAGTTCTTCGCGGAAACGGGCCTCCATCGTAATTTTGCTGGCATCCGCGCCGAGCAAGTCCACGATGATGCCTTTCACGTCTTCATAAGTAGAATCTGCCATGTTCGTTTCTCCTGTTTGTTCAAGGGCATTGCGCCAAAATGGGATGTCTCATTGTATGGTTGGGCAAGGACTTGTCAAGGCAATGGTTATTTTGGCTGACCGACAGTCAGCGCCATAGCCTGGTTTGACAGGCCCCCCACCCGACTGGTAACATTGCC
>Ga0247727_10019538_pt1 | contig 10486 bp, 7 predicted proteins | sample WisWelCaveWW1625_FD_202498 | JGI IMG/M metagenome (GOLD analysis project Ga0247727, IMG submission 202498) | Biofilm microbial communities from Wishing Well Cave, Virginia, United States - WW16-25 | ecosystem: Environmental > Aquatic > Deep subsurface > Groundwater > Cave microbial mat | place... | reverse complement strand
GAGAGAAAAAATTCCTTTCCAAGAAAAGGAAATTTCAAGAGAATTGTTTATGGAAGCAGAGGAAGTTTTTATAACAAGCACACTTAAAGAAGTGATGCCTGTCACTAAGATCAACGACATACCTGTGAAAAATGGCCTACCAGGACCGATAACTCAAAAACTGATGGAACTTTTTCGAGTCGAAGTGGAAAAAATCTTAAACAAGCAAGTGTAATGTCCGTAACACTATACTAAGGAACATTATCCACAGTCCAATCGAACGCTAAAAACGATACATCGGAGATCCGAGTAGGTATTTTCTTAGCTAGCGTCTTGTCTACGTTTTTACGAATAAATAGTAAAAAATCACTTTGTCTTTTCCCGAAATCATACTTAAACCAATCGAATAAGGGAGAAATTTTGACAACGTTTTTTGTTTTTTTATCGCTTTTGATTTCTTCTATCCTTAAGAAGTTAGAATCTGTGACAAAATGCTTGGTTCGTTCTTCAAGAAGTTGGTCGATTTTTTTACCTTCATATGGAACAGGGAGCAGCCTTGGCCCCCCACGTACTCCCCACCAAAGCGCAAAATGAGCTCTTGGTTCGCGGAACAGGGGCCGTAAGATTCCACTTTCGAGCTCTACCAAGGAATGTTCGGTTCCTCCTATATTGCATTTTAATTGATCTCGAAAACCAGGGATGTCCATGGCATTCTCGATCGGCCAATGATTTAAAATCAATTTCATAACACACGCATTGTGGGCATTAATCCAGAAGGCAAGTTGGTCTTTTGAGTTCGAAAGAGTGCTAGGAATGGTAGTGGCAAGCCAGTTCATATAGTCTAGGAGAAGTTTTCTTTCCTCTTGTCCAAATTGAGACCAACGAACGCCTTCATGAGTCACGATTTTTTGGAGCAATTGAGCATAGCTTGAGTTTTCAGTCTCAGCCATAATGTTTTGGTTCAAAAGTAGGATGATCAAGATAAGTGTTTTTTTCATTTGAAGATATTCTAGAGCCTTCTCCTATGTTTTTGATAGAATTTTCGATATAGAATTAAAAAACATGCACAATTTTCTCAAGGCATCATTGTTGATCGTGGAAGGTCCAAATCAGGGAAAAGAGATTCCCATCCAAAAAAGTTCCTTTGAAATCGGACGGTCACCCGTAAATTCCTTTATCCTTCAAGATGAACAGGTATCAAGACAACATGCGCGAATCGAACAGAATGGAAATGAGTTTGTTTTAAAAGATCTTCGAAGCCGCAATGGTGTTTTCGTCAATAGCAATAGAATTGAGAACCATGTTTTACACGCAGGTGACCGTATAAGGATAGGCTCAAGCGTTTTTGTATTTAAGACCGATGGTACTAAACAACAGATTCAGAATAACCAGCTGGTTCCCGGTAACGACGAACCTACTTCCATACGAGGCCTAGCAGATATGGAATCCTTAACAGGCCACGCTTCGTTTAGCGTCTTGGAACAAGCCGCAAAGCTTTTCCGCTCAGGCCTTCCTCCCAAAGGCATTGCGACTCAGCTATTAGATATTTTTTTCGAAGGGTTTCTTCCCGATCGTGCCCAAATTCAGTGGCAAGCAGAAGAACTCATTATGGTAGCCCGTTCTCGGGAAAAAGGGAAAGGTTGTCCACCTTTCGAATTGCCAGAGGACCTGAAAGCGAAAGCTCAACAAGGAGTAAGTTCATTGCGACTGAAAGTCAAAAACAGTTTTGGGAAAGAGGAAGAGAAGGTGATCCTTATAGCCCCTTTGCGATCTCTAGATCAAGGTAAAGGGTGGTTATATGCCGATAGATCCAAGGATCTCCTTGATTTTCCCCTGCAGGAAGCTGAGAAACTTGAAGCGTTGGCTTTGCTTGCAGGAGGGATCTTAGAGCGAAGCGATCTTCTCAATGATCAGCGACGACTGACGGGAAAAATAAGCCTTATGGAAAAATATCTGACTCCTGAAATTGCCAGGATGCTTTCCTCAAGGAAGGTGAACATAGAGGAAGGAGCACTGTCTGTTGAGGAACGCGAAGTGACGGTTCTCTTTTCTGATATTCAGGGATTTACTTCCCTTTCCGAGCGCTTGTCAGCTCCCGAAATAGCGGCTCTCTTGAATGAATATTTTCAGAGAATGGTAGAGGTGATCACAGTTCATCATGGGGAGGTTAACAAATTCATCGGGGATGCAATTATGGCCCTGTTCGGGGCTCCGAAAAGTTTTGGAACGGATGCCCTAAACGCTGTCTCTGCTGGATTGGAAATGATCGAGGCATTGAAACATTTTTGGCAAGAAATAGACGAGAAAAAGCGATTCAATATTCGAATTGGGATCAACACGGGAGTTGTTGTGGCAGGGAACATCGGTTCTGAGAGAAAGATGGAGTACACGGTTTTGGGGGATGAAGTGAATGTGGCTTCAAGGCTTGAAGGAATATCTCTTCCTAATACGGTGACGATTGGCGGACGCACTGGAGAACTTGTGAAGGGACTGTTTCAATTAGAGAAGCTTCCTTCAGTAAAAGTGAAGGGTAAGTCACAGACGATCGACGTTTTTCGTGTTATTAAGAAAAATGTCTGAAGATAATGCGTCAATTCTTGATTCGTATAAGCTATAGGACTACGAAGGAAACAATCCTTTAAGGAGCTCCTCAGCCGTCATGGGTCTTCCCGCCTTATCTTTTGCTAAACAAGCCATGATGGTCTCTGTAGCGTTTTTGGGAACATCGGCAGGAACCTCTGAAAGAGGAGGGGGAGGTTGATGAAGGTGAGCATATAAGATGTCTCCTTTTGTAAAAGGTGGAGACCCTGAAAGCATTTCATAAAAGATGATACCCATAGCATAGATGTCTGCGCGATGATCTATATCTTTTCCCAAAACTTGTTCAGGTGACATGTAAAGGGGGGTGCCCCTTAACATAGTTTTATCAATAGAGATATCTTGGAGGACCTTGGCCAGTCCAAAATCCATGAGTTTGACTGAGCGACTGGGAAGGAGAATGATATTCGAAGGCTTGATATCCCTGTGAATAATTCTCTGCGAATGGGCGTACGTGATAACTTCACAAAGAGGTTTTGCGATTAAGCAGAAGTTTTTAAAATCCATTTTTTTCACATGCTTTAAAACTTGTTGGAGGGTTTTTCCCTGGACATACTCCATGGCAATATAATAAGTTCCGTTTTCTTGTCCCACATCGAAAATCGTTACGATATTGGGGTGGTTTAATTTGGCTGCAGTTTGAGCTTCTTTTTTCAGGCTTTCTAAAGCTTGTGAATCGTCTTTTAAAGTGTGCGGGAGAGTCTTTAAAGCCACAATGCGATCTAACTTCCGGTCTTTGGCTTTATAAACGATTCCCATAGCTCCTCTTCCAATCTCTTCTATAATTTCATAACGGGAGGGCTGAGAGGGTGCCTGCCCACCAATGGTGGCATTTACATTACCATCAGAAGTAGCTGCTAGCTGGACTTGCGCCTTTGGTTTTAAATCCTTGACCTTGATGCTGACATCTTTGTAATGAAAATCTCGCTTTAAGAGCCCCTCAAAAATTTCCAAAGCCTGGGCAAATTGGCCTTCCTGTTCTAACAGAGTTGCAAAGAAATATAGTGAGTCTGAATCAAAGTCTTGAGGGGTTGACTCATAGGCTTCAGCAAAAGTTTTTAAGGCCATGTCATTGAGGCCTTTCCCAGCCAACATTCGACCCATCAGCAAGCGGGAACGAGAAATATCAAGGTGTGATGAGGAAACCTTCTGGCAAATAGCTATAGCATCGTCGATCAACCCTTGTTCGTAACATAAAGAAGCTGCCTCATAATATCTTTCTGCTTGTTTGAGGAGTTCGATGAGTTTGTCGGTTTCTCCCATCTCTTGATATAAGGAAATGGCTTGTTCATAAAGGCCACCTTTTTCAAAAGCTAGGGCAGCTCTTTTTTTATCACCGCCTTGGGCAAATATTTCACCTGCTGACTGATAGTTTCCATCTTTTGCATAAAACATAGCTGCCTTTGGAAAATCTTTAAGGTCTTCGTAGATTTCTGCGGCGCGGGCAAAATCGCCAACTTTCACAAAGGTCTGAGCTGCTTCGATCTTTTGACCTTTGACTAAGTAATCATTAGCTGTTGCAACCAATGCTTTTTGTTCCAATCCAAGTTTTGTGTATATCCTTGCCAGAGCGGCATGATTTTCAGTCTGTTCCAGATATTTAGCGGCTTCCTCAAATTTTCCCTCTTTCATGTAGTGATAACCATACATCGTGTTAGCTTTTCTAGGTTGAGCAAGCTGCTCATACAAATCTGCTGCCTTTAGAAAGTCTTTTGCCTTCGCATACACGAGAGCGGCCTCCTCGGTATTTCCTTCAGAGAGAAGTGCTTGGGCACGTACTTCTCCTGCTCGATCTAGGACGCCTGCTTTCTCATACAATTTTGCTGCATCTTCAAGACGTCCTTGATCCTGGAATTCTTGAGCAACTGTTTTGAGGTCCCTTCCACTTAGCGCGTTTTCTTCCGCTTCCTCAATAGTTAATAAATCAAAAAAAAGAGTCTTGTCGCTTAAATCATAAATATCAACTGCCTGTTCTGCTTTTCGTCCTTCATGGGTAACCACAATCTTGTGTTTGCCCTTTTTTAGATAAATGAAAGTTCCTGCTTCTCCTCTAGAATACTTGGCCATCGGATCTCCAGAGACCCAAATCTCTGCCCCTGCGATATCTTCTTCCCCTTTTCTCACAAATACTGTTACAAAAGCCTCTTCTTTTTCAAGTTGAAAAACGAGTTCCTTGGTTTGTCCTTTGATCACTACAACTTTTTGCACCATGTAATAGTTTCCAATCGTAGACTTTGTCAGAGCAGTGTCTTCGATTGTCCCATACAAGTAGCAGTAATATTCTCGGGCAGGAACTCTTTCAAACAAAGTTACCTTTCCTACCATCTGTCGCACCCAGGTGCCTCGCTGCTTTAGGAATTCCTTATATTTCTTCTTTTCATATTTTGCTTTATCTTTAACGATCACAAGCCGAGTATCACGTTCCTTTTCTTGCTTTGTGGAAAGTTTGAGAGTGAGAAAACTTTCAAGCTTTGGGTCATAATTAATAATTACTTTTACGTTTCCCCACCCACGAGTTCTAACTCTATAAATTGTGAAGTACCCTATCGGAGTAAATACGATCAAAAATGCCAGTGCGTATGCCAGAACACATTTTTGGTTGAAACGAATGATTTGCTCCTTGGGGTAATAAACAACGGGAAGGGTTGCTTTGTCAGAAATTCCCAGGGCCTGCTTTTCGAGAAGGGAATACAAAAATAAATCTACCGTGACTTGGTCAGAATTTGTCCCAGCTTGATAATCAAAAATTTCGAAACCAAAAAGTCCATCCATTTTTAAGGGAGGAAGCATTTGCTCCATGAATGTTTCAGTGTCGAAATCTGTTTTTAATAACTTTCCTGAAGAGAAGGGTCCCAGTCGTGATTCAGAAAGTACACGGAACTGTGAAAGGAGCGCGAATTCAATGTCTCTACGAATTCTTTTAGTATCAACGGTATAAGGTTCAAAAGCTTCCTTTACTTTATCTGTCCATTTTTTCTCTTGATAGAGATGCACGACCCCCACTTGGTTGATTGTGGTGGTGCCGAAGTCAGTTGTTACAATCTTTGGAAACCGCAAAACCAATTCGATTAATTTTCGTGAAACAAGGCCGCCTAATAAATCAATTCCTTCGCGAAGGAAAATGTTGTTGGCAGCATCAATGGTGTATACTCGATCAATGGTTGCAAAGGCTTTTTCATGATTTCCTTGCCGTATATATGTCCTCGCAAGTCCTTCTAAAGCTTCTTTGTAATCAGCATTGAGTTCGATTGCTCGATTGTATGATTTTTCAGCCCTAGGAAGATCACCCACAAGGAAATGGCAATCACCCAAATTTTTGTGGGTGACAGGATCTTGGGGTCTCGATTGGATTAATTTTTCAAGCAAAGCAATAGCTGTGGAAGGGCGGTTATCCTTAATATATAACTGCGCCAGATAATATTTGGGATCAGGTTCGTTGGGCTTTATACGGGAGGCGGTCTCCAAATATTTGATCGCATTTCTCCAGTTGGCTGGATCAGGATCGCTTGAGTAAATGACGCCAAGGTAAAGGTTGCCTTCATAATTGTTGGGATTGAGCTCAATTGCTTTCGATAAATTTTTGATAGCGGAACCGATTTCGCCACTTAAGTAATAAACGTAACCTAAGCGTACAAAAATGGAGTCCTTGTTAGGCTCTGACCAGACAAGCAAGGCTTTTTTGAGCATATCGATCGCCAGAATGTATTCCCCATTGGCAATATAGGAGTCTGCTTGGCGTTCCAATGTGCTGATTTGTGGAGAAAGTCTTTGAGCTTCGGAATATAGCCGCTGCGCGGCCTTATAATCGACGGCCTTTTGTGCAAATTCTCCTGCGGTTCTATAGGCTTCAGCTGCAGCCTTGGCTTGTCCTTTCCGGGCATAAAGAGTTCCCAATTTTTCATAAACTTCTGGGCTAGAGGTGCCCAAGTGCTTGGCTTTTTCGAATGCTCGAAGGGCTTCATCTGTCTTGCCCATAGCTTGATAAGTTCTTGCTAGACCTGCCATAGCCGCCGAGTTATTGGGTTCTAACTTGTTAGCTTGGGTAAAAAGAGCCAAAGAATCGGTTAATTTTCCAAGCTGCAAAAACAGCTCAGCTTTTCCAATGAGGGCAGAAACATTGTTAGGATTCAAGCCTAACGCGCGATCATATTCGGCCGTGGATCGCAACGAGTCCCCCAAATAAGAGTAGGCTTTTCCAATTTGGTCAGGTTCTTTGAGCTTTTGGACGAGCTTAGGTGCAACGTACTGCATCTGGTAACTGGCTGCGCGGAAATTTTGATCAAGCGCCCGTGCTTTGGCAAAGCCAGTTACTGCATCTACATATCTTTTGTCACTAATCGCTGCATCTGCCTGTCCCAGTGCCATGATCGCAGGCAACGTTTTCGTATGACTCTTAACAATGTCTGTTTTTTGAGACTCAGGAATTGAAGTTCGCAAAAGAATAAGTGCGCTGTTGAGAAGTACGTCCTGTAACGTTTTGATGTCTGCATAGGTTCCACGCAAGTCTCGTGCTCCTAAATTATAGCCAGTCGCAACGTCGTTTGCCCGCAAAGAGACGGTAAAGTCTGTTACGCCCTCGTTAAATCGAATGAACAGGACAGAGTCTGCGGATATGCTGCTAGATAGGTCTGTCAGACGGGCGGTGTTGAGCTGGTCTATCGGTGGCGATTCATCTACAATGGTAAACTGACCTGTCTGGGCTAGATCCGCTAACAAAACTTGCCGCAAGCCATTCATGACCAAAGGGTATTTAGCGTTTCCTTGAACGGGTGCGATTAGAACTCTCGGGGTATTTTGAGCAAAAATGGACCCTACACCGAGTATCCACAGGACAAATCCAATGAAAGTAATGGGACTTGCCCGCATTTTTAGATGTCGATATGTGAAAATTTTGAACAGGACTTTATTGTACTAGGGGCAAAGAAAAGAGAAAGATCTGTTAGGAGTATTTGTGATGAAAGAAAAACACCTCGATTAGAGCGAGCTAAGTTTAGGTGTTGAAAAGAACAGAAAGACCTTCTTGATCCAATACTGTTTTTTGCATCTTGTTGGCACTGTCGCAAAATGTCCAGATACGAGGCCGCAGCGAGTGAGCCGCCGGAGCGTACTTTAAAAAGTACGTGAGGATGGTGAGCGAGCGAGAACGAAGTAGATGGACATTTTGCGACAGCGCCTTGTTTAAAAAAATTGGGACTTGTAAGTTCCGCATGAGCAGCGTCTGAGCACGAATGAATTTGATCATCAGCATTTAATACCCAATTAAGTCAATAGGTTATCAATATCAAGAGTTCCACCCTTTTGCGGCACATGCCTTGCGATTCTTCAAGATATTGTGCGGTCCATTTTATTTAACAGCTTATTTTCCAAGAGAATTCTTGCAGTCAGACCTTGTGTAAGTACGAAAATCATTCAGGTTTCTTTTATTTTTTTCATAGCTATTTCTAGCCAAGCCACCACTAACGCGGAAGAGGCGGTTTGGATGCAAATCAGTCCTAGCAAATCGAATTTTGGACCCTTGTCTCCATTGGGACCTGGCCTGTTTCTCCAGAGTGAAGGCATATTATCTGACTCCAAGGGAATTCGAAGTGTGACTTCAACTTCCGCCAATATTGCACAAGATTTGGAATTGGATGTGGCAGTATCTGATTCAGTCTTTCGCGGTTTTGGCGATGACCGTGTTAATCGTACAGTTGAATCAGGGATTGAACTTTTGCTAAAGCGTGAAGACCACTATCACAATTCGTGGCTTACAAGGATCTCTTCGTTATTGAGTCGCCAAGACATTGATCAATTCGCACGTGAAGTAACTATGGATCGACTGCAACATCGCACATATTCATTATCCCAAGGATGGCGACGGCAATTCGCACAAGGATTTTCTCTGGAGCTTTTCGCAGGTGTGGCCAGATGTATCCAAGGAAATGACAGTCAAGCTCGAACATTTGCTTTAGGCGGAATTCATCTGAAGAAGGAGTTTCCTTTTGGGGATTTTTCGGCTTTGCTTTCCCATGATGTACAAGGTGGTGGAGCTTATACTGGGATCTATGGAAGTCAGCTTCTTAAGAAGGTTCAGGTAAATGGTAGAATTCGTCTTGTCAGAGGAGTTGTGGTCCAATTTGAATGTGGAATATCTGTCACTCATGGGGCGTTCGAAGCACAAGAGATGCTCAGAAAAGCACCTGTTTTAAGTGCGAGCGCGTCCATTGAGTACCAGCTAGCATCAAATCTGAAAGGCTCAGTTGGATATGTTCATCGAACACTGATCGGAGCAACAGAAGCAGTTCATGGGTTTGAAGGGCCGATGGCTACTGCCGCTCTATCTTACAATATCTTTTAACCGCTCTCGTTTAATTCATCCGCTCGGGAAAATGGGGACACGTACGTTTTTCGCACGTGTCCCCATTTTCCCGAGGAAGGTGGGCCCCAGAAGCGACAGGTCCCCGAGCTCCAACTACGATTCTAGGGTTAAGACTTTATTTTTTCGATTTCATGTTCTAGTTTTTCCAGCGTCTCACGAACTGATTTTTGGCGTCGTTCAATCGTGAAAAGATAGAAAAATGTGGCCAACAAGAAGACAAAGTAAGCTCCAAAAAAATAAGATAATTTATTCATGATTTCCCCTCACGTTTTAGATAAAGAGCAGCGACTTGATTACGAGTTTGTTCCAAACGAAGGCGAGTCATAAAAAGAGCAAAAAAGAACATCACGAAGGCAATCAAAGTAAGAGTCAGAGTCAATTGCATCGAAGGGGGAAGACCTCCTTGTTTTGAGCCTATGACACTGGGGTGGATTCCTCTCCATAGCCGTACAGAAAAGTGAATTAAGGGAACATCCAAAAAAGCAATAATCGCCAAGATGGCTGAAACGGTTCGTTGACGAGATGAACCCTCAAGGTAACTCCGTAACACTAAATAAGCCGCATACATCATCCATAAGAGGAATGTCGTAGTGAGTCTGGGGTCCCATGTCCACCATGCTCCCCAAATGGGTTTCGCCCAAATAGGACCTGTCAGAAGCACTACTGTGCAAAGGAAAAATGCGACCTCTGCTGCACAAACGCTAATTTCATCCCAGAATGTCTTATGTTCCAAAAGGAACATGAGGCTTGCCAAAAAAGAAAGAAAAAAGCCAATGTACATCGTAAGAGCAGAAGACACATGGATATAGAAGATTTTTTGGACAATCCCTTGTTGGGCCTCTTCTGGAGCATAAAAAAAAATGAATCCTAAGGAAGTGGATAGACATAAAAGTGCTCCAAAGTTTAGTTTCAAATGGGGTCCTCCACAACGAACTCATATAACAAAGCAGAAGCCGTTACCAGAATAACGTTAAACCCAAACATAAATAGAATTTCCTTGGGGCGCTCGCCTGCTAAGAGTGCTGAAGTTGCTTGAGTAGCTGCAACCAAGAGAGGAATGATCACCGGATAAAAAATGATGGGTAACAATAACTCTCGAAATTTTATGTGGCATAGGAGCGTTGAAAACAGGGTTCCCACGGAAGCGTATCCAATGGTACCCAAAGCAAGCACAGTTAAAAGGAGGGGGAATTCGTCTCCAAATGAAAAATTAAAGAAAATCATAAAAAGAGGAATGGTGATGATTTCGATTCCCATCATAAAGATAAGGGCTGTGATGAATTTTGAAAAAAACAGAGCTACAGGGCCGCATCCGCTTAAGAGTAAGCCTTCGTTAATACGGTCTTCCCGTTCCCTGGAGGTAAGGTGAGAAATCATAATCGTCCCTGAAAATGCAATGACGATCCAGAGCATACCACCTGCTAGTTTTTCAAGACTTTCAGTTGAAGCAGAAAAACTGAAGTTAAAAATAAATAACATAAGTGCAACAAAGAGAAAGCTAGCAAACAAAGTTTGCCTGGTACGCAACTCAATCCTCAAATCCTTTTCCGC
>Ga0247727_10019537_pt1 | contig 10487 bp, 7 predicted proteins | sample WisWelCaveWW1625_FD_202498 | JGI IMG/M metagenome (GOLD analysis project Ga0247727, IMG submission 202498) | Biofilm microbial communities from Wishing Well Cave, Virginia, United States - WW16-25 | ecosystem: Environmental > Aquatic > Deep subsurface > Groundwater > Cave microbial mat | place... | reverse complement strand
CCCAGAAGGTTCTTATTTCGCCCTCGACGATGAAGAGCGAGTCGCTTTGCACAATCGGCGCCGGATCAACGATGCCGCCTTCGCGCAATGTGGCCAGAAGGTCCGGCAGGTGTGGCCTGAACTCTTCACGTTCGATGGTCACGCCCGCTTCGTCCACCTCGGCTGGTGGAAGCACGACCGGCTCCGCGGATTCGAGCAACATGCGCGCTACGGCGCGCGACGATTCTTCGCGTTTTTTATGTATGGCCATGATTCAAAAGGGCTTTAATCGTTCAAACGACGCTCGCTCGCTTACATCTTATCGGTTGCCATTGTGGCCCGTTCTGATTTGGCGGTCAATGGTCGCGGCAAGCTCTTTGGCCAGTTCCCGGTCGAGCAATTGCAATTTCCGTTGAATTCCATGCGCTGCATCTTTCCGGTTCAGCTTCAGGTAGGTTCGTCCGAGGCCCAGGTACGCTTGCTTGTGTGCTCCATCAATTTCCGTCGCAATCAGGTACAGGAGACGAGCATCATCGTATTTTCCTGCTCGATAATATACATCGCCAAGTCTGCAGTGCATATCCGCGGTATTCATCCCCAAATTGATGGCATCCGTATATTCCTTGATCGCTCTGTCATATTGCTTCAAGCCGTTATGCGTATCGCCGAGTTTGCTATGAATCTTTGCGTCATTATTCCAGAATTGCAGTGCAATTTTGTATGCCTGCTCGGCGATGCCAAATTCATTTCTTCTGAGCGACGAATCACCCAGATCAGCGGCAACGATGGCCAGATCGTTCATCATAAAAAGGTCTTCCGGCTTGAGTTTCAAAGCTCTCTTGAGTGAATTCAGCGCTTCCCTGTAGCGTCCGGCTTTGGCGAGTCGTTCCCCGTTTTCAATGAACGCTTTCGGCGAATCGGGATTGACTGAAGATGCTTTAGACCTAATATCTTTTGTAATCGCAACTGACGAAGGCTGCAGATCGGATAAATTGGGAGCTGTGGAAAACTGGCTGGTTGCTGGTGTAATCGCGGCTTTAATTACGAACCAGGAAATTAAGCCAACCACCACTGCAAAAGCGATGCCCGCGCCAATTCCGGCAGCTTTACTAACTTGTGAAGGGCGTTTTGGCTGCAACAGGACATTCCGGGTATCGAACCCGCCGCTCACAATCTCTACACTCAAATCTACGCGTGGATAATCCGGGTGACTGATTCTGACCTGGTGTTTTCCCGCCGGAATGGTCTTCAGCAGAAGATTGCCCGACTCATTGGTTTTGCCGATCTGGTCGCCGTCGAGACCGATTACGGCCCCGGACACGATCGCATCCGTGTGCGATTCACGACACACAAGAAGCAGACTGCCGAAGGGCTTACGCTCCATACCGGTAGTAATGCTGGTTGTGCCGTCAGAACTGACCTTAACCTTATCGCTCCAGTATTGATAGTCAATGTGTTCCACGCGAACGGCATATTCATCCGGCTGCAAACCGTCGAGAAGCAACTCGCCCAGATCATCGGTCTCGCCTGTCTTTTCCGCGTTAAGGTAGACGCTTGCGCCGGAAATCCTATTCACAGCGCCTTTCTCATAACATCGCATGGAAAGCCGTCCTGGTTTAATAGCAATCGCTTTCTTAAGGGCTTCCGCAAATTCCGTCACCGTCTGGTAACGATGTTCCGGCTTCTTCTCAAGGGCCTTCAATACAACAGTCTCGACAACCGCGGAGATCGTAATTGCCGGATTGCTTTTGCCTGGCGATGGAGGCGGATCATTGACAACTTGTTTGATGATATCTACTACCGAATCGCCGTCGAAAGGGACATTTCCGCTAAACATTTGATAAAGTATAACTCCCAGGCTGTAGATATCCGACCAGACGCCGACCTTGCCTTGCTCCAGTTGTTCGGGAGCCGAATACTCTGGCGTAATAATAAGGCTCGTCAGGTAAAGAGTGTCCGGAGTCAATATCCTGGCGATTCCAAAATCGAGGATCTTCACCATATCTTCGGCTTCGTTTTTCTTGACCAGCATGATATTGCCTGGCTTCAGGTCCAAATGAACGACGTTATTGTTATGTGCGTACGCAACGCCCTTGCATATCTGCTCAAACAGCTTTACGATTCTCTCTTGTGACAGCGCTCCCTTACTTTCTATCTCATCTCTCAATGTCCGCCCCTCAAGCCATTCCATAACCAGGCAAGCATGTTCCATTCCTCCAAATGAGTCTTTTGCTCGAATGGTCTTTGCATCAATTACTCGAACAATGTGAGGGTTATCCTGCAGGCTGTGAGTGATAGCCCCTTCTTTCCTGAATTTTTCGGTCAACTCCGGATGTTTATGGGTATGCTCCGGTTTCAATATTTTCAGGGCGACGTCTTTTTCAAGACCCTTGTGCCAGGCCCGGTAGACTATTGCCATGCCGCCAGCGTCAACGTATTCCCTGATTTCCAGGTTCTCGTCAAAAGTTTTACCGGCGAATCCGAAAGGATCGTTCTCCATAATCTCTCCTCTTTTCACGAATAGCTGCAAGTTGCGACATCGTTCGCCGAACTGTGTTCAACGAGATGGGGCACGGAGCATGAGTGGGGGAATCTTTAAGCGAGTTTTTCGCCAAGCCTGCTGGGGCAGAGAGGAAGGCTCGGCGTTTTCTTTGCATTCAGTCTATCGCTTGAATGCTTATCAGGCAACATGCGGAGAAAACGCGGAACACGCGGAAATAACGGAACACGCGGAACTCTATACATCAAATGTCAGTCTCTTTTCCGTATGTTCCGTTATTTCCGCGTGTTCCGCGTTTTCTCTTGTGGGCTGATTGTTTACGGCCGAATCCGGATCGAATAATCCGGCCAGCAATTCAACAGTCCATCGTGCAGTTCTTCGCCATCGGCGTTGAACAGCCCGAAGATAAACGGGAACGGCGAGGTTGTAGGCGCTGGCGGCGAGAATTTCGGATCGAGAATCTTGGCGATCTGATCCTTCACGTCGTCCAGGTGCATGCGCGTCGCGCGGTCGGTGGTGCGGGCCAGGGCTTTCGTCACGTCCGCGTTCAACGCGCGCAGCTCGCCGCGAATGAACGGGCGCTGATCGTCGGTTACGGCCAATCGCCCGTTGAGTTTGTCGCCCATCAGATTCAGATAAGCGCGTTGCAGGTTGCGGCGGTAAGCGTCAACCTTCGGCGCGCCGGTCCCGGTTCCGTTCAGCTCCGTCCAGACGCCTTTGCGAACGTCGGCGAGGAAATCAACCGCGCGATAGGCCTTGTCGCCGTCCATTGCTTCCTGCTCGACCAATCGGGCGAAGCGCGACGAACTCAGCAACTGCATCAGGATGATCTGCTGCGAAAGTCTGACGCGGTCGAGCGCGCCGTTGGTCTCGATGCGCCGCAGGATTTCGGGATTGATCATCCACGTGGGCGTGGCGAAGACGTTGTCGTTCAAAAATCTGACCGCTTCGGTCTGGCGCTCTTTCGAGATCGGCGTGAAGAGCACGCCCTCCTGGCCGATGTGTTTCTGCTGCGAGTTGAATCCGCCGACGATTGCCGTGACGTGCCCCATCTCCAATCGCCACTGCCCCGTCATCGAATTGTAAAGCTCTTCCAGGTCGTTGTAAGGCTCGCCCTTCTGGGTGGTCGCCGCGGTCATCAGCATATCCGCAACGCGCTTGAGGTTTTTCAGCCCCATCGTTGACGCCTTGACCGCATCGGCGTCGCCGACGGCTTCGGTCAATTCGCCCGGATCGGCGCCGCGCGAACGGGCGGTCGAAAAACGCAGCCAGGGCGATTTGTCCTGCTCACGCGCCCATTCGTCGAGCATCTTCTTTTCGTCTTCGGGCGAATTGCAGTTCGGGATCGGTTTGTAGCCCCACATCGTCGCCCATTTATCGTAAGGTCCGACTTTCGGGATCAGATCGTCGGGATCAATCTTGTCTTCGGGCTGCGCGACGTAGTTGAAACGCGAATAGTCCATCAGCGTTGACGTGTGGCCCATCTTCTTCAGCCATTCGCGGTCGCGGACTTTCTCGAAGGGGTACATCGAGCTGGCCTTCATGTTGTGCTGGAAGCCGAGCGTGTGGCCGACTTCGTGCGCAACCACGTAGCGCAGCAGCTCGCCCATCAGGTCGTCGGGCAGCGGCAGTTTCCGCGTGCGCGGATCGAGCGGGCCGGCTTGCGTGAAGTACCAGTTGCGCTGCAGGCTCAGGATGTTGTGATACATCTGGATGTCCGATTCCAGAATCTCGCCCGTGCGCGGATCGTGGACGTGCGGCCCGCTGGCGTTCTGGATCGTCGAAGGCAGCCAGCGCACAACCGAATAGCGCGCGTCTTCCGCGCTCCATTCGGGATCGTCCTTCGGCGCGTCTTTGGCGAGGATCGCGTTCTTGAACCCAGCGGCCTCAAACGCGGGCTGCCAATCTTCGATGCCTTTCTTGACGTACGAAACCCATTTCGTGGGCGTGGCTGGATCAACGTAGTAGACAATCGGTTTGATCGGCTCGGACATCGCCGCGTTCGGGTCTTTTTTCTCCAGCCGCCATCGCGTGATGTAGGTGCGCAGCGGCGCGCGGTGTTCGTCTTTGCCGTAATCGGTCTTGCGCACGCTGAAATAACCCACGCGTTCATCGGCCAATCGCGGCATCATCGGTTTGTCGGGAAGCTTGACCATCGAATAGTGCATCACCACCGAGGCGCTGCCCGTGCCCATTCCCGGCGCAAAGAAGAGGACCGGCGACGGCGTTGCAGTGGACGGCGTCGGATCGGGCGGATTGCTGAAGGTATGGGTCGCTTCGATCTCTATATTTTCAGGAAACGAAACGATGCGTTCGACGAATGAGCGTGATGCGTCGAACATCCGGGCGCGAAGCCGGGTGCGCGCGCTGAATTCGGTGACTTCGGTCGTAAACAGGCTGGTCACGTCAATCACCACGGAATCGTCCTTGCCGGTTTTATCGAGGGCTTCGATGTGGAAGGCCTTGATGATCGAATCGTTGTTGGCGGCCTTGACGGCTTTTGCGATCGGTTCTTTCGGGTCGGCGACGACCTCGTAGTTCACATTTCGCAGCAGGATGCGGTTGTTGTGCCGCTCCCACCGCACGACGCGGTTGCCCATCGCCTGCCCGCCGTAACCTACGCCGAGCGTGGTCTTGGCGATCTGGCTGACCCACAAATATTCCTTGTCGAATTCCTTCTTCGGAATCTCGTAGTAAACCTTCTCCTTGATGCGATGCACGGTGAAGACGCCTTCGTCGGACTTGGCGTCTTTGGTGATCACTTTGTCGTAAGGTTTGATTTCGGGTTCACGGCTGGGCAGGCCGGGAAAGGTTGGGCGCTCCTGCGTCGCGCCGGTTGGGGGCGTCGGCGGATCCTGTGCGAACAGCAGGGTCGCAAACGTTGCCGTGAATAAAAGGGCGCAGCAAGTTCTGGCAATGTTTTTCATAAGTGACTCCTTGGTTGCTGAATCACACCGTCGTCGGAAATTTGTACGGTGCGCGATATTGATAGCTCAAGAGTTTGTTGGCTGCCGAGTTGTTCGTGAACCGCTCGGCTTTCGCGTCCCATTCGAGCAAGGCTCTCATCTTGTAAGCGATGTTGCCGATGAGCGGCGCGCTGGTCGAACGGTGGCCGACCTCGATGTCGCAGAGGGTCTCTTTGCGGCTCTTGACGCAATCGAGGAAGTTGCGCGCGTGATGCCGCGTGTCGGCGTCGCCTTTGCCCGATTTCGTTTCGATCATCGGCTTCGAGCCTTTGCGCCAGTTGTCCTTCGTGCGATCGAGCGGCGAGCGGGCGAAGAATTCATTAGGACTGATCGCATCGGCTACGACTTCATAGCCGTTGCTTTTCAGATAGAGCGTGCCTTTCGTGCCGCGAAATTCGATCTCGCCATTGTTCAAACCGGCGGCGTGCGAATTGGCGTTGATCTGCGTGAACGTGACCAATGTATTGCCGGGGTACTGCCACATCACTTCCATCGTGTCGGGGATCTCGCGGTTGTCTTCGATGGCGAAGCGTCCGCCCATCGCGGCGACAGTGAGAGGCTTGTCCTGTCCCAGCGCCAGGTGAATCGCGTCAATGTAATGCACGCCGAAATTGGTGAGCTGTCCGCCCGAATAGTCCCAGAACCAGCGGAAGCGATAAAACGTGTGATTCGCATTGTAGGGCTTCATTGGCGCTGGGCCCAGCCAAGCCTCCCAGTCGAAACCGGCGGGCGGCTTTTCATCCTTCGGATTGCCGATACCTTTGGGCCACTCGTTCTGGATGTGGAAGGCGCGGACGGCCATCACCTTGCCCAGATAACCGCTGCGCACGATCTCGGCGGCTTCGCGGACAAAGGCCGACGAACGACGGTGAATGCCGACCTGCGTGACGCGGTTGTATTTGCGCGCGGCCTCGACCATCTTGCGTCCCTCGGCGACACAGAGCGACAGCGGCTTTTCGACGTAGACATCCTTACCGGCCTGGCAGGCCCGGATCATCTGCAGCGCGTGCCAGTGATCAGGCGTGTTGATCGCGACGGCGTCGATCTCTTTTGATTCGATCAGCTTGCGATAATCTTTGAACTGCGTGGGATTCGATCCGATCTTCTTGGACGCGAAATCCATGTAGGGTTGATAAATGTCGCAGACGGCAGTGACCTGGCAGTCGGACTGGAGCAGGAACGCGTCCAGCACCTGATCGCCGCGGTTGCCGAGCGCGATGAAACCGACGCGGACACGGTCGTTTGCGCCCGCGATGTTCGAATAGCTCAATGCCGTGACGCCGGCGGCGGCGGCGGTTTTGGAGAAATTCCTACGGGTCAGTTTGGCCATAATAACCTCCGGGGATAGCCTATGAGATGTAGCGAGACGATGTGCGAGTGACGGGCGGAGTATAGTGCAACGGGCGCGAAAAGTTGACTGCTCGCGGCGCGAAAACTAGCATACGCGCGGAATTTCCCTACATGCGCGTGAAGATCGGAAACCGGATCGAAGAGCGCGACCTGCCGCAGCGCGATCATTTCCAGGGCGAGATGGATCATCTGTCGGAATGCGTGATGCAGAATAAAGACGTGTTGACGCCAGGCGAAGAAGGACTGCGTGATCTGAAGATAGTGATGGCGATTTACGACGCGGCGCGTTCGGGTAAAACGATCAGGTCTGATTGTGTTCTGTGTGAAATCTACGTATTATTTCAGTGGATATTGCGTGAGCTATACGCGCTGTGTCTGTCCTACCGAGTGGTTAACTTGAAGGATTGCTTTCAAACATGGATTGCCAGGAATGAAAGCACACGAACTATGGCGCCAACATCGTCAGTTTCAGAAAGGGCAAAGCTATGGCAATTACAACTGTTGGGAGCGGATCTACTGATTCGCTGGCACAAGAAAGGAGTAAAGTTCGCTTGAGTCTCGACATCACGCCGGAGTTGAATGAATTGCTCAATGACTTAGCGGCAAAGATCGGCGGTACAAAAAGTGACGTTTTACGAAAGGCGATTGCTCTGATGGAGATTGCCGTGGATGCGAAACGTCAAGGGAAGAAATTCGGTATCGCCGAGAAAGATCAACCACTGGCAACGGAGATCGTCGGGATTTGAGCGGCTGGCGCCCCGTTTATGGAAGATGAGAGGAAGGCGCAGTCGTCGTTGACTGCGCCTTTTGCGCATCCGATGAATGTCAGATATGGCAAAAGGTAAACAGTTGATTGAGTAGCCTCCGGCAATCAAAGACAACCTGGGTATTGACGGAAGAGGCATTTGCGAAGTTTCTGTCCTGCCTCAGCCCCGATCCTGCGCGCGCGGGCGAGGCCTACGAAGCGCTGCGCGAATCACTGGTGAAATTCCTCGACTGGCGTGGTGCGCGCGCGCCGGAAGAGTTGGTGGACGAAGTCTTCAATCGCGTTGCGCGGAAGCTGGAGGAGGGAGAAACGATCCAGGATGTGCCGTCTTACTGCCACGGCGTTGCACGGCTGGTCTTCCTGCAATCACTGGAGCATCCCGGCAATCGAACCGTCGGACTGGACGAAGCACTGCCGATCGCCGCGCCCGCGCCGGAACCGGAAGAAACCGATTCGCGGCGAGAATGCCTGACCCGCTGCCTGCGCGAACTTCCGGCGGACAGCCGCCAGTTGATCACGGAATATTACCGGAATGAACGGCGGCGGAAGATTGACAACCGCGCCTCGCTCGCCGAACGGCTGGGAATCCCGCTCAACGCCTTGCGCAGCCGCGCCCAACGCATCCGCAACAAACTCGAACAATGCGTCATGCGATGCAGCAGGAAAATTTCTTCGACATGAATTGGCCCATTTCAGGAGTACTCTCTGAAGACCCATTTTGCCCATGAAGTCAGGACGCTTTTGAAAAAACGGCTTTGGCTTTCGCCGCGTTAGCGGCGGCTGACATTAGCCCGGCGTTTCAACGCCGGGAAGCGGCACCCGGATTCTTCCCGTCGCGTAGCGACGGTTGAAATGGGAGCCATTGTCGTGCGGATTTCAAGCGTCGCTACGCGACGCGAACCTCCATTGCTCGCTTACCCAGCCCTGAAGGACTGGGCTAAAGTCAGCCGCCGCTAACGCGGCGAAGAGCAGAGGGTTCCGGTAAAAACAAAGTGTCCAGACATCAGCATTTTGCCCATGAAATCTAACGCGCTGGAAAATCAACTACGCAGCTATCTGCTCGGCGAGTTGCCGGAGGCGGAGCAAACCGCGTTGGAGCGGGAGATGCTGGCCGACCGGGAAAAGTTTGACGAGGCGTGGGCGGTCGAGAACAGCCTGATTGACCGCTACGTGCGCGGCGAGCTGCCGGCGGCGGATCGCGAACGCTTCGAGCGGCATTATCTGGCGTCGGAGCTGCATCGCGAGCGCGTCTCGATCGCGGAAATGTTTCTCCAGGACATAGACGAAACGCCGGCCCACATGCCCGCGAGGGTCGAAAGGAGTACGGCAGGGGCCGCTGATTCCTGGTGGCATAGGTTCCTGGATTCGCTGCGCGGGCCGCAACTGGTTTTCGGCGCGGCGATGGCGATGGCCTTGTTGCTCGCGACCGGCGGCGCGCTCTGGCTGTTCCGCGAACGATCGCGCCTGAGCGATCAACTCGCCCTGATGCAAGATCGCTCCCAAGCCGAAATTCTTTCCGCCGAGCAACGCAAGCAAGACCTGGAGTTGCAAAAGCAGGGACTGGAGAACGAAGTTGCGAAAGAACGCGCGCGCTATCAGCAATTGAAGGCCGAGCTCGACCGGTTGCGCCAGGATCGACAACCTGCGCCGCCCGCGTTCTTCTCGTTCCTGCTGACGCCCGCGCCGGCGCGTAATCAAACCGGGCCGCCGCCGCCGGCAATTCCCCTCGTCAAGGGCGGCATGCAGTTGTTGATGGAGTCGGGTGGCAGCCATTACCCCAGCTATCAAATCAAACTTCAAACCGTGGAAGGGCGCGAGGTCCTCAGCAAACCGGCGAACAGGACAAAAGACCGCACGTTCGCCGCGGTGACGCTGCCCGCCGGAACGCTCGCCAAGGGCGACTACATCCTCATCCTCTCAGGCCGCACCGCTCGCGGCGAACTGGAAGAAGTGGACCGATACTTCTTCCGCGTTCAATAAAAATCCCGCCTGAAAAAAATACCGCGACATGTTTTCGCCGATTCCCGGAGTAGGAGTTGAAAGCCGAGGCAACGCTCTTCGCAAACGCGCGGAGAAGCGTTCCGCCGAGGGATGACAACTCGATGCAGCTTATTCCAGGAGGGAAAACGGTATGCGGACTCTCAAACAGGTTCTCGTGATTGCGCTTTGTGTCGCGCTTTGCGCGCCGATTGCGCTGGCGCAGGATCGGCAACGTGACGCTCAGGGCGCGCAGGACGTAACGATCATCATTCAGCAACAGCAGGTCCGGTTTGTCGCGCAAAAAGCGGGCCAGGAAATGCACCTGCGGATTTTCGATCAAACCGGCGAACTGGTTTACGACAGCGGCGCGGTCGTCAACGCGGAACTTATCTGGCCGTTTCAGAATGCCAACGGCGAAGCGGTCAAGAGCGGCCTTTACGCCTACACACTCTCAATCAAAGAGGCCGGAGCCGAAGCCGCGCGGGTGAGGCGAGGCCATTTCATCGTGGATCGCGCTCAAGACTATGACGGCGTCACGGACAAGCTTTGGGTGACGAGCCAGAATGACAACGGCGTCGGCACGGAACTGACCGTGGCACGCGACGAGAACACGACCGTCGCGGGCGCCATCGTGCCCCGCCGCGAAGAAGGTAAGGAGCGCGGCGAAGCGAAGCGCGATGGCGAAGGCGAGGCAAAGAAGGACGAGAAGGCGGCGAAAGCGGAATTGGCGGTGGCCGGCGCCGGTACGCCGGGGCAGATCGCCAAGTTCGTCTCCGAGGAAGAGATCGGCGGTTCGGAGATCACTGAACTGGATGGCAATGTCGGCATCGGGACGGCCAACCCGATGGAGAAGTTGACAGTGCAAACAGCGCCAGGCAAATACGGCTTTATCCACACAGACGGCAAAATTACTGTCGGTTCGTTTGTCGGGGGGAGCTCTTCCGGC
>Ga0247727_10019536_pt1 | contig 10487 bp, 11 predicted proteins | sample WisWelCaveWW1625_FD_202498 | JGI IMG/M metagenome (GOLD analysis project Ga0247727, IMG submission 202498) | Biofilm microbial communities from Wishing Well Cave, Virginia, United States - WW16-25 | ecosystem: Environmental > Aquatic > Deep subsurface > Groundwater > Cave microbial mat | place... | reverse complement strand
AAAAGACTGCCGTCGACCTGGCTTCTGACGCGCATTTAGAAAACGTGATCCATATCGGCCCTGATACGCAGGTCAAATTCCTCAGCGATTTCCCGGCACGCCTGGCGTTGGACGAAGGGTCTCTTTTTATTGACGTGCAGCTTGTAGAAGAGGTGCGCGTGCTCACGCGTGAGTTTTTGGTCAGCGTGCGTCAGGGGGGATGTGCCCTGGAGGTGCTGCGGGAGGGGGTCGTATTGAAAGTATTCTCGGAAGAGGTGTCGGTCTATCCCAAGACGGATGGGGCCTACTCCCAGGTCCCGATAGGGGTCGAGGAGGGTTTCCGGTATACGGCCACCGGCCTCGAAAGATTAGCTTTCGCCGATTACAAGGCCTGGCAGGATTGGTATAAAAAGAACGATGAGCGAAAAGACCGCCTTGCCCGCAATGTCCATTGACCGCAGGGTGATAGGCACCATCACGCTAAATCCATCGCTCGACCACCACTGGATCGTCGACGATTTCGTGCGAGACGATACCAATCGTGCCCGTCAGATGATCGAAACGCCGGGCGGCAAGGGGATCAATGTTTCGAAAGTCGTGCGCGAGTTGGGCGGCCGCACGCAGGCTTTCGCTCTTTTGGGCGGACTGGCCGGAGCGTATCTGGAGAAGCTCGTCAAACCTTTGGATTTTCCCTTAGTCTCGGTCAAGATCCACGGGGAGACGCGCATCAATATTGTGCTGACGGAGCTTAAAGGAAAAAGCCAAAGCCGAATCAGCGCCTCGGGACCTGCGGTCAGTGCGGACGAGATGAAGCGTTTTGTGAGGCGCCTGTGTCAGGTGTATCCGCGGCCCTCGTTCTGGGTCTTTGGGGGGAGCCTTCCCCGTGGCCTGGCTCCGTCTACCTATCGGGAACTCATCCGCACCCTTCAGGAGCGCGGGACGCCCTGCGTGCTGGATACAGACGGCGAAGCCTTGAGCAAGGGCGTTCGAGCGAAACCGTTCATGATCAAACCCAATGAATTTGAGATGCAGCGCTTATGCCGCAAACGTCTGGGCACGGTCAAGTCCTATGCGCGCGAAGCAGTTGTCCTGGCGCGTTCGGGCATCGGCCTTGTCGTGGTCTCCCTGGCCAAAAGGGGAGCCCTGTTCGTGACCCGGGAGCAGTCGTTCCACGTCAAGACACCGGATGTGACCGTGCATAGCCACTTGGGGGCCGGTGATGCGCTGATAGGCGGCGTTCTTCTCGGCCTCCAGAAGAAGATGCCTCTGCGCCAAGCGGCCCTTTTGGGAGTGGCGGCCAGCACTTCCAGTGTCATGCGCTCGGCCCCCCGTCTTTGCCGCCGTGCAGATATCCCCGGTCTTCGGCGCCGGTTGCGGGTGGAAGAGATTTGATGTTATAATGCCCCTTTCATAACAGGAGGCGAAAGATTATGTCAGCGGTCGAAACGATGAATCATCTTCAGGTGGGTCAAAAGGTCCCCGATGTGTCTGCCCAGGCGTTCATGGCTGACGGCACGTTTAAAGAGGTTAAACTTTCGGATTACAAGAGCAAGTGGGTGGTGCTTTTCTTCTACCCGCTGGACTTCACGTTCGTGTGTCCGACCGAGATCCAGGGTTTCAACAAGCTCTATCAGGAGTTCAAGAAACTGAATGTCGAGATCCTAGGCGCTTCAACGGACAGCGTGTGGTCGCACAAGGCGTGGACCGAGTCCAGTCTTGGCAAACTGCAATTCCCGCTTCTGGCCGACACGGGACACCAGGTCTCCAAGGCGTTCAACGTGCTTATCCCGGACAAGGGCTTCACCTTGCGGGGCACGTTCATCATCGATCCCAACGGCGTCCTCAAATCGGCCATTGTGAATGACACCTCGGTCGGCCGCAGCATCGATGAGACTCTGCGCACCGTACAGGCGCTGCAGACGGGCAAATTGACCGGCTGCGGATGGAAACCGGGCGAAAAAACGCTGAACTAAGCGGTTTGCTTAAAAAACAACACGCACTCGAAATACTGCGCGAACTTCGCGCACGCGGCTTTGAAGCCTACTTTGTAGGCGGCTGCGTGCGCGATCTGCTTTTAAAGAAGAAACCCAAAGACTTCGACATCTCCACGAGCGCAACGCCCGCCCAGGTCGAAAAGATTTTCCCTAAGACCGTGCCTGTGGGAGCTAAATTCGGCGTCATGCTGGTCTTGAAGGAGGGGCAGCCATTCGAGGTCGCGACATTTCGGGCCGATAAAGGGTATCAGGACGGGCGGCGCCCAACCGGGGTGCGTTTTACCGACGCCCGCGAAGACGCACTCCGGCGTGATTTCACGGTCAACGGTCTTTTTTATGACCCGCTCGGCCGCAAGGTGTTGGACTGGGTCCAGGGGCAGAAGGACTTGAAACGCAAAGTCATCCGTGCCATTGGCGACGCCAAGAAGCGCTTTAACGAGGATAAATTGCGCCTGCTGAGAGCGGTGCGTTTTGCCAGTGTCCTGGGTTTTAGGATAGAGACCAAGACCCTTACGGCCCTCAAAAAGCAGGCCAAGGGCATCGGCGCTGTCAGTCAGGAGCGTGTGCGCGACGAACTGGTCAAGATGCTGACCGGCCCGCACCCGGCACGTTCGCTCGAATTGCTCGACCAGACGGGTCTTTTGAAACACATCCTGCCCGAGGTCGAGCGCATGAAAGGCGTCCAGCAGCCGCGCGCCTATCATCCCGAAGGCGATGTGTTCCGCCACACCAAACTCCTGCTCAAACAGCTCAAGAACGCTTCCGTGACACTGGCCTTCGGAGCACTTCTGCATGATGTGGGGAAACCTCCGACTTTCAAGCGGGCCGACCGCATCCGCTTCAACGGCCATGACGTGGTCGGCGCACGCATCACGGAGAAGATCCTGACCCGTCTTCGGTTTTCGAACGAGGATAAGGAGAATATCGTCGCCTGCGTCGAGGGGCATATGCGCTTTAAAGACGTGAAAAAGATGAAGCAGTCCACGCTCAAGCGTATGATGCAGCGCCCGACTTTTGAGACCGAGTTGGAACAGCACCGCGTGGACTGTCTGGCAAGCCACGGGGACATCTCCAACTGGCGCTTTCTGAAAAAGAAGGCCCGCCAATTCGGCCAAGAGACGATACGGCCGCGGCCGCTGTTGACCGGCAAAGACCTTTTGCAGATGGGTTTCGAGGAAGGCCCGCTTATCGGCCGTATCCTGCGCGCCCTCGAAGAGACCCAGCTTGAAGGAACCCTCCAGAGCCTCGAGGAAGCCCGTCAGTGGGTCTTTAAGACCTTCCAGAAATAATCATTGTAATTTTTGTTAAAAATTAGTATAAATATGATAAGGAAGTGACAAGGAATTTAGGGTCAAGAAAGGGATAAAACGACATGCCGGAAGATAAGGACAGTAAAAGACCGCAACGCACGCAGATCATGACTTTAAAAGAAGTCGCGAAGTATCTGGGTGTGCACTCGATGACCGTGTATCGTCTTCTCAAAGAGAAAAAACTCCCGGGCTTCAAGGTGGGTGGCCAGTGGCGCACCAAAAAAGAAGTTCTGGATAACTACCTTCTCCGAGAGATAGACAAAACCCCCGAACTGAAAAAGAAGTAAGTCCTTTTTTTCGTCATGGGAATTCCCGAGAAGTCCCTCATGACTTCAGTGGAGAGGACCCACGGGATCGCCTCCGTCCTGTGGGTCACATTCGCACTGAACTGCCTGACGGCGCTGTTTGAGATCGTCCTGGGACTGACGACGCATTCCATGGCGATCCTCGCCGACGGGTTCCATTCGCTCTCCGATGGGACGTCGAACATCATCGGTCTTATCGGTATCCATGTCGCCGGTCATCCGGCCGACAAAGACCATCCCTACGGCCATCAAAAATTCGAGACGCTGGCCTCTGTCATCATCGGGGCGTTCCTGATGATGGTCTGTTTCGGGATCATCCAGCGGGCGGCCGCTGCTCTGGCGGACCCGCAACTGCCGGTGGTCACGCCCGTCACGTTCGCGGTCATGGCCGTCACGATGGCGATGAACATCTTCATCGTCTGGTATGAGCGCCGCGCCTCCAGGCGCTTCCAGAGCGAATTCCTTATCAGCGATTCTTGGCACACGATGGCCGATATCTTCGTCAAGATCGGCGTGATTGTGGCTCTTATCGGTGTTAAAATGAACCTGCCGATCCTCGACCCGCTGTTCTCCATCGTGATCGCCGTGGTCATCGCGGCAGCGGCCGTGTCGATCGTGAAGCGGGGGTCGGATATTTTGACGGACAAAGCCGTGCTGGACCCGGCCCTGATAGAGGCCGTTGTGCGCAAAGTCGGAGGGGTGGAGGATTGCCATGAGATACGCACACGCGGCAACCGGTACGCTATCTATGTCGATCTCCACGTGCTGGTCGACCCGAAGATGTCGGTCGAAGCCTCGCATCATCTGGCAAGCATCATTGAACGCGACATAAAAAAAGACATTGAGGGCGTGCAGGATGTGGTCGTGCATATCGAGCCGACCACGCATGACCACACGCTGCTGACCGGCTGAACCGGGGGGATCCATGAAAGAGAAGAAGCTGCTCATCATCGATGATGAGCCGAATTTTGCGGGGCTGGTCGTCGAATATTTCAAATCGGTCGGTTACGATGCGCGCTTGGCCCTCAATCTCGAGGACGCGATCACCGTGTTCCGCAGCCAGAAACCGTCCGTGGTGCTTTTGGATTTCAACATGCCGATGGTGACCGGAGAAAAATTCCTGCCCATCCTCCAGACGATGAACCCTCATGTGCGCGTGATCGTCGTTACAGGCTGTCTGCAGGACGAAGTCGAGGAGAAGTTCAAGGGCCTGGGCTACTATGGTTTTTTTGAGAAGGGAGATCTGTCACTTGAAAAAGTACGCGCCAAAGTGGAAGAGGCGCTCAACAATTAAGAGGATTAAAAATAGGGAGACGGTATGAACAATAAATTCGTCAGGACGGCTGTCTTGGCTGTCGTCATCGTGGTCGGTCTGAGCGTGGCCAAGAACGGCCTCACGCAGGCTATCCTTACTTCGGCGGTCTCGAAGGCTGCGCATGTGCCGGTTCGGATCGGCGGGGTCAACCTCAGCTTCCTATCCGCCTCGATACGGATCAAGAACCTGCAGCTTTCAAATCCGGCCGGGTTTCCCGAGCGTCTCATGGTGGATGTGCCCCAGATCTTCATCGATTTCGACCCGGGTGCGCTGTTCAAGGGCCGCGCCCATTTTGAAGAGGTCAAACTCGACCTGAAAGAACTTATCGTCATCAAGAACAAGGAAGGAAAGACCAACGTGGAGTCGGTCAAGCCGTCCAAACAGGAAAAAAGGGAATCCGACCAGAAGGCCAAGTCGGCCGGCGGCGGGAAGGCCACAAAGCTCCATATTGACAAGCTTTCTTTGAGCATAGGACGCGTGGTCTATCGGGATTACAGCCTGGGAGGGAAGCCCACGGAGGAAATATTCGACGTCAATATCAAGGACCGTGAATTCCGGGATATCGAGGACCCGGCCCAGGTCGTGAGCCTGGTGATGTTCGAAGCATTGACGAAAACCTCCCTGTCTCGACTAGCCAATCTGGATATCGACTCCTTTAAAGAGGGCGGTATCCAGGCTCTCTCTAAAGGTTTGGGTGTGGTCAGCGACGGAACGGACGCTGCCTCCGATGTGGCGTCGCAGTTATTGGGCTCTTTGCTTAAATAGTTTAGAAGCTAGTAGAATTCAATAGAAAATCCATAACTCATTTATTATAAATGGGTTATGGTTTTTTTATTGAGGGCTTTAGTTTAATAATAATTGATAATTATTAGTTAGTTATGTTGACAAACAGTAATTATTGTATTATAATTTCGTTAGATTGTAATAGGGAGATAGTCCAATGAACAACAATGGTGCAGAACCGAAATTCAAAGATGTGACCGGGCAACGGCCGGAGCGTACTCAGATCATGACGACCAAAGAGATCGCCAAGTACCTGGGTGTGCACGAGATGACCGTTTATCGCTGGCTTAAGAAGGGGATCCTTCCAGGCTTCAAGATCGGCGGTCGCTGGCGCTCCAAAAAAGATCTTCTGGACGCCTACCTTGTCCAGAAGATGGAAAAGTAAGGGCCATCCTCGATCGTCGTGATGGCTGAAGAGTGGCTGGTAGACGGCTATAATCTTCTTCACGCACGTCCTTCCGAAAAGGCCGCCAAGAGCAAAAAAGGGCGCGAAGAGTTGCTGGCTGAACTGGCGGATTTCACTGCTGTCCAAGGCCGGCCGATGCGGGTCGTTCTCGATGGAAAAGGAGACCCCGCGGAACTGGATATCCACCGCACGACCCTGCTCCATGTGGTATACTCACAAACTGTTTCGGCAGACGCCTGCATCGAACGACTGCTGTATGAGCTGAAGGCGCAGATCCATTTTACCGTCGTCACGAATGACCGGGCCATCGCTCAGCTCGCGCGCGGGTCCGGGGCGGCGGTGATGGGATGCGGGGATTTCCTGGATAGGTTGAAAGAATCCAAAAAAGACCGTTCGGATACGCTTCATAGGGACAAACTGCGCTCTCACGGTTTCAACCGACCATTCGAAGACAAGTTGAAAGATAAATAAAAAAGTGGCAAAGCAGGTCATTTTAAAGCGCCCACCTCAGGGTTCTCTCCGATACGGCCATCCTTGGATCTATCGTAACCAGATAAAGGAAGCTTCCATCGAGGTGTGTCCCGGTGACGTGGTCGATGTCGTCACGGAAAGCGGCAAATTCCTCGGAAGAGCCTACTGGAACCCGAAATCACAGATCAGTCTGCGTGTCCTGACCCGCAAGGAAGAGGCCATCGATGCGTTTTTTTTCCAGAGACGTTTTTCCAAGGCACTGGAATCCCGCCGCCAAACCGTCCGCGAGACCAATTCCTTCCGCCTTGTATCAAGCGAGGCGGACGGGCTTCCGGGCCTGATCGTGGACCGGTACGAGGATGTTTTGGTCGTTCAATTTTTGACGCTGGGAATGGAATGCCTGAAGGAGATCGTTTTAAAAGCTCTGACCGAGTGTGTCCCGCATAAAGGTATTTTCGAGCGCAGCGATGCGAGCGTGCGCAAACTCGAAGACCTGCCCGAACGCGTGGGCTGGATTGAGAAGCATTGCGGTGACGTGACGGTCCTTACGGAAAAGGATATCCAGGTCGAGCTGCGTTTCGGGGAAGGGCACAAGACGGGCTGGTATCTGGACCAGCGCGAGAACCGCTTTTTGATGCGCGAGATGGCCTCCGGGGGCGAAGCGTTGGATGTGTTCTGCTATGAAGGCGGTTTCGGACTTCAGCTGGCCAAGGCCGGCATGCGAGTATTGGGTATTGAGTCGCAGAAGGATGCCGTCGAGCGGGCCCAGACGCACCGCACGGCGAACGGGATCGATGCCGAGAAATTTACTTTCCAGACCTCCAACGCGTTCGATGCGTTGAAAGACCTGGAAAAAAGCGGCCGAAAGTTCGACCTCATTGTGCTGGACCCGCCGTCCTTTGTGAAACAAAAGACCGCGCTCCAGCCAGCCTTGTCCGGTTATAAGGAACTCATGCTGCGCGGCTTCCGGATGATGAATGAGGGCGGCAAATTGGCGGTGTTCTCCTGCGCCTATCACCTCGACGACCATTTTCTGATGCAGGCAAGCCTTGCGGCGGCTCAGGATGCGCGGCGTTCTCTCAAGCTCTTGAAATTCATGAAACAGTCCTCCGACCATCCGATAGACCCGTTCATCGCGGAGACGTACTATTTGAAGGGATTTTTGTTCGAGGTCTCGGGGTCTTAGAAAGCAGCCGCGGCCAGCGCACGCTGGGCCAGCGAGATCGCGGGGTTGGGGAAAAGACCCAGACCGACGACCGCGATCAAGAGCACAAAAAGCAGTGTCTTCAGCCCCGCCGTCATCCGGATAGTCCCGCCCACGGCCGGTTTTTCCAGATAGGCATGTTTCACCAGCGACAGATAATAAAAAAGCGAGACCACGCTGTTCAAGACCGCCCAGAGGACGAGAAACCAGTGGCCTTTCTCCATCGATGCTGAAAAAAGGATCCATTTGCCGGTGAAGCCCGCCAGCGGCGGGATGCCGGCCAAGGACAGAAGGCTCAGCAGAAGCAGCAGCGCCAGTTTGGGTGCGCGCTCGGCCAGTCCGTTAAAGTCCGAGAATTGCGGGTTGTCGCGGCCCGTTTCTTTTCCGACCACGTGGATCACCAGGAACACGCCTGTGTTCATCAAAAGATACGCGACGGCGTAATATAAGCTTGAGGCATATCCCTCCGGAGAACCTGCCAGAAGACCCAGCAAAAGATACCCGGCCTGAGCCACGCTTGAATAGGCCAAAAGGCGTTTGACGTCTTTCTGCACGAGCGCGACCGTGTTCCCGAGCGTCATGGAAAGGAAGGCAAAGAGGCCCAGAAGGACGGCCAGGCCCTGTGAGACGCCGGTGACCAGCAGCACGCGCACCAGCAGGGCGACAGCCGCCGCCTTGGAGGCGGTGGCGATAAAGTTTGTGACGGGCGTCGCCGCACTTTCGTAGACATCCGGCGCCCAGAAATGCATGGGGAAGGCGGAGAGCTTGAATAGGAACGCGAAGAGGATGAAGACGACACCGACGAAGAATACGGGCTCGGTCGAGAGCGTTCCGGCCTTCTCAGCGATCACGGCCAGAGAAACGCTGCCCGTGATCCCCAGGACCAAGCTTACCCCCCAAAGGAATACTCCGCTGGCCGCGGCGCCAAAGAGGAGATATTTGACGCCTGCTTCCGCGTTACGGCGATCCGGCCGCATCGCGGTCAAAAGATACAGGGAGTAAGAAGAAAGCTCCATCGAGACATAAAGGGTCAAAAGGTCGCTCGAGCTGGGGATAAGGACCATGCCTAAGGCGGCGGTAAAGAGGAAAATGAAATACTCCGGCAGACGCTGGGAGGGGATCGCCGCTGCACCACCCGTCAGAAATACCGAGAATAGAAGACCCAATAGAGCCAGCGCTTTGAAGCACTGTGCCAAAAGGTCCACCCGGTAGGTGCCGTTGAAAAGGGAGCCGGAGGTTTCAAAAGAAAAGAGAGCCGCGCCCAGAGCCGCGGCAGCGCCCAGAGCCGCTATTCTTGTCAGTGTGCGTACAGGCACGGCGTTCTTGGTCAAGGCCAGGCACAAATGCAGCACAATGGCTCCGCAGAGCACCAGTTCAGGTAAAAAAAGGCGCAGGTTCACCCAGCCCCCAAAAGACTTTTGACAGACGCCGAAGCCCAATGGATGAAAACCTGAGGGAAGATCCCGAAATAGACCAGGCAACCGACCAGGATGGCGCGCGGAATGAATTGCAGAACACCGATGTCATGGAGATGGGACGCTTTCTCGCTCACGGGACCGTAGAATGTTTTTTGGATGGCTGTCAGGACGTAGTAGGCCGTGATGAGAAGCGCCGTGAGGGACACGACCCCGATCACCGGATAAGCGCTGAGGGCCGCGATGGTCACCAAGAGCTCAGCCACGAAACTGCCCATGCCCGGCAGACCCAGGCCGCAAAGGCCCGCGAGGATGAAGAAAGCTGATAGGACAGGCGCCTGCTTGGAGAGCCCTCCGAGTTCGTCCAGTTGGCGCGTATGTGTGCCGTCATAGATATGGCCGACGCAGGCGAAGAAAAGTGCTGTCATGAGGCCATGGGAAAACATCTGAAAAAGTGCGCCATTCGTCCCGACAGGCGTGAGCGTGGCGATGCCCAAGAGGACGATGCCCATGTGACTGACGCTGGAATAACCGATGATGTATTTCAAATCCTTCTGCCGGGTGGCGACCAGGGCGCCGTAGACGATGTTGCAGAGGGCGAGCACGGCGATCAGGCCGGCCCAGTGACGCGCGCCTTCCGGCAAAAGATAGACCGCCACGCGCAGGATGCCGTAGGCGCCGAGTTTCATCAAGACGCCTGCATGCAGCATGCTCGCGGCTGTGGGAGCTGCGACATGGCCGTCCGGCGACCACACATGAAAAGGAAAACAGGCAGCCAGCACGCCGAAGCCCAGAAACAGCGCCAGAAACAGGATGTTCTGTTGTGTGCCGGAGAACACCACATTCTGTTTGATATGCAGGAGGTCGAACGTGTGCGAGCCCGGCAGGCTGTAGATGTACAAAAAGCCCGCGAACATGAGCGCGCTGCCCAAAAGCAGATAAAGGGTCAGTTTCATCGCCGCGTACTGCTTGTTGGTGGAACCCCAGATCACGATGAGAAGGTACATCGGGATCACGGCGATCTCATAGAAAAGGAAGAAGAAGAACAGGTTCGTGGTCATGAAGACGCCGAAGACGCCTGAGACCAAGAACAGCATATTCGCGAAGAAGTCTTTCACGCGAAAGGTGACGGACCAGGAGACCAGGATGCCGCAAAAGATCACGATGGAAGTCAAAAGGAGCATCGCGAGGTTCAGCCCGTCCACGCCGTTGGCGTACTGAATGCCGTAGCTGGCGACCCAATCCATCCGTTCGACGAACTGAAGCGAGGTGCTGGAAGGGTCGAACCGCAGACAGAGCAGGATG
>Ga0247727_10019535_pt1 | contig 10487 bp, 11 predicted proteins | sample WisWelCaveWW1625_FD_202498 | JGI IMG/M metagenome (GOLD analysis project Ga0247727, IMG submission 202498) | Biofilm microbial communities from Wishing Well Cave, Virginia, United States - WW16-25 | ecosystem: Environmental > Aquatic > Deep subsurface > Groundwater > Cave microbial mat | place... | reverse complement strand
GCGGTCGCGCGGGAAACTGTTTTACCGCTTGGTCCAGCAAGCCGTGCAAATTGAGCCCAAGCCCTACAAGAGCATTGCGAACCCACAACGGGTAGAGGCAGGTTGAGTGATGGGGATAGGCCTTTCGCCGGATAACGGCATGATCGCGGTCTGGCCGCCGTCCACAATCAATGTCTGGCCGACGATGTAGCGGGCTTCGCCGGACGCGAGAAAAATTGCCAGCCGCGCGACGTCGGCGGGTTCGCCGACGAACCCGGCGGGGATGCTGCGGCCCGCTGCTTGCAGATCCAGATCGGGCATCGCTTTGAGGTGGTTCTCAACGTGAATCCAGCCGGGCGCGATCGCGTTGACGCGGATGCCTTTGGGCGCGAGTTCCAGCGCCAGCACGCGCGTGAAGGCAACGATGGCCGCCTTCGTGCCGGCATAGACCGTGTGCTCGGTCATGCCGGTGTAGGCGTGGATGGAGGTCAGGTTGATCACTGCACCTGCTCCCTGCTTGGTCATGATGGGGAACGCGGCCTGAGTGAGGAAGAACATCGCGCGCACGTTGACGTGATAGAGCGTGTCGAACTGCTCGGGTGTGACCTGCTCGAAGGGCACGTTCATGGTGATGCCGGCATTGTTGACCAGCACGTCGAGCCCGCCCAGAAACTGAATTGCCTCACCGGCCAGACGGCGGGCTTGCTCCGCGTCATTGAAATCGGCTTGAAACGCCTCCGCCTTGCCGCCCGCGCGACGGATTTCTTCGACAGCCGAGATCGCGCCCCCGCCGCTGTGCGAGTAATGCAAGGCCACGGCTGCGCCCTCGCGGGCAAACTCCAACGCCACGCCGCGCCCGATGCCCGTACCGGAGCCGGTCACAAGCACGTGTTTGTTCTCCATTCGTTTAGCGGTCATGCGGTCCTCCGCGTAAATATGACTTTCGTCACCTGACGGGGCGGAACGGTAATCGATTCGGTGGCTGGCGAACATGAAAATTCTCGCCGCTGCTTTGCGGCCACCGTGGGGATGAGCCTCGTTTCGATCGGTTCAGCCGTCGGATTCCACAACTCAACGGTGAATCGGGTTGCCACTTCCTTCGCGAAACAGGCCGCCTCCGGCGCGAGTGCCAACACCCGGTGATCTTCGGCGCGCACGAGGCCGCCGCCGAAAAACAGGGAGTGAATGATCGGCTCGACGCCCTGATAGCCGGCGAGCAGCGTTTGATCCCACGGATTTTCGTACGCGAGGTACGGCAGCCGCAGATAAAACTCGCGCTCCGTCGGCAGCGATTCGCTGGGACGATACGTGACGGACATGTCTGGGTTGTGCAGTCGCTTCAGGCTGCGCGCTTTCGGGAACTGCGCCAGGCCGGTATGGCTGTGGAGCCACAGCACGTCGTAGAAGCCTTCTCGGCCTTTGCCAGCAGCAATCAACTGGCCGAATTGCTGTAGCGAGTGACCGGTTTCCCACGGCGGAATCTGACACCATTGGTCGCGACCGCCCGTCGAGCCGTGCGCCCAGCCGCGCGTGTCGAGGTCGAGCGATTGCGATTCGTTGTAGGTGATGAAATGCATGCCGAGCAGCAGATTCCCAAACCGTTCGGCCGCCTCGAGATAACGCGCGTCGCCGAATCGCCGCCACGCCAGGACATTTGCCGACGCCGCGATGGCGTGGCCGAACGGACGCGACTGGCCGGCGCCGACGAAGTCGCCTTCGGCGGCGCAATTGAACGTCCAGAAATCCTCGTCCAGTTTGCGGTTCACCCGGGCGAGCAACTCCTTCGCGACGCTCTCGTGATGTGCGCGCTCGAAGAGGTCTGCCGCAATCAGGTTGGCGAACGCGTCCCACGCGAGGATGCCGCCGTCACCGCGTTTCGCACCCGGTGGAGGATTCAGCACCACTTCCGCGCGCCGGCGAACGTACTGTTCCACCTTCTGGGCGCTCGGCGGCGTGACGCCGACGACCTGCGCTTTCCGCATGACCCCCACATACATCGGCGTGTGGCCGATTGTCCAAACCGCCTCGGCTTCCTGCCGGGCCACGTTGTCGCGCGACCAGAGGTCCTCCAGCCGGGCCGACGCGCGCAAGATTTCTTCGCTGCCCCACACGTGACCAAGATACGCGAGCGGGCCGGTCCACTGTCCCGCGAACGCCGCCGTGCCGTCGTCCCAAACAGGACGCGTCCCGGGCGCGTAGATGTGCGTGCCTTTGGCGGGGTTGAAGAAGCCGGGACAACCTTCTGGCTTGCCGAACTGCTCGGCGAGCCATTCCGCTGCGCCGACCCACGACGCGCCGTGTTCAGTGGCGACCTTGTACGCCGATACATCTCCGTCCGTCGGGAAATGCAGCCGGCAAAGTCGTTCCCAACCGCTGGCCAGCCACGTGTCCCACCGTCCACCGCGCGGTTGCTCCGTGAAGTCCACGATGAGTTCCTGACTGAGTCCGACGCCGGGCTGCACGAGCACGTTGGGGTCTTTGATGAGCGAGCAATTCCAGTTGAGCGCGCCGACGAGAAACTTCCAGCCGCGTCGTTTGGATTCTTCGCGGGTGGGATGCGCGAAGATGTCTTTGATCGAACACGCGTTCCAGTTGCCGAGGAACATCGTGCAGCGCTGATTCGATCCGTCCGCGTTGCGGACGCGGCTCGCCAGCATCGGCGACGAGCTTGGATACGTCAGGTGTACTTTGCCAGGCCGGGCGTAATACCAGATCGGGTGATTGTAGCCCGCGCCGCTGATCTCCTTGCCGTCTTCGAGGCGATAGACCGGTTGCTGGCAGATCACCGTCATCGCATGCTCCTGGCCGTCGTACTCGTAGGGAAGCTCGAACGTGGAAAGTGCTTCGAGCAGCTCAATCGATTCGCCCAGTGGAATGAGAGTGGTGGTGACAACGAACCCGCTTTGCCCGTCTGCCGGCAACGCCACGCGCACCGTCCAATCCACTTGTGCCCCACCCCATTCGACTCGACCACCGAACACACACGCGGTGGGCGATTCCTCGCACAACGCGCCATCGGTCACGCGGCGGCCACCGATATTCAGCCACTCGTGATCTTTGAACCGAAGCATCGGCCGGTTGCCAACACGAAACCAGTCGGGACGAAATCCGTCCTCCGACTGCTGGAAGGTGGCGGTCTGCGAACCGTTGCACAGGACGATCGGCGATTTCGTCACTTAAACCTCCTGGGAAATGGGCCGTATTTCTCCGGCACATCAGTGGCGTGATCGTACACGATCTTGCCGTCTTTGACGAAGGGGACGGCCAGGATCCAAAGCTGTCCGCTGCTGTCGAGGACGGGCTCGCTGCTGTACTGAGCGAGGTACACACGACGCATCCGCGGGGTGGTGTTCGCGCCGCTGCGGTGGAAGTTGAAGCTGGTGAACGCCACGACGCTGCCGGCAGGCGCGACGACGGGGATGCCGGGATCATTGCCCGTGTAGCCGACCAGGTCGTTGGTGCCGGCTTCCTTGGTGTGATCGAACAGGGCGTGACTCGTGCCGCCGCGCGAGTGCGGGAGGATGTACACCGTGCCGTTGGCTTCGCTGACGTCATCAAGCGGACACCAGCAGGTCAGGAACGGTTTATACTTGGGTTTGTCGTCCTGATATTTCAGGTAACCCGAGTCCTGATGCCAGGCGAACTTCATGCCCTGCTCCGCGCCTTTCACGACCCATTGTTCGTGAAACAGATACGCGTTCGGACCGAGCGCCGCCTGCGCCACCTCGGCCATCAACGGGCTGTAGAGGAACTGCCAGAGCCGGGTGCTGAGCCGGTAGCGGTTGTTGATGAAGTAGCGTTTGCCGCGGTGAGTAATGTCCGCGACGCCCTTCCCCGAAGTGTCCATCAGAGCGTCCATGTACCCGATGAAGTAGGAGCATTCCTCCCGCAGCATGACCAGCATGTCCTCCGGGATGATCCCTTCCAAGACCATGTAACCTTCCTCGCGGAACTGCATTTCTTGTTTTTCTGAGACCTTGATCATGATGACTCACCTTTCGATCACATAAGTGTGACAGGGTTCGAGCCGGTAGCGCGCCGTGCGCGGAAGCGCGCGGTCCGCCGTGGCGTCGCGGACGCGTCCGGGGAGCGCGACCGTTTGGCTGACAAAATTCCAGAGCGTGATGCGCTTGCCGGTACGGTCGCGCCACAGGACTGATTTCCCATCCTCCTGCAAGAATCGCTTGTGCATGAACGGGCGATGCGCGTGATAGTCGTGAAGGACGTGCTTCATGGCGGGCGACCACAGTTTGTCCACACGGAAGCCGTTGTGGAAAAGCGACACCGGCGGCATCACCATGTGCGCGGCCAGCCGGTAGAAGCGGCGCTCCAGGTTCACTTTCACACGCTTCTCCCCGGTCGGCACGGTGCTGTAGCCGCAGGCGGGGCGCGTTTTGTAGCAGACGTATTCCCTACCGGGCGCCGCGAACGCCTGATGACAACCATGCTGCGGAGCGCCGAACGGTCCGAAACTTTCGATCATGAACCCGACGCCGGCGCGCTGGAGTTTGGCCAGCGTCAGCAGCACTTCCCGCCATTGCGTCGTCGGCTTGCGCCGCGCGTAATTGACCGGCATGAAACCGAGATTGTAAAACGAATCGAAGAGGTAACGGCTCAATCCCGTCTGGCGCTTGGTGCGGAGCAGGCATTTCATCCAATAGTTGCGCGGGCCGGGCCGCTTAAGATCGAGGATGGTGAGGACGTTGGTGTACGCGCCGCCGTACTTGAGACGGGCGTCTTCCATGCGGACGAACCAGCCGCGCGCGTCCCATTGATCCTTGTTGAGCGGGCTGGCGAGTGACTGGTCATTGTTCGTCTACGAGAAGACCGTGATGCCGGCACGGGCGCAGTCGCAGACGAATTTCTTGAGTGCCCGTTTACCGCCGAGGGCCGCGGCCGGCTCGTACTCGTGCCCACAGCACATGTTCTGCGTGAACATCTTCTCCGTCATGTCGCTCTTGTTGAGGTTGTCCACGAAGATGGACTCGAATCCGAGCGCCTTCGCGGCCGGCAGGAGGTCTTTGTAGTAGGTCGCGATGGTAAAGTTGATCCAGTAGTTGTGAGCCAGACAGGAAAGCAGCGGCTCTTCCTTCAACCCGAACTCGGCCCGGGCGCGTGCGTGAACGAGATCGGTGGTCCAGGTCTAGAGGTTCTTCTGCGTGGTGGCGGTCTTGCGGTCGGTGTTGAGCAGCACCTTCTTCGGGACGGTGGATGCGTGCGCTGCCTGATCGAAGATGTGTTTGTCGAACGTCTTCAGTTCCCGTTTGCCTGCGTCGCGCTGCAAGAGCGAACGGATCAGCCCGACCCTCTCGAACACGCCGAGCAGTGTTTTGCTGCCCTTGAACTGGAAATCGAATGACCCGTGGCTGGCGAAGCGCGGCAGGTTGTGCGTCATCACCGGATTCTCGTCGCCGCCTTTCGCGACCAGAAAATGCAACACGCCTTCGGTGGACCAGGCGATGTTCTTCGCAAACGTGACCCCGGGCGGCGAACAGGCCGACTGCGAAATGACGGTGCTGCCGACAATGTTGCCGTCGAGTTCCCACGAGGCGCGGTCCATGATCCAGTAAAGACCGCTGGCTTCGTCGGCCGCTCGATATTCGTAGTGATAACGGAAGCCATCGAAGCGCGTGCCCTCGACAGTCTCGCGGGCAGGTTCGACGATGAGGCTCAACTCGCCGCGACCCGCGACCGTGTTTTGATCCCAGTCGCTGGCGTCGTGGATCGGATCGAAGGAGTGATCGCGCAGAGCAGCGATGGGGCGGCGCGTCAGCTCCGCGGCCAGCTTGATCACGAATCGGCGCTGGCTCTTCTCCACCCGGCGGTAGCGCAACCGGTGGAGTTGCAGGCCCGAAAACGTCTCGAAGTACGGGGACAACGGCAGGCGACCGCTGCGGATCAGCGTGTCCCCAATCCAAATTTTTCCCAAGCCCCGGAATTCGTCGCCGCGCGTGAGCAGCTCGAACCGGCAGTCGTGGAGGCGGAGTATCGGGCGCTTGGTCACGGTGGGTGAGGTAGGTTGTCGGGCGGCGTCCCTGCAAGCAATCAGTCAGCGTCGGTAGTAGAACTCGACATGCCCGTCGGAGCAACCCCAATTGCGCGATTCCACCCGCCAGCTCTCCGCGATGTTCCCTGGATACCACCACGCGTTCGAAAAGTTCTCGGGCTGCTCATAGTGCGGCTCGAGAATCATGTCGATCGAGCCGAAGAGGTTCAGATTTCTCACCGGCGGGCAGGCGAGGAGTGGCACCATCCGGGATTCGGTGAACTTGAGCACGCGATTGCCTTTCCAATTGCCGATGCCGGGCGTGTCCGTGAGATACGGCAAGCCGCCGCATTCCTCGTAGGTGCTGTCGGGATTGAAATCATATTTCGAGGGAATCGGTCCGTAGTAGATAAACCACCGGCGCTCGCGGTGGGGCACGTAGGTGAGGGAGTTGTTCCACCCCGCACCTGAGTACCAAGCGCCGAAATGCCAGCCCGCGCCATCGGTGTTTTGGTCGTTGGGTAACCGTGACTCGCAGCGAAATCCCCGCACCGAGGCGGTGCTGACACCGGATGAGAGCCCGGCAGAGACACGCAAGATCCAGTCGGGCGCGGTTCCCGTGCGCACCGTCCACGTCACGTACGAATCGTCGGCATCATCGGGAACGGCGCTCGGGTAGGCGTAGCGCGAGTCCGCCCGGTAAGTCTGAATGCCGAGCAGGGCCTGGCGCATGTTGCTGGCGCAAACGACGACCTGAACCCGCCGCCGCGCGGCCCGCAAGGACGGCATCAACAACGCGATCAGGAGCGCGATGATCGCCACGACGACCAATAGTTCCACGAGCGTGAACCCACCGCTCAGCCGGCAGCGGCGAAGGTCACTTGCGGAAGTAAAATTGGACATGGCCATCGGTATACCCCCAATTGCGCACCTCGACCCGCCAGCTTTCTGCGACGCAACCAGCACACCACCACGCGCCAACATTGTTTTCGGGCTGGTCCATGTGCGGCTCGAGAAAGAGAGAGATAAACCCGCCGGGATCGAGATATCTGACTTTGGGACAGGTCATGATCGGTGTCAGCCGCGTCTCTTTCGCGTCCAGTACTTGCTCACCCTTCCAGTTGCCAATGCCCGGCGTGTCAGTCGGATACGCTTCGTTGTAGCCGATGTAAAAATTGTCGGGATTGGCCCCCCCGGGAGAAGGGGACAGGTACTGGCCGGGGACCGGCCCGTAGTATTGGAGCCAGCGCCGTTCCCGATGCGCTACCGAGGAGAGTGAACCATTCCAGCCCGCGCCGCTATACCAACTGGCGTAATGCCAGCCGACGCCGTCCGTATTCTGGTCGTTGGGCAATCGCGCCGGGCAACGAAAACCGTTGATGCCACTGTTGCGGGTCGCACCCGTCATGACTCGCAAAATCCAGTCCGGGGCGGTGCCGGTTGCGACGCTGCCGCTGACGTAGCTTTGGTCGGCGCCATCGGCAACCGCCGTCGGCCACACCTGATAGTCGCTGGCGTACACATTGATCGCCACCAACGCCTGGCGCATGTTCGAAGCGCACACCACCACGGCCGCGCGTTGCCGGGCCGTTCTCAACGAGGGAAACAACAGGGCGGCCAGCAGCATGATGATCGCCACCACCACCAGCAGCTCGATGAGCGTAAACGCCAGCCTAGGTGCGTGAGGTCTCATTGTAGGCGGCGTTTGGCGCGGGACGGCTCGCGACTCCGGGGCGGCCGACCTCGTCCGGCATCGCGACCCATCGAAATGGCAAATACACCTTGGACTGCGCAACCGGCTCTTTCCGCACGAGCTTCAACAACATCTCGCCCCGAGCGCGTGCATCCGCGTCGGGATCGTACTCCATGCGCGCCACGGGAAATGGAAACCACTGTTCCGCCCCTTTGTTGGCAAAGGTCACGATCGCCAGGTGCTCGGGCACCTTGATGCCCAGTTCCATGATCGCCAACGCCACGTCTCGAAACAGCACGTCGTCGTTGACCACCAGTCCGTCGGGCTTCTCCGGGTACGCCATCCAGATCTCCCGGAACTCCTCCCAACCGCTGCCACGAAAGCGCGGGTCGAGGTTGGTATTGATCCAGTTCTCGCGGACTGCCGCTCCGCCCTGCCCCATCACCGTGCGAAACCGTTCCAATGACCGGCCGATCTGGTGGGCCTGACTCTGCGGATGAATGGCCCCCATCACTGCGATCCGCCGTCGCCCCAACTCCAGCAAGCGTCGCGTGCCCTCGCCTACCATTTCGGGATAATCCGCTGACACCCCGTGGGCAAAGTCCTCCGCGTCACCCACGACCGGCACTCCCGCTCTCTGTAACGGGTCGATCCACTGCGGCCGCGGGATAGTCTCCAGCGCGACCACGCCACAGATTCTCCCGGCCGCCACATCGTCCAGAAACTCTGCGCAGGTGAACTTCGTTTGCTCCTGATCGGGTGGGCAATACCCGACATACAACCGATGTCGCACGCCTTGCTCGTTGAACAACAAACGCAACTGCTGGATCACGTGCGGGAAGAAATACGACGTGCGGGGGTGAAAGATGTCGCGCTCCGACAGGATGGCAACAATTCGGGCGGAAGCCGGATCGGCAACGAAAGACCCACTTCCCTGCCGGCGCCGCACCAAGCCTTCCTGCACCAACATCCGCACGGCCTCCCGGGCGGTCATGGAGCTGACGCGGAAACGCCGCGCCAAGCTCGCCTCCGAATCCAAACGGTGTCCAGGCGGGTATCCCGCCAGAATTTCCTTCCGCAAGACGTTGGCAACTTGCTCGTGAAGTAACACACGGTGCACAGCACTGTGTTCAGTCATACGCTCCTACCGTTGAGCGGGCGCGCATACGGGCCGCCTCGCCCTTCCCCGTCTCCCGGTTGAACTGCGATGAACTGGTCCGGTTTACTTGCGCCCACGACGGCGCTGGCCATAGATCAACAGACCGGCGATCCCGAGCAAGCTCACCATGGCCGGCTCCGGCACCGTTTCGGCCTGCGAGGCCGCAAACAAGGCCGACGCCTGCGCGCCCGTAAGCTCGTAGTCGAACACCGCGGCTTCATCGAGCAGGCCATTGTACGGCACTCCGCCGCTCGCGCGCGCCAAGATTCAACGGCTCGTTGGTCAGAATCTCCGTAGCGCCCAGATCATCGGAGAGCACGGTCGGCGTTTCCAAAACACCGTCCACGTAGAGCTTCACGCCCGATGCCAGGGTATTGCCGTTGTACGTGACGACCAAATGGTGCCAGTCGCCGTCGGTGACGGTCGTGCTCCCTCGCACGATGATGTCCGCGGTCGTCGTCCCTTGCAGGAACATTTGCAGTTTCTGCCCGGCGCCCGGCCCCGCGATCAGGTAGTAGCCCTTGAAGTCGCCGGCGTTTTCGGACTTGGCGATGATTACATCGTCGTCGGTCGTGTTGCTCGTGTTGATCCACGCCGTCAGCGAAAACGGGTCGGTCTTCGAAAAGTCGAAGTCCGACTCGGTGGCCGTGGTGACGTAGCGCGAGTTATTGAACGAGCCGGCCTTGTTGGTGGGCTCGAACCTCGTGTAGCTTGGCGGCTGGGGGCCGCTGGCGTAGGCTCCCGCGTCACACCATGTGCCGTCGTTGCCTCCGGTCGTATCCACCACGTTGTCACTAAACCGCCAGTAGCCCACCGGGCTGAGACTGAGTACCTCACTCGTGTAGGTCGCGTGGGCGGTCAAACTTAGAAACACACACCCAACCGTCAACGCGCTAACACTGAACAGCCATAGCTTTTTCATCGTATTTCCTCTTTCTGGGCTTTTCCCTTGTTCGTTTTCCATCTGGCAGCAACTTGCTGCTAGATTTGCGGTCCAAACGGGCACCTCCGGTAACTCAGCAAAAAATGACGGAGAAGAACGAAACCAGGCGCCTGGGAAAAAGGTGCTGATAGAATTTGCCGCATGAAGACCTGTCAAGCCTCCCAAACTCCCGGTTTCTTTGACGTGGAACTGCGCGTCCAATGGCTCCGGGCCAAGGCGCACCCGTTGCGCCGCTTGGATGCGGCGATCGACTGGGAGAGCTTCCGCCCGCTGCTGGAAGCGGCGCTGGCCCAACCCGCCCAAGGCCCCGGCGGGCCGCGCCCCAACGATCCGTTGAAAATGTTCACGGCGCGGCTGGTCCAGCGCTTCTACAATCTGTCCGACGAACAGACCGAATATCAGATCAATGACCGCTTGAGTTTCCAACAGTTCATCGGCGGGACGCTGGCTGACAAGGCGCCCGACGCCAACACGCTCTGGGACTTCCGCGAGGCGTGGGTGGAGGCGGGGTCGTTCGCGAAACTCTTCGCGCTGTTCGACGAGCAGTTGCGCACGCGCGGCTTGTTGGCGCAGCCCGGCAAACTGGTGGACGCCAGTTTGGTGGACGTGCCGCGCCAGCGTAACCGCCGCGAAGAAAACGCGACGATCAAAGGTGGCGGCACCCCGGCGGAATGGGCCGAGCAGCCCGCGAAGCAACGGCAGAAGGCTGGGGACGCGCGCTGGACCA
>Ga0247727_10019534_pt1 | contig 10488 bp, 8 predicted proteins | sample WisWelCaveWW1625_FD_202498 | JGI IMG/M metagenome (GOLD analysis project Ga0247727, IMG submission 202498) | Biofilm microbial communities from Wishing Well Cave, Virginia, United States - WW16-25 | ecosystem: Environmental > Aquatic > Deep subsurface > Groundwater > Cave microbial mat | place... | reverse complement strand
TCCACGCCTTGTCCTGTGTCACAGCCCGTGCCACCGCTCGACCCGCTCTAAAATGCTGGCGCAACACACCTTGCCGACCCGCAACCCAACTTCACGCCCGCCCGCGGACACCCACCGTCCACACACGGACGCAACAAGCTCCGCGCCACGATGTGTCGATTGGGGGTCCGGTCGTTCGACCATACCAATGAGCACGCCCGGTCATCCCCCGGGCACGGAGGATACAGAGATGAGGAACACAAGATTCCGGGCTGTGGTTGTGGCGCTCTCGGCGCTGGTGCTGGCATCGGTGGCGTGGACGGCTGGGCCGGCGCCGGGGGGGCTCGACCGGTTCAAGGCCCTGTCGGGAGAATGGGTGGCGGCCGAGGACGGCGAGATGGTCCAGAAGGGAGATCTCGTCGCCAAGTACAGCTTGACGGGTGCCGGCACGGCGGTGGTCGAGGAAGTCTTTCCAGGCAGTCCCCACGCGATGACGACTGTCTATCACATGGACGGGTCCGATCTCGTGCTCACCCACTACTGCATGTCCGGGAACCAGCCCCGCATGCGGGCGAAGGCCCCGTCCGGGACACGGGTCGCGTTCGCGTTCGACGGCGGCACGAACATCGATCCCCGGAAGGACAAGCACATGCACGAGGCCACGTTCGAGTTCCTCGGCGACAGCGAGATCCGCACGACCTGGATCGAGTTCGATCAGGGCAAGCCCGCGATGACGGTGGCGATGCACCTCGTCCGGAAAACGAGCTGACCGGGGCCCAAGCCCCCCATTCCAAGAGCGAGGACGCGATGAAGTACCTGCTGCTGATCTATTCGAACGAAGCCGACTGGGCCAACGTCTCGGAAGCCGAGCAGGACAAGATCTTCGGGGAATACATGGAGTTCAGCCGCGCGATCTACAAGAGCGGGCACTACCTCGCGGGGGAAGCGCTGCAACCGATCGCGACCGCGACGACGGTGCGCTCGCGCGGGGGCAAGCCGCTCGCGACCGATGGTCCGTTCGCCGAGACCCGCGAGCAGCTCGGCGGGTTCTACATGATCGAGGCCAAAGATCTCGACGAGGCGATCGCGATCGGAGCGAGGATCCCGACGGCACGCACGGGGTGTATCGAGGTCCGGCCGATCATGGAGACACCGCCCGTCACCTGACCTCCCGGCCCGCGTCGCCGCCCGTTCGTTTACACTGCGGGCGGCGACATGGACATCGGCGGCTTGTACAAGGACGAGCGTCCGAGAGCGCTCGCCACGCTGATCCGCCTCGTCGGCGACTTCGATCTCGCCGAGGAGATGCTCCAGGAAGCGTTCGCCACGGCACTCGAGCGCTGGCCGCGGGACGGTGTGCCGGCGAACCCGGTGGCGTGGCTCGTCTCGACCGCCCGTCACAAGGCGATCGACCGCCTTCGCCGCGCCGCGAGTCTCGACGCCAAGCGCTTCGAGGTGGCAGCCCGCACTCCGGCCGCCTGGTGCCCCGAGCCCGATCTCGACGAGGAGCCGCTCACGGACGATCGGCTACGTCTCATCTTCACCTGCTGCCATCCCGCGCTCGCGCCGGAAGCCCAGGTCGCGCTGACCCTCAAGACACTGTGCGGTCTGTCGGTCGACGAGATCGCGCGGGCGTTTCTCGTTCCCGCCCCGACGATGGCCCAGCGCCTGATCCGCGCGAAGGGCAAGATCCGCCTGGCACGCATTCCCTACGAGGTTCCCGCCGCGGACCGTCTCGCGGAGCGCTTGAGCGGGGTCCTGCGCGTCGTCTATCTCGTGTTCAACGAGGGCTATGCGCCGACCGGTGGGAGCGGGTCGCTTCGCCCGGATCTGTGCGTCGAGGCGATCCGTCTCGCCCGCCACGTGCACGCGCTCCTTCCGGGAGAGTCCGAGGCCGCGGGGTTGCTCGCGCTCCTCTTGCTCCAGGATTCGCGTCGCGCCGCGCGGTTCGATCGCTCGGGTGATCTCGTCTCGCTCGAAGAGCAGGATCGCACGCTGTGGGATCCCGACGAGATCGCCGAGGGCTCACGTCTCGCCGAGCGAGCCCTTCGATCGGGTCGCGCCGGGTTTTACGGTCTTCAGGCGGCGATCGCCGCGATCCATGCCCAGGCCGTGCGGCCAGGCGACACCGACTGGCGGCAGATCGCGATCCTCTACGCGCTGCTCCTGCGCGCACATCCGTCTCCGGTCGTCGCGCTGAATCACGCGGCCGCGGTGGGGATGGCTGAGGGGCCCGAGCGCGGGCTCGCGCTACTCGACGGGCTCGAGCGCAGCGGCGACCTGGCCCGATTCCATCTCCTGCCCGCGGCCAAGGCCGATCTGCTGCGCAGGCTCGGACGCAGTGCCGAGGCGGCCATCGCCTACCGCGAAGCGCTCCGCATCGTCGGGAACGACGTCGAGCGCCGCTATCTCGAGCGGCGATTGCAGGAGGTCTCCCGGGCCCCGGGTACGTCGGGATAGAAGCTAGAAGCGCGCGAGGATGCGCGCAACGCCCGTGTCGAAGATCGCCGGCTCGGTCAGCAAGCTGATCACGAGAAACCCGTCGGCCGGGAAATCGAACACGTAACCCGGGTGAACGGCCACGCCGTCCTGTTCGAGCAGCGCGAGCGCCAGCGCCTCGTCGTCGTGCACGGCGGGGACGCGCAGAACGGCGCACCAGCCCCCCTGCGGTGGGTGCAGCGTGACGCTCTCGGTCGCGGCCGTGGAACGGATGAGGGCGTCGAGGTTGCGCCGGCAGCGGGCGAGGATCTCCGAGCGGACTGCCGCGCCACGGTCGAGGAGCTGCGGGAGCGCGAGCTGGACCGGCGTGTTCACCGACAGGTACTGGTCGGCGATGAAGGCCAGGCCGTCGAGCGCTCGGCGTACCTCGGCCGCGGGCCCGCCGATCACGATCCAGGACAGCTTGAGCTGGGGCAGTCCGACCAGCTTCGACAGCCCTCCGAGGCAGAACGTGAGCGCGCGGGCCTCGCCGGCGAGGGTTGCCGCGTGGGCGCCGTCGCCCAGCGGGTAGTCGAGGAACACCTCGTCGACGACGAGCGCGGCGCCGCTTCTCGCGCACGCGCCGACGAGCGCCTGCACGGTCTCCGCGGTCAAGAACGACCCCGTCGGGTTGTTCGGGTGAACGGCCACGAGCGCCCGTGCCTGCGCCTCGGCGAGCACACGCGGGTCGGGCTGCCACGCCTCGTCCAACTCCAGTCGGTACGGGACGGTACGGAGTCCCTCGAGCGTGACGAGATGGGGCAACAGGGGATAGGACGGCAGGGGAACGAGGACCGCGTCCCCTGGATCGCACAGCAGCTTGAACACGTGGCCGTAGGCCTCGCTCGTCGACGCGGCGAGAACGATCCGGTCCGGGTCGACATCGACCCCGCTGCGACCGTAGTGGGCCGCGACCGCCTTTCTAGCTGCGGGAAGCCCGAGCGGCTCGGGTCTGTACGTCCGTCCTTCGCGCTCTGCGAGGCCGTCGAGAAGGTCGTCGGGATAGAGAAGACCGGCGACCGTCGGGTTCGACCCCGTCAGGTCGTACGGCACGCGCCCTCTCGCCTCGCGAGCGCGGGCGAGGGCGTTCGAGCGAAGGTCGGTCGGCAGTCGCCTCGAGAACACGTCTCATTGTAGGTTGACACCCGCGAGCGTGCGGCGGACCGAAAGGAATCCGTCGTCGTCGAGCGCTGCGACGAAGCCCGTCCGATACCAGCCGTCGCAGAACGACGCGCGGGTCAGCGCGTCGTCGTTCACGTACCCCTGCATGACGTTCGGTCCGCTGACCCACAGCGTGCCGACCTCCCCGGGTGGAAGATCGCGGCCGTCACGCGGGTCGACGATCCGTACCGCCACGCCCGGCAAGGGCCGGCCGACGGTCCCGGGGCGAAGGGTCGTCTGTCCGCGCGCCTCGGCCGCGTTCGGCACGTTCAGCGAGATGAGCGGCGCGCACTCGGCGCAGCCGAGACCCTCGAGCGGCTCGACGCCGAACTTCTCTGCGAAGCGCCGGGCCGTTGTCTGCGCGAGCGGCGCCCCGCCGACGACTGCGTGGCGGAGCGTCCCGAGGTCCGACGCGTCCAGCGAGTCGATCAGCCGATCGAGGTGCACCGACGGAACGGGGAGCACGGACACGCCGTGCTCGCGGGACAGTCGGGCGATCGTGGCGAGGTCGTGCGGGTCGTCGTGGTACACGACCGGAACCCCGACGACGGCCGGGAGCAACAGCGTGCCGAACAGGCCGAAGGGGTTCGAGAACGGCAGGACGCCGAGGACGCGGTCGTCGCGCGACACGCGGAACACCTGCTTCAGCGATTCCATGTTCGACAGGATGTTGTGGTGGGACAGCTGCGCACCGCTCGTCCGGCCACCGAGGCTCGGTGAATCGGAGAACACGACGGCGGCGATTCGATCGACGTCGCGCGAGCGATCGCCGAGGACGCGAGAGCGCAGCCAGGCGAGCGGCAGGAATCGAAGGCGCAGGCGCAGTGCCCGCGAAGGCGCGAGCCGTGCCTCGGCGGCCGCGACGTCGATCGTCTGGACACCCGCGAGCGCGGTGCCGAGGCCGAGGGCGAGGACGAGCGCCGGATCGACGAGCACCGTGTCGAGGCCCGCGACCTCGATCTGCGACCCGAGGCGCTCCGGTCCCGCGGCGGCGTCGAGCGGCACGCACGTGCGACCGGCCCACAGCGCGGCGAGCGTGGCCAGCGCACCCGTAACCCCCGGGGGCACCAGCAGCCCGATCCGCTCGGTCGTCCTCGGCTTCGGGAAGGTCTCCGCGAGCGCGACCGATCGTGCGAGCGCTTGCCCGAACGTGGCGTTTCGGCCTCTCGCATCGGCGACGAACGGGCGGCGCCAGAAGCGCCGAGCGGTCCTTAGAAACTCCACCTCGAGCGACCGTTGCCGGCGCTTGCGCAGCCGGAACGCGTCGACCGACAGCTGCTGGATCGCGCGCCGCACCTCGTGCGCCTTCGCCGTGGGCGGGAGCGGTGCGCCGAACACGACGCGGACCGCGACGCGAAGCTGGCGTGGCCACTTGAACAGCAGCCGACCGCGCTCCCACGAGAACAGGCTGCCCCACACGCCGTCGAGGCACACCGGGACGATCGGCGCGTCCATGCCCTCGGCGATCCGTTCGAACCCCCGGCGGAAGCGCAGCAGGTTCCCAGTTCGCGTGATCGCCCCCTCGGCGAAGATGCACACGACGTGGCCGCGCCGGATCTCGTCTTTGGCCCGGGCGAACGACTCCTCGCGCTTTTCCGGCGGATCGCCGCCCGCGATCGGGATCGCCCGCATCCGACGGAAGAACCACTCGAGTCCAGGGATCTCGTAGTACGGGCGGAACATCAGGAACCGGATCATCCGGTCGCAGGCGGTGCCGACGAGCAGCCCGTCGACCCACGACACATGATTGGCGACGATGAGCGCACCGCCTTTCGGGATGTGCTCGTCGCCGCGCACCTCGATGCGATAGAACACGTTGGTCAAGAGGTACAGGACGAGCCGGACGAAGAAGTTGGGCAGGCGGATTAGGACGTAGGCCGTGACGGCGAGGGTCGATGCGGCGACAACGAGCACGAGACCTCGCGACCCGAGCCCGAGCGTCCGGCTGAGCGCGAACGGGATCGCGCCGGCGAGCAGCACCGCCCCGAAGTTCACCACGTTCGAGAAGGCGATCAGCCGACCCTTGTGACCCTGCGGGCTGCGCTGTTGGTACAGGGCGTTCAGCGGCACGATGAACAGCCCCGCGGAACCGCCGAGGCCGAGCAGGCTCACGACCGTGGCGGCCGGGACGTCGAGCACGGTCGGCCCGCGGGGGCCGAGCGTCACGAGCGCGATCGAGAATGCCGAGAGGCCGAGGCTGCCGAGCGGCACGAGACCGATCTCGACGCGGCCCTGTGACAGCCGGCCCGCCGCCACCGCGCCCACGGCCATGCCGACGGACAGGATCATCAGGAGCAGCGACGCCCGCTCGGCGCCGAGGCCGAGGACGTTCCGGCCATACACCGGGACGATCGTCAGGAACACCGAGCCGAGGAACGAGAAGTACGCGGTGCCGAGCAGGGTCTGGACCAGCTCCGGCCGGCTGCGGATCGCCGCCCAGCCGTGGCGCGCCGCCCCGACGAGCCACTCCGGCCGCGCGTGCGGATCGCCCGGCGGCGTCCGTGGAACGTGGAGCGCCGTGAGCGAGCCCAGGACGGCGATGACCAAGTACACGACGCTCGCGCGGGTCAGATCGTCGCGAAACGCCGCGAACACCGCGACGCCCAGGACCGACCCGACGAGGATCGCCCCGTTGGTCGTCATCTCGACGAGACCGTTGGCCATCGACAGATGGCGGTGCTCGACGCTCTCGGGAAGGAGGCCGTACTTGGCCGGGCTGAAGAACGCGCTCTGCGCGGCCATCAGGAACAGAACGATCAGCAAGGCCCACACGCTGCCCGTGGCGAACGCGGGGATCGACAGCGCCATCACCGCGATCTCCGGGCACTTGGCCCAGAACAGGACACGGCTCTTGGTGAAACGATCGGCCAGGAATCCGGCGAGCGGGGAGAACAGCAGGAACGGCAGCGGGAACAGGATGGTCGCCAGGCTGCTGTAGCGCACTTGCGCCGCCTCGTCCGTGGTCTGCCACAGGACGTACGACACGATGGTGAGCTTGAGCGCGTTGTCGTTCGCCGCGCCGAGGAACTGGGTGACCAGGAACGACGTGAAGCGCAGCGTCAGGAGCCGACCGCTCGCCCGCGATTCATCGGCCATGGCGCGATCATAGCCCAGGCTCGAGGACCGCCCGCGTCGGTGCGTTACGAATCCGCGCTCCGTGTCGCGCGGAGCGCCCGGAGAACGTCACCGTCTTACGAAATACGATCTGGTCGGTCCCGGCCACGAGCACCGATATTGACCGTGCAGTCGCCATGGGATCCCGGCGTTGCAGGAGGGCGGTCATGCTGGTGCGTTCGGCGGAGGAGAGCTTCGAGCGGGGCAAGGGTGCGCTCGATCGCGGGCGGCAGCGCGAGGCGCTGGCTTACTTCGAGGCGGCGATCGAGCTCGAGAAGCGATTCGGAGTACACCGGCCACAGGCGCGCTACCTGTCGCACTACGGCCTGTGTCTCGGGATCACCACGCCGCGCAAGTACGAGGGCGTTCAGTTCTGCCGCGAGGCGGCGACACTGGAAACCTACAATCCCGACCTGCACTGGAATCTGGGGCGCGCGCTGCTCGCGGCGGAGCGGCGGCGTGAGGCGCATCAGGCGCTCGTGCGCGGCCTGAGCGTCCAGCCCGATCACACCGGCATCATCACCGAGCTGAAGCGGATGGGCCTGCGCAAGAAGCTGGCGCTGCCGTTCCTCTCCCGGACGAACCCGATCAACGTGCTCCTGGGCAAGATACGCGTGGCCGACGCGGCGGCCCACGGACCTGGGCGGTCCTGATCGTCCGGCGAGCTCTCCCCGCGGGCGAATTTTTGACTTTGCGGGGGTGGACCCTAGATTCCACCGAGTGAACTCGGCCCCCGGGCGTTTGGGACCGTACGAGATCCGCGGCACGATCGGGGCCGGCGGGATGGGCGTGGTGTATCTCGCGTGGGACGCGCGACTGCACCGGAACGTCGCGGTCAAGACACTCCACCCGGCCTTCGCGGTCGACGCTGTGGCGCGTGAGCGGTTCCTGCGCGAGGCCCGCGCGGCCGGCGCTGTGTCGCACCCGAACGTCACGCAGATCCACGATATCGGCGAGGACGACGGGCGGCCGTACTTCGCCATGGAGTACCTCGAGGGCCAGTCGGTGCAGGAGATGCTCGACGAGCGAGGAACGATCGCCCCGGAGGTCGCGCTGTCGATCGCGCGCCAGGCGGCGGTCGGGCTGAGGGCGGCGGCGGAACGCGGGATCGTCCACCGCGACGTCAAGCCGAGCAACCTGTTCTGGACGAAGGACGGCACGCTCAAGGTGACCGACTTCGGCCTGGCCAAGCAGCTGCTCGCCGACAGCAAGCTCACCTCGGACGGCCAGTTCTTCGGCACGCCCAACTACATCTCTCCGGAGCAGGCGGGCGGTGGCCGAGCGGACGCGCGCAGCGACATCTACTCGCTCGGCGCGACGCTGTACGAGATGGTCGCGGGACGGCCGCCGTTCGTCGGCGACTCGCCCTTGACCGTCGTGATGCAGCACCTGCGCGATCCCGTGCCGCCGGTGCGGCAGTCGAACCCCGCGGTCCCGATCGCGATCGCCACGTTGATTCACCGGATGCTGTCGAAGAGCCCGTCGGCGCGGCCGCAGGATTACGACGACCTCATGCGGCACATCGACCGCGCCGCCGCGACGCTCACGAGCCCGATGGAGACCGTGCCCGCAACCGCGACGCCGCCTCGTCGCGGGGGGACCGATCCGGCGGCACACGCTCGGCGGCCGGCGGGCCGGATCTTCGCCTACTGCGTCCTCGGCGTGGGCGCCATCGTGACGGTCGGCGTTCTTCTCGAGCCCGGCGACGTTGCCCGGTCGGACCCTCCACGGAGCGCGGCATCGGCGCCCGCGCTCGCGCCGGCCGATCGTTCGCCGCTTCTTCGCGAATCGAAGCTCGTTCCCCACGCCCTCCCGCGCGTGCGCAGCGAGCCCGCGGCCCGTCCGGACGTGTCGATCCGCGACTCCTCGCACGAGTGGATGCCCGAGGGGCTGCTGCGCATCCACGGCCGTGTCGAGAACACGGGTCGGGCGGTCGCGGAAGCGGTGATCGTGCGGGTCGTGCTGACGGACGAGGCCGGTGAGCCGGTCGACTCGCTCGAGGTGCCGGCGATCCCGCCGCGTCTCGAAGCCGGCGCGATCGGCGACTTCGAGGCTTTCTTCGCGAACCCCAAGCGCAGGGTCACGATCCTCGTCGAGCTGCACTGGCTGTCCTGAGCGACCTCCTCAGCGCAGCAGGACGAGCACACGGATCGTGCCGGTCCCGGCGTCGAGCGGCTCGAGCGCCTTGGCGACGACCGTTCCGGGTCGGGGGTCCACCGCACGCATCGCATGACCGGGAGTCGGTGAAGCGGTCAGCAGATCTCCGACCCGGATCGAGCCGTAGCCGGCGTCCGCCTTGCAGGGCACCGTGCCCATCAGCGCGACGGCCGCGTGGGCCTCGTGCGGCGGTCCCGTGTCGGAGCCCGGCTCGGGGATCCGTTCGGCCCCGCTCCCCAGACCCACGCCCGGCTCGTTCGTCACGATCCCGACCACCATGGCGTCGGCATCGATTCGGCCGAGGCGCAGCAGGCCGGGACGAGCGGGATCGGCGACCAGGACGTCGCCTTCCTCGAACCGCTCGCTCACCGGGTGGTACTCGGCCACGGCGGTCGACCGGGAGCGAAGCGGGTCACGGGGACATGCGGCGCCGGTCTCGGTTTCGGCAAGGACCTGCGTGGCGGACGGTCGCTCTCCGCTCGTTTCGATCCCTGCGACGCTCGCGAGATCCGGCTCGCCCGTAGGACCCGGCTCGGTCGCCGACGATCCTCGCGCGCCGAAGTAGCCTGGATTGATGAAGGCCAGGATCTGCCCCGGCCCCGTCCCCTTCCATGCTTCGAGAGCGATGCCGATGCCCTGCCCCGGGCCGGTCATCGCCATCGCGTGGCCGGGCGTCGGGCTCGAGGTGAGAGGGTCGCCCGGAGCGATTCGTCCGTAGACTCCGTCGACCTTGACCGGCACCTGTCCGCGCAGCGCGACGGGACGGAGCTGCGCGGCTCTTTGCTCCATCAGCTCGACCGTGTCGCGCTGCGCTGCCTCCTGGTCGCCGGCCCGCCGCGCCTCGTTTCTCCTGGTCGCCAGCGCGGGGTCGGCTTGCTCCTCGGCGTCGAAGCTGTTGCCGGTGACGAAGCCGGGCCGGGCGGAGACGACGCCCACGAGCCCCGGTGCGTAGGCGCGGGTTGCGCGCGAGACGAAGCCCGGAGCGTCCAGCCTCAGGGCGACGACGTCTCCCGGCTCGAGGGTCGGATCCGACACTCGGAACGCCTCGGCGTAGTCGATGCCGCTTTCGTTTGCGCGGTCGCCGACGTGTTCACGAACCCCGAGGAGTCCACACCGTCGAGCGTCGTCGCGTCGCCCACCGGATGGCTGTGCAACGTGACGGTGCTCTGGTTCGTGAGCGCGGAGAGGTTCGCGGCGGTGACGCTGGCCTGAACGCCCTGCAGTCGATTCAGCTCGTCCGCGGAGCTGGTCACAAAGGCTCCGGCCAGCCTCAGGCCCCCGAAGCCATCGACGATGTTCAAGCTCGTGCCGGCGGCGAGGGTCAGGGTCGCCGAGGGCGCGAGGCCGGCCACAAACGTATCGCTTGTATCGCTGCGGAGGAACTGCTCGCTGTCGAGGCCGTCCACGCTGTCGCCGTTCATGCAGTACGCCGCGGCGAGAACCTGCACGCGAGGGCTGAGGCTCTGGCCGTCGACACGGATCCTCATGTACACGGTCCCGTAGTCCCGGAACATCTTGCCGAAGTCGCTCGTGTATTCGGGGTTGCCGACCAACACTCCGCTGCCGAGGACCACGTTGAACAGCCCGCCGTCGACGGTC
>Ga0247727_10019533_pt1 | contig 10489 bp, 8 predicted proteins | sample WisWelCaveWW1625_FD_202498 | JGI IMG/M metagenome (GOLD analysis project Ga0247727, IMG submission 202498) | Biofilm microbial communities from Wishing Well Cave, Virginia, United States - WW16-25 | ecosystem: Environmental > Aquatic > Deep subsurface > Groundwater > Cave microbial mat | place... | reverse complement strand
CACAGTACCATGCCCGCTGCGAATCTGTTTGCGCCTTCTTCGGAAAGTATGGAGGGTTGATGACGATGAAATCGAATGGCTGAACGGCGATCTGATCAAACAAATCACTTTTCAAAATCGTGATGGAAGAATTCAGTTTTTCTTTGTTGAATTGAAGCCCTTGGATTGCAGCACTGCTAATATCAGAAGCAGTAACCATAGCGCCATTTCTTTCAGCCACGAATGAAATCAATCCGCTGCCGGCTCCTAATTCAAGAAGCGATTTTCCTTTCAGATCAAAATGAAGTAGATAGTTGAGCAGAAATTTTGTGCTAAAGAAAAAGCCCGGATGAAATACGCCAGGAAGAATTACCAACTGAATAGATTGATAGTTATAAGATCGCGATTTTGATAAGTACCAGCGTAGTAACGGCTTGACAATAATGGATGCGGCTTTTCTTGCTGACCGTTTCATGCGAATAAAGATGCGCCGGATTTCTTTAACGCATAATTTCTACTTTGCAAACATGGAATCAAGCGGCGAAGTATAAAGGGGAGATTGAAATGTATTTTGTGGCCTGAAGGTTCCCTGACAAATCCGAACTATGAAATCTCCAATGAAAATCTACCACCAACTCCATAACATTCATCGCAGCTATTAAGAACAAATGAATCAGCACCTCAAAACCGTATTGAATTTCATTAAGCAATCAAAAGAATTGAGTGCTGATGAAAAAAACAATATTTCAAAAGCGGTGCAGAATGCTGATGATGAGTTAGAAAATAAAAACCGGGAACTGGAAATTGAATCTTCACTCGAACGGGTAAGAACTGTAGCGATGGGAATGAAAAAACCAGATGATATCCTGGATATCTGTAAAATTATGTTTACAGAATTGCAGTCTCTTGGGTTTCCGGATTTAAGAAATACGCTTATTAATCTTTGGGATGATGCCCATGATTCATTAATTGATTATGATTATTCGGATTATACCGGAAGAAACAAAGCAAAACTTGCTTACAGCAGCCACCCTGTTTTTGAGCAATTCCAGAAAAAGATAAAGAAGTCAAAAGATGCATTTGCAAAACTGGTAGTGAAAAAAGACCAATTGGAAAGTTGGAAGCAGCGCCGGCGGGAAAGTGGTGAATACGAAGATTCCCGGCTCAATAATATCACTGCACTTTATTATTATTTCTATTCCATTGGTGTGGGAGCTATTGGCATCTCAACGTTTAGTTCACTTACAGCAGAAAAACAAAACCTGCTTAAACGTTTCCGGAATGTGTTTGATTTTGCTTATCGCCGGTACATGGATGTGGCGCAGGCAGAAGCACAAGCAAAAGAAGCACAGATAGAATTAGCTTTGGAAAGAGTTCGTGCAAGAACAATGGCCATGCACCAGAGTGATGAAATAACTGAAGTGGTGAAACTTGTTTACCTGGAATTTGACAAACTTAAAATCAATAATGAATCAACGGATATAGAAATCGGATTGATAGATGAAGAGACAGGCATTGCATCAATATGGGCACATTTTTATTTATCAGACGGAACCATTTCTACTTTTAAATTTCCTTTTTCTCATTTCGAAGGTATAAGTATAAGTGATGAATACAAAAATTGGAAAGCAACACCTGCAGAGCAAAGAAAAGATATTTTCATAACCAGCATATTTTCCGGAGAAAGGTGGAAACAGTTTATAGAAAAAGCAGATGAGTTGCCGGAACTCAGCGAAATATTCAGACCCTTAAAAGAGGCAAAGATTACGCAATGGGTAACTCACAATGCCTATTTTTCTCATGGACTAATAACATTGCAGGGAACCGAACCTTATGCACCCGAAACACTTGAAATACAGAAAAGATTTGCTGCAGTTTTTGAACAAACCTATACTCGTTTCCTTGATCTGCAAAAAGCCGAAGCACAGGCAAGAGAAGCGCAGATAGAATTAGGATTAGAAAGAGTGAGAGCAAGAGCAATGGCAATGCAAAATTCCAATGAATTATCAGAATTGGTTGATACTGTCTTTAAAGAACTCACAAAACTTGATTTTGCGCTTACCTGGTGCATCATTAATATCATAGATGAAAGTTCATTAACTAATACCGTTTGGGCAGCAAACCCCGATATTGATAAAGCCCCGGAATCTTATTACATGAAGTTTGAAGATTATCCTTATCATCATGCGATGATGAAAGGATGGAATGAAAGAAAGACTAAATCGGTGTATGTACTTGAAGGGCTTGAAAAACAAATCTATGATGATTATTTATTTGCTGAAACAGAATTTAAGAGAACTCCTGAAATAGCGCAGGCAGCATCGAGGGCTATGGAAAAATATGTTTGTTCTTTCTCATTCAGCAATTTCGGAGGATTACAAACTGTAGGAGATGCGCCATTATCAGAGGCTAATCTCGATATATTGAGCCGCTTTGGAAAAGTTTTCGATCTCACCTATACCCGTTTCAATGATTTGAAATTAGCAGAAGCACAGGTAAGGGAAGCACAGATTGAAGCAGCATTGGAAAGAGTGAGAAGCAGAACAATGGGTATGCAAAAAAGCGAAGAGCTCAAAGAGGTAATTCAGGTTGTATATGACCAATTCGTTCACTTAAATATCAAAATTGAACATACAGGGTTTGTTATAGATTATAAGGCAAGGGATGATTACGATATTTGGATAGCTGACCCGCTCGGGGTTCCCTCTCAGGTAACAGTTCCTTATTTTGATTCTGTGTATTACAATCGTTTTAATGAAGCAAAAGAAAAAGGAGAGGATTTCTTTGCCACCAATCTGAGCTTTGAGGAAAAAAACAAATTTTATCAAAAGCTTTTTGAGTATGTGCCTGGATTGCCGGAGCAAGCAAAGGAATTTTATTTTAGTTGCCCTGCGCTTGCAGCATCAACTGTATTGTTAGAGAATGTTTGCCTGTACATCGAGAATTTTTCAGGTACTCCTTATACAGATGAAGAGAATAACACACTCATGCGGTTTGGAAAAGTATTCCAACAAACCTATACTCGGTTCCTTGATTTGCAAAAAGCAGAAGCACAGGCAAGAGAAGCACAAATTGAAGCAGCCTTAGAAAGAGTTCGTTCAAGGGCCATGGTCATGCAGAAGCCGGGAGAATTGGTGGAAGTAGCACAATTGCTTCGCAGAGAAATGGGTTCGCTGGGCGTAGAAGAATTAGAAACCAGTTCCATCTATATTCATGATGAAACTTCAGGAACAACAGAATGCTGGTATGCTATCCAGGACATCCGTGGTGAAGATAAGACACTGGTAACAGACTATATGACCATCCATTTAAATGATACATGGGTGGGCAGGGAAATGCTGAAGTTTTATGAGTCTGGTCAAAAACAAACTTCCATTTTGATGCAGGGCGAAAACAGGAAAGAATGGATCATTTACTGTTCTCAGCATTCAAAAGTGCTCCAGGGATATTATGGAGATACAATTCCAGAAAGGACTTATCATTTATTAAAATTCTCCAATGGCTATATGGGTGCTGCATCACCTGGTAACATATCAGCAGAAAGCTGGGAATTGCTGAAACGGGCAACAACTGTTTTTTCATTGGCCTATACCCGTTTCCTTGATCTGCAAAAAGCAGAAGCTCAAACAAGAGAAGCAAAGATTGAAGTTGCATTGGAAAGAGTGAGATCAAAAGCTATGGCCATGCAAAAAAGTGATGACCTGGCCGCGGCCGTGGCAATTGTTTTTGACGAGTTGGATAAACTGAACATGGGAATGCTGAGATGTGGAATCGGAATTCTCAATAAAGAAAAACGATCTGCTGATGTTTGGTCCACTACAAAATCGGACCATGGAACAATAGTGCAGGTATCGGGCGATGAACCCATCGTTCATCCTTTGTTGGAGGGGGCATTTGATGCATGGCTGCGGCAGGGCGATTTTTCATATCTGCTGCAAGGCGAAGATTTGAACAACTATTACAAAGGCCTCACTACAACCAATTTTAAGTTGCCCGATTCACAGTCCATCGTTTCAGCAAATGAAGATCAGCAACAATACTATTATGTCACTGCATTTCAGGCGGGCAACCTTTATGCCTTTCGTGAAACGCCTTTTCCGGATGAAGCAAAAGCAGTGATGAAGCGTTTTGCCGATGTATTTAATCTCACCTACACCCGCTTTCTCGATCTGCAAAAAGCAGAGGCGCAGGCCAAAGAATCACAGTTGGAAAGAAAACGTTCGGAGGATTTGTTGCTGAATATTCTTCCCGAAGAAATCGCCAATGAATTAAAACAGTTCGGTAAGTCCTATGCCCGCAAGCACGATGAGGTGACTGTCTTGTTTGCCGACATCAAGGGATTCTCCACCATCGCCGAGAATCTTTCTGCTGAAGAACTGGTGAACCAGCTCGATGAATGTTTCCGCGCCTTCGATCACATCGTGGAGAAGCATGGCCTTGAAAAAATAAAAACGGTGGGCGATGCTTATGTGTGTGCATGCGGCCTGCCCAAGCCCGTTCCCGACAATGCAGTTAGAGCAGTTAAGGCTGCGCTCGACATGCTGAACTTCATCAAAGGGTTTGCCGTCACTAAAACCATTCAGGACCTTCCGGCTTTTGATTTCCGCATCGGCATTCATACCGGCCCCGTCATCACCGGTGTGGTGGGCCTTAAGAAATTCACCTACGACATCTGGGGCGATGCAGTAAACATGGCCGCGAGAATGGAGCAGCACGGCGAAGCGGGCAAGATCAATATTTCAGGCAGCACCTATGCACTCATTAAAGATAAATTCAAATGCACCTATCGCGGAAAAATAGAAGCAAAGAATAAGGGGGAGGTGGATATGTATTTTGTGGAGGTTTAGTAAATAAGTTTTTAAATGCGGTTAAGAATCATATCATTAATCTGTTTGATAGCTTGTTCTTTATCTGGTTGTGAATCTGTACTCAACTTTCAAGGAACTATTTATTCATCTTTATCAAACTTACCGATTGATAGTGTTCAATTAGTAATAATACTCAATGATGAACCTGTTGATACTATTTACACAGATAATAGCGGACGTTTCAAGGCTGGACGAGTGGTTAGCTGCATTCCAAGATGTCCAAAAGTCAAATTGCATCTAAGCAAAAATGGATATGGAAATTCTGAGGTTGTAACAGATTTTTTCTATCAGGGCTATCCTAAGGATACTGTACTTTATCTGAATACAAATTAACCCTCACCCCACCCTCCTAAACACCCAACCCAAACCACCGGCATGAGTAGTGGTTTCATACTTATAGCCGTAGCGCTTTTCAATCTGCCGCGCAAGGCGCGTGGGTGGATATTTATTCTTCCATTCATGCTTTTCCACCATGCTGATTTTTCCTACCTGCATATTTAAAATGTTGCGGTAAACCTGGCTGCTGTTGCCGCGGCCGCGCAGTGGCATGCCTTTAAATTCTTCTTCCGTAAGGTCTTTCATAATGAAAATTTCAAGTTAAGCGACGAAAAATACAACACAAGTGACGAATTTTCCAATACAAAAGACCTTATGTGCAAAACAAGTGATGAAATATCCAATACAAGAGACGTAATATACAATACTAATGATGTAATATCCAATATAAGTGATGGACTATCCAATACTGAAGACGTAATTTACAATACTAAAGACCACTAAAGGAACACAAGAGACCACTTAATCTTCAAAATAATCATAAAAAAGCCACCTCGTCAAAGGCGGGTGGCTTATTAGCACTTAAGGGAGTTATTAAACTGTCGGTTCCGGCTTCGGGCCCATATCAGGCCAAACGGCATCCAGCGCATCGCCGAAGGCATCGGCTCCATCGAGGCCGTTTTTCTGGCCTTCATGCACAGCATTGCGGCCGGCATTGGCATAATGAAAAGCAAAATGCTCGGAGTTGAGGCGGATGTCCTGAATTTTTTCCATCAGCGTGTTCACGAGTTGCTCCGGCGCCGAAAACTTGGTGTGAATGAAGTAATGCTTATCGGCCTGCACTTCCGTCACCTTGGTTTGCGACGGCTTGAGCCCCGGGTACGTATTTTTATTTTCGAAATAATAATCCTCGCCGGCCTTTCGGTTGGGGCCGACAGTAACGCCTTCGCTGCGCTCATCCTTGGTGAGGGAAATGACATTGTTGTTGGCAGTGTTAACGGCAGCGATGGCATTGTTAATAGCGAGTGTGACCGCATCAATTACGAGTTGATCAATGTTGGGTGGAGTAGGTTGAAACATGGTTTATGGTTTTAGGCCACCAAGGTAGAAATTATTTGGATTCCAAGGGGAAAATCTTTTTTCTCCGGCAGGCATGGAGATAGGGAAGGTGGGGATTTTTATCTTTGAGGGGATTAAACCACCCTGGCTGCCGGCAGGCAGGGATTAACATCTTTTACGTGTTTATCATAATCGGCATCACCAGCATCAACAAATCTTCATTTTCTTTTTGCAGAACAGGAGTCATAATGCAGGCGCGCGATGGTGTGCTGCATTCAATCTTCACTTCTTCTTCATTCATGCTGGTTAGCATATCAATCAGGAACCGGGCATTGAAAGCAATTTCCATGTCCTCCCCTTTGTATTGACAAACCAATGTTTCATTCCCTTCATTCGAAAAATCTAAATCGCGGGTATTGATGCTTAATTCGCTGCCCGTCATCTTCAAAGTGGCCTGATGGGTTGTTTTATTTGAAAGGATAATCAGCCGCCGCATGGAACCCAGCAAATCATTAGAGTTGATGGTAAGATTATTTGGATTTTCAGTGGGGATGACTGCATGGTAATCCGGGAACCGCGCATCAATCAGACGGCAAATGAGTTTCACACTTCCGAAATTGAAAAAGGCATTTGAGTTGTTGTAGGAGATTTTTACCTGTGTATCTTCCTGCGGTAGTGCATTCACTAAAAGCTGAAGCGCTTTTTTTGGAACAATGAAAGAAGTGCTTTTGGCTGCTTTGGCATCGGTGCGCTTATAACGAACGAGGCGATGAGCATCAGTAGAAACAAACGTGATGCCATCAGGAGTCAGTTCGAAATTGACACCCGTCATGGCGGGGCGCATATCATCAGTGCCTACTGCAAAAAGTGTTTTGTTGATTGCGTTGGCAATAACAGAAGAAGGCAACTTAATCTCTTTCGTTTCTTCCGGAACAGGGATGCGGGGGAAATCATCGCCATTCTCTCCGGTAAGGCGATACTTCCCTTTATCGGAAGTAATTTCAATAGCCAGGTTGGAATTGTTGATGGAAAAAGTAAGCGGTTGCTCAGGCAATGTTTTCAGGATATCCAGCAACAATCTTGCAGGCACAGCAATTTTTCCGTCCTCATTGGCATCCACATCAAGGGTAGTGGACATGGATGTTTCCAGGTCAGTGGAGAACACATTGAGTTTGCCACTCTTGATATCAAACAGGAAATCTTCAAGAATCGGCAACACTGTATTGGAACTGACTACACCGGCAATCAACTGCAACTGCTTCAGCAGTGCCCCACAGGAAACAATAAATTTCATTCGCTAAAAATTTTAAGGTGCGAAAGATACACTTTTTGAGAAATAGTAAGCCGGAAGACCGAAGACCGAAGCGGGCAGATGAGTTTATTATTCTTTAAGTCCCGAAACATAGTTGTTGCCTTCGCAAAGAATTTCATTTTGATTCTGCTACATTTGAAAAATCACAAGCAAATGATATGAACTGGAATCAGTTATTCCGAAAAAAATCAGTTCCACAAATTCTGGCAGATGCCAAAGCAAGCGACCTCGAAGGAGGGATATCATTACATCGCACCTTAAAGGTTCGCGACCTGACCTTTTTCGGCATTGCCGCCATAATAGGCGCAGGAATTTTTGGAACTATCGGACAGGCATCATTTGATGGCGGCCCCGCCGTTTCCATGCTGTTTGTTTTTATTGCTGTGGCTTGCGGATTCGCTGCTCTTTGTTATGCAGAGTTTGCCTCCATGATTCCCATTTCAGGCAGTGCATACACCTATTCTTATGTGGCATTCGGAGAATTGATTGCCTGGATTATCGGGTGGGATTTGCTCATGGAATACTCCATTGGCAACATTACCGTAGCACTGAGTTGGAGCGCGTACTTCGAAACTTTTCTGGCCGGCTTCAATATTCATTTGCCTGAATACTTCACAACCGATTTTGTGTCGGCATATAATGCCTTTAAAGCCGGCGATGCTTCGGTGGCAGAATACCAGGCATGGGATTCAGCACCGAAAATTTTTTCCTTACCAATTGTAATTGATCTTCCTGCCTTGTTCATTACCCTTTTCATTACTGCCCTGATTTATATTGGAATCAAAGAATCGAGAACTGCCAGCAATTTGATGGTATTATTCAAATTGCTCATAGTGATCTTTGTTATTGTCATAGGTTTCTTCTATGTCACACCTGCCAACTGGTCGCCATTTGCACCAAATGGTTTAGGCGGAGTAATGAAAGGAGTGGCAGCAGTATTCTTTGCCTACATCGGCTTCGATGCTATTTCAACGGTTGCCGAAGAATGTGTAAACCCGCAGCGCGACCTTCCGCGGGGAATGATATACTCACTCATCATTTGCACCGTATTGTACATATTGATCTCGTTTGTGCTGACCGGCATGACACACTACAGCAACCTGGCCGTTCAGGATCCGCTGGCATTTGTATTCACTCAGATTCCGGAATTGCACTGGCTATCGGGTGTGATTGCGTTAAGCGCCATCATCGCCACCACCAGCGTGTTTCTTGTTTTTCAACTGGGGCAGCCCCGAATCTGGATGAGTATGAGCCGTGATGGGTTACTTCCAAAAAAGTTTTCAAGCATTCATCCCAAATACAAAACGCCTGCCTTCTCTACCATCATGACGGGCTTGCTGGTGGCTGTGCCGTTATTGTTTCTGAACTTTACGATGGTTACGAACCTCACCAGCATCGGAACGCTGTTCGCATTTGTGCTGGTATGCGGAGGTGTGATGGTGATGCATTATCACCGGTATTCAAGAAAAGAAAACGAAGCCAATAAATTTCCGGAAGGGAAATTCAAAGTGCCCTACATCAATGGCAAGTTTATCGTGCCTTTACTTTTCATCGGCGGAGTAATGGCCATGTATTTATTTAAGAGGGAAGAGATGTTGAACTTTCTTCTGTTAAAGAACCCCGATCATCCGGAAGCAAGTGTATTCACCGTTCTAAGAGAATCGTTGCCGTATTGGATTTTCATGGTCTATGCAATCATTATTACCTGGCAGGCCTTTGTCAAAAACCTTTCCCTTCTTCCGTTACTCGGACTAACCATGTGCATTTATTTGATGAGCGCGCTCACTCACACAACTTGGGAGGGCTTTGCTATCTGGCTGGTGGTAGGGCTTGTCATTTATTTCTTCTATAGTTATTACAATAGTAAACTTCATCCAATTAAGGCCGTATGAGCTAACTTGTCAAGTTGACAAGAAACAATTATTTTTGAGAAATGAAAACGTACACAGTTGGTGAACTCAAAGCTCATTTTTCGGAGGTATTGGATATGGTGCAGGAAGGGAATGAGATTGCTATTTCTTATGGAAGAAAAAAGGAGATCGTGGCGCACATAGTCCCCCCAAAAAAGAAAAAAAAGGCAAAGAGAAAATTAGGAGCGCTCGAAGGGAAGGCATCCGTTCGTTTCCACAAGAACTGGAAAATGACCACTGAGGAGTTTCTGAATTCATGAAATACCTTCTTGATTCGCATACACTGATTTGGTCCATAATATCAGTATCTGAATTATCCTCCGACTGTCGTAAGATTATTGAGAATTCTAATAATGAAGTTTTAGCGAGTCATGTTTCTTTTTGGGAGATTTCAATGAAGTATGCCCTTGGCAAAATTGACCTGAACCGGATTAAGCCGGAACAGATTCCAACTTTGTGCAGGCAAATGAAAATTGGTATTCTTTCTTTATCGGAAGAGGTTGTCAGCACTTCTTACATGCTGCCTTATGAAATCCACAGAGATCCCTTTGATCGCATGCTGGCTTGGCAGGCGATCAAACATGACTTGATACTACTTTCAAAGGATAAAGCGCTGCATGCTTTTAAGAGACACGGACTTAAGATTGCTTGGTGACTCTACTTATTCGCCAACTGCCCGCAGGCCGCATCAATATCTTTCCCGCGGCTGCGGCGGAGGGTAGCGGTAACACCGTGATTGTTCAGAAACTCTTCAAATGCTTTTGCCCGGTCTTCTTTTGATTTATGAAATGAAGCGCCATCAATCGGGTTGTATTCAATCAGATTAACGCGCACCGGAAATCGTTTGCACAGTTTCAGCAGTTGCCGTGCATCTTCTATCCTGTCGTTGAACTGATCGAATAGAATGTATTCAAATGAAATGCGCGAATGTGTTTTGCCGAAAAAATAATCGAGTGCATCCATCAGCGACCCGAGATTGTTTTGCTCATTGATGGGCATTATTTCATTTCTCTTTTGATCATCTGCAGCATGAAGTGAAAGCGCCAGCCGGAACCGTACTTCATCGTCGCCCATTTGTTTAATCA
>Ga0247727_10019532_pt1 | contig 10490 bp, 10 predicted proteins | sample WisWelCaveWW1625_FD_202498 | JGI IMG/M metagenome (GOLD analysis project Ga0247727, IMG submission 202498) | Biofilm microbial communities from Wishing Well Cave, Virginia, United States - WW16-25 | ecosystem: Environmental > Aquatic > Deep subsurface > Groundwater > Cave microbial mat | place... | reverse complement strand
TGTCCATCGCCGATCTTCGAAAAGAATACGCCTCCCATGGCCTCAGAAGGCGCGACCTGAGCCCAAATCCATTCCGGCAGTTTGACCAGTGGTTCCAGCAGGCGATGGACGCCCGACTACCCGAACCCAATGCCATGACGCTGGCCACGGCGGACCGGGGCGGCCGATCCTCGGCAAGAATGGTGCTGCTGAAAGGCGCGGATCATCGTGGCTTCATCTTTTACACCAACTACGAAAGCCGGAAGGGACGCGAGCTTGTGAAGAATCCGAACGCGGCGCTGGTGTTTTATTGGGCCGGGTTGGAGAGACAGGTGTGCATCACCGGTCGCGTCAGCAAAGTTTCCAGAAAAGAGTCGGAGGCATATTTCAAGAGCCGTCCCGAAGGCAGCCGCCTGGCCGCCTGGGTTTCAAAACAAAGCCGGGTCATTGCCGGTCGCGACGCGCTCGAAACGGGATTGAAGCAGATGATAGAAAAATATCGAAACCTGGAAATTCCGCTGCCGCCCTGCTGGGGGGGCTTTCTTCTGTCGCCGCGAACAATCGAATTCTGGCAGGGGCGGCCCAACCGCCTTCACGACCGTTTTCGCTACCGGAAAAAATCGCGCAACCGGTGGGTTATCGAACGGCTCTCGCCATAAAGATTCGCTATCAATTGTCTTGCGTTTTTTGAAAGCTTCGTTAACGTGGCTGTTTTTGAGGAAGGGCATTCCCGTAATTTGGATTGTCCTTCGCTTTAGAAAGCAAATTGTGAGCGATTATTTCATCTGGTCGGCAATCGGTTTCATTGGCGGCGTGGTCTATTGTAGTTTTTTTGAGTGGACGCTTCACAAGTACGTGATGCACCAACCCTTGGGTTTTTTTGATTATCCATTCAGGGCGCACGCGGTGACGCATCATGGCATTTTCAAGTCGGATCACTCCTATCATCTGCAGGATATCAGGTACAAGAAAACCGTTCCCATGGCGTGGTGGAATGCCCCTGTCATGTGGTTGCTTCACGTCCCACCGATCCTGCTGGCGCAAATGCTGGTGGGTCGTCCGATTTTTTGGGGGGCGATTATGGCGATGGTTATTTATTATGCCGTCTACGAGTCGATTCACTGGTGCATGCATGTTCCCCGAAAACGCAACATCGAACGGTCCGGCATCTTTTTCCGTCTGAATGGTCATCACTTGTTGCACCATCGTTACATGGGGAAAAATCTGAATGTGGTTCTGCCCCTGGCCGACCTTTTCATGGGAACGCTGGTGCTCCGCTCCCCCATCAAGTTTGCCCAGGCGCGCGGCCCCATGGTTCCAAACGTGCAGCCGATCCAGAATGCGGAACGCGGAATCCCGCCCAACGGGGAACAAGCGCGGAATGCGGAATGGAAAGACGGAATCGCGTTGGCCGCCCGTCAAACGGCGGATGTCGGCGCCGGACGGTGAAGGTTCTCAAGCACCCCGGGGCGATCATCTTGTATTCCCGCGACATGTGCGGGTGGTGCATTGACGCAAAGGCCTGGCTGGATGAGCAAAAATGGCCCTATACGGTCCGCGACACGGGTCGCGACCCTGCGGCCCGCCAAAAGGCCATCGAACTGAGCGGACAATCCCTGGTTCCGGTCATCGAAGTGGACGGCCTGGTGTTGGGCGATTTCGACACCGGTCAACTCGAAACGTTTCTAAAAAAGCACGGCTATCTCGGAGAGGGCTGAAAGTTTGTCGCCCTCGGATTTTCAACCCAATGATCGCAATTCAGCGGTCGCGTCCCCCCGCATTACCACGCAGCGTTTTGCGACCCTGCGGCACAGAGCCTATCCCTTTTTAGAAAGCAAGATCAACCCAGGCGCGGCTTCCAATGGCCAGGATGGCGTTTCATGTGCGTTACGGTCACGATCCAGACCCGTTCCGGCTCGTCATGGTAGAGGATCGCATAGGGAAAACTCCTGCTAAAGTGCCGGCGCATGGGTGGATCATATTCCCGATACTGTTGCGGGTGCCGGCAAATCGCCGCAATGAGTTCGTTGATTTCCGCTTCGAAGCGTTTGCCCAGTTCCGGACGAATGCGGGTGTAGTATTCCTTTGCTTCCGCGTATTCGGCAGCGGCTTTCGGATGAAGTTTATACGGCTTCACCGGATGCGGCGAAGGCGGGTTTTCATTTGCTCTGCGGATACACCCGCCACCTTCCCGGATTTGATTTCAGCCAGCCGCCGCCGCGCTTCTTGCCGCCACGCCGCTTCGATTTCCGGCTCCATCCCGCCGTGCCGAGCCAGCATGATGCGATCCACCAAATCGGCCACAACATCCGGTGGCAGTTGGGTGGTTTCTTCGACGATCTGATCCAAGGTCATTGTCATCCTCTGACTTTAGCCGATTTGCGCCGCTGGTTCAACTCCGGATTGTTCTTGCCCGTGAAAATGTGTCAATCGTGCGCCGTCGAGGACGGTGACACCCGGGTGGAAGTCCCGGACGCTGGGAGGGCTGTTTCCAGCGGTAAGTCCGCTCAAACTGCGTCGTCGTGAGGCGGGTTCTCGCCCCTCCTACCCTCAACCCTTATTCCCCTCTGACCCACTCGGTGGGGAGCATGAGCGGAAGAACAGTCAGGCCGCAATACCCATGAACCGCAATGAGCCTCGAAAACTTACCTATCCGAGACGCCGAGCCGGTGATTGACGTGCGAAGGCGTGAGACGAAAGCCCAAGGGAAACAGCTACGGGCTGGACACTCGGACGGGGTTGACGTGGGCGGCACGGCTGGAAGTGGAATCGGAGAAAGACGGGAGACCTCGACCGACAAGGCAGAAGCCCCGACTGGCGGCACAAGCTGTGAAAGCGAGGCCGTTCGGATTGGACGTGATCATAAAATCAAAAAAATACCACCAGCTTATTGTATGATGAAAAGCGGACCCCTATTCTGAAACTGAATGGACACCGCGCGGCGCTGAATGTTTTCTGGACTGGCCTTGCGTGCAAGGCTGGTTGGGCGGTTGGACGGTTAGGAAAAGAGGGCGGCCAATCGCTAGAACCTAATGGGTGACCCGTTATGTCGCAACGCTGTTTTCGATTGACTGCTGGGCGGTTGCCGCGTGAACCTGATTTCATACGCGGACTTTCGCTTTTGAGGCAGGGTCCGATTCTTCTCCTGCTCCTTCTTTTGGCCGGATGTTCAACGACCACGGTCACTTCAACCAGGGTTCGCGAACCGCAGACCTTTCATCGAGCGCGAATGAGCGCGGTCATGGTGGAAGCCAACTGCCAAAAACCGATGCGATATGCTGACAGTTATAACGATGATTTGACGCCAAAATCATACGCTACAAAAGGAAGTGGCGTTCGATGGAGCTGCCTGCCCACCATCAAGGATGAAGGGGTTCAGTTCGAGCTGGACCTCGAAAAAACGGATTTTGAAGGATATGCGGATTACTCCACACAGCGGGCAGAAGCCGGCGACACCGGGAAAGCGATTATCCGTCAACCCATCTTTAATTCACGAACCATTTCAACCACGGTATCCCTGAAAAGCGGTCAAACCATGATTCTTGGAGGAGTGTCGAGACGGGAAACCTGTCAGAATCACCGTGGAAATTAGTTCCGAGGGGTTCCAGAGGTAAAATGGTAAATTTTGGAGGGTGACGCTTCGTCGTCACCTCGGCGTGGACTGTCATTCCGAACGAAGTGAGGAATCCCTTTCTTCGACTCCCACCAGAGAGGGATTCTTCGCGGTGCCTGCCCTGAGCGGAGCTGAAAGGCTCAGAATGACAAACAGTGGTGGGAAATCCAGGCTACGCTCCGATAGCCCGTTTGATTTCCTTGAGCTGCTGGGCTTCGGGTCGCGTTTTGTAGTAATCGTCCAGCGGGAAACAACCGGAGATCATGCCGTTGCGCGGCGCGGTGGTGCAATCGCTGAAGGTCCGGCAGATGGAACGCGAGATCAACGCGCCCTTCTGAAAAACGTCCGACGGCATCTGGGGATAGGAAAGCGTCACCCGTCCGATTCCCACCACGTCCACGCCGCCGTTTCGAACGTTGGCCTGGGCGACATGCGGCAGGTATTCCTGCAGATAGGAGTAAGCCGAGCCCACCAGAATCATGTCCGGAAACTGTTTTTTGATTTGAGCCACCACTTCAATCTGCCGGGTCACGCCCGCCAGCGGGTCCTCGGGAGGTTGATAACCGTCCGAAGGCGGATAAATGGCGGGACGCTGAATGTGGGGATTGTAATAGGGACTGCCGGCGGAAAGGTTGATGAGCCGTACCTCAAGCGATTGCAACAGATTGAGAAACTGGATGGTCTCGCTTAAATCATAAGTAATCGGATTTTCCGGGTTCACGCCAAAAGAATAGCGATAGGGCAGACAATGAGAAAAATCCTCCGGAATACCGGGACCGAGCTTTCCCGGTGTGCTCAGGACGGGATCCGGCTTGAAAGGCACAAAATCGAATGCGCTCAAGCGCACGCCGATCAGAAGACGCGGACATTCCGCCCGGATTCCCCGGATGATTTCTCGGACGATCCGGGTGCGGTTTTCAAACGAACCGCCATATTTGCCGGGCCGCGTGTGCGCGCCCAGAAATTCGTGAAGCAAATATCCGTGGCAATGCTTGATATCCACGAAATCCGCGCCAACGTCCGCCGCCACCTTGGCCGCTTCGATATAGCAAAGGATCAGCGTTTCAATTTCGTCGTCGGAAAGGATCGCGGAATCGCCATTGACGCCGAATTTTTTGTCGAGGATGGGGTGACGATAGGCGATGCGGGGTTCGAGCCTTTTCTTGTCATGGGGACGGCAAAACCGCCCCGAATGAGTGAGCTGAAAGCCGATGAGCAGGTCATCTGTTTTTCCGTGATGCTCCCGATGTGCTCGCAGCAGTTCTTCACGAAGCTTTGCAAGATCAGCCTGATGATCGCGGTCAATGATCAACTGATTGGGATTGGCGCGCCCCTCCTCACGGACCGCCATGGCCTCGCCGCCCCAGATCATCTTTGCCCCGCTTTGCCCGAATCGTTGCCAGCGGCGGATCATGGGTTCGGTCGGACGACCATCCGTGGTGCCATCCCATCCTTCCATGGGCTGAATCGCCCACCGATTGCCTACGAGGCGCCCCTGGACCTGAATCGGCCGAGCAAGTGGGGACTGAGAAACGGTCAGGATTGCGTCATCGCATTTCAGCGCAAGTCCCAGTGAAGCGAGATGCGCCCGGAAATCCTTCACCGTTTTTAACGATGGGACCCGGACAAAACTTTTTTGGGATGGGATTGCCATCCACTCAAAACAACGCAAATCATGGAACTTTGCAAGAAATGATGCTTCAATCTCCTCTCTGTTTGCTCTGTGCTCTCTGTATGAGATTTCCGAGCATCTCTCACAGAGCTCCCAGAGAGCGCTGAGAGAAAACCTTCTGACTCGACCAGGTTGCGTGGCATGACCATTGAAGAACTTCATCGTGACGAATCGGCGCGACGACAGGCGTTTCCCGTCTGCGAAAAGAGCGTCTTTCTGGCGCACGCCGGGGTCTCGCCCATTCCTCATTGTGTCAGCGAGGCCATGGCGCGTTACGCCGCCGCATGCGCCGAAGGCGATCAGGAAAACGTATTTCCGTCCGGACTGATGCTCGAAACACGGAAGCTAGCGGCGGGACTTCTGGAATGTCTACCGGAAGAAATCGCGTTGCTGGGGCCCACTTCACTCGGCCTTTCGCTGGTTGCCAGCGGGCTCGACTGGCAGGCGGGCGATAACGTGGTGTTTTACGCCGACGACTATCCGGCAAACGCCATTCCCTGGATGGCGCTCACTCGTCAAAAGGTCGAGTTGCGCAGGATTCAGCCGAAACAACTCGGTCTGATCACAACGGAAACGATCGAGCCGTTGCTGGACAAACGCACACGATTGGTGGCGCTGGCGTCTGCGCATTTCGTCAGTGGTTACCGGATTGATCTGGAAGCGATCGGCCGGCTGGCAAAATCATGGGGAGCGCTTTTCTGCGTGGATGGAATCCAGACGCTCGGGGCCTTGCGGACGACGGTCGGGCACGCGGATTTTCTGGCGGCGGATTCGCACAAATGGCTGCTGGGTCCATGCGCGGCCGGGATCTTTTTCGTCCGTCGCGAAGCCCAGGAAAAATTGCGCCCCATCCTGTTGGGAGCGGACAACGTCATTTGCCGGAATTACATCACGCCTCCGAACATCGAGTTCCGACGGCATGCGGGGCGTTACGAAGCCGGAAGCCCGAACCTGATGGGAATCGTGGGTCTGCACGCCGCGCTGAGCTTCCTCAAGGAATATGACCATTCGAAAATCGAAAAAACCGTTCTCGCGCACGCCCGTTGCCTGCGCGAAGGCCTGCGAAAACGCGGCTGCGAACTGGCGTCCGAAACGGATGACGGCCTGTCCGGGATCACGTCGTTTCGACGGGAAGACGTGGACATGAGCGCGCTCCATCGCAAACTCGCCGGAGCGCACATCATCACGTCATTGCGCCAGACACGCGACGGACGGTGGTGGATCCGTTGCTCGCCGCATTTTTACAACACACAGGGGGAACTGGACCGGCTGTTGGACTTGGTGGAGAGCAAGAGATAAAAAATAAAATCTTGCAGCCGGGCCGCGGCGTTACGGCAGCACTGTGCTGCGTCGACCGTGGCTCGGGCGCACAGCGGATGCTTTTGTTGGATTCTCGTATTTTCCTTGTTCCTCCAGAAGCAAGGTCTGCTTATGTGCTGTTTCAACGGGCAAGTGGGTTGGCAGATCGCGAGGGATGCGGTTCATCCTTGGGTCAGTCGAATCGAATCCTTCGAATGGTTTCTCCAAGCGTTGATACGCGCGCTTAACGAATTCGGGATTAAGTTCAAAGCCTAAACACCGTCTGTTTAGCACTTGGCAGACACGAGATGTCGTGCCGCTCCCGCAGAAGGGATCAAGGACAAGATCGCCTTCATTTGAGGAGGCCAACACCATTCGTGCAATCAATGCCTCCGGCTTTTGCGTCGGGTGGTCTTCTCTCTCAGGATTGGAATAGTGAACGTGTGAAAACGTCCAAACATCCCCAGGGTTCGCACCGGTCATGTTGTTTCTTTCTCTGTAGTATTTTTGCGGCACTCGGACGGCATCCAAGTTGAACTTGAAGTTCCTCGTTTTCGTAAACATAAGCACGTCGTCATGTCGGGGAGAGAAACCCCTCGTCCTGCCCATGCCTTGGGTGTAATGCCATGTGATCCAGCTGTTGAAAAACATGCCCAGCTTCTGATCCAAGATGTCATAGAGGTATGAAATAAACCTGAAACCCATGAAAACATAGAGTGTTCCGTGACTTGTAAGGACACGATGGCTCTCTTTCAACCAAGTTTTCGAGAAGTGGAGATATTCTTCAAAACCCCGGATGTCATGATTGTTGCCGTAGTCTTTTCCGAGGTTGTACGGCGGATCTGCAATGATGAGATTAGCGGACTCTGATCCGATCGTCTTGAGCAGTTCCAATGCGTCACCCGTGCGTATTTCAATGTTACTCATCGCTCTTTATCCATTCATGCGTCTTGGCTAGCTGCAGCCACGCATCATAACCCTTCTTCGAGTTTATGAACTTGCGATCGAGCAATTGGCAAAACTCCCAAGTCGTCCGTTTCGTCAATTTGACGTAGTGAATATCGCGAACCTGAAGCTGTCCACTTCCCAAAGCGGGATTATAACTGATGTCCGCGCTCGACAAATATTTGAGATCATATGCGTTGTAGGCGACCACTTCCATGATTCCGTCCATCAACTCTGTTGCGGCATTCTTGGTAGAGTAAACCTTGTGCTTCAAAGACAAGATGATGAAGATGTAATCGGGATCAACTACGTAGGCCGTTCGGATGCGCTTGAACGACGTGATGTTCGGCGATTTGCCACTGGATTCAATATCTTCGGCAGTGGCTTTGACATCCACTTCCGCAGTGATGCCACTTTCCCGTTTTCGCTCCTTCCTGAATTGGAGGATAATATCGGCCATGTAAAGGCGTTCCTTTGCTTCAACATTGATCAACGAATAGCGATTGTTCTTGTCCTCCAAAACGGCTTGGAACGTCTCGACGGCCCATGCCTCCACGAACGGCCCGGCGATTTTATTGATGTTTTCCATTGGAAGGCCCAACTTGAGGTTCGTGTTGATGATGATTTTATTCTTTCCAAAGTCGATGGCCGCTTTCATGATTCGCTCGATGGAAGTGATCACGAACACAGAGCAATCGTCGTAGTCTTCGCACTGTTCGGGTATTTTGAACTCAAGATTGTCGTATTTCATAAATCATTTCTGCCTAATTGTTACCCCCATCTGTTCGGCTTTTGGAGGAGGCAGGTCCAGACTTCTTCAGCTCTGAGTTATTCGATGGATTAGGGGCCTGGGCTTTCATGATTTAAAGAGTCTTCCAGCGTTTTTTATCTCATGGTTTGTTTTGCTCGGTTTTATCGCTCGACGGATACTGTAGCTTATTCCCCCTCGTATTCTCAAACAAAATTGTTCTGCTCGCCAGCCAAACGACAATTTTCTTTTTCATCGCGCCAAACCAATCAAAAAATGTGAGCCTTGTGCCTTTTTGTGGCTGTGTTATATCAAATTCGTGAAAATTGCGTTGGGGCAGATCAACACCGTCATCGGCGATTTTGCGGGGAATATCGCGCATATTCTCGAATTTTACCGCCGGGCCGCCTCGGAAAAGGCCGACCTGGTCCTGTTTCCGGAACTCGCGATTCCGGGTTATCCGCCGCGCGACCTTCTGCTCAAGCCAAATTTTGTTTCCGACAACCTGGCCGCGCTCGACCGTCTCGCCCTCCAGGTCCAGGGCCCGCCGATGATCGTGGGTTACGTGGATCGTAATCCGGGCGTGGGACGCTCCTTCCGAAATTCGGCGGCGGTGATCGAGTCCGGCCGGGTCACCACGCGGGCGCACAAAATGCTTCTGCCGACCTATGACGTCTTTGATGAAGACCGTTATTTCGAGCCTGCGGAATCGCCGACCGCTGTTCGCTTGAGCGACCGCCTGGTCGGGGTGACCATTTGCGAGGACATCTGGAATGACGAGGACTTCTGGCCTTCGCGGATTTATCGTCGCGATCCGGTGCGCGAACTCAAGGCCATGGGCATCGGATTGCTGGTCAACATCTCGGCTTCTCCCTGGAATCTGGGCAAGGACGCCACCCGTTTTCGCATGCTTGAAACCATTGCGCGCAACGACAAGCTGCCCGTCGCCTATTGCAATGCCGTAGGAGGAAACGACGAACTGATTTTTGACGGCAACAGTTTTATGTTTGATTCAAAAGGGTGCCTTCTCGCCCAAGGAAAATCCTTCGAGGAAGATATGCTGATTGTGGACACCCATTCCACCACTCACTCCGAGCGCCCTGCATCCCACCTCGGAGCAAGCCTCTCACCACTTACTCCGAGCGCCCTGCATCCCACCTCGGAGCAAGCCTCTCTCTTCCGCGCTCTCAGGCTGGGGCTGCGCGATTATGTGTTCAAATGCGGTTTCAAGTCAGTGGTTCTGGGCCTCTCGGGCGGTATTGATTCGGCATTGACCGTCTGTCTTGCGGTCGCCGCGTTAGGCCGTGAAAATGTTCTGGGGGTGGCCATGCCATCGCGCTACTCCTCGGAGGGAAGCATCGAGGATGCGCGCACGATCGCGAACAAACTCGGAATCCGTCTGGAGATCATTCCGGTTCAGCCGCAGGTGGACAGCTTTCGAACCGCGCTGGCGCCGCTTTTCGCCGGTCGCGCCGAGGACGCCACGGAGGAAAATCTGCAATCGCGCGTCCGCGGAGTGACGCTCATGGCGATCGCGAACAAGTTCGGCTCGTTGCTCATCACCACCGGTAACAAAAGCGAACTGGCCACCGGTTATTGCACCCTCTATGGCGACATGTGCGGCGGTCTGGCGGTGATCTCCGATCTTTCCAAAACCCAGGTTTACGAACTGGCAAAATGGATTAACGCGCATCCGGACGCGACCGGGTTGAAGGCGAACGTCATTCCGGAAAGTTCCATCACCAAAGCGCCTTCGGCCGAACTGAAACCAAACCAGACCGATCAAGACACCCTCCCGCCCTATGATTGGCTGGACCAGGTGCTGATGGCGTTTGTGGAGCGCAACGAGTCGGCCGCCGATCTCGTGAAACGCGGGTTCGATCCAGATCGTGTCCGTGAACTGGCCCGAAAAATTGATCTCAACGAATACAAACGCCGGCAGGCCGCGCCCGGCCTCAAGGTCACCAGCAAAGCCTTTGGCATCGGCCGACGGATTCCCATCGCCCAATACTATCGAGAAAATGCGTGACGGGATCTTGCCATCGAAAACCCAAAGTTGCATCTTATGATCAGGCGAGGTCAAAAAGTTGTATCATCAGTTCGAAGACGTCATTCAGGAGGGAACCTCCGGTAACTGCTTCCCGGGTTTGAGTTGATAATTTTTCGGGCATAGCTTTTTCTTTTTTTGTTTTTCTGATTAAATTTTTTGTTCGGTTTTCTATTTTTTCATCGTT
>Ga0247727_10019531_pt1 | contig 10491 bp, 3 predicted proteins | sample WisWelCaveWW1625_FD_202498 | JGI IMG/M metagenome (GOLD analysis project Ga0247727, IMG submission 202498) | Biofilm microbial communities from Wishing Well Cave, Virginia, United States - WW16-25 | ecosystem: Environmental > Aquatic > Deep subsurface > Groundwater > Cave microbial mat | place... | reverse complement strand
CGGATCGCCTGGGTGGCCGCCACCGGGCCGCTGTAATTGTCGCCGTACTCGCTATTGACAAAGCGATTGCCATCGAGTGAATTGCCATTGATGTCGCCGTAGCTGGATTGATTCAGCTGCAAAAGATTCAGCGTGAAAAATGTATCGGCTTCATTGACATAGGCGTCAACTCTGGAAAAATTCTCATCATAAAGGCTCATTATCAGCTGAAGATAGGTACAAAAATCTTCGCCGCTGCTTGGAGAAATAATTTCAGGAACGGGCGGCGTCGGCTCAAGATAAATTATGGCGCTGTCGGCTGATGTTCGCCCCGAGGTATCCATGGCGGTGGCGCGCACCGTGTGGAATCCTTCTGTTCTGGTCGAAAAATCCCAGAAATAACTGAATCCATCGGCGCTAACGGCATTATTGAGGCCGTCGCGCAGTGTCTTGCGACCGTCGAAATCACGGCCGATCTCGGTGTAACTTCCCCCGTTCGGCTTGGCTTCGAAAATGACATAATCGATGATTCTGGAACCGGATTTTTCCCAGGCCCATAAAGTGGTAGATCCAAATAAGGTGTCCGCGGCGGCCGGTGAAATTAAACTTAAATCAGGCGGCGGCTGCCCGCCGCTTTGCCCGCCGGTAACTCCGACGGCATACAGCGCCAGCCGTCCGGGAAAGTTAAAGTATGCGTTATTGACCAGATCAACATAGCCAATGGTCGTATCCCAAATGTTATAGGAAACGCATGGAGTCGGAATGGTGTCGGTAACTATTCCCGGATTGGCAGCTACCGTAAAATTATTGCCAATAAAGAATCCTGCAAAAAACGGTCCGTTGACGGTAATGGGCGAATCAAGCGGCACCCAAACATCATAAAGGCCGGGACCGGGGACGTTAAATTGGTACTGCGCTGAAATGGCCAAAAGTGCACCGGGTACGGGGCAGCTGGGATTGGTGAAATCAGCCAATTCAACATCGACCGATACCACCAAAGGTGAGGCGGAGTCGAAGGTCATGGGCATATTGATTTCGTAAATCTTAAACGGATAGGGGAGATTGCAACTTTGGGAAGGATCAAGGTATGACTTGTAAAGTTCATTTCCGAAGACCCAGCCATTGATTTGCCAGTAAAGACCGACGTCATGGCGGACAATGCAGGTATCGACCGCCGACAGCGCCGAGGCTACCCGCAAGGTTTTGGCGGAAGCTCCGCCAATCTTTTTTATTGCTCCTGATTTAGAGGGTGCGGCTGAAGCCATCGACACTACCAGAATCAAAGCGGTGCAAAAATATGTCACAATCCTTGACATCAGAATTCTCCTTGTAATCTTTCGAAAAGGGCTGACTTATGCCAAGATTATCGAGAGTTTCCAGCCGAACCTTGACCGTCCGGCGCAAAAAAGAGCCGATATTATTGCCTCCGGCCAATACTTTGTGCAGCCACTGCTCAATGTCTTTTTTGGGTTGGTTTTTGCCTTTTTCATTCGAAGTTGTAAAGTCTTGCCCCGGCAGAGTAGAGGTCAGCAATTTCGCCAGCTGAATTCATCTGAAATCCAGTCCAATAATTGGACATAATGTCGAATTAATCTGTTTGGCTATTGCAATCATCCGATAAAAAGCGAGAGAAGGAGGAATGGCCGAATCATGCCTGCCGGATTACCCCCCCGCCTGCTGGTGGTGGATGACGAAAAATATATTTGCGATATGATTCAGGAAGCTCTGGTGTCGGAGCCGCTCGAGGTTGCAGTTTTTTCTGACCCGATCGAGGCCTTGAAGCATATTGATAAAAACCCGGTTGATCTGGCTCTGACCGATTTGATAATGGGCGAGCACTCCGGAATCGAAATCCTCGACGCGGTCCGCTCCAATAATTCAGATGCTGTGGTCATAATTATGACGGCTCATCCCACAGTTGAGACCGCCATTTCAGTTTTGAAAAATGGCGCATATGATTTTCTGGTCAAGCCCTTCAAATTGGAACTTCTGAAAGCCACGATTTACCGCGGTCTGGAACATCTGGACATGCGCCGGGAAAACGTGGAATTAAAAGGGCAAGTCGAATTCCTTAAATCGGCCGGCTTCGGTAATTTGGTCGGGGAAAATGTCGAAAAGTATCTGGCCCAGGTCGTAAAATCATGCAAGCAGGAATTCGGTGCGGCGGCGGCAGGCTTGATGTTGACCGCCCGAGAATCGAATATTCCGAATACGGCCATCTACGAGACGGATGAAGAAAGGTTTTTGAAAGAAATCTTTGATGACGGCGTTCTGCTGAATTCCGAATTCACCAAAAGTTCACAGCCTTTGGTTACTACTTCTCCAATTATAGACAAAGGCGCCAAAGTGCACCGGATAATGATTTCGCAGCCGATTTTTGTCGGGAGAAAACTTTCCGGTGTAATCAATATTTTGGCCTTCCGGAAATTTGAGCGGGTCACGCCCGGCGAACTTCATATTCTGGACATTCTAAGCAACTTTGCGGCTTCGGCCATGGCCAACTGGCGCCTGTATCATGACCTGCAAAAGTCTTATATGAACGCCATCAAAGGCCTGGCCAACGCCATCGAAGCCCGCGACGCTCATACCGCCGGACATACGGACCGAGTCTGCAAACTGGCCGAGGCCCTGGCACGGCATCTGGGCTGGGACGAACCGAAGCTTAAGGATTTAATAATGGGTTGTACACTCCACGATATCGGGAAAATCGGCGTGCCCGATGCGGTGCTCAACAAGCCCCGGCGCCTGGATAAAACAGAGTACGCCAAAATGATCCGCCATACTGAACTGGGCCTCAAGATTATCGAAGGCATCGATTTATTCAAACCGGCCGTGCCCTATATTATGTCCCACCACGAGAGATATGACGGCTCCGGTTACCCTTCCGGATTAAAGGGGGAAGAGATACCTTTGGAAGGACGACTTCTAGCCGTGGTTGACACCTTTGATGCCATTCTCTCGAATCGGCCTTACCGCGCCGGCGCTTCACTGAAACAGGCCATATCCGAATTATCTTCCAACAAAGGTATCCAGTTCGATCCGGACATGGTCGAGGCGCTGTTTGAAGTTATTAAACTGGGCAAGATTGATCTCGATATGCTTTATCACTGCCGCGAGGAGATAGTCTCGATACCGGAATTGAGTTCTACCGAAAAGGCACGGGCGTAAACGACAACGCCATTATTAAAATCGAAGTAATGGCCATAAGCAGCGCCCCTTTGCTGATGGGGCGTTCATCGTTGAGAGTCGGCGGATGCTTGACTCCAAAAAATAATCCAAACGCCGCAAAAAACCACCACATCGGCGACTGAAAGCCCAGCGCCAACAATGCTACCATTGAAACTGTCGCCAAAATTCTCTGCTTCCAGCGAAATAGTCCATATACAATATGCCCGCCATCCAGCTGCCCAATAGGCAAAAGATTAATCGCCGTCACCAGCAGTCCGACCCATCCGGCAAAGGCCGCTTCCGACAGCAAGTAGAATTGACCTTCCGGAGCCGGACCGATGATGGTCAAGGTAGCCAGTCGCATCAGAATCGATTCACCCTCCAGCGCAAAGACCATGTCTCCGGTGCTGATGGTGCTTTCCGGCGACACAATTGTCGATTGAGTTAATCCATAAATCAGCCAACCGATGGCTAATATCCATCCGGCAATGGGCCCCGACGCGCCCACTTCAATTAAATCCCGCCGGTTCCAGAAAGGGGACTTTGATTTTATTATCGCCCCAAACGTCCCGATGATATTCGGGGCGGGAATAAAAAAGGGCCAGGAAGTGATAATTTGTCTTCTTCGTCCGGCCATGAAATGCCCCATTTCATGCACAAATAAAATGGAAATCATCGCCACCGTAAATTGCAGCCCGGCGCCGGACGCCAGCGCTTGCAGGGTTTCGTCAAGGGCCTGTCTCAAAGTCGGAGTAATGGCGAGCTTTTTATAAAATACCGGCACGAAGTAAACGGTGAATAGCGTCGCCACAAACAGGATGATGTTTAGCGGCGGAATTCTATTCGAGCGCAGGGGATTTATGCTCAATAAGAGCAAGTCACCCTGGTCATGCAATTTGTAATCATAACCGGCGGTTTTGAGCCGGTCATTAATAGCCGCTTTGGATTTTTCTTTGTCGAATTGACATTCCAGGCTGAAAATAATGTTTTCGTTTTGGCGGTAGATAGCGCCAATCTGAAAAATATCTGCCAGCAGTGCGGAAAGCTCATCGGACTGTTTTTTGAAATCGTCTGGCGGCATTTTGAACTATTATAAAGCTTACCCGGTAATTAGTTAATAAAAAAAGAAGCCCTTCGCTTACGGGCGAAGAGCTTCTTTGTATTTCGGAAATCAGAAAGTTCTAAATTAGAATCTCCAATCTCCCAGCGGGCAGGGGCCGCAGCCGAAGTAATAGTTAATAAGGTAGTTTAAGTCTGCATTATTAATACTATTATCGGCATTGACATCTGCCAGATGTGCGAACGGAATCGCTCCGCCACTGCCACCGACGATGTCCGCCAGTGCCATGACGTCGCCAAGATTGATGGCGTTGTCATCGTTGACATCGCCGCGACCGAAGCCGACCCACTTGTTGACCAAATGAGCAGTAGCCGCGAGTTCGCCGCCGCCGCCATCGGCCCATGGGTCAGATATGCCGCTATTGTATCCGAATTCAGCTACGGCAAATTTCAGCTTTCCATTCGGACCGAAATTATTCTCGATCAGCGTTCCGTGAATCTGCTGGTCGGGAGAAGCGGCCAAGCCGGGCTGTGAATATTCACCCGGAGCCGCGCTCATGTAAGTATAAGCCGAATCCATATAACCGTCGCTGCGGGCCGCGCCGCCTGAAGCAATAAAGTGTCCCTGACCGGCATCGAGGGCCCGGGCATTTTTCAATGGCTCATAACCGCAGCCAAAGGGGAGCTTTATAAAGCCGTAGGCATAAGCGGCGTTTGGATTGGAGCTGGCAGTAGTCCAGGCTGCTGAAATATTTCGGTCTACTACAGCAGTATCGGTGCCGCCGCCCAGTTGGGTGGCCAGATCGTAGTCGATGTTAACACCGAACTTCCAATTATTAACGTTTCGATTGTTACGGTTGGTAACTTCGAAAATCTCGACGGTGAGATTGGCCAGCGCCGGTACACCAAGCGCACCGATAGTGCGAGTATTGGCGCTTAGACCCATCGTCAAGCTGTCGTTAAACGGCGCAGTGAATCTCTTCCAGTTCCAGGTAGCAGGAGCCACTACGGGCGGTGCGGCAGAAAAGTTCTGAACCGAATCAATCCAGCTCTTGCAAACCATGTTTCCGGTAATCGTGGTATACACAAGGCCGTCGTACCCGATGGCTCCCAGGCTGACGCCTGTAATCAGAGCCGGTTTGCAATCAATGTCGCAATAGTTCGGGTCGCCTTGGATTGAATTCCAGCTGGCTTCCGGTCCGGTAGCACCTGACCAGTCAGCACAGTCGAAAGCAACCCGTTCCGTCGACACGCCGAAGATATAACCACCTTGATAAAAGTAGGTATCTTGGCCGTCAATCTCGAAACCGTGAGCATCCCAGTCACCGTCTCCCAGACGACCAGTGTTGGTTACCCACTGGTAGTTGGCTCCGCCGACACCAAACTCTAAAGCGGTGGTGTCATCCAGGCAGCCGCCGACCAGAGTGATAACAAGTTGCGGGTGCTCATTAGGCTGCGCCACTGAACCGGCACCGAGGAAGAAATCAGGATCAGAGGTGTTCAGCTCAATGTAGAATATCTGCGGTCCGCGCTTGATTATTGACGCGTTAACGTCAATGACCAAGGGTATCGAATCGCCCGGCATTACTACTTGACCGGAGTAAGGCTCATCCACGCTATTTAGATAGGCGGGGACAGCCAAAGCAGCACGATAGCCGCGTTCAGAGCGGAATGATTCTTCCGAAGTGGTCTGGAATTCGTCATTCAAGCTAAGATCGTCGGACAGATCGCGAGTGACCAACTTAAACTCCTTGGAGTTCGATGTCAGTTGTTCAGCCAGCTGCGACGCAGCATTTAAGAGGCCCGGTTTCACGGGTATAATCGGAGCTACACCCGGATCGGTTGAGCCAAATGAAATGGCATCAGCAGTCACTGCATTGAAAGTTAAATCCGCACATCCGGTGTTGGTAATAATGTTCGGTACAGTGTAAATCACTGATGTAGCCAAACTGAATTCTACCGGTATGGTCGGATCGTAGTCCTGGATTTCAAGACGTGGCCGATCGGCGCCTTTTTTCAAGTCAACCAAGGCGCCTCTGAAGCTGCCAACCAAGACGTGAACGTCTCCCAAGTTGTCAATTCCAATAGCCGGGCCGCCTGATCTGGAGGCCGTGCCGGGACCAAAGTCCCAGCGGCGGTTGAACAAATCAGAGCCGTCGCTTGAATTGAGGAACTTGACAATTCCGCCGTCGCTGCCGGCAATTAAAATGTCGCTCGCGGGATCGGGCTCGCAAGTCAGAATTTCAGTATGACGGACGCGATCGTTTAGATGGCTTTCATATTGCGTTTCTGAAACCCACTCAATAGAGCCGGTCCTCTTGCTGAAAGCAAAAGTCTGACCCTTTTCAGCGGGAAACACGGGCGCCGAATAGACCGACCTCACTCCGATGTAGATCTTATCAATGTCAATAATCGGATCACAGAAAAACGGGTCGGCGAAAGCTGTGGCGCTTAAAACAGCGCCATCGGAAGTCTTCAAACGATAGAAAACTCCCTCAACCGGATAGTTGCCTTCCGCTGAACCTGCCACATAAAGAACTCCGGCTTCAACTGACAGTTTAGGAAATGCTTCAGCATTCACCGTTGGGGTATATAGGTTATTACCCTGAAAACCGCCCGCACTGGACAGTTTCCAGACAGCGCTGCCGGTGGCCGGATTGAGGGTCCAAACATCGCCTAGTAAAAATAGCTCCCCGGTTCCAAAGTAAAGCTGGCTGCCGTCGGTCGCCGAACCATATATCGGTTGATCCACATCAAGAGTGATCGGGTTGATATCCCAACCGGGACCAGCCGGGTTATAAAGAGTACCGTCGGATTCGTTGACTGCAAAGACACGACCCAGACTGGAGCCGCCGTAGAGTACATTAGTTCCGCCGACATTAACCATAACCAGGTTAGCGACGCGGAGACTCCCAAGCGCAGCAGCACCAATTTGGCGAGTCCAGTTTAATACAGCAGCGCCGGGAACTGAAACATCATAGCGATAGACGACTCTGTTGCCGCCACCACAGATATACAGTTTATCATTAATGAGCAAGGGATCGTTCTGGGTGGCGTTGGGAACACCGGGAGTATCCAGTACAATCGTCTGCTCAAGCGCTCCTGAAACGAGGTTGTACACCCTGATGCTTGAACCGGCCGCGGCCGTTTCCAGAATCTGATAAACACGGTTCTTATAAATAACCGGGCTCATGGTCAGGGCGGTAGCGGCCGTAGTCTCATCTCTAAACCAGTTCACGTTCAGGTCGCACCAGGCATCTCCAATAGACAACTGGGAAACGCCGGTTCTGGCCATATCGTGTGCACGCGCCGGCCAATCATCCGGAGGGGTGCAAGTACGGTCGCTTATTGGAACACAGCAAACTTTGGCTTCAACGTTTGCTCCAGCATTAAGAACTGTTCCGGCGAAAAAGTCCGGGACATTAAACCAACCGGCAGCGCCGGCGTGATACCCCTTACACCATGCATCGACTCCAGCCGGGTCGCTCGTGGTTATTCTCGCACTAACACGAATACCCTCGGCACGTATGGCCGCTAATGGCTCAAATACTACCCAGAAGTTGGCCGGAATCGTCACATTAGGAGTTAAAGTGAAATAGATATTACCGACAAAGCCAGAACCGGTATAGCCGGCCGCGGCGTAATCGGCAGGGGTTAATGTTGCAGTATAGAGAGGTGCACCACTGGAAGGTTCACCACCAGCATCGGCAACTACATGTACTAAGGTATTCTTAGTGTACATGAGCGGTCTGGTAGCAACTTCTCCCGCAATTCTTGTAAAGGCAAAGAACAGTTGGCGAAGTTCACAAGATGAACCGGTTGGTGCGTTGGTGAACCTCTGTGCCCATTTGGCGATGCCGGCAGCAGCAGTAGCATTGGGAGCTGCCAGACCAGGGCCTCCGGGCGGGTCGCCTGCGCCATAATAGTCCTGAATAGCGCACGCAGCGAACTCGTCACGGCAGAGGTTGGCCTTGATATAGAAATCTGAATCAACCCCCCAGTTAAAGGGTGCGACCATGGGGACCCACGGTCCGCCTTCCCAGCAGTTATTCGCGCGGCCATTGCCGGGGCTGCCATCATTCGCACAAATTGTCTCATACATGTCAGCGGGTTGCGTCCCAAACACGCCGTTCCAAACGCCGTTTGTGCTGAAAGCAATGTGGAATGTGTTTTCCAGCACCAGCGGAGCGAATGACACCGAAATCTCGGCCGGATAAAATGCGTAGGAACCGGCCAGGACGGTTTTTTGAATAATTAAGGCGCCCGGTAAACCGGAACCATCGTCATCATAAACAGTGATATAGAGGTCCTGGTCACCAGCCGGATCTGTTAAACCTAAGAGAGTATGGTCGAAAACAGAAAAATCCACACTGGCCAGGGTTTCAGGTCCGCCTACATCAAACCTTTGGGCCCAAGAAGAATCTCCGTAGCTCGGATGGGGTGAACGCCATAGGTTCGCCAAATCAGCTGGGAAAAAATACTGTTGGGTATAGCAATCGGTAAAAGTGATCGCACTCGTGGTACGTTCGGAGATGATGCTCATTACGGCATCGGTACCCCAATCGTTTAATATCGACCCCCAGGTGCCTTGATAATTCTCGCTGGAACGTTCCTGTCCGGCAGACGGACCAGAGCCGTCGTCGGCGATAACGGCCAGTTTACCGGTTCCGACTGGTTTCCAGCCGTAGTGGTAATGGTCGCCCTCCGCAAACATCCAGCCCGCCGCGGAAAAATTTGCCGAAGCATATCCAACCGCAGTGGTGGGCAGGGCAGAGTTAGGAATCGTCACCGAGTCCAAAAGAGCACCCGGGAAGCCAAAGCCGTCATCACTCCACAGATAGACGCGCAGGGCTGGAGTCCCAACCATGGCGGGCCTGTACATGAGAAGATGAGCAACTTTTAAGGTTACTTCTAAACCAGCTTCAACCGTAAATCGCGTGTTATTTAGATTGTCGCCATAAGCATCCGGTAAAGTAAAGTAGTAATGCGGCGTTCCGGAATAGTCCTGCATATCTCCGAAATAAATCGATGTCGGAGTTCCAGGAATGTTCGTGCCGCTTGGAAGCACTTGCAGCGCCGAGGCCGGCTTTTTAAAAGTCGGATCGCGATGTATGTCATACTCATTCGCATCCGATTTGGCCGGGTTCTGCACTACATGCGGAACTGCCGGTTCCAACTCATATTGAGGTGGATTCCCCGGACCAGCCAAAGCAAAGCTTCCAAATGCTAACACCAGACTAATACCGAATACTGCGATTATCAGTCTTTTAAGCATTTAAATCCTCCTTAAATGAAAGGAAAAAGTACAAACTCGTAAGACAGCATAGACAGCTTACCGGATCCCGTTTGAGGCGGGACCATGAGGCACTCTGCCGGTACCCATTTATGTCTAGGGAAGTGCGGGCATATCTGCTGTTTAACGAATTCTTCATATTTCCTTTACCATGGAGAAGGAGTTTAATCGTTGTTTTCATTATTGTTTGGATTAACTCCATAGTTAGTGTAGATAACTTCAGACAGTTCATTTTCAGTTTTGTGTCTTATTTTTGATTCCTCATTGTTATCCACTGTCATAAAGCCGAAGCCAAATAACAGCGGGTTGTTAACATAAATTGATGGAATCATTGGACTTGGAAACCAACAAAGTGCTTTCGAACTATCAGCTGATCATCAAACAGACATTAAGACACAACGCTGTTCGCGGACATTTCTGTCCATCAATCAGAAACGATTCGTTAGCAGTTTATCAGTCTTGTTAAAAGAAGTACTTAGTCGTTACGCTTGAGTCTTTTTGGCTCTCGGACTCGCCTGTAACTAAACACACGCTCGAACGGTAAAATATGGGTCCGGGGGCCGGATGTCAAGGGGTAAAGGGAAATTATTTCCAGTTTTTTTGGACGGGGATAACCCCCTAAAGCGGCGACGGTTAAGTGGTGTCAGGAGTCCTCACCTGACACCGGTTTGGCTCTGGTCAGGCTGTCGGGTGGGGACGCCCGACTGCACAGAAGTCCTTGACTCCAAGTTCAAATACTTAGAATCTTAACGCACATGTCTGCACCGATTCGAATAAAGTCCCGTCCGAAGCGCTGGTTTATCTCCGCTGTCTTTATCATAATCGTGGTCATCATTTTACTGACCCTGCGGCTAGTCGAAGACATCGGTCTTGAAAAAGAGCCGGGAGAAAGATTTGTGGTGGTTCGGGTAATAGATGGCGATACGGTCGAGTTGATGGGGGGCGACAGATTGAGACTTCTGGCCATCGATACCCCGGAAAAGGGGGAGCTG
>Ga0247727_10019530_pt1 | contig 10491 bp, 7 predicted proteins | sample WisWelCaveWW1625_FD_202498 | JGI IMG/M metagenome (GOLD analysis project Ga0247727, IMG submission 202498) | Biofilm microbial communities from Wishing Well Cave, Virginia, United States - WW16-25 | ecosystem: Environmental > Aquatic > Deep subsurface > Groundwater > Cave microbial mat | place... | reverse complement strand
CTCAGCGAGATCAGTGAGGAGTGGTTGACAGGAAGAACGTATTTAACTTTCGAAGGTTCAACTTAATCGCACGCAAATCCGCAATCATGACTTTGACCAAAATTACAGAAATAACCTTGCACTATCGATAGTTCTTGATCATCTATTGATTTTACTAAAAAATAATTCAAGGTGTCCTCTGCATCACTATGGGTTTGCGATGACAGAGCTGCGTAAACCGTACGGTATGAAGTTTGTAAGCCGAGATCTCTAAATCTCTCGGCAACATTTGGCCAATAGGGAGAATTGATGATTGGTAATCCGGATTGATCCAAGAAGTTTTTTAAATGGTCTATTACAGATTTTTTCTTTAACGCGGCATCACGATGAATAGTTGCCTCTTTTGGAGGTAAAGACTCTATGGATTTAATCCAATCGCGGATTTCCTTTTGTTCCTTCTTTAGGTAGGAGTAGAAATATTGGCTTAATCTTTCTGTTTGATCTTTTCTTAATATGTATTGTAGGTTTACAGACGCTTCAACCGCAGTTCTGGATATTACCTCTGATGAGGCTGGTGCACCAGCGGCGAAGGCTGCAATGGCTCCTTCGGTATACTCAAATATTCTATCAAGCATGTTCAGTAATATGCCCCAAGTCAATTCCAATGAACTATTCAGTTCGATAGATTTAGTAGATAGGGCCTGATTAATAGAAATATTTGTTCTTCTAGTCCAGTACATACCTATAGCTTCATTTTTAACAAATTGATTTGTAACGAGATTGTGCTCCTGTATAAAATCTCTGACCAACTTGTCAGAGGTTATATTTTGGGTTGCCATTTACGACCTCCTGTTAACACTAGCCAAAAGCCTCTTTCCTTTAATGACACCCTCTACACCCTCCGCGTGTCTGTACTGCAATACGGGCACACCACATGGTTCACCGACACAGGAAATGACAGCAACGCGCCACACTTCTGGCAGGGGATGGCTTGGCTGTTCACATCAATCGTGAACCCGCACGATTCACACACCACCTGTTTTGCGCCGGGAAGAGTTTCGATGTCTGAGCCACACTGTCCGCAGTGGCGTTGCTCGCTTTCATGCGGTTGCACTTCATCGTATTCCGCGTTCAAGCCGTAGAACTTCAACAGTTTTTCACCGTCAGCAGGGGAGATGTGCGGGAGCCACGCCTGGCAAAACGACGAGTATTCCATGCGCAGGGCTACGGTCTCTGAGGCTTTATCTGGATCAAGATTGTGAGCGCCTTCCTGACGGATGAGCGCGTACGTCCCTTCCATTTGTTTTTTGAACAGCGCGGCATACTCCCAAAATGGACCAGCCGCCATCCACGCGCCGCCGGGTTGGGGAATCCGTTGAAGTCGCGCGACCAAGCCGTCCATTTGGGTTTGAAGCGTCGTTTGGTGCGGGTCCATCTCTTTGATCACCGCGCACTCGGCGGAATAGTCAATGAATTGTTTGCGAAAGTCCATATCCTTGATGGCGCGCGGCGACGCGGCATTTGGGCACTCCTGCAACCACAGAGTGAAGACCTGCTGATAAACCTGACGCACCGCGTCGCGGTCGCCGCGGGCTTTGGCTTGATTGAGTTGCATCTGCACCGTCTGCATGATGCGGTGGTAGATCGTGTTGGTGATGCCCGCGTTGGTGTTGGCGTTCGCCATGCGAAAGTCGTAATCCATGAGCGAGCCGCAGAAATCGCAATAAATGTACGCGGTGGTCGAGGGCAATGATTTTGGCGCGCCGCATTGACTACAATTCACGCGCTTGATGAACCGCGAATGCGCTTTCAACGAGTCAGGCATCGCCTCGCCCTCTTTGGGAATACCTGCTGAGAAAATGGATTGTTTAGACTGGTCTGGTTTCTTTTTCTTGAAGAAGAAATCCATTGTAAAATCTCCGGGCGCCACGATTGATGTCGACTCGCTTGAAAAATCATATCATGGATTGAGTAATGTTCTCTCCTCCATTTCGGCTGGTTCGATGAACTTTAGTTTATACAAACCCTTAGCATCTCTCCTTCAAAGATACCCATTTACTTCGATCGATTTGCTAGATTTAGTTATCATCCTACAGTGATGACCACATTTCCCTTTTTGTGTCCCTGATCCACATACCTGTGTGCCTCCGCAGTCCGTTCCAACGGATAGCGTCTATCGATGACCGGCTTTATTTTACCCGTCTCAACAAGCTCTTTGAGGAATATCAATTCTTCCTTGCGCTCGGGCGGTGATCCGGCTACTACTTTCTTTCCACCTTTCATCGAAGTCCAGGCCATTTGAGCCATCTCTTTAAGCCCGCCAACCACTGCCAGATAGAGTCCGTTTTGCTTGAGCGAGTTTTTGCACCCTGAAAACGATGTCTTGCCTGGAACTGTGTCAAGAATGATGTCATAAGTCTTACTGCCCTTCCTGAAATCCTCCCTGGTGTAATCAATGACTCGATGGGCCCCAAGGGATTTCACCAAATCCAGGTTTGTGGTGCTGGATACGCCCGTCACATCGGCACCAAAGTGCCTGGCAAGCTGTACCGCAGCGGAACCGACGCTCCCCGAAGCGCCGTTGATCAGGATGCTTTGGCCGCTCTGGATTTTCCCCAGATTCTTAAGGAAATACAACGCAGCGCCGGTCCCGAAAGGAATCGCCGCAGCCTCTGCGTAGGTCACATTGGCAGGTTTTATTGCGAGCGCCCTTTTTTCGGGCCAGCATACGAACTCAGCATACGCACCGAGTTCGGTACTATTAATGCCAAAAACCTGGTCGCCTTGTTTGAATAAAGTTACATCCTTGCCCACCGCTTCGATTTCCCCAGCCAACTCTACCCCGAGAATCCCCTTCCTTGGTTTTCTTAACCCAAACATCAAGCGTGGCAGAGGTCCAAATCCAGGTGGAACAAAGGTGAATCCACGCATGTTAACGTCACCTGTTGATACTGTTGTCGCATGTACTTTTATCAGCACTTCGTTGGCTTTTGGAGCCGGTTGTTCCACATCTTTAAGTTGAAGAACATCGGGTGGTCCGTATTCTGTGTAAACGATTGCTTTCATCAGCAGCCTCGATAGTTAATAGGATTCAATTGTTGTTGAGGTAATCTACGACAATCCGCCCTGAAAGTTGCAAGAACTGATTAATAATTAGACGAAAACTTTCCGTATGACGCCTATGGGTGAGGTCTTGGGCGGATTAGTAATCTTCTACATAATCCAACTCTGCGACTGATTTGATTTTCATACAAACCCCAAGCCTCTCTCCTTCAACGACACCCACTTCCCCTGACCGATGACCAGATGATCGAGCACTTCCACGTCCAGTAATTTGCCTGCCTGCACAATGGCGCGCGTCACTACGACGTCGTCGGGGCTGGGAGTCGCGTCTCCGCTCGGGTGGTTGTGGATGACAACGATGGCTGAGGCGTTTTTGCGAATCGCCTCCTTGAACACTTCTCCGACTCTTACTTGTGACGAATTGACCGAACCTTTGTAGACCTCCACAGTCTCCATCACTCGATTTCTTCTGTCCAATAGCATCACACGCAGATGTTCCTGCTCAAACCCCGACATCTCATATGAAACCAGCGCAGCGGCATCGGCGGGAGAGTTGATGGTGGGTTTATCTTCGGGAGATTCGAGCGTGAGTCTTCTGCCTAACTCAATGGCGGCTTTGATCTGCGCGGCTTTGGCGTCGCCGAGCCCGTGTTGTTTTTTCAATTCGGCGAAGGGGGCGCGGTGCAGACCCGTCAGCCCATCGAATTTTTTGAGCAGGCGTTGTCCCACGGCGACCGCGTTCTCTCCCTTCACACCCACGCGCAGGAGGATGGCGATCAACTCGGCGTTGGTCAGGGCTTGCGGTCCCAGCGTGGATAACCTCTCTCGTGGGCGATCAGCCTCGTGCAAGTCCATGATGCGGTAGATGGGTTTGGAGTTTGTCTCAGCCATGGTCATATCCCTTTGTGTCAGATTATCCCTATTTTACAGCGAAACTTTGCTTGACATCCATTTCCGCCTCCATTAGAATACCGAACGCCTTAACCATGGACCTAGCGCAGTTGGAAGTGCGTGGCGCTTACGGCGCCAAGGTCCGGCGAATAAGATATTTAGGGCCTGTAGCGCAGTTGGGAGCGCGTCTCAATCGCACTGAGAAGGTCAGGGGTTCGAATCCCCTCAGGTCCACTTGATTTATGATCTGCACAACCTTCAATCGAAAATCGGCAATCGTAAATCTGAAATTGAACTGGGCCCATAGCGCAGTTGGGAGCGCGTCTCAATGGCATTGAGAAGGTCGAGGGTTCGAATCCCTCTGGGTCCACACAACGTAAGGCGGATTGCTAATCTGCCCCACGAAAAGTCACGGCAGGAGTAGTAGGTCATCCCGTCAGCGAGTTGGGAAACGGGCAAAGCCCGGGTGGAAGCCCAGCACAGTGCACAAGGGAGCGCATCAAGACCGAACTCGCCTGTTACCCTGAGCGGAGGGTTGAGATGCGAAGCATCGATATCCCGAAGTCGAAGGGGACTTCGCTGGTGAATCGAGTAGTCAGCGACGGAGAAGCCCGTTATAGCGAAAGAGAGGTAGAGCGAGATACGCAATGCGTCTCGCTATACAATTCGGGTGGTACCGCGGAGACCTGTCCTGAGCGCAGTCGAAGGAAAACTCTTCGTCCCTGATGTGGATGAAGGGTTTTTTGTTTTCCCTCACCCGCCCTCACCCCAACCCTCTCTCATCGGGAGAGGGAGTAATGCAGAAAAGGAGGCTGGCGTGAACATTCGAATCAATTCCAATTTCTGGAAACAGGGACCTCTGCTTGCGCGCCTCCTTTATGAGTTACAAGTCAGATGTCTGACGTCTGTTGATCCAAATGATAATTTGAACACGAGGTAAGAATGGCTACAAAGAAAACGAAAACAAATAAGAAAGCGACACCGAAGTCAAAGAAGGCAGTTGCTGTGAAGAAGAAAATTACCAAGCCTGTTTCGAAGGTGAAGACATCGTCCTCGAAGAGGAAGGTCGTCGTGGTGAAAAAGAAAGCGACGAAGCCAATCTCAAAGGCTGGAAAGTCCGCGCCTGTGAGGAGAAAGACGACTAATCCCAAAGGGACGCTTCGCAGAGTCGTCACTACGGCAATCAAAGACAAATCCTTCAACCCCCAGGTCTTCGAGCCGAAGTGGCAGAAGAAATGGGAAGCGGACAGGTTGTACCGCGCCGTGATTGACAACAGCAAACCCAAACACTACGCGCTGACGATGCTGCCGTACCCGAGCGGCGACCTGCACATCGGTCACTGGTACGCGATGATTCCCCCAGACGCGCGCGCACGATATATGCGGATGAAGGGATACAACGTGATGTTCCCGATGGGGTTCGACGCGTTCGGACTTCCCGCGGAGGGCGCGGCAATCAAGCACAACATCCACCCGAAGAAGTGGACGTATGCAAACATCGAACAGATGCGCACGCAAATGCGCTCGATGGGTGCGATGTTCGATTGGGAGCGCGAGACGGTCTCTTCAGACCCTGAATACTACAAGTGGACTGAATGGTTTTTCATTCAGCTATTCAAACACGGGCTGGCATATCGCAAAAGAGCAACAGTTGACTGGTGTCCGAAAGATAACACCACGTTGGCGCGCGAACAAGTCAAAGGCGAAGAACGAGTCTGTGAGCGGTGCGGCACGCCCGTCATCAAAAAGGAGTTGGAGCAGTGGTTCTTCAAGGCGACGAAATACGCCGATGAATTACTGCGCTTCGACGGGATTGACTGGCCCGATTTCATCAAGGTCTCGCAGACCAATTGGATTGGTCGGAGCGAAGGCGCGTCAGTTGAGTTTCCAGTGATCAGTAATCAATACTCAGTGGACAGTAATCAGTCTGGACTGATTACTGATAACTCGCCACTGACATCGTCCCCTTTGGGGATCAATATTTTCACCACTCGTCCTGACACGTTGTGGGGCGCGACGTTTATGGTCATGTCGCCCGAGCATCCGCTGGTGGATAAGGTCACCACGCCTGGGAACGCGGGAACCGTCAGCGAGTATAAGGCTCAGGCGGCGAAGCAGACCGACATCCAGCGCGAAGCGAAAGACAAGGAGAAGACAGGCGTGTTCACAGGCGGCTATGCCATCAATCCCGTGAATGAAGAACGCATCCCCATCTGGGTGGCGGATTATGTGTTGACGTCGTATGGCACGGGAGCGATCATGGCTGTCCCCGCGCACGATCAACGCGACTTTGAATTTGCGCGCAAGTTTGGGTTGAAGGTTCTGCCTGTGATCCAGCCTGAAGGCGTTGAATTGAACGGTGATACGGTGGAAGCCGCGCACGAACACGAAGGCGTGATGATCAATAGCGGACCATTCAACGGCACGCGCGCGACGAATGACAAAGGCATGAAGAATCCCGCCATCAAGGCTGTGACTGAGTGGCTGGAGGGTAAAGGTATCGGCAAGTTCGATGTGAACTATCGTTATCGCGATTGGTTGATTTCGCGGCAGCGTTATTGGGGCGCGCCGATTCCGATGGTCTATTGCGAAACGCATGGATGGAATCCCGTACCTGATGATCAATTGCCCGTCTTGCTGCCCGATGATGTGGAATGGAAACCCACGGGCGAGTCGCCGTTGAAGTTTCATCCCACGTGGAAGCATACAACCTGCCCGATTGGCGGCGAGCCTGCGATCCGCGAAACCGATACGATGGATACGTTCATGTGTTCGTCGTGGTATCACCTGCGTTATCTGTCGCCGCATTACGACAAGGGTCCGTTCAATGACGCCGAATACAACTATTGGATGCCCGTTGATACCTACACGGGCGGCAGTGAACACGCCAACATGCACTTGTTGTATTTCCGCTTTTTCCACAAGGCATTGCGTGACATGGGCATCACCGAAGGCGGCGAGCCAGTGATGCAACTCCGCAACCAGGGCATGGTGCTGGCGGAAGATAATACGAAGATGTCCAAAAGCCGCGGTAAAGTGGTCGCGCCCGATGTGCTGGTTCAGAAATACGGCGCGGATACTGTTCGCGCGTATTTGATGTTCTTCGCGCGCTGGCAACAGGGCGCGCCCTGGGACTCGCACGGCATCGAAGGGACTGCGCGCTGGATGCGCCGTGTGTGGACGTTGTTCACCGATGGTGTTCCGTCGGGGTCTGAGACCCCGACGAGCGAGGTCTTGAGGACGCTGCGCCGACGCGTTCACCAAACGCTAAAACGCGTCACACACGACTTCGAGAACTTTGAGTTCAACACCATTATCTCCTCCCTGATGGAATTGCTGAACGAGATGTACAAGGCGCGTGAAGCGGGCGCGGTCGGCACACGCGCAAGCGCGGAATGGAATGAAGCGATGGAAATCTACATAAAGATGATGGCTCCCGTCGCGCCGCACATCACCGAGGAACTGTGGACGAACCATCTGAGCAAACCCTATTCGATCCACCAACAGTTGTGGCCTCAAATAGACGAAGCCGCCGCGAAAGAAGATATGATCGAGATCCCGGTGCAGGTCAACGGCAAGGTGCGAGATCGCATCGTCGTCCCGGTGGATGCGAGTGAGGAGCAGATCAAATCCGCGGCGCTGGCTTCGGAAGTCATCCAGAGATATCTGGAAGGGAGGGAGCCGCGCAAGGTGATCCTGGCTCACGGCAGGTTGGTCAGTGTTGTAGTGTAAGTTTGGCACCGAAAAAGTCGGTGAATGCGCGATAAAAGCATTCACCGACTTTTTGATTCGACCTCACCCAAAAGTACTGATTTCTACGCAATTGTTTTGCAACTTCGCGGCAACTTTACTGTAACGAAAGATTCAGGTATCGAGTCATACAATGGAAATGATTAAGTCCTAGCGTTGATTCGCGTGAGCGATTATTGTTTGAAGTAGTCGCATCCAATGGATTGGGGGAAAAGAATCTGTGCTTGGAACTGTAACGAAATCGTCAACATACCATCAATATTCGTCGTCTGTCTTTGGTTTCGCAAAATTAAATTCCGAGGAGAATTGACCATGAAATCCAAACGCCTGTTTCAAGTTTTTGTTTTATTTACACTCTTGATCAGTTCACTTGGGGGTAGCCAGCCTGCATTTGCCGGCGCTCATACAATTCCCCAACAGGATCCCATCATCATCAACCGTAATTTGAATATCTGGGATGCCACCTTCATCGGTTTTGTGAGCGCCGGGATCCACGAGAAGTGGAGTCTGGAATTGACTGAACCGCACAATTTCGAAGTGAAAGCCAGCACCGTTGCCGGGGATTTGGTGCCCCTGCTGATTTTGCTGGATTCAAACAGCGTTGAACTGGCGCGGGGCACGGGCTCCCTGATCACATCGCGGCCCGCCGGAAGTTATTACGTTCAAGTCCAGCCGGAGTCGGGCGGCGGATTCTACTTCCTAACCCTCCGGGATGTTGCAAGCACCCTGCCTTCCGTCTCAACGGTTGTTAACCCCACTAGCCTGACCGTGGGCGAGGTTGCGGTTGTCACTGTAAATTTGAATAACGTGCCAGCCGAGGGTTATACCAGCGCGGAGTTTACGTGTACCTACAATGCCAGCCTGATCGATGTGGGTACCCCGGTCGTCACGAATCTTTTTGGACCCGACCCTGCTGTTGCAATCAGCACTCCGCAAGCCGGCAGTTTCATCGTTGCGATTGCAGGCAGTAACGGAAACAAAGCTGTAACCAGCGGCGTGGCATTTACCTTTAGCGTGACCGGGTTGCAGGCGGGGCAGACAGCCATCGAATGCACGGTGCGCGTCTCGCAGGGAAATAATGTCCTCACGGCTCTTCCCTCGACCGGCGCGAGCCTGACTGTCACTGGAACGGGACCAACCTCGACATTTACTCCACCTCCGGCTGAATCTCCAACACCGACCACCACACTCGCACCGGGAGTGACGCCGACCGCTACACTGACAACCGATCCGGCTGGATCGCCCACAGCGACTTTCACTTCACTCCCGGCTGAGTCGCCCACACCGACACTCACATTTACACCCGTCGAGTCTCCGACCCCCTCCTTTACGCCTCTCCCCACGTTCACATCCACTCCGATTGAATCGCCCACACCCATACCTTCACCGACACCTCTGCCAAATGGGACGCTGACCGGGCAGGCGATTGCATCCAAACCTGTGACTGTCAGTTTGTACGATGCGGGTAACACGCTGGTCACATCGGTGACTGCCAACCCGGATGGAACGTTCAGCCTGACGGCTCCTGCCGGGACTTATACCGTGGTTGCCACAGCCAGCGGATTCCTCAACGCACAGGGTTCCGCAGTGTTGAATCCTGGTAGTACGACCACGAAGCCAAACGTTACTTTGCTGGCAGGTGATATTGATAACAACAATGTGATTGACCAATTCGATGCCCTGACGATTGGTATCAACTATAACTCTGCATCTCCCGCCGCGGCTGATTTGAACAACGATGGCGTCATCAACGTTCTTGATCTGGAACTTCTGGCTCAGAACTATCGTGAGACGGGTCCCATTGTGTGGGGGTAAAGTATCCATAAAGAATAGAGGCGCACAATGTTGTGCGCCTCTATTTGTGGAGTATTGAATGAAACGCATTACTGCATGGTTGCTTGCAATTCTTCTTTCTTTTGCTTTTGTCGCCCGTGTTGGCGCGCAGATCCCTGAAAGCATCTGGCTGACAGCCAGCACAACAGCTTATAAAACAGGAGAGACCGTTCTTGTCACGGTCAATGCCGCGTCTGCCACGCCGATTCAAGGATTTACGTTTCAGATTCGCTACGATCCCGAATGCCTGCGGCCTGTCAACGCGTCCAGCCCCATCCCCGGCATGAACGGCTTACCCCTGCCTCAACTCACCGGCTTGGTGGATGGTTCGTATGCCAGCACCACGCCTCAAACTGTAAATGGCGTATTGGCTGATGTGAGGTTCACCGCCCTGAAAGGATGCAAGACCAGCCTCATTTTGGAGAGCGCCGCGCTTGCCATCCGCAATGCAGAAGGGTTTGCGGCTCCATTGGTTAGTGTTTTGGTTGGTGAAAGAAACGTCTCGTTGGTGATTGATACAGAAGCAGGTGTATCGCAAGTAACCCAACCCGAATCGGGATCCATCCTTGCGCTTGACCCGCCAGCGGCTGAGCGCGGATTTCCCGGTTGGATCATCGGAATGTTGATCGTACTCTTGTTTGGCGGCATAGGGCTTGGCGCGTACAAGTTTTTTCGAATAGGGGGTTGAGGAAATGCCAAATGGAGAGGATCAGCAATCCCGTGGAAGGAAGCGAGGAGTGATGCCCCGTACATTCAACAATTTGCTTCGCGTCGCGTGCCTGTTGACGTTGATGGCATCCTTGTTTCCTGCACATCAACCCGCGTTTGCCGCGCCTCCGCTCCCGCCAGTGGATATGTTCCAGTTGCCGTGGGAACAGGGGCTCGCCTGGGTTGTGCTGGATGGGTTCGATAATGGTATCCGCAGGCATCTGGGAAGCCCGCACAATTATCTCAATGGGGGGGCGATTGATTTTG
>Ga0247727_10019529_pt1 | contig 10491 bp, 11 predicted proteins | sample WisWelCaveWW1625_FD_202498 | JGI IMG/M metagenome (GOLD analysis project Ga0247727, IMG submission 202498) | Biofilm microbial communities from Wishing Well Cave, Virginia, United States - WW16-25 | ecosystem: Environmental > Aquatic > Deep subsurface > Groundwater > Cave microbial mat | place... | reverse complement strand
CAGACTGTTCGATGGCGCTCTCCTCCTCGGATTACTTTTGCTCACCGCTGCCTTTGCAGCTAAATTAGCGCCTCTTATCTTGAAAAGCAAGCGAAAACCATCTTATCAAATGTTTCCTTTTTCATAATATGAAATCGCCAGTGGTGGCGTGATGAGATCGGCGCAAAGATTCATGACGCGTTCTTCATTATCCGCGCGACGGAGTCCCGTAATTTCGCCGCCATCGCCGACGCCGAGCAACAGATAGCCGCCGCGATGATTGGCAAACGCCGTAATTTCTCGCGCGAGCTTTTCGTTGGCGACGGCGTCGTCTTTGAACTCGACGAAAGAGTTTTCGCCGTTACGGATCAACTCGAGCAAGCGGTTTTGATCTAACATGTTTTGCCTTGAGGAGAAGTTCTTGAATGATGGCGCCCGCCTCACCTACGCCTGCATGGTTTCTGCCGCCATTGTTTCCCCGACGGGCGTCGCTTCAAGGTGGGCGTAATATTTTTCCCACACCCACTGCACGATTTCGGCAAAGGTGGCGTTCTTGACGCGGGGATCACAAATCGGCGTGACGTTCTCGTAATCTTCGACAACTTCTACCGAGAACTTTTGAGTGATAGGTTTCTCTTTGAGTCCATTGAGAATTCGGCGGTACAAATGAGGAAAATCCAAACTCATGTAGGCAACGACTTTTTTGCTTCTGCTGTCACGGCCTACTTCGATGCCGGGCCGGCCTTCATAACCAAACGCGATACGTTTGGATGGACCAAATATGAACTCCACCACCCCACCAACTAATCTTATTTCCATTTTGTCCATTTGAATCCACCTCGTAAATAAAGAAATTCAGCAGGCAAAAGCTGCTTTTGTTTAAGACCTTTGATGTAGAGGGCCTTATGCATAGTGGCGATAAATCTTATGTTGTTCTTGCTTTGAACCGGCACAGCAAGAAGCAATTTTCCAGAGAAAGATTTATAAAAAATATGTGTATTCGGGTATTCCAGATTTGGCGTCACTAAATCCGGATTATTCAAAATATACGGAATATCATTTTTATGCTTCACCGCAACTGGATGCTTCTCGATGTGCTCAAGTTTTTGTAACGAGACATGCGCTTGATAACCCAACGGCGTTAAGATCGAGTACAAAATCTCATTACCTTGGCCATTGTAATCAATAAAGACTTCACCGGCTCTGGAGAAATCCCGCGCCGCCAAAGCTTGCTCGCGATTGAGCGGTTTCCATTTTCCTGCCGCAGATGGTTCGATGGCCTTACCCTCCTTCTTTGCTCGCCGCAGCGTTTGAGAGATATGTTAACCCAAATTATCCTGAAAATCAAGGGAAAATATTGCTGGAAACAAGGCGGAAAATGCGGCGGTGAAAAACGTTGTCTCTGGCTAATCAGTTTTTTGGGTTTTGCCCTCCACGATCTTCCCCTGGTGCATGATAACAATGCGATTGCACCATTGATTGGCGAGAGACAAATCGTGCGAGATAAACAAGTAAGTAAGCCCCAATTGGCGTTGCAATGAGATAAACAAATCCAGAAGGCGGCTTTTGTTCAGCACATCGAGAGAGGAAAAGGGTTCATCCGCGACGATAAATTGAGGCTGCAGCGCCAGGGCACGGGCGATGACGACGCGATGGCGCTGGCCGCTGCTCAACTCGCTCGGCAGCGCGTTGAAATGGTGCTCGCTCAAACCGACTTGCTCCAACAACGCTCGCGCGTGATGCTGCGCTGGTTTTTTCGCGAGCACACGATGTGCGATTAATGGCTCGGCGATCACACTCCCAGCGGTTAAACGCGGATTCAGCGCCGCGCCGGCATCCTGGAAAATGAACTGGGCCTGCCGGCGAAATTCTTTTATATCGTCACGATTCATGGCCCACACTTCGCGGCCGCGAAAAAAAATATTTCCGGCCGTCGGCCTAACGAGTCGAAACAGGCAATGCGCCAATGTGGTTTTGCCACTGCCGGATTCGCCGATGAGTGCCACGGTTTCTCCGGTAAAAATTTGCAGGCTCAACTCATCTACCGCCCGCATGCCATCGGGCGCTTCGGCGCCATTTTGCGGAGTCCCGAAAAGCGGGACAAAAAGGCCTTTGCGGCGGGGATAGTATTTTTTGAGACGGACGATTTCAACAAGGGGAGATGATCGACGCATGATTAATCTCCAAACTTTCCATGCCATTCATCTGAAAGTAGTATTACTTCAGTGACGGGGTAGCGCAGACATCTTGTCCAATGTCACTAATTTTTCAAGAAGAACCAAAAACTCACGCAAAGACACGAAGGCACTGAAAACCTGCAAATATAAATCGATGGCCAATGCCTCGCAAGATAATTATGGCAAGATGATGGTGGCAAGATGATTTAAAAGCTTTTTAATCATCTTGCCACCATCATCTTGCAAAAATGTTTTTGCGAACCTTTGCGTCTCGGTGCTTTTGCGGGCGCTTTTCTTTTTATTTTTGCCGTTTCTCAAAAGTTAGCAGCATCGGATATCTTGTCTGCCCCGCAAACGGGACGCTTCGCTCCCACCCGTGAGTGAGGCATTATCGAAAGCGTGACGCCGCTTCCAATAATTTTTTCGTGTACGGATGTTTGGGCTGCGAAAGTATTTGTTCGGTGATTTCCGCTTCGACAATTTTCCCTTGTTGCATGATCGCGACACGATGCGCCCAGGCCGCTACCAGGCCGATATCGTGCGTGATGAAGAATAAACTCATTTTATATTCATGTTGCAAACGCTGCAGGCAGGCGAGCGCTTCGTTTTGGTGATGGGCGTCGAGCGCGGCCGTGGGCTCGTCGGCGATAATCAATGCGGGCCGGCAGGCGATCGCCATCGCAATCATGGCGCGCTGGCGCATGCCGCTGCTTAATTCGTGTGGATACGCGCCAAAGCAGCGCGCGGCGTCGGGCAGGCCGGCGGATTCAAAAAGATGCAAGGCTTTTTCTGCCGCGGATTTTTTGTCGAAGCCGAGGTGGAGACGGAGCACTTCGGTGATTTGCGGCCCAAGGCGGCGCAGTGGATTGAGCGCGGCTGCGGGTTCCTGAAAGATCATCGCGATTTCTTTCCAGCGGATTTGACGAAGACGCTTCTCCGGCATGGCGAGCAGGTTTTCACCGCGATAAAAAATTTCACCGGCGGTAATTTGGCCGGGCCAATCAATCAACCGCAAAATGGCGCGCGCGACGGTCGTTTTGCCGCAGCCGGATTCGCCAATCAACGCCAGCGTTTCTCCGGGAAAAATTTCCAAATTGAAGCCGCTGACCACGGGATTTTCCGGTTGTGCATCTGCATAAAAGCGAACTTCGAGATTATCGATTTTGAGCAATTCGCGATCTGGCATTAGAAAAAAAATCTGCAAGTTTTTTGGGGTCATCAACGGATGAGAAACGGCCAACGGATATAAAAGCTTTTTCGCTGATGCAGTTTTATTAAAGAACAAATACTCTGCATCCGTTGGTCGTTTTTTAATCCGTTGGACAATTTTTTCTTTGCGTTTTCGGCAAACATTTTTAAACCGCGAATTAACCCGATAAACTTTTCCGCAAACCTTCCGCTATCCAATTCAGCGCCATGGCGGTGAGCATGATGGCCAGGCCGGGAAAGGTCACGATCCACCAGGCGCGGGCGAGAACATCGCGACCGTCGCGAATGATGCTGCCCCAGCTCACCGCCGGCGGCTGCACGCCGAGTCCGAGAAAGCTCAAGCTCGATTCGAGGAGAATGGCATCGGCGAGACGCAGCGCGGACAAAACGATGATCGGCGACAACGCGTTCGGCAACAGATGGCGAAAAACAATTCGGCTCTGGCTTAAGCCGAGGACTTGCGCGGCTTTGATGAAGTCGCGCTCTTTCAGCGACAGAATTTCAGCGCGAACGAGACGCGCCAAATCCATCCACGACGTCAATCCCATCACTAAAACGAGAATCGCCCAATTCGCGCCGAAAAACGCGACGCCGGTGACGAGCAAATAGATTAGCGGAAAGGACAAGAGCAAATCGACGCCGCGCATGATCACAGCATCCAGCGCGCCGCCAAAGTTTCCGGCGACGGCGCCAAGCGTTGTTCCAATCAGCAAAGCGACGGTGGTGACGGCCAGGCCGAGGCTGAGCGAAACGCGTGACCCGATGAGCAAACGGCTCAATATATCGCGCCCAAATTGATCGGTTCCGCAGAGGTGATGCGTGTTTGGAGCCTGATAACGCCGATTCGGCACTTGCTCAAAAGGATCGTGCGGCGCCAGCTTCGGCGCGAAAAACCCGAGCAGCATCCAACTGACGATCAAAACGAATCCAACACACGCGAGCTTTTGCCGCTTGAAGCGATGCCAGATTTTAGACATGAGTACGGAATAGAAAACAAACCGTTCGTGCATTACTCATACCCCTACTCATACTCATACTCATACTCTTACTCATACTCATACTCATACTCATACTCTTACTCTTACTCTTACTCTTACTCTTACTCCTACTTGTAATTGTCTTATCTTTCTCATCAGAAAGTAAGAGTGAAATTCCTGACAGACTCTGGGTTCGGGAGACAAACGTTAATCCCAATCACGGAGGCTGTCATGCACAACAAGAAATCGTCCAAGCGGATTCCCGCGCGGGGCAAGCGCTATTCGCCGGCGATGAAGCAGGAGATTCTACGCTCGGCGACGGAGCAAGGACCTGCCGAGACGATGCGAAAGTATGGCTGTAGCGTCTGGACCATTTGTCGGTGGCAACGACGCGCCCAACGCGCTACAGCAGCGACAACACCGGATCCGGTTAGCGCCCCTGACCGCATGTCACTTCCTGAGGCCTCGGCAGAAACCGCGCCGCGCGAGCTCCCTCAGGAGCAAATCAGTTCTTTGACAACAGCCCCGCGAAGCGGGGTGGCACCAAGCATTGAGAACGGTCCCGTTCGCGGGACTCCGGACTTGCCAGACCCGCAGAGCGAGGAAGCCATGCCGAGCGACGAACGCCATCAACTCATCATCAACACTTGGAAACAGCATCCCCTGTTGGGCCCCAGCCAGATCAAAAATCAACTGCGCCGGCTGGGTTACAAGATGTCGGTCAACACCGTGCGCAACCTCATGGAAGAGCACGGCTACGTGACGCCGAAGATTCAGCGCAAAGAACACACCGGCAGTTACGAGGCGGTGCGGCCACGCCACTTGTATCATCTCGACTTCTATCATCTGCACGTACACAAGCAGAAGCAAGTGCTGCTGTTGATCGAAGATGATTTCTCGCGCTTCATCGCCGGCTGGACGCTGGTCGAAACCGAGAACGCCGAGGCGGTGATCGAAGCGTTCGAGCAAGCGGTCACACGTTATGGCAAGCCCGAAGCCGTGATGTCCGATCATGGCAGCGCGTTTTACTCGTGGTCGGGCGTGAGCCGCTTTGAAAATCTGTTGGTCGAGTACGGCATCGATTATCTCGTCGCACGCGAGCCGCAGACCAATGGCAAAGTCGAAGCGCTCAACGCCACCGTGCAGCGCGAGCTCATTCGCAAGATCGAGTTCGTGGATCTTGCGGATGCCGCGCGCCAAATTGGACAGTGGGTTCGCTATTACAACTTCGAGCGCACCCACCACGCGCTGGGCGGCATTCTGGTGCCGGCGGATCGTTTCTTCGGCTGCGTCGAGGAGATGATGGCGCGCATCAACGCCGGACAGGGCGGCTCACCACTGGACTTGATTGCCACCGCGCGCACGCTGGAACTGTTCAAGATCATCTCCCGCGGTGACAAGCCGGAAATCTACTTGATGGGCAAAAAAATTTTCGGCTAAACACAAAAAATCATTTGGCGCGCTCGTGGAAATGGCTTATGTTGACAAATTGGTCAAACGAACATAACCCTTCCACGAGACGCGCCATGACGAATATCGTTGAAAAATTTGCCCACAACAAAACCTTGATCGCCGCCATTATCGCCATGGCCAAAATGTTTGCCAAAGAACTGCACGTGAATCTCAATGCGGCGATGAGCTCGATCGCCGAACAGCTCGACGTCAATCGCAACTACGTCTATGAAGTGCAAGCGCGCCTCACCGAGCATCTCGTGCCGCTCTTGGAAACGGGGCCGGGAAGACCGGCCAAGCCAATCCCGCAAGGCGGGAAAAACGGCCGCTCGAAGAGCGATCAGTTGACGATTGACGTGTTGCGTTACCGCGCCGATCATTCCGGAGCGGTGATGGAACACGCTGATCATAAAAATTACAGCGATGCGTTCAAGTATTTTATTCTTAACCGCTTTGATCAGGAGTGCGAATTCATGACGCACGAAGAATTTGCCCAAGTCCCGTAAAGCGGGATTGACACGTTACGGACTTGGCTGGCGCAAGACCGCGCGCCGCTCCTGCCGGAAAATGCCGCGCCCAAGCCCAAAGCGGTCATCATGGTGGAAGCGACTGAAATTGTCCACCAAATTGTCGCGCGCTTTGAAAAATGGGAAGGCTCGACCCGTAACTTCCTGAGCTACACCGCCACCGAGTTGGGTCTCAGGCCGCAGCAAATTAAACGGGTCTTGCAAATCGTGAAGATGCTGTCGCGGCCCAAGCGCCGGACCTATCGCGATCGCGGCAGCACCGAAAAACTCGCGCCGGGAACGATGCTGGTCACCGATGGCAAAGAACTCCGTGTTCATCTCACAGGCAGCGATGAGCCCCTCACCATGAATTGGCAAGCGATGGTCGATCAAACGACGGGCACCGACACCGGCTTTGCGATCACGCCGAACGAAAATGCGGCGGGCATCCAGCAAGCACTCGACGCCGCGCTGTCTTTCATGGGCGGACAAGCGCCGGCGGCGAATAAAATTCTGAAAGTTTTTGCCGGCCCAACGGATGGAAAAACGACCAACGGATAAAAGCAATTTTTAAAAATCCGTTGGTCGTTTTTCCATCCGTTGGGACAATTTTTTAACCCCTGCGGGCGTAGCCTGTTTGGCTGTCTCGCTTGCGGGATCCGCGTTGTGTTAATCTCCTCAATTTGACGGCGCCTTGATCGCCGCCAGCTGTTTTTCAAGCTTTTTGACCTCGCGATTCGCCTTGAGCGCGTGAAAATTTTCCAGGGCTTTTTGCAAATGCTTCAGCGCGGATTTCCGGTTATCTTTTGCCTGCCAGAACTCGGCATAGCTGCGATGCGTTTCCGCTATTCCCAGCCGGTTGTCATGTTCGGTGTTGGTTTGAAGCGCTTCGTCAAGATATTTGCGCGCCAGGCTCCAATGATCTTTTCTGGTGTAAACCACGCCGAGCAGGCGGCAAGCATCGGCTTCGCCGGCTTTGTGGCTCAACCGATGAAACGCGCCCAGCGCCACGTGACATTGCTTCTCCGCCATCTCCAAATCGTGCATGAGCAGATACAACTCGACGCGATTGAGCGTCGCGCTGGCTTCGATGACCGCGTCGCCGATTTGGCGGGCCAGTTCCAGACTCCTGGCGTAGTACTTGCCGGCTTCCGGCCAAAACTCTTTGTCGCGGTAAGCCGTCGCGAGGTTGTTGTAGAGTTCTGCCAGGCCGCGCAAGTCGCCCAGCTTTTCAAACAACAACTTGCCCTTTTGCAAAGCGGCCAGCGCTTTGTCCCATTGGCCCTGGAGATTGTACATGGCGCCGAGGTTGTTATACACACACGCGCTCAAATCATCATCGTTCAACGTTTCGGCAATGGCGCGCGCGTGTTCGCAAGCGGTTTCCATTTTCCGCCAGGCGGCGGTTTGAAAGTACGCTGCTGCCAGGCTATTCAGCGCATACGCTTCATCCAACCGTTCGCCATTTTCCTGGCAGATTTTCATGCTGTGCTCGAAGCACGCGACCGCCTCTTGCCATTGGCTTTGCTGGAGCTTGAGATTGCCAAGCTGCCGCAGGGCGCGCGCCTGCGATTTATCGTCATTGAGTTCATTGCTGAGCTTCAACGCTTGCTCATAACTCTCCACCGCTTCATCCATCAACCCGAGCAGGGCATACGTTTGCCCGGCGCTATAGCATAAGTTCAGTTCCTGGGCCTGGTCATGATTAAGTTGGGCAAACTGTTTCAAATTTTCCACCGCCAGTTTGAAGTATGCAGCGCTTTTCTGCGTGTTCTCGTCAGCAAGAAATTTTCTGGCAAGCTTTTCCATGCTGTAGGTCAGATCGGCAAATTTCTCGGAAGTCGGCTCAGCACGGCGTTCTGCTTGTTTCAGAAAAGTTGCCAGTTTGGCTAGAAGCGGTTTATATTCATTCTTGCTTGCAGCGCTCTTTTTTGCATGCTTTCCGGGCATTGAAAATACCTATTAAAAATTCAGTGCAAGCGCCATACCATCGAGGTGAATCAACTGAATTAACTATCGACGCAGCGTCACTCCATTTCAAAAGACGATTTGATCGAACTGTGCCGGCAGCGTGCAATATTTCGTTACAAACTGCATCGCCTTATTAGAGCCAAAACCGGTCTGCAAATCGGGCCAGTCCGGTTGCAAAGATAAACTCACCGCGTGGAAATCGTATATTGCGTAAAGTGCGAAACGATAGCTTTGATGGTTTGTTTCACGGTGTCGACCGTGGAGGGAACCGCAAGCCATTGGCCGGTCGCCGTGTCATACCAGGAGATCGTTAATTTGTTCGGGTCGGTGCCGGCCAGATCGGCATCTCTGCAGGATATGATGATGGTGACCGGTTTTTGGAACGACATGTCTGGGCCGAAGTCCACCGTGATATAGTCGTTTTTATCGACAGAGACGGACATTTCCGTGTCTTGGGTGAGCGCATTGGCCGGCACGATGATTTGGTGGCCGCAGTATGAAATCAAGCCGCCTTTGCTTTTCTGCATCCACAACGATTTGCGCTGGCCTCGACAATCGTGCCCGTTTCGGCTGCCGATTAAAAGCGTCGGTTGGATCGTTGCAATTTCACGGATAAACTGCACGCCGGCTCTGACATCGATAAGCCGGGTTGCGATGACGATCTGGATATCGCCGATGGCGCCGTTAAGGATTCCGGATATTGCCGTGTTGTTTGGCGCCGGTTTATTGACGTCGGCCTTCGCGGCGTGCAATTTTTTAACGGCGTCTCCGAGCTTGCTCGCTGCCGTCGTGCCGGGGTTCATATCGATGATATATTGCAGCTCATCGATCAAATCCTGCAAATGCCACGCGGCTTTGTCCTGATAAGTGCCCTTGGCCAGAGATTTGACGTGCGCACTCAGCCTCAAAACCGGTGTGATTTTTTCCTGAGGCGGCGTCACTTCATTGGGCGTGCTGAAGGCGCGCTTCTTTGCCTGTTGGTCCGGTGCAATCGGGCTCGGACCTTGCCATTGACTACAACTCACCAGGAAGATGCTGGCGCTCAAGCAGGGCAGAAAGAAAAACTTGCGGAACCAATGTTGATGCTTCATAAAACTACTCTTCTCTCGAATTGTGCGGGGTTGGCGCCATCCCTGGAACAATTTTTTCAAAGCGGCCTTGCTTTTGCGTTAGTACCTTAATTTTACAACGAAAAGAGAACTGCAACAAAAAAGCCTTTAAAATCGTGGATGTCATCAACGACGCCTAAAAACATTATCCCACCAAATTGGTGGGATGGATAATTTCTAAAATTTACAAATTTCCTTTCGTTGCAGTTCTTTTTTCGTTGCGATTTTATTTTAGTGCAAAATTAAGGTAGTAAATGTCAAAGTTCGGGTGGTGATTTGCAAAGTTTGGGCGGCCTTTGCGCATCGAAAGACTAGATTAAGAAAAATCTTTGTGCAACGCGGATGCCAGCAAACTAAAAATAAATTTCTGCTCTTGATGCCTTGTCAAAACAAGCATTTATTCGCGCCTGAGATCGATGATATTGGAAAATCGTGACGGCAATGCGACAGCCCAATTGGAACATTTCATTGCGGTCGAGATGATTTGCCAGTGGGAGGTGGAATGTTTTGTTGCAACGTCAGGCTTCTGCATAAATCGGTTTGTGCTCGCGCTGATCTTCGATTTTGTACTCGTCGATCTTGCGGCTCAACCGCGGCCGCGAAATGCTCAAAATTTGCGCCGCGCGCGTTTTGTTCCATTTCGTCAGCCGCAAGATTTCTTCGATCAATTTGCGCTCGCCGTCTCGCAAAGAAAGGCCTTCCGGCGGAATCTCGATGACCCGGCTGAATTTCGCCATCGTTCCATTCGCTGGCGGCGACGCGGCCTGCTGGCGCGGCGCAACACCGAAAGCTTCATAGATATCCTCCGCTGCGATGACGTCAGATTCACCGAGCAGCACGGCGCGCTCCACCACGTGCTGCAGCTCTCTCACATTGCCGGGCCAATCGTAGTTCGTTAAAGCCGCCTCCGACGCCGGGGCAAATTTTCGCGCCATCGCGTTGTACTCCGTGGCGTAATGAGCGAGAAAATGATGCGCCAGCAGCGGAATATCTTTCCCGCGCTCGCGCAGCGGCGGCAACGTGAGGTTGATGACATTGAGCCGGTAATATAAATCGCGGCGAAAGCGGCCTTCGGCGATAAATTTTTCAAGATCGGCGTGCGTGCCGGCCA
>Ga0247727_10019528_pt1 | contig 10492 bp, 7 predicted proteins | sample WisWelCaveWW1625_FD_202498 | JGI IMG/M metagenome (GOLD analysis project Ga0247727, IMG submission 202498) | Biofilm microbial communities from Wishing Well Cave, Virginia, United States - WW16-25 | ecosystem: Environmental > Aquatic > Deep subsurface > Groundwater > Cave microbial mat | place... | reverse complement strand
CCCGGCGAGCCTTCCTCGATGGGTTGAGCGGCGGGCATTCTGACGGGCGACGGGGGAGGGAGTACCCCCTGCACCTCGACCTCGGGCGTCTGCGCGGCGGGCGCTCTGTGCCCGGTAGGATCCAGGGTCGGGGTAATCAGGTCGTCTTGGCGGGGGTCCCTGTAGGCTCCGTAATAACGGGCGAGGGTGCCGTCCGGTTGAAGTGCCAAGATCTTCCGGTCTGGCTGAAACGTGATGGCATAAGAACAACTACCGTCATTCGTACTGAGTGCCTTGCCTTCTTGGCCGAAGGTCGGATCGAGCCTTCCGTCCGGCAAGAGGCGGGCCATGGCGAGTTTGTCCCCGGAACAACCGACCGCGAGAATCTTTCCGTCTCGTTCAACATGCAGCGCATGAACTTCGTCCTGATCCCCGAAATCGACGATCCTCTTGCCGTAGGTCCAGCGGTCGCCTGACAACCTGAAGCCTCCGATGGCAAAGTCACGGGTTAAATCGATCTTGTTAGTGACGGCGCCGCCGATGAGGAACTCTCCGGCCGAGTCGACGGCGGCCGCATTGACCCGGCTGGGCTCATTGGTTTCGCCGAAGGGGGTATTTTTCTTCCACGCAAAACTCCCGTTTGCGTTGAAGGCGACAACACGGGGGCAATGCCCGCCCGAGAGGATCATGCCGTCCGGGTGGATCGCCAAGGGTTGAGGGCGTTGGCGTCTACCATAGGTTTCATTGTATTCATCAGTGGTCATTGGGCTCCCACCTTCGCAGTGCGCGACGACCATTCCATCGACATCGTAGCTTCCATCCAATTTGCCGTCGGGAGCGTAACGTGCCAAAAAGGCTTCGGAATCGCTGCTGTCTCCATGGTAAATTCCCCCCGCGATGATTTCACCACCGCCTTTTTGTAAGGCGAGGGCATGGAGATAGGTCCCGCCACGTGGCGTAATCACCTTGCCGTCGCCGTCAAGCGAGGTGTCCAGATCTCCGTTGGCCGTTAGACGTATGAGGGCAAAGCATTGATCGGAACTATTACGGGCTCCCCTGGTCCCACCCACGACGATCCGGCCGTCTGGTTGAACCATCACGGATTGCGCAACCTCGGATCCGTTGATATCCGTGATCCGGTATCCGCCTTCTCCAAAGGACTGATCGAGGTTTCCGAAGGCATTTAGGCGGGTGGTTAGAAAATCGCCGTCATCGAATTGTTCGATGCCCTTTTTAGTGCCCACCACGATGATCTTGAACCCCTCTCCGTCCGGCTGGACGGCGATTCCTCCACCGCCGGGATTCATTGGCACCTTGGCCTTTCCCCCAAATCCGAAGGATTCATCGAGCCCGGCGGGAGAAGAGAATGGTTTGGCCTGAGTTGCCACCGGAACTGCGGCTGGAATTGCTACAGCATTCGCAGATGAAGTTGCGGCATCTCCCGCATTTGCATTTCCAGCAGCGGGCTTAGTGACCGTAACCGCTCTCACCGGCGCTTGAGAGGGTGTCCCTTGACGCTTAAATAAATTTTTTATTAACCCCATCAACCCGCCTGTTGTCGGTCCTACATCAGCAGCCGGGGGCCGGGTTGTGGCAGCTGCGGCATCAGTGAGCGCGCCAACAGGTTTTTCCGTGCAGCAGAGAATAGAGGGGCTGAAGGGACGAGTAAAACAACCGGAAGGGTGGCAGAATGCTGATGCGCACTCCAAATGCCTTGCGCATCGTTCGCCGTTCGCTTTCCCCGCGGCCTCAGCGTTGGTGGCCACTAAGGCTGCAAAAACTGATCCTAGGAGCCCGACGGTGAAGATCCCCTTCATGATTCCCCCTCGGCCCCGCTTGAAGAGAAGGGCCAAGATATGAAACGTGCAAAGAGAAAGCCAAGAAAGCAGACCTACTAAATTTAGTAGTTTCAATGTGTTAACAGACTTGTCTGTTTATCAAAGTGATAAAATTATCATTTTAATAAATAAAAATGATAAAAATAAACCCCTTTGTCCGAACCGGATACATGGGCGACACTCTTAAGGTTTGACCGTGAGCAAGGTCGGGGTCGTCCGAAGCATCACGCCGCCGGCGACGTTTCCGTCGAAGTCCGATTCGAGCCAGACTCCGATGCCGGGTTGAGGGGGGAGGACGGTGTGCCAGAGGAGCTCGCCGCCGAATGTGGGACTGCTCGAAGACAAGTTATCCATCGTCACATCGGTCCGGAATTGTCCCCAGTCGATTCCGAAGCGGGTTCTCACATCGTTGTTCTCAAAGGAATAGGCGGCGCCGAAGACGAAATAATTGGGATGACCGAAGCGCTTCGTGTTTACTTTTTTGTTCAAAGGAAAGGCGATCTCTCCTCCTAGGATCGTATCCGGTAAAAAAGAAAAAGAGTCCCACTGAAGCGTCAGGTCCAGATTCACGCAGATCTTCCCCACGGGGTACTGGCAAATGAGGGGAACAAAATCGACGGTCTGACGGGGGCGGAGGGAGTGTTCGTTCAAATGCGACCCCGTCTTCCGTTTGTGGGCGCTGAAAGGGGCGATCTTTCTCGACGGGTCCCAATCCTGGATCTCCTGCCATCGTTTCTTTCGGTATTTTTCCAACTGCGATCCCGGAACATCGACGGTACGGCCTTCGGCCGTGAGACGGACGAATCGCGGTTCCATCTCAAACGTCCCGTCGGGGTTCGTGGTGACGATCAGATAACCCTGGTCGCTATCGGAGGGCGGGCCCAAGGCAGGGAGATTGACGAAGGCCGTTCCGTACGACCGGCCGTGCTTTTTCGAATCCTTGTTGACCTCCTTCACCACCGGTCCGGGATATCCGTCCGATCCCGGTTCGTGGACTTGGCGGATGTGGGTGATGTCGTCCAAATGCCAGCGTTCCCGAAAATCGTCGAGGTCTTCGTAGATGGAGTCATCCGCCTTCGACAGGATCTCTCCCAGCTCCTTTTTAAATCGAGCTTCGATCTCGTGGGTCATCTCGTCGATGTGTTCGTCGAGATCGAGTCCGTCATAGATCTCCCCCTTATGTTCCTTCTCATGCGTCGTTTCGGCCAGATGATGAAAATGGAACCAAAAATCGTATTCCTCGTAGTGATGGACGTGACCGGCGATGGAGGCCGCCAGGACCGTATCCCCCTTCGGCAGGCGATAATAATAGGAGGCGAGCCGGACCGACCAGGCCACGTCGCCCTTGAAGGTGCCCGTCCCTGCCTGAACGCCGTCGGGTCCCGTTCCCGTCGAGATGGTGGGGTAGTGGCCTCCGAGGATCAGGCGTTCGCCGCGGGACTGTGACGTTTGAAGCTCATTCAGGAAGGCGAGGAAGTTCTCCGGATTCGGTCCGATGCCGTTCGGCTCCTGCTTGACCCAATAATTCTCGATCCCCCGCCAGAAACAGCTGTCTTCGCTGAAGATGCCCACGGGATCGGGGCAGTCTTTCAGGAGGAAATTGGCGTAATTGAAATCCTCCGATTCGGTCGGCCAGATGAAGACTCGAAACCCGTTGCCGAGATCGGTCCCGTAGGTTTCGTAGGTCCCGATCTCCCTCAAGTGATGCCCCAGAAACTCGTCGTTCGGGATCTTCCAGGGATTGTCCGTGTTCAGGCGGTCGAGGATCTGGTCATCGAAGCAGTCGGCGTCGCTGGAACAGGTCCCCTGAATGAGGCCCCGAATCCCGCCGTTCCAGTAGAGAGACCCGGAAAAGGAAGGGGCGAACGGATGCTGCGAGCCGCTCTGATCGAAGCATTTCTCATAGTATTTGTGGAGATCCTCCTGAAAAACGAAATTCCGGACGTGCCGGCTGGTGGCGAATCCCTGGCCCCTGTGATCGTGATTGCCGGTGGTGGTCAGAAGGGGGAATTCGGCCTTGGAGAGGATGTGCTTGAGGCGGCGGATGTTCGTACTCCGGTATCCCGTATTTTCCAGGGTGAGGGCGATATTCACGAAATCGGAGAGGTCGCCCAGCAAAAAGACGCGGTCGATCTTGCCCTGGCGGTAGAGCTCATTCCAGCTTGCAATCGAGGCTTCGACGTTCTCGTTGACCGATTCGTAGAACCTCTCGATCGCCGCGGCGTCCTCGGGGAGATCGTCGGAGGCTTGGGGGGCTTGGCCCGACGCGAATTCATCGGCCATGGTTTCCAGCATCACGCGTGCGATGTCGTAGTCGCGCTCGCTCATGTGCAGATCGGTGGCGAAGACGTCGCGGCTGGTCTGGCCGGTCCTATTTTGAAGGACGAAGGCGCCGGGAACCACGCGCGTGACGGTTTCCTCGCCCAAGGTGAACTTGAGATCGAAGCGCCGGATCTTTTGATCCCCGAGGGCCTGAACGACGCTCGGGAGCCGGAAGCCGACCCGGTAATAGACCATTTCTCCCTTTTTCTTCCCGAAGAGGGCTCGATTAAGTCGGTCTTGGTTCACGTGAAAAGAGGATTGTCGGTCGATCCGGTCATCGGCGGCGCCCGGGAGGTCTTCCTCCACGGTGGTCGGGATTAAAGGGTACTCGCGGTTTTCCGTCTCGTCTTGAAAGGCCGAACGCTTGAGCGTCGGACGTTCGATCCGATCAAAGTAGTGGATCAGGGCCTCGTCGATCGGTTCGCCCTTGCGTTTTTGCTTTTCGACCCAATCCTTGGGAACGGCCACCTCCAGATAGACGACGCCGTCGTCCTTTTTGAGTTCTTCGAGGTTGGCGGTGATCGGGGAGCCTAGCGAGGCGAGGAGGTAGGGTCTCTGCGCGGCTTTCGCAAAATCCTCCCTGTCCACCCGGTCGAGGATCGGGTTTATCTTGACCAGGGCCGCGTCGATCTTGGGCATCTCCACACGGCCCGGGCGGACGGCGGAGGCCAGGCGTCGGGCCTCCAGGTATAGTTCTTCCGCGACCCTGAGAAATGCGACGTTCTTTGTTTTGACCCATCGGTCCTGGGCGATTTGACCGAGCTCGTAGAGGTGTTCGTAATCGCCCATGGTCATCAAGACGCGTTGGGCGATCCGAAAGCGGGCGGGATCTTTCTTGTCCCCCAAAATCGAAAGGGCGGCCTGGTTGTAGACCTTCAGTTGAATTTCTTGGGCCGTCGCGGTGCGGGAATCCAGCGTCGCCTCGTTCAGATCCCTCCGAACGTGGGGGCCTACCCCCTCATACGACCAAAAGAGGCGAAAGAGTTGCGAGGCGGTGTGGTTGGAGTGAACGACCTCTGCCTCCGAGGGGGCGTCCGGTCGCGGGAGAGGGCTGTAGACGATCTCGCCGTCGTCGTTTGGATCGAGGGCATCGAGTGTTTGCTGCATTTCGTCAGGGAAGGAGCCCCAAGGGATCTCGACCGTGACCCGCCCTTTCGGAAGGTCGGGATGGACGATGCTCAGTCGATCGACGCGATTTTCAGCCATGCCTCCAATGCCTCCTTTGTCTCCCGGTTCACAGGCAGTGAATGGATGACGAGGGCGCCGTTCAATGTGAGGCGCCAATCGCAGGGAAAGCCGTCCGGCGACTCCGGCACAACCTCGAGGTCGATCGAACGGCTCCGGTCGCCGAACGACCCCAGAAACTCGTAGAGCGGGCTCTTGGGGTCGCTATTGACCGCGAGGATGCCCGCTTTCCCAGGGCTCAGTCTTTTTTTGAGTTCCGCCGCCGCCAGCCCCAGCAGACTATGAGGAAAGCGCTCGATGGGAATCGGCGGCATTCCGTCCACGGTCCACACGGCCCCCGCAAAAAAGAAAAACTGCCTCTGACGGGCGCCCAGCTCCACAGAATGTTCACTCGCACGGTCCGCGACGATCCAACGCTCCAGGACAGGGTAAGGGAGATCGGGCCGCTGGGTGAGGGCGGTGCCTTCCTGAGTACGTGTGAAGATCGGTCTGGCCTTTTGCTTCTTCCTGACCTTCGGGTCGAAGGGGAGAGGCCGCTCGAAAACGGTGGAGGATCGGTAGGAGCGGTAGACGTCCCCATCCCTCAGCGCATGGCCTGCTTTCAGGCACTGGTCGTCTTCAAAGAGCGCTTGGACGATCGCCATTCCAAGCCGGCTTCCTCTTTGCCGTTTGTAAGTGAGGGTGTTCTCCGTCACCGACAAGTCGAAGACTTCCGTATTTCTCGCCGCCTGTTGATGACCCGACAGGTAGTCTCTGGCCTTGTGCCATCGATCCATGACGGGCATTCGAAGCATGTTGACGCCATCGGGTCCAAGGGTGGGGACCTCGAAGGTAAGAGGAAAGACCGTCTCGTAGAGAAGGCGGTAGTCCAGAGGGATGGTGGCCTTCGTTCCATCCGTGAACGTGAAGAGCCCGCCTAAGAGGATTGGCCACTCCTCCGAAGGCTCAAGAGGGCTGCCCGCGGCGAGGGAGGCCGAGAGCAACGACGAGGGTTGTGTCAGCGGACAGAGAAGGTTCCAGTGCTCGATGAGTTCCCTGGGTTGATCAGGATTCGGGAAAAGAGACTCGATGCGATCGGCGACGAGCGGGGCCTTGCTCTGAAAGAGCCTGACATTCGTTTCGGGATCCCCGATGCCGTTCAAAAGGGCGTTGAGAGGCGCCCAAGTTTCGGGGAGAAGCTGGGCACCGAGCGCCGCGGGTCCGAGGGAAGCGGCGAGACGCTCCGGCTCAAGGGTTAGAGTGGAGATTTGCCGGAGAGTCTGAGCGGCCTCGGACATCGAGAAAGTGGAGACGAGGGACATATAAAATCCTTCAGAGGTCCCCAAACTTTTTCATATGCCTGATTGTGGCGTCGTGTTCGATCTCCCAGAGCGCTTTCTCCCGAGCGGAGGGGTCGGAGATTCCGTTTGCGATGTCGATGGCCCGATTCAGTATGCCGCGCGTCGCTTCCACCCATTCCGGATATTCCCAAAGCTCCCGCTCGCAGTAGTTTTTCGCGATCTCCAGCAGCAATCGCACTTGCTCGCCGGGATCTGGGAGCGTCACGGTCAGATCGACGGCCTCTTGGGCCAGCCCGACGCCTTCTTCGTCCCGGTAGCCGCACAAGGAATAGGCGAGTAGGCCCAGGGCGTGGGCCCTTTCTTTCACGTCGGAAAGCTCGCGGGCCTCGGAAATGGCCCGGTCGTGAACCTCGCGCGCCCTCTCGTCCTGTCCGTGGCAGGAGTAGGTGTCCGCGATCCTCTCCAGTCTTAGAACACGATCATACGATCTTTCCATTTCGAGTGCGGCCGCGATCGCCGCGGACGCAAACGTTGTGGAAAGGGGCGTTCCCTCAAAAGCCAAACCGTCCAAAACCTTCGCGCGTTCGTCCGGATCCGAAATGGCTTGAGTGCGGCTTAATGCCTCCTGCAGGATCTCATCCGCCCTGGCCATGTGCCCCAGGTCTCTCAACCAGACGGAAAGCCTTCCGAGGTCTTCGATGTTGTACTTGCCGTCGGGTCCTTTCCGGCAAAGACGCCGGAGAAGAAAGGCTTCCGTCCAAGACTTCTCCTGATTGTCCGAAAGATCCGGGAACACCTGAACGCCTATTTCCATCTGGAGTGCGACTTCTTCGAAGTAAGCAGCGATGATCTCGTCGTCCGTAGGCTTTGGTTGATTAAGGAGGCGGTCCCTGACGGATCGGAGGATGCCGTCTTTGGATTCGGGAAGGCAGAGACCGTTCATGGGTGTCGCCCCGTTATGAAAGCGAAAGAGGGCCAATAAGGGTGTTTCCCCGGGCTGGGTGATCAGGCCAATGAGATTTTGGGGCGACCCTTTCATCGACTGAATGATCTCTTGCGCCGTGGATCCCCCCGCAATGGCTCCGAGGTGTTCGAGAGAAGCCATCGTCCAGAGAGAGGAGAAAATAGGCGATGAAATGGTGGCCAATGGCGGCATACACCCTCCGTAAAGTGGGCGACTACAGGTGCTCTATCGTGGGCGTCGAAGAGATGTTGCTAATAAATAACAAAATAGAACCGTTATTTAAAAGAATCATTGAGAAATTCGACCCCTTTGTTACAAGCGACGCGGCACACACCTGACGGTGTGCGATTCAGGCTTTGATTTTTTGAGGTGATCATCGTGATTCCCCGCTACTCGCGCCCTGAGCTGACCACCATTTGGGAACCCGAAAACCGCTTCAAGATTTGGCTGGAGATCGAGCTCTTGGCGGCCGAGGCATGGGAGAATCTAGGGCGCATCCCCAAGGGCACGGTCGCCAAGATCCGTAAGGTGGCAAAGTTCGACGTGGACCGCATCGACGAGATCGAGCGGACGGTCAAGCACGACGTCATCGCCTTCCTGACCAACGTGAACGAAAACGTCGGTCCCGACGGCCGCTACCTGCATTGGGGGCTGACCTCGTCTGACGTCCTCGATACCTGTTTTTCCGTTCAGCTTCAGCAGTCGGCTGACATCCTTTTAAGGGACATGGACGGCCTCCTCGACGCCCTCAAAAAGAGGGCGATGGAGCATAAGGGTACCCCGTGCATCGGTCGGAGCCACGGCATTCATGCCGAGCCCCTGACCTTCGGCCTCAAGGTGGCGTCTTGGTACGCCGAAATGAAGCGGAACCGCGAGCGGTTGGAGAAGGCGCGGGAGGAGGTCTCGGTCGGCCAGATCTCGGGGGCGGTGGGGACGATGGCCCATCTGGAGCCGGAGATCGAGGCCTACGTCTGCAAAAAGCTGGGACTCAAGCCCGACCCCGTCGCGACGCAGGTCATTTCGCGCGACCGCTACGCGGCGTTTTTTGCGGCCTTGGCCGTCTTGGCCTCGTCGGTCGAGCGGATCGCGACCGAGATCCGCCACCTTCAAAGGACGGAGGTTTTGGAAGCGGAGGAATTTTTCTCGAAAGGTCAGAAGGGGTCCTCCGCCATGCCGCACAAGCGGAACCCGGTCCTTTCGGAGAACCTCTGCGGGATCGCGCGCCTCGTCCGCTCGACGGTCGTCCCGGCCCTCGAAAACGTCGCCCTCTGGCACGAGCGGGACATCAGCCATTCGTCGGTGGAGCGCATGATCGGGCCGGAAGCCACGATCCTGTCGGACTTTATGTTGGCGCGTTTGACCGGACTCGTCGAAAAGCTCGTCGTCTATCCCGAGAACATGCAGAAGAACCTTCAAAAGATGGGCAAGCTCGTGTTCTCCGAAGGCGTGATGCTGAAACTCATCGAATCGGGCCTCACCCGCGAGGATGCCTACGCGTTGGTTCAGAGGAACGCGATGAAGAGCTGGGAGCAGGGGGCCGATTTCGAGGCGGAGGTCCGAAAGGACGCCGACATTATGGCGCGCCTCAAAAAGAAGGACTTTAACGACGCGTTCGACCTGAAACACGCGCTGCGGAACGTGAACGCGCTCTTTGAAAGGGTTTTCAAATGAAGGCGAAGATTTACATCACGTTCAAACCGGGTGTCCTCGACCCGCAGGGTAAGGCGGTCCAGCATGCCTTGGCTTCGTTGGGATTCAACGAAGTTCAAGACGCCCGCATCGGAAAGTTCATCGAGCTCAAGCTGAACGGCGTCGAGAGGGCCAAGGCCGAGGCGGACGTCAAGCAGATGTGCGAGAAGCTATTGGCCAACACGGTGATCGAATCCTATAGGTATGAACTCGAATGAAATTCGGAATTCTTGTTTTTCCCGGATCCAACTGCGATTGGGACTCCTACAACGTCGTCACCAAGGTCCTGAAACAAAAGGCCCAATTCGTTTGGCATAAGGAATCGAAGTTGCCGAAGGTGGATTGCGTGATCGTGCCCGGAGGCTTTTCCTACGGGGATCACCTCAGAACCGGGGCCATCGCTCGATTTTCGCCGATCATGAAAGAGGTCGTCCCATTCGCCAAGGCCGGCGGCCGCGTCTTGGGGATCTGCAACGGCTTTCAGATCTTGACGGAATCCGGCCTTCTGCCCGGTGTTTTGATGCGCAACCGCGATCTCAAGTTTGTTTGCGAGACGGTTTCGCTGAAAGTCGCCAATCACCGGACGGCCTTCACCAAAAAATACGAACGGGGCGCCCGCATCCGCATTCCCATCGCCCACGGCGAGGGGAATTACTTCGCCGATGAAGAGACGTTGAACCGCCTGGAGGGGGAGGGGCGCGTCGCGTTCCGCTATGACGGCGTCAACCCGAACGGTTCGCAGCGGGACATCGCGGGCATCATGAACGAAAACGGCAACGTGCTGGGCATGATGCCGCATCCCGAGCGATGCTCCGAGAAGATTTTGGGCAATGAGGACGGAAGGAAAGTGTTTGAATCGCTAATCATGTAAGGGCGGGGTCACTCCGCCCCTACAAAAAATATGATCACCCCCGAAACCATCAAGCAGCACGGGCTGACTCCCGGCGAATACGAACACATCGAGAAAATCCTGGAACGGGAGCCGACGATGGTCGAGCTGGGCATCTTCTCGGTCATGTGGAGCGAGCATTGTTCCTACAAGAGCTCGAAGATTTACCTCAAAGGGTTGCCCACCAAAGGCAAACAGGTCATCTGCGGCCCGGGCGAGAACGCCGGCATCGTCGACATCGGCGACGGCCTGGCCGTCATCTTCAAGATGGAATCGCACAACCATCCGTCGATGATCGAACCGTATCAAGGCGCGACCACCGGCGTGGGCGGCATCCTGCGTGACA
>Ga0247727_10019527_pt1 | contig 10492 bp, 8 predicted proteins | sample WisWelCaveWW1625_FD_202498 | JGI IMG/M metagenome (GOLD analysis project Ga0247727, IMG submission 202498) | Biofilm microbial communities from Wishing Well Cave, Virginia, United States - WW16-25 | ecosystem: Environmental > Aquatic > Deep subsurface > Groundwater > Cave microbial mat | place... | reverse complement strand
TCCTGAGAAAAACCAAAAGAAAACGAAAACTTGAACCACAAAAAAGTCCGTTTTGCAGCAGACAAACAATCAGAATCCTGTATCCTATGAATGCTTCACCCAAAAATTATGTTTCCGGAGGCGCCCTTATGATAAGAATACTCGAGCTCCGCAGGATGAGGTTTTTTATAACGCCCTGTTATTCCCATGTCTGAACTCAAAAATGTGATCATTATTGGATCCGGCTGCGCTGGATGGACTGCGGCGATTTATGCAGCACGTGCCAACCTGAAGCCGCTGGTGATTACCGGACAAATGCCGGGCGGACTTTTGACGACCACCAGCATTGTGGAAAATTACCCCGGTTTTCCCGAAGGGATTGATGGCAACAAAATGATGGAGGATTTGCGGAAGCAAGCCGAGCGCTTTGGAACCCGCACCCGTTTTGGCGGTATTGTGGAAAAGGCGGATTTGTCCAAACGTCCTTTTCAACTTACTGTGGACGGAGAGATGGTTGAGAGCAAGACCGTCATCATTGCCGTTGGCGCAGGTCACCGTCATCTCGATCTCGCCAGTGAAGCCAAGCTTGAAACAAAGGGTGTTACCTTTTGCGCAACCTGTGATGGGCCTCTGCCTGTTTTTCGAAACAAACCTTTGGTGGTGATAGGCGGTGGTGATTCCGCGTGCGAAGAAGCGCTTTATCTCACGCGATTCGGTTCGGTGGTGTATCTTGTCCATCGGCGGGACCAGCTGCGCGCATCCAAAATCATGGCTGAACGCGTGCTGAGCAACCCCAAAATCAAACCCATCTGGGATTCTGCCGTGGAAGATATCCGGGATGTCAGTCAGGACAAGGTGACAGCCGTGGTCGTCAAAAATATCAAAACCCGGCAACAAACCGAAGTCGCCTGTTCCGGTGTCTTTATTGCCATCGGTCATGTGCCAAATACGCAGATTTTCAAAGGTCAGCTTGAAATGAACGAGGGCGGCTATCTTAAAGTGCAGTCTCCGACCACAAAGACCAATATCCCGGGCGTATTTGGCTGTGGCGATTGTGTGGATCATATCTATCGTCAGGCAGTGACCGCAGCGGGAACCGGCTGCTCAGCGGCCATCGATGCTGAACGCTATATTGCCGCACTTTAGCCTTTCGAGGATCCAATCTCTTCCATTCCTCCCATATAAGGACGCAAAGCGGAGGGAATTCGGATGTGACCATCTGCCTGTTGATGTGTTTCCAGCAAGGCAATGGTCAGTCGAGCCAGAGCTGTGCCGGAGCCATTGATCGTGTGGCACATCTGGTTTTTACCATTGGAATCTTTATAACGAAGATTCATCCGGCGCGCCTGGAATGACTCAAAGTTCGAACAGGACGAAACCTCCAGGTACTCCCCAACCCCCGGACACCAGACTTCGATGTCATAACATTTGGCGGCTGCAAAGCCCATATCACCGGCGCAAAGCAAAACCACGCGGTAATGAAGCTCAAGTGCGCGAAGAACGGTTTCGGCATCGGCCACCAGCTTTTCGAGCTCATCGTAAGAATCCTCCGCCTTTGTGATTTTCACCAGTTCAACCTTGTCGAACTGATGCACACGAATCATCCCACGCGTGTCCTTGCCTGCGGCTCCGGCCTCCCGGCGAAAACATGGAGTATAGGCACAAAGCCTGATGGACAGCTCCTCCGGCTTGAGAATTTCATCCCGATAAAGATTGGTTAATGGCACTTCGGCTGTGGGCGCCAGATAAAGCGGATCGTCCCGCAACGCATACATATCTTCCGCAAATTTTGGCAATTGGCCGGTGCCAATCATCGCCTTCTCCAGAATCAGATATGGAGGCCACACCTCCGTGTAACCATGTTTTTGAGTATGTAAATCGAGCATGAAGTTAATCAATCCGCGCTGCAGTCGAGCCCCTGTTCCGAGGTGACAGACAAATCCGGATCCCGAAATCTTCGTGGCGCGATCAAAATCCAGTATTCCCAGAGCAGAGCCAATCTCCCAGTGCGGTTTGGGCTTGAATGGGAAGCGTGATGGCTCGCCATGGCGTCGAACCTCCCTGTTTTGGCCGGCAGTGGATCCATCGGGCACGCTGGAATGGGGAAAGTTGGAGATAAACAGCAACTTGCCTTGAAGTTCCTCCTCTGTCTGACGCAATTGCGCATCAAGCGTGGTGATCTGATCTCCCACAGATTTCATTGCCGCCACCTTATCCGTGGCATCCATCCCCTTTACTTTTAATTGTCCGACCTCCTTGCTGACCACGTTTCTCCGGTTCTTTAATTCATCCACCTGAACCTGAAGTTTCCGGCGGCGTTCATCCATTTCGCGGATGACATCCAGACTGGCTGCGGCCTCGGCCGATCGCCTGCGCAGCATGGCCTGGGCGGCCCCGAAGTTTTCCCGGATATACTTCAGGTCAAGCATGATTACTCGGGCGCCAAACGATGGTGATACTTCCGGAGCAACTGTCCGAGCACCGCAAACATCGCGACCAGCGCGTAGATTTCAAGAAACAGACCAAGCAGCATGGCCACTGGATACCATGCATTCATTCTCATGGCGGCTCCAAAGATAACAATGAAGTAGAGAAACAATGCGATAAGACCCGCCACTCCTCCCGTGACGATAAACAGTCCGGTGGCCAGGCTCGCGAGAACATTGACAATAAAAAGAAGCCCCATCCAGCCGAAGAACGAGAAGAACAATACGAATGTTTCCGAAAAAACATCTCCCTTGAAAGGAGTAAGGAGGATTTGCGTTAAAGTTACCCTGTCTTCCGCTTCGGACACCTCTTTCGCTGCGGATTCCTTTACCAGTCCCATTCCTTTGCCAATTGCAGGTGGCTCCACAGGGGATGAGGCCAGGACTGCAGGCTGCGGGACATGTGGCGCTGGCATCGATGGAGGTGGAACATTCGCAGCCACAGTTCCACTGGAAGGAGGCATTCCAGCCCGCATATCATGACCGCAAAATTCGCAAACCTGGGCGCTTCTTGAAACCAGTTTGCCACATGCCGGACATGGCTTCTTTAACTGCAATTTTGGGAGCGCCTGTTTGGCAGACTCAGCCGGCTTCGGGATGGTAACTTCACGTGAACACGAAGGACATCCCACAGTCTGTCCAGCCAATTCTTCCGGTGCGCCAATGGGCTGGTTGCAATGTGAACAGTTGAAATTGATCAACGACATTCGCAACACTCTTTAATCGAAATTATCCCAAACGGCAACCATTTCGAAGATCCAGATCGTTTGCGCCTCCGCAAGGCGGGTTGCCCCTGATCCTCGCGTAAGGGTTCCTTTACGAGGGAGAACACTTCGACAGTTTGTCGAGAATGGCTTCACTCGGGAAAGGCTTCTTACGCGAGGATTTGGGGTTGCTACAACCCATCGTTTGTGATAATGACCATTCTTATGGCTGATCTGAATCCCTCCTCACCCACCTCACCCAAACGTGGCCGGTGGAAGATGTGGGTTGGCCTGATTGTGGGAATTCCCCTCTTTATCCTCGTCGGACTTGTCGGTGTTGCCTGTTATTTGACCACCGACTCTGGTTTTCGAACATTCATCCTCCCACAGGTTTCAAAACGGTTTGGCATCGAAATTACAGCGCAACGTGTGCAGTGGGAACCACTTTCCTCCATCAAAGTGGAAGGTCTCCGCATCGGTCCTGAAAATGAACCGCTCCTTCAGGTAAAACAACTGATCGCCCACTATGATGGGCAGGCCATTCTTCGCGGAACTTATGACATCCAGAGTCTCCTGCTCAACTCACCCTCTCTCCACCTCTCCAGCAAAACAGATGAATCCGTGCAGATCCTGAATCAGATTTTACATCCTCGAGGCACAACTTCAGACTCAAAACCATCAATCCCCGCACTCCCCCAGCCTGTCTGGAGCATTTCGAGCCTGAACATCGAAGACATGGAAATCGTGCATGACTCATCCGGCCTGGAAACAAAAGTTCAACATCTCCGACTCAGCGCGAAAAATATCAAGCCTCAAGCCACCATTCCCATCGAACTTCAGGCCGATTTCAATCTCACCCGACCTGCCAACCCCGGTGCTTCCACGAACAGTCTCTCAGAACTGATGGGTGGACGAATGAAGTCGGTTCTCAATGTTGAATGGGACGATCACTTCAGGCCGAAGATGATCCATGCGGAAATCGAGTTCCAGGAAGGTCATGGCAATCTTTTGGGCAGATCGTTGGGAGGATTTACCGGCCCCTTGAAACTGGACATCAGCATAAGTTCCGATGGCATTGCTGTTTTGAAAGAAGCCAAAGCCTCCATCCAGAAAAACGGTGAACCCTTTGCCGCCATGGGAGCCATTGGCACATTGAATTTCCCGGAGAAAAAAGTTGAGCTTGACCTCCAGTGTCTCATCCAAAGCAGGGTTCTCAATCAGATCTTTGCCGCGCAAAAAGTCGACTTCCAGAATTCCTCCATCAGCTACGCGCTCCACCTTTCCCTTCTGGAAGGAGGCAGCCGGATGACCGCACAGGGCGAATTTGAATCTAGGTCTCTGACATTCACCCATCCCGACATGCCACGCGATATCTGGAAGCCCGTCGCCCTGAATGGAGAATACCTGGTTGATGTCAACTGGCCGGAGCAACGCGTCGAGATCACCAAACTTTCCATTGATGCCCGTCAGCAGGACAAACCATTCTTAAAAGGAACCATCAGCAAACCGATTTCTCTTGTTTGGTCTGATCTGAAATCCACCAACAAAAACTTTGAAACGACGGACTTCATTTTGGAGGTCTTTCCATTGGACATTACTCCGTTCGGTCCATTGTTGAAGCTGCCGGAAGGTTGGAAGCTTCACTCGGGACTTTTCGCCGCCAATGCCAGGATCCTGGTCGAAGATCAGGGGCGAAAGCTGACGCTGAATGGTCACGCAGGTCTCACGCATATCGCACTGCGCTCCCCAGGTCTGAAACTCACCAACACATCCCTCCTCTCCGAAGGCAGGATCCACCTCCAGAACTTTCGCACAGCCGAATTCCAGTCATCGGCGCTGAAGATCACCGAAAACGGAAAGCCGCTTCTTACTGCGACCACCTCCGGCAAGGCTGAAGTCTCCACCCACAGAGCTTCCGGGACCCTGGAGTTTGATTCATCCATCCCGGACCTTCTGGCACTCAAGCTCATTCCCGCCATAACCGTCTCCACAGGGACGTTGGCCGGTGTGTTCCATTGGGAGCTGCATCCCGGTCACCGCTTCACCTCGAAGAGTGATGTCACAGTCCGGAACCTGGACTTCCGGTCTGGAAAAATCCGTTACCCACAGGCATCCCTTGCCATCAATGCAAACGTGGACTGGAATTTCCCGGTGCTCCGCCTCGACAATATCCGCATGGCAACCTTTCTCGCAGAGCAACCGGCCGGTTCCTGGCAGGGCAATCTTTCCTGGAACTCAACAACCTCCGCCCTGCTTCTGAACTATAAACTGCAGGACTGGAATGAGCCGATTCTATCTCCTGTCTTTGCGGCGTGGTTGCCGGACAAAAAACTCAGCTCACTGGAACTTGCCGGTCAGGGGGAACTTGCTCTGAAAAACGGCTCGCTCGATTTGAAAACAACCATTGACGCGAAAAAGTTCCTCATGGAAACCGGCTCTTCAGTTTCGCTGAAGCCACTGAACGCCAGCATCTCCATGGATCTTGGTTGGAGCAACAACGGCTCCATCCTCTGGCGTTCGTTGACTCTCCAGATGGACCCCGCTCCTGCCGCAAAAAATCTTTTCCAGATTTCAGGAATCACACGATCCATCACCAATTCATTCTTTGCCGATCTGAAACTCCAGGGGCACTCGCTCGATCTTACCGGCTACCATGACCAGATCTTTTCGTTTTCTAAAAGCGCTGTTCCCACAACCTCGACCACCACTTCTTCTGTTTCCATGACTCCATCTTCGGCAATCGCCGGTAACTCCAAATCTCAAACACCTCGAGTCATCCGCGACATTGCGCTGCTGGTAATCATTGACTCACTCAAAATCCACGACTTCGTTCTCACCGATCTGACAATCCCTTTTCGTCAAAACGGGAACTCGATTCAATTAAGCGATGCCAGCATGAAAATTGGCGGCGCCCTTGTCACAGCCAGCATCACCACTGAACAGGGCAAGGACAAACCACCCTTCCGTTTTGAGGCAAAAACCGATCGCCTCGCGTTGGGACCCGTGGTGGATGTGCTCAAGCCTGAATTGAAAGGTCTCGTGGGCGGCACACTGACAGCAAAAACCTACGGAACCGGGCGGGGAACCTCCAGAACAGATTTGGAGCAAAGTCTCGATGGAGTGATCGAAATTGCCATCCACCAGGCGCATCTTGAAAAGGTTCCCTCCTTCCAAAAATCGCTCCGGCAACTGGGTGAAAAGCTCGAGTCATCCGAAATTACAAATTCCACCGTTGATGACGTGGATGCTTCCGCAAAAATTGCATCCGGCACACTGCATACCGACAACCTGCATCTAAAGGGATCTGCCGTTGAAGCATCCCTGCGTGGGAATGTTTTTGCGAATCAAACCCTCCACATGGATGCCAGTCTCAAAATCAAACGTGAGGTGATGAGCCATTCCAACCTGCTCGCTCAATTCCTGAAAACCGGTGGTAGCGAGAAGGGTGATTGGGTCAAACTGCCCGGGAAAATGGATGTCACGGGAACACTGAGCGAACCGCAATTGCAATTCGATGTTGGCAAACTCCTGGGTGATTCCTTGATCAATACAGGGGTCAAGATCCTCAAGGATATCCTGCAACCCAGGAAGGAGGGTGAAAGCACATCGGATCCGAACCAACCCCCATCCGACAAACCGAAACCTAAAAGTCCGCTCGATAAAATCCTCGACGGCATCTTTAAGTAAATGACTTGGCCTGATGGGAGCCCTTGTCCTTTCCGCAACGGCCTTCCATCCACCCCCTCCACTACGTATGAGTCGAATAGCGACCCCAACGGAATTCGAACCCGTGCCTTCTTCGATCTTGGCATCACCTACTTGATTTTGTAATGGATTTCATCCCTTGAAGCGGGTTACCCTCTGCCATGGCCAAGGTTGTCATCGAAAACGTCAGCAAGATCTATCGCGACGCCAAGGGCAGGGACGTCAAGGCGGTGGACCATGTTGCCCTGGGGGTTGAACACCAGGAATTCATGGTCTTGGTGGGGCCGTCGGGGTGCGGCAAGTCCACCTTGTTGCGGATGGTGGCGGGTCTTGAGGAGGTCACCTCGGGCAAAATCTTCATTGATGAAAAATTGAGCAACGACATTCATCCCAAGGATCGTGATATCGCCATGGTGTTTCAGAATTACGCGCTTTATCCCCACATGTCGGTCTACAAAAACATGGCTTTTGGTTTGAAGCTTCGAAAATATCCGCAAACGGAAATCAATGCGCGTGTGGCTGAAGCAGCCGACATCCTCGGGATCCGGGAATTATTGGAACGCAAACCCAGGGAATTATCAGGTGGCCAGCGTCAACGCGTGGCTGTTGGACGAGCCATTGTGCGCAAACCGAAGGCGTTTCTCTTTGATGAACCCCTTTCCAACCTGGATGCCCAGATGCGCGTTCAAATGCGCACAGAAATCTCCAAGCTTCACATGCGATTGTCCGCCACGATGATCTATGTGACGCACGACCAGGTGGAAGCCATGACCATGGGCGATCGGATCACCGTCATGAACAAGGGGAAAATTCAACAGGTTGGCGCACCCATGGAAATTTACAACCATCCACGGAATATGTTTGTGGCAGGGTTCATTGGCAGTCCGAGCATGAATTTTTTTGAAGGAACCATCCAGCAAAAGAGTGGAAAGCTCTTTTTCACTGAAAAGAGCGGGCAAAATAGCGCCGGTTTTTCAATTGCCGTGGATGCCGGGCAAACCACCAAATTGCAGAGCTATGTGGGAAAACCTGTTAAATTTGGCATCCGTCCTGAAAACATTCATGACAAACCACAGGCGGGGTCCGGAGATGTTCATACCACCGTGCAATCGACGGTTGAAGTGGTCGAGCCGATGGGCTCGGAAGTTTACCTTTACCTGAACAGCGGCGCGCACAACTTTATTGCCCGGGTCGGCGCAGCCCAAAAAGCGGACGTTCACCACAAGCTCGATTTCGTTTTCGACATGAAACACGCCCACTTTTTTGATGTCCAAACCGAAGAGGCGATCTGATGACTCAAATATCTCTCACAAGATCACAGAGGCACAAAAAATTGAGGCCATGAGCGAAATGCGAATTCCATGGTTCCTTTAAAAAGAGGCTGTCCACTCTTTCCTGAATTCTGCGGACAGCTTCTTCCAGTTGGATTTCCCCGAGGAAAACGAGCTCCAGGTTTCTCTTTTCGATATCATGGATCTCAAATTGGTAGCGGCTTAACCTGCCCTTCCATCCCCGCAGGATGCCGGTCTGGGCCACGCGAACCATCATCATACGGTCGACATCGAAGGCATTTTTGAACAGGTCGGACTGAGTCACCGCGATGCTGGCCGGGATCGCCCTGCCCGTCTCGGCAATCACGTTCTGGTAGTCCTCCTGGGCCAGAAACTTCGCCAGCTCGAAAGCCTCTTTCGGGTGTCTGCATCCCTTGGGGATCACCAGCATGTTGCTCTCGTAACTGGAAACCTTTCGCTTCAGGTAAGGCAGTGGCGCCATGCCCCACTTCAATTCCTTCCGATCCTTGAACACAGAAGGCTCCCAGGAACCTGAGATTCTCATCGCAGCGCGCCCCTCCGGAAATCAGGATCCCAGGCCACCATTTCCGTGAGATCCATCAGCGCCCCACGATGAATGTGTGCATAGAAAATATCCGTGAAGGCGAACGCCAGGTCCGGCGGCGTTCCCGCTGCCACCATGGTCAGGAATTTTTGCTGGAACTCCTTGCCCGTGCCCGGCACGTGGACCAGGCGGACGGACAGGCCCGGGTGGAGCCTTTCGAACTTCCGCATCTGCTCCCCCATTACCTTCACCTCCGCGGTCGTTCCCCAGAGCATGAACTGGATGTTGGCCGCTGCCATGAGCAACGCCCAGTTGGTGTCGTATCGTGGCGGAGAAAGAATATCCCATTCACAAAAGGCCATGCACAGGGAGGTCCCGATGGGAATCAACATGAATACAGAAAATCCTATCAAGCTCGGCAACAGGAAGAGATAAGGGGAAATACTCTTCTGGAACTTGTTCATGAGGATGGTAACTGAAAAGCATCGCAGGAGCAGTGCGCGATGTGGCATGTGGATTAATCTACAGCCAGGGAAGAAATGCTTGTCTTATTTCTGGTTGGAATCAAGATCATTTGATAAACAACTCGACAAATCACAAGTTTATGATGACACTCACGATATAATGTTTGCGTTCATGATTTTCAGCGGCTTTTCCCTGGTTTTGCAACCAGCTTTGAAAGAGGGACGGCTTGAGCAAAACTTCCTCCCAGAGTGTCATCATTTATTCTAATAAAGGTGGCTTTTATGCCATCGACTCACTGGGTCGCCATATCCTGAGCTCAGGGTCGGTTGCATCGCGTGTTATTCAGGCTGCTCTGGATCAATTCCCCAAAAATCATGGTGGACGGTTGATGCTCGAACCCGGCATCTATCCGCTTGACCGTCCTCTTCGAATTCACAGTCGCACGACCCTTTGTGGCGGAGGACAGAATACGATCCTGGTAACTACCGCCAGGAATTCTGCCGGCATCGGCATTCTCTGCAGGGAGGTTCACAATGTTCAGGTATCAGACCTGTGTGTTGACGGAGATCTGAAGCGAAATTCCGTCGCCGGCCTTGTTCTCGACCGCTGTGCAGATTGCAGCGTCCAGAATGTCACCTCCCGAAACTTCCGTCAGTACGGTTTTCAAATCAAAAACAAGACTGCATTTTCAAAGATATTCAGCTGCACAGCCAGCAATAATACCCGGTCAAACTTTTTCCTGGATCATCTTTAGGGAACCTCCGGCAACTGGTTCCCGGGTTTGAGTTGAGAATTTTTCGCGCATAGCTTTTCCATTTTTTGTTTTTCTGATTAATTTTTTGTTCGATTTTCTATTTTTTCATCGTTTTCAGTTTCATGAGATGGACATCTGGATACCCCGCGCGGGAGCGCGGGGAGGAAAGATGCCGGCCGCCGAAGGCGGCCAACTATAATGGGGTGTGTTCATGGGCAAAAGCCCCGTGCGGAAGCACGGGGTTTTTTACTTTGGTTGATTTGACCTGATTCCTGGGTTCCCCGCCCCATCTCAACCGGTCCCCACCGGTTCCGGCTTCATCAGATCCAGCCGCACGATTTGTTCGTACCGCGCCAGATTGTAAACCAGGTTGATCAACCCGATCGCCGCCGTGTTGCCACTTCCTTGCCAGCCAAATCCTCCTCGATCTCCTCGCTCCGATAGGCGCTATCCGCATAGACTTCCCCGTCCCCTTGCTTCGTCAAGTCCTCGATCACCTGCGAATCATGCACGCTCGCTTCCGTCACCTTCCACTCCTCGATCAACTTGCTCTTGGCATCCGC
>Ga0247727_10019526_pt1 | contig 10493 bp, 12 predicted proteins | sample WisWelCaveWW1625_FD_202498 | JGI IMG/M metagenome (GOLD analysis project Ga0247727, IMG submission 202498) | Biofilm microbial communities from Wishing Well Cave, Virginia, United States - WW16-25 | ecosystem: Environmental > Aquatic > Deep subsurface > Groundwater > Cave microbial mat | place... | reverse complement strand
AGCTTCCCGATAATCTGCTCCGCCGTATGATGCTTCCTCGCCATTCAAAATACCTCCTATAAAGTTCCCGTTATGGATAGCAAAGTACCTATCCAACATGGACTCCTTTATAGGGGGCGGGTCAGTCCCGGTCGGAAGAATTATGTGACTTTATTGAGTCTGAACCTTCCGCTCAGAATCTTATAAAGCGCGGGCGTATTACGCCTGAATTGCTTGCCTTGCAGACAATGGATGAAATGATTGAATCTTATCGGCAGGATATTTTGCGCCTGCGCCGGGAATTTAAAAAACTCCGGAATCAAGAAAGCAGCCAAGAGTTAGTTAACCTTCACCTGCGCCATAGGATGGCAGAAATTAAAAAAAGTATAGAATGTGGGATTGAAGGATGGAAGGCATTACGGGCTGATTATTTTGTACAACGCGCGTGTTTTATGAGCCAGCAAGACAATAGAAAACATGGAAAAAGCAGCGTTAAACCCGCTGCACATAAAAAGCGCAAGCATAAAAAAAATTAGTTTTTGGGTATGGAAATCTTACCGAAGACTCGGCCCCGGATATATGCGCCAGTCAAGGAAACTTCTACAGGAGAATATCCGGCAGTTACATTTAAAGATGACAGCCGGACTTTAGCCGGATTGGAAGCAAAGATATGTTCGCAAAACTGGAATTTGTAACCTATGCCCGTCCATAAGAGAAAAACGCCGGGCGGCTCTGGAATAGTTTGATTCGTATCTATAAAAACATATTCGCCGGGTCTGTATTCGGGCATACAATGATCGCCTACCACTTTAACGAGCTTGACCATCTTGGGGTCAACATCTGGCGGTAACATTTCTTCCAGTAGTGTAATTCGAGCGATTACATCTTCCTCGCGCTCAAAGCTGTTTGCGGCCCTTAAATCGATCAGATCAACTACTGCCATTTCATTACCTGTTCGATCCATCCGGCTGCCGATGCCGACATAATCACGGATAATTCGCGTATAATGGGGCTGATAAGGCGCATCGCCATTCAATATGCGATATGTCTGCGACTCGCTTTTATGCAACTGCTGCGCGAGTCCAGAAACGCTTAAACCCCGCGTTTTCTTTATCTTTTCCCTGACATGCGCCAAAAAATTTTCGTCCATGTCAGTATTATTACACAGCCATTCTTGAAAGAAAATTAACAATGGCGACAGGTCTATGCAAGGAAATTCTTGCATAATTTCTCATTATATGCGAAAAAATCTCGCATACTAGAAAAAGGTAAGCAAATAGCAGTAGTTACAGGGTAAAGCACCCCGTTATAGGGGCGCTTTTAAAACAAAAGGGGTTTCATAATGAGCGTGAGAAGAAAAGAAGAAATAGATCATAAAGATTTTGAAAATAAACTGCCGAATCTTGGCTATGCCGATGATGACATTCGTTGCCAGCTTATTGGAACAGCTAAAAGCAGCATACAGTATATTTTGGACATTCTAGAAAACCAATATCGTCGAGATCATGGGCTAAAGGTGCTCCCGGAATCTCTATGGATACCGCTAAAAAGAAAAGCATATCTTCATTATGCTCAACATTGTGAACGGCTGGCTAAGGAACTTAAAAAGGCTTCAACCAATCCGAATATAAAATTTTAATTTCAAGACTCCCTGTCCAACTCTCCGCGCTCTCGCAAAAAATGCGAGAGCGTTTTTTTGAGGCAAATTTTTGATTTCTTGAAAATCTAAAAAGGGTTTATAAAGATGAAATGCCTTCCCAAAGAAAATGTGATGACAGGGAATTCCCGAACCATCTAAAAGAACTTGCTGAAGTGCAAGACAGCGCCCTTACTTTGATAAAAACTCATCTTATGGGGCGTTTACGGGAAATTGAAGCCAAGGGTTATAATCGCACGGAATTGGCAATGGCCTATCTCCTTTTGGCCTATCATGCCTTGCGGCATAACCACCCAAAGTCTAAAGCGAATGATGCTTTTGAGTATCTTGCTTATTTTGCCAAGCAAAGAATCGAAAAGAATATTCAACAGAATAAGCTGCGAAAAATTTCAAAACTTCACTGACATGGGTGTTCACAGGTCAGGGCTTGCTTCCTCATTAAAATCTTCTTCAGGCGTTTCGGGCGCAGGCGGTTCTACGCCATTAAATGACGCCGCGTTAAAATTTTTCGACATTCTGGGCTTTGGCGTTTCTTCCGGTATTTCCGGTTGTTTAATTTCATGCGGGGCTTCTTCCGCAGAAGGCGGTTTGTCTTTCGCTTCTGTTGCAAATTCCGCTTTGAATGAATTTTCTTCTATGACAGATTCCGGTTTATGCTTTGGCTGTTCTTCATAAGGCTCAGCCCTGTATTGCGGCGGCACGCGGTTTCTGGCTTCCTGCGCTTCTTGCTTAACTTTCTCGATTTCTTTTTCGTTCGTGGTCTTGGCAACAGGCTCAGGCGGTGCTTGAGGTTTTCTGAACTGTTCCCTTACGGGCGAGGCCTTTGTCTCTGCCTTTTTATTTTCTGCGATGGTCTTGTCGATCAGCTTTTGTAAGGGTTGTGTTTTTTCAGTGGCGGGAATAAACCAGTTTTTGCGCTCTGAAGGCTCCGCGGTCGTTTTTGGAGACTGAATATCTGGAACCGTAATGCTCTTGCCCTGTCTTTCCTGAATGGCTTTGTCCAATGCCGCGATACGGACGGGCATGGGTTGTTTCCAATCCGGCGTTACAGGTTTATCTGGTTTTGGGGCGGCGGGAACCGCAACTTTTGCCTGAAAATTTAGGACCAGCGTTTGGGTCGCTCGTTCCTGTGCTGGCTTTTCGATAATGGTCTTGGAATTAAAAGCTGCTGGGTGCTCTGGCTGCGGGTTTATGATTTTGGGTGTTTGCTGTCCTACAGAAGGTTTTTGATCTTTTAAATAGAGGGTGGGTGATGGCTGCCCTGTTTTAAATTCAGTTTTTACTGTTGGCGGTTCCGGTTTTTGGTCAGGTTTAAATTCTGCGGGAATGAAATCCCTTAGCATTTGCGCCTTGAGATTTAATTTCAGGGAATATTCTTCATTCGTTATCGCTTTAGGCGGTGATGCCTTCACGCTTTGCTCAAAAACGACTTGTGGCTGTTTTTTGATCTCGTCTTCGATCTTGTCTATGAAGCTCTTGAATGATTGATATTCGCGCTGTTTTTGCTCCAGCCTGTCGAGATTGGCTTTCATCTCCCTGATCTGTTCGTGCAAACCAGCCCGGTACAATCTGCCGTAACGGGCCGCTTGGCGTTCGTCTCTAAATTCTTTTTCTGCTGCTGTAAATCTGAACTCCGATTTATAGCGGTCACGGATAAACAGGGTTTCTTTGAAGCTGGTAACAATCGTCTCGATTTTTTTGATAAGAAGCCGGGGCAGGGTGGATTTGGAGAGCAGGGTCTTTAAATGATCTTGGCGGCTCTCTAAAAGGCCGGTGAGTTTTTCAACATGGGCGATTTGCTCTTCGATCGGTATATCTGCAAAAGCCGCCCTGCGTTCATTGAGCTTTTTGATCTCCTCGTTGAAGTCCAGCCGGGTTCTGTTCTGGTCAATGACTTTGTAATCAATGGTACGGCCCTTGCGGTCTTCCTTGGTTTCGCTTTTCAGGGCAAGGGTTTTATCGCCGCTGCCAGCCTTGCCCGTTTTCCCGGTTTTGCCGCTGCCCTCGGATTCTTCGTCACCCCCATCCTCGCCTTCGGCCTGTCCCTCGCTTCGCGCCGCAAAATGGGATTTGAGCTTATCGGCGCGTTCTTCCCCGGCATGGTTCGCCGCTTTGCCTACATGTGTCTGGGGAACCCGGTCGATGCCTTGCTCCTCCAAGGTCCGGCGGTCGATTTTAACGCCTTCCAGCCCTGCCTGTTGCAGGGCGTCATTGGCAAGGGTTTCCCAGACCTCCCGTATTAGCTCGATCTCTTTGGGGCCTTTCTCCTTGTCATCGAGGATACGGGTCTTCTTGCCAAGGCCCTCGGGGCCTAGTTCTCTTGTTGTGAACAAGAGGTGAGCATGATGGTTCCGCCCGTCATGCCCGTCCCCCTGGACGGGGCTATGGATGGCTGTGTCCACAGCCACCCCGTAGCGGCTTACCAGCCACAGGGCCATGTCCCGGCACAGGGCCTCCCGGCGGGCTGGTGCTAACTCATGCGGCAGCGCAAGAATGATCTCCCGCGCCACACGGGAGTTCTTGCGGGTTTCGGCACCTTCCGCCGCATTCCACAATTCGGCACGGTCCAGTAGGTTTTGAGGGGCGGAAGAGGGAGCGAGTATGAAAGCGTCAAGGACACCTTTACGCTTTCCGTAGCGATGAATTTTGCCGGTACGCCGGTCCTTGAGGACCGTGCCGGCGCGGTACGCGGCGGCGGCAACGGCTGAATGGCCTTCGGCCCTTGAAAAGATACGCAGCGAGCAATGATAGATCGCCATTTACGCAGTAAATCCCCGTGCCGTTAAGGCGGCTCGAAAGGAGCCGCCGCGCACTGCAAACAAAGTTTGCGTAAGTGCGCTATTAACAGTCTCTACCTTCAGGATAGCTTTGGGAGATTAAAGATTTGTTAGGATGGTATAGCGATTCTTTTTGGTTTGTAAGGATTGGGTAGAGTATTTTAACCAATGCCGATTTTATGTATGGAATAGGCTCCAGTTGTGGGGCCTTCTGCATGGCGAATTTTTGATTTCAGGTAAAACTTGAAATATACCAAAAAATGGTATATTATGGAGATAGTGAATGGAATGGCGTGTAGCCTTTACCAGCAGGGCGGCAAAGCAGGTCAAGAAGCTGCCGCAACGCGAACGGGATACCCTGATTAGGCTGGTGAGAGACTTGCAATTCCGTGGCCCTATCCAGCCGGGTTGGAAGAATTACTCCAAACTGGGAAAAGGCGAATATCATTGCCACCTGAGCTACAAATGGGTTGCTTGCTGGCGGGTTGAAGATGGTGAATTGAGATTGATAGAAATTTATTACGCCGGGAGCCGTGAAAATGCGCCGTACTGATGAAATGACTGTAACGCTGGAAAGGCCGGGACACAAAGCCATGACTTTCAGCATACCCGCATCCTTGAGTCGGGAGCTTGAGAATTTTATCAAAAAAGCGGGGAACGGCGGTAAGTCCATTTCCGCCGCAAAGGTATTTCCTGAACTGACCGACGATATGTTGCGCCCCGCCGCCGTGCTGCGCGGTAGCCGCAATAAAGAGGACATGACCCAGAAGGAATTGGCGGATCACCTTGGTATTCGCCAGAGTCACCTGTCTGAAATGGAGAACGGCAAGCGTCCTATCGGCAAGAACATGGCGAAAAAGCTGGCTGGGATTTTTGACGCCGATTATAGGGTTTTTCTTTAATCCGTTTGAACCCTGTTCAAAACCGCTCTTATCTGGTCCTGATACAAATAGCGACAAATTTTTGGCGGACAGGGTGGGATTTGAACCCACGAGGGGCGTGAACCCCTGCCGCATTTCGAGTGCGGTACATTCAACCACTCTGCCACCTGTCCATCCAGCAGGAAACTTATAGGGAGAGCCTAGAGATATTTCAAGCAAAGAAACTTTAAAGCCTTATTTTTTAGACTTTTTCGGCTTCTTTTTCGGTTTCCTGACATTAATCGCCGAAGCGTCCAGCGTGTTTTTTAGGTGCGCCGCGTAAAACTGCTCGATCATTTCAACGCTTGTCCGGCAGTTTTTAGCAATCTGATAAATATCAGCGCCTTCCATCAGTCTCAGGCAGATGTAAGTATGATGAAGGCTGTAGGCCGTTCTGACATTTCCATCCCGGTCATATTTCAGCTTTAATTCTTCTAGAATTTCATTCAAAGGAACACGGGGTGTTTTGCCAAAAATTATATCTGTTGGTTTGCCATTATGCCGTTTCTGCATCCTCTGAAAGGGCAGGATTGCCCCCGGCATACTTTTACAATATCCAACGCCGCGTTTCCCGCGCACTTCTATTTCTAGAAGGCGTTCGCCTGAATCTTGGTCCGTCACGATCGTGACGTCCCTGTATTCAAGACGTCCGGCCTCGTCAGGCCGGAGTCCAGTATTCGCCATGAATAGCACATAGTCATGTAAATCTTCCCAGACGGATTGGTAACGCTCCGTCTTCGGATTTTTCGCGCGTTCGCGCGTGGCTTCGTAAAGCATCTTGTATTCTTCGGGAGAGAACCATGCGCGGTGTTTCACCTTGCCCGATGTTTTGTAAGGGGGAGAAATATCCGGCACGGCATCAATCCATTTATAGCGGTGCGCGGTCTTGAGGACCAAGCGCAAGGTCACCGTTTCATGGTGAAGGGTGCTGCGCGAAGGCTTCCGGCCTTTGTACCCGTTCTTGTTTCGCTCGACCCGGTATTCCTGAACAAGCCCTGCGGAAATTGTGCTTAAAGGTTTATCTCCGAAGAAAGGCATCAAATGAACCTTGATACGCATTTCATGGGATTTAGCCCATTCTTTATTGCGTTGGCCCTCGGTAATGACGCCATATTCGCTGATGAATTTCTCAGCGGCATCCCGAAAGGTCGGGCCGGATGGTTTCTTGGGTTTTTCCGTTCTTGCCGTGGAGTACTCCGAGAAGTTTTCTTCCTGCCCCAATCTTTGAAGCAGCAGGGAAGTCCGGCTGCTCTGGCTCTGGCGTTTGGAATCGAGATAGACCGCCATATACCATTCGTGGGCAAATTCTTTTGCCAGCCTCAAACTTTCTTCTTTCGTCGGGATGCGGTAGTTGCGTCCGCCCATGTAGGTGGAACATTGCCAGAAACGGCTGTTGTCACGTTTGTAAACGTGGACTTTTCCGTCCAAAAAGCTGTGCGTTTCCGTGCTCATCACTTGCCTCCATTCACTTTGAAAAGTGTGTAAGACATGTGTAAGTTTAATACGAAAAAGTTAAAAAACTTAAAATGTTGATTTATAATCTGCTTTTGCCCTGTAAGGTAGGGCTGACCAGATTTCGAGACCAGCGTGATCAACCGCTCTGCCACTTCTCCCGAGCGTCGGATCGCCGGAATATAACGGTTTCGGCCCATAAATCAAAACCTAAATTTTCATCAGCCTTTCGAGGGCATGGGAAGAAATACCTAAATACGCCTTGGTTTCCTTGATTTTCCGCAGAATTTCAGGGTTTCGGCCCTTCCCCGCCCTGGTGGCAACGATCATGATGTTTTTAGGGGTGTGCTCGCCGCCAACAAATTCGAACACTTTTGTGGAATAGCCGAAATACTCCAGGATCAGGGCCCGGAGGCCGTCTGTGACCATTTCGGCCTGACGTTCCATAAAAATGCCGTGTTTGAGGAGAAAATCGAGTTCGTTCGCTTTTTTGCCTGTTTCCATCTCGCGCCGGACCTGTTTGTGGCAGCAGGGGGCGACGACGATCAGGTTCGCGCCGGCCGTGATGCCTTTGTGGATGGCGTCGTCGGTGGCGGTGTCGCAGGCGTGGAGGGCGATGAGGACATTGGCGCCGGAGGCGTCGAAATTCTCGATGGTGCCCCCGACGAAATTTAGCCCGGTGAAATTCATGTCGCGGTTGATGCCGTTGCAGAGCTGGACGAGGTCGGGGCGCATTTCAACGCCAGTGATCTTCACGTCCTGCTTCAGGGTGTTGGCGATGTAATCGTACAGCGCGAAGGTGAGGTAGCCCTTGCCCGCGCCCATATCGACGATGTGTTTCAATGTGCCTTTGGGTAACGCCCTGATGAGTCCGCCGACGGTTTCAACGTATTTGTCAATCTGGCGGTATTTGTCCTGCGCGGTTTTGAGAACGGCGCCTTTGTCGTCGGTGATGTTCAGCGCGTAAAGATAGAATTTGCCTTCTGCCGCGACGAGGCGTTTTTTCGCCTTGTCGTGGTCGAGAGGGGGGAGTTCGGTGGTGCTGGGCGGGCGCTTCACCAGTTTTCCCTTTTCAAGCTGCATGTCGAATGCAGTGGTGTACAAGGTCGCGGCGTTGAAGCCGTGATTGAGTTCGGAGCGGATTTTCTGCAGCGCTTCCCCGGGGTCGAAATTTTTGACGATGTCGCGGGTTTTATAGCGGTAGGTGAAGCTGAGTTTTTCATTCTGTTTGACGATGATTTTGCGGACAAGGATGTTTTTCAGATCCATTTCGGCGCCCTTGTAGCTGCCGAGCGAGAGCTTCACGAAGGTGTTGTCGGCGAGGCTGGATTCCAGGGCGGGCAGTAAGTCTTTTTGCGTCATGCGCCACACTCTAGCGTTTTTTCCCGGCGATTCCAGCATTCTGGAGTCCGGTAGGGGGTGGAGGCGGGCTTTTTTGCCCAGGGGCAAGAAAGGGCCGGGGACGGGACCGGAATTTATAAAATTATTCATGTATTTTCAATAGATTATGTTATGGCGCCTTGGCATGAATTATGCAAATAAATCTTCCAGTAAGTTCTGTTATGTCAAAAAAATATCCGAAAGGGGATAAAAATGCTTAAAGGATTAGGATGCTTCAAATTTTCGACCTATGGATTCTCCATCGTCACGTTGTGCCACGGCAAGGATGGCGGGCGCGATTTTTACGCCTTCATCGCCATCGAGCCGCAGAATTTCCGCCTGTTTAAAAAGCGGTATGTTCCGGGGCAGGCTTCGAGTTTCAGTGCGTATGGATTTGAGTTGCTGCGCGGGTGGGGCTCCGAGCCGCCGAAAGCGGTTGTCGATCACCTGCTGAACAAGCATGGAGTCGAATTCGGCGTCAGCGACAATTTCATCAGCCGCGTGATTGCGAATATCGAACCGGTCGCATCGCCGCTGGGCCGTGAATATTTCGTGGACAATTCGGTATCGGCGCACCAATAACCTAAATCGATGAAGCAGAAGAAAGCAGGGCCAGCACACCGGGCCCTGCTTTTTATTTTGCAAGATATTTCAAAATGCCCTGTGCGGCGGCGTGGCCGGTGGCGAAGCAGCCCTGCAGCAGGTAGCCGCCGGTGGGGGCTTCCCAGTTGAGCATTTCGCCCGCTGCAAAAACGCCGGGAAGATTTTTCAGCATCAGGTTTTCATCCAGCGCGTCAAAGCGGATGCCGCCGGCGGTGGAAATGGCGCGGTCGATGGCAAAGGGCGCGGTGACGCGCAGCGGCAGGTTTTTGATGAGGCCCGCAAGTTCGCTGTTGTTTAATGTTTGTACGTCGCGGCTGATTTCGCGGAGCAGGCCGTTGGCGACCGGCGGCAGGGCAATGGTTTTTTGAATCCATGTCGAAAAGGAATGGCGGGCGCGGGGGACGACGAATTTTTTGAGCAATTGATCATGCGAGAAACCGGGTCGAAGATCGATCATGAGTAAGGCGCTGCCTGTTTCGTTGATGGATTCGCGTAAGGGAGCGGAGAAAGCGTAGATCAGACCGCCCTCGATGCCTTTTTCGCCGATCATGATTTCGCCGGGGATGGTTTTGTCTTGATATGTGATCGAAATGCTTTTGAGCGGGGTTCCCGCGAATTTTACGCGGAAGATGTCGGACCATTCTGTGACAAAGCCGCAATTGGCTGGCTGAAGCGGCGCGAGGGGAATGTTTTTCGATTTGAGAATGTCGAACCATGAGCCATCGGAGCCGAGGCCCGGCCATGATGCGCCGCCGAGGGCGAGGAGTGTGGCGCCGGACTTTACAGTTTCTCCGGAATCGAAAATTAAATTTCCGTCGTTGTCCCAGCCTTTCCATTCATGGCGCATGCGAAATTCGACGCCGAGTTTTTCAAGGCGCGCGAGCCATGCGCGGAGCAGCGGCGACGCCTTCATCGATTTGGGGAAGATGCGCCCGGATGAACCGACGAAGGTTTCCTGGCCCAATTCCTCGCACCACTGGATGAGTTTTTCCGGCGGAAAATTTTTGATGATAGGGGTGATGTCATTTTGCGCGCTGCCGTAACGCGTCAGGAATTTTTCGAGAGGCTCGGAATGAGTAAGGTTCAGCCCGCCGCGCCCGGCCATCAGGAATTTACGGACGGGCGAGGGTTTGCGGTCGTAAATCGTGACTTTGTGCCCGGCGGTGCCAAGGATTCCGGCGGCCATGAGGCCTGCGGGACCGGCGCCGATGATGTGAATGGAAGAAGGGGACACGTTCTTGTTTCTTTCAATGATACCGGTTTCCACTATAATTGGTGTCTACCCACATTCATAGAAGGTGTTTTTATGTCCGAGACCAAAATCGACCGCGAAACGATGGGCAAGCTCGCCAAGGCGCTGGCTTTCATCACGAAGCCCGACCACCCGACGGTGCTGGCGCTGAAAAAAGCGGCAGAGAGCGGCGTGGAGAAGGATATCAAGGCGGCTTATGCGGCGTTCCTGCGGCTCAAATCCAATGAGCGGCAAGGGGCGCTGGGGATGTTGTCGGAAGATTAAATTTATAAATCGCGCAGTAAATTATCAATCGTATCTTTGGTTTGTTGTATAGATCTTCTAAAGGAATTGCGGGCGCTTGCGCGTACCATCAATTGATCATCATTTATTTTGGGGCTGAAGTAGCTAAGACCCGTTAAAGGGTATAAAAATGGCTACGATGTACGAACGCAAAAGCAGACTGACACCCCGGCAGCAGGGACGCTTGATTG
>Ga0247727_10019525_pt1 | contig 10494 bp, 7 predicted proteins | sample WisWelCaveWW1625_FD_202498 | JGI IMG/M metagenome (GOLD analysis project Ga0247727, IMG submission 202498) | Biofilm microbial communities from Wishing Well Cave, Virginia, United States - WW16-25 | ecosystem: Environmental > Aquatic > Deep subsurface > Groundwater > Cave microbial mat | place... | reverse complement strand
CGGAGCGAACCGGATCCGGTTCGCTCCGCAGGCGCAGGACGTCGAGAAAATCCTCCCCGTCGAGATGGTGATACCCCTGATTGTGAAAATAACCCAGGTGATTGCGTGCAACGTCGATCTCGGCGAACTCCACGTCGTCCTCCGGGTAGTCCATGCTGGCGAACATGAAGTCCTGCCACACGAGGACACCAAGCTCGTCGCACGCATCGTAGAAGGCGTCCGACTCGTAGACCATCGCGCCGCTCAGGCGGAGCATATTCATTCCCGCGTCACGGACGAGACCGACGACGCGGCGGATCTCCGCCGGGTCGTCCCCGAGACCGACTGCGTCGGCGCGCGTCCAGCAGGCACCGCGGCAAAAGAGGTCACGGCCGTTGATCCGCAGGGCGTAGCCCCCTTCGCTCGCCTCGCAGCGCTCGATCCGTCGGAACCCGACCTGGACTGTGCCGATCTCGAGAACGTTATCGCCGAAGCGGAGCGCGAGCGTGACCGGATAGCGGTGGGGCGTGCCGAGGTCGTGGCACCACCAGCGCATAACGGCGGGAACCCGGACCTCGGCGGCGACGTCGAACCCTTCGGCGTTCGCGCCGAGCAACGTCGTGCGCATGTAGCGCAGATTGCGGTGCTTCACCAGCCGCGTCGTCCAGCAGCCGCGCGGATGCCTGCGCGCCAGTTCCGGCCCGAGCGCCCGGAAATGGAGGAGGATTTCGTTCTCCGCGCGGAGCAGCTTGCCGACATCGACGGCATGGCGGCGGAACATGTTGCGCGTGGTCAGAAGGCGCGCCGCGTTCAGCCACACATCCGTGAGAGTCGCGAGTCCATCGAAGACGAGCGTGGCGCCGCTCGTCGCCCCGTCGTGGCGGAACCGTCGCCGGAACACAAACTCGCGCTCGTCGAGATCGTTTCCCCGATCCTCGTCGAGCTCGCCCAGGGCGCGCAGCGCGCCGGCCACAGTACCTGGAACGGCGGCCGGTCGCCAGACGAGGGCCGCCAGATCCGCAGCGCCGAACGCGCACCCGACCGGAAGCTCGGAAAACTCCCATGCGCCATCGAGCGCCGTGACGCGCGCAGCGGCTCCGTCGAGGAACGCGGCCGGGACCGCACCCTCCCCGGAGCGGAGCACAGATTGGCGGGACGTGTTCATGGGCTCGGACGAAGCGTGGTACCGGCTCCAAGTTGCATGTTACGCGAACTTGCGCTGCATGGTCACGATGCTGGTGTCACAGAGCCGCATCCGCGCAGCGGCAAATTTTTCCGGTTCGCGATGAACGGTACGCGCCGCAAGCGCGCCGCAGCCGGCGGTCGTGGAACTCCGCTTATACTTCGCCGCTGCACAGGCGCCCTCCATTGCCGACACGAACATCACGCGACCCCGCTCGCTCGCGGCCGCCCATCGGGTCCGTGAGCACGGGGCCGGACGGGGTGATCTCGCTCGTGTTGGCGATCGGGGCATTCGCTGCCGTCTTGGCGGCGAGCGCCGCCCTCGGCCACGATCCGACGATCAAAGCCGTTTCCGGATTCTGGTTCCAGTCCGATGCGTTCCGGGTCCTGGAGGACATGGATGATTTTTCCGCCAACCATTTCCGCGATGTTCACCCGCTCTTCACATCCATGGCCATGCCCATCGTGCTGGCGATCAAATTCATCACCGGTCTCGATGCGCTGCACGCGGTTGGCATCTTCAACGCCATCGTCGCCGCGCTTTGGGTCCTGCTGCTCTACCGGATTCAGCGCCGGGTCGGCTCGGCGCCCCTCGATGCGTGCTTGTTCGCCGTCCTCGCCGCATCCACCTCGGCAGCCATGTTCTGGTTCACCGTCCCGGAAACCTATCCGCTGGGCTCGCTCGCCATCCTGTTCTGCATCTGGCTCGCCGTTCGACCGGCCGGCGCGAAGTGCGCCGGCGCGCTGCTCGCCATCGCAAACGTTTTCAGCTTCGGCGTAACCGTCACCAACGTCATGGCCGGGCTCGCCGCCACCTTCACCCAAGGCTCCGTGAAATACGCAATCAAGATCTGCTGCTATTCCGCGGCGTTGTTCGTTATCGCTTTCGCCGCTCAGAAAATCATCCTTCCCCGCCCGCCTGGCATTTTCGTGAAAGCTCTTCACTTGGAAACAAGGTACGTGCTCACCCCGGAGCAAGGCGGACCGGGTGCTTCCGCGCTCGGCATGCTCGCTCATTCGATCGTCATGCCCGCGGTCTCGATCGGCACTCAGGGTACCAAAGCCGGCAACTTCACCATTCAAGATGCCAGCCTGCTTCGTTCGGGCCCCATCGCGGTCGCCGCGCTCGCTCTCTGGACGGCGGTGCTGCTCGCGGGCTGCGCTGCTCTGATCCGCAGCAAACGAAACAGCCGCCTCCGCCTCGTGCTCGGGTTAACGCTCGCCGGGCAGTTCGCACTTCACCTCATCTACGGCGAAGAAACGTTCCTCTACGCACTCAACGTCGCGCCCCTGCTCGTGCTTGCCGCATCCCTCAGTTCCACCACGCCCTGGCGCCGGCCCGCCCTCGCCGCCGCCGCGCTGCTCGTCGTTCTGCTTGCCGTCAACAACAGCGGGAGACTCATCGAAACCGCGACACTCGTCCCCATCAGCGACAATCTGCCACGCCAGAAACTGCGGGTCGAGAAACTGGGGCCCGGCTACTACGTCCCGCCCGCCGACTCCACCAGAAAATAGGCGGCGCCCGTGTGCCGGCGCGGGCAGGTCGCCGCTCAGTTCGCCCCGTCCATCGGCAGATTCAATACGATGAACCCCTGCCCCGAAGCGATCGGCGCGCCCGGAAAGCTTGCAATGTTCTCAACGGCGCCGGGGTACAACAGCAATATCAGCACGGACCCTGGCGGGTGTGCGCCGGCGTGATGGGCAATCCGGATGCGCTTCACAAGGAGAAGCAGATCGTCCGCCCGCGAAATGGCAATCGGGTTGGCCCCCTGCAACTGGTATGACGCCCGATACCGCTCGCGTACGACGATAGGTTGTTGGGACGGATGCGCCCAGGTGGCGGGCACGTAGATATCGCCCGCCAGACTGGCCAGAGACACAACATGTTTGAGCGGCGGGTTCCAGCGGTCCGACCAGAGGCCGAGGTGCTTGCGCAAGACCGGCGACTTTTCGCCAAATGCCACATACAGCGTGGCGGGCCGCGGCAAAGCGCGAAACGCCGCCATGTATTGATCTCCAATTCCTTCGTAAGTCGACCAAATCGCCGAGAACGCTGCGGCTCTGCCGGCGACTACGATGGCGACACCGATGCCCGCCAGAGTGCGCCAGCGTTGCGGCGGCAGTTCCAAACGGGCGGCGGCAATCGCCACATAGACGAACGGCAGCAAGAGGCGATAGTCGATGAAGAACGCACTGAACAGCCGGGGCGGAGCCAGCAACGGAAGCAGGCACAAGGCGGTCAGCGGCAGACACAGACGCCGATCCAACTGAAAACGCGCGCCCCGCTTTGCCAAGAGCCAGCCAGCGCCGATCGCCAAGCCGCAGGCCAAGCCGATGGTCGCGAAATCGACCCAGATATTTCCCGACAACAGGCTGTGAACCAGATGCAAGGGCTTGCGCGAAAACTCCAGAGACCGGTACCAGTCCCCGAGCGGATCCGGGCCGGCCTCGCCGCTGGTCGGAGTCAGCAGCACGAAGATCATGAGCGGCGCAAGCAGCGGCAACCCCGAGACGGCAAGCCGCACCACCGCAGAGACACCGTTTTGGCGATTCGCGATCGCATGCTGAAGTTCGAACGCAAAGACGGCGAGGGCGAACACGCTGAACGCGAGAAAGTGACAGAAAAAAAGCATCGCCGCGGCAAATGCCCCGACCATCAGCCGCGGCACAAGCGCCGCGTCCATCTGATGAATCCAAAGCGCAAAGCACCAGAGGAACAATGCCAGTCCGATAAGGTAGTTGACGAAGCCGAAGAGAAAGATCCAATTGTGCGCCACTATCGCTGCAAGCAACGGCGCCAGACCGAACCGCCGCTGCAGCGTCCAGCGGAGAAAAGCCACGCCGCCCACGGTGAATACCTGCACGGCAGCAACAAGCAACAAACCCGCAAGTTGAACATCGCCGCCATGCCGCACTAGTCCATAGAGCACGAAATCCATTGCCACGTTCGGCAATAGCCAGGAATTGAAGCTGTAGATCCGGTCGAAATACTCCCCCGAGCCGAGCGAGTGCAGAATCTGGATCCGCGCCAAATGAAACGGATAGTCGTGCAGCGGCGGATAGGTCACAAAGCAGAAAGGCGCCAGCACGGCGCCCAGCGCGAGCAGCAGGCCGATCCATTCGATGCCGGAGACAGGCGCGTAACGCCGGGCCGGACCAGCCCCCGCTATCAGGTCAGGCGCTGCGGGGCCGGACATTCCACGTATACAGTGACGACACGCCGTAGTTCCACACCGCCGAAATCATCACGCCGGCAAACGCCGCCGGCAACCAGCCCACGCCCTGATTCTGATAGATGTAGCTGGAAATTCCCACATTGGCGGCCGCGCCGACGCCGCATATCACGGCGAAACTGAGCCACCCCGAGACCAGGCGCCAACCACGCAAGCGGCGATCGCGGTAGGTCAACTGATTGTTCAGCAGGAAGTTGGCGGTCATTGCCACCAGGGTGGCCGTGGCCTGTGCCCCCGCAAAAACGGCATCGAAACCTTTGAACAACAGGGTCATGGTCGCCATGTGAATCAGCACGCCGAGCGAGCCGATGGCCGAAAACACGAGGAAGCGCGGCGGAATCCATCGACCGAACAGTTTGTCGGCAAGCAGCATCAGAAATTCCCAGACCACCATCGAATCCAGTTTGCTCTCGCCGGCTTGCCGGGCGCGAAACTGGATCGGCATCTCGGCGACGCGCAATGGGCGTTTCGCCGAGGCCACAATATCGAGAAGAATTTTGAAACCGATGGCCGACAGATTCGGCAGCACCATGTGCAGCGTTTCTCGTTTCAGCAAGAAGAAGCCGCTCATCGGATCGGAGAGGGCGGTCTTCAACAAAAAGTTGGCGAGTCGCGTCGCTGCCCGACTGCCGGCCAGCCGGGTTCCGCCGAGCAGGCCATGGCCGCCGGCCGCCGCATACCGGCTGCCGACCACGAGGTCGAGATCGTCGGCCTTCAACATTGCCAGCATCGCCGGCAGCCGGGTTTCGTCATGCTGCAGGTCGGCGTCCATTACCGCGATGTATGGCGCCGAAGTTGACAGGATGCCTTCCACGCACGCCGAGGCCAGGCCGCGCCGGCCATAGCGATGCAGGCAGCGCACCCGGGCGTCGCGTCGCGCCAGGTCGCGCGCCACGTCCGCAGTCCCATCTGGCGAATGATCGTCGACAAACACGACTTCCCACACCAGGCCGGCCAGCGCAAGGTCCAGAAGGCGCACCAGTTCCGGTACATTCTCACGCTCATTGAAGGTCGGAACAACAATGGATAGCTCAACCAATGCGGACACCTTCTGTGTCAAGCAAGAGAAACCTTCAGCCCGCCCGCCGCGCGCACGGCACTTCCGCCAGCGTCGCTCGCGACGAGTCTACCGTGGCCGAAGGGATAAACCCAGGAATCAGCGTTCGTCGATGATGCCCATCCCTTGAAGTAGCCCCAGAACCCGATCCGCCGCGCCTTCGGGGCTGAGGGAGGCGGTGTCGATGCGCAGCTCCGGCGCTTCAGGCTCCTCATAGGGCAAGTCGATCCCGGTGAAGTTCTTGATTTCGCCGCGCCGCGCCTTTTTATAGAGCCCTTTGGGGTCGCGCTGCTCGGCGATGCTCAGCGTCGCGTCGACGAATATCTCGACGAACTCGCCGTCCTTGAGCAGCGCCCGCGCCATGCGTCGCTCCGCGCGAAAGGGCGAGATGAAGGCGGTAAGCACGATGAGGCCCGCATCGACCATCAACTTCGCGACCTCGGCAATGCGCCGGATGTTCTCCACCCGGTCTGCGGCGGTAAAACCGAGGTCCTTGGTCAAGCCGTGGCGCACGTTGTCCCCATCGAGGAGGTAGGTGTGGCGGCCCATGGCGTGCAGCCTCTGCTCGACGAGATTGGCGATCGTGGATTTGCCCGCGGCGGAGAGCCCGGTCAGCCATAGCACACAGGCCTTCTGGCCCTTCAGGGCCGAACGTCCAGCCTTGTCCACGTCGACGTGCTGGATGTGGATGTTGTGGGCGCGGCGCAGCGCGAACTTCAGCATCCCGGCACCCACGGTGTCGTTGGTCAGCCGGTCGATCAGGATGAAGCCGCCGGTGTCGCGGTTCTCGGTGTAGGGGTCATACGCGACCGGCTGGTCGAGTTCGAGCTCGCAAACGCCTATTTCGTTCAGTTCGAGCTTCTCGGCGGCCAAGTGCTCCAGCGTGTTGATGTTGACCTGGTACTTGAGCGGCGCGATGGTCGCGGCGACGGTCTTCGCGCCGATCTTCATCGAATAGGTGCGTCCCCGCAGCATCGGCTGCTCGCTCATCCACACGATGACCGCCTCGAACTGACCGGCCACCTCGGCGGGGTCGGCGGCGGCCGCGATGACGTCGCCGCGCGAGACGTCAACCTCGGCGGCGAGAGTGAGCGTGATCGATTGCCCGGCGACCGCCTGCTCGAGATCTCCGCCTGCGGTCACGATGCGGGCGACGCGGCTCTCGCTACCCGAAGGTTGCACGCGCACGCGGTCTCCCGGCTTGACCACGCCGCTCGCAATGGTGCCGCTGAAACCGCGAAAGTCCATGTCCGGCCGGTTGACCCACTGCACCGGCAGGCGGAACGGTAGCTTTTGCAGGCGCTGTTCATCGACCTCCACGGTCTCGAGCCAGCCCATCAAGGTCGCGCCGCGATGCCACGGCGTATTGCGGCTGGGGGCGAGCAGGTTGTCCCCCTTGAGCGCCGACAACGGAATACAAGTGACGTCAGAGAGCCCGATCCGATGCGCGAATTCCCGGTACTGTGTTTCGATCTCTCGGAACCGCGTCTCCGAGTAGTCCACGAGATCCATCTTGTTGATCGCGAGCGCTACGTGGCGGATACCGAGCAGCGACACGAGGTAGCTGTGGCGGCGCGTCTGCGTAAGAACTCCCTTGCGCGCGTCGACGAGCAGAACCGCCGCATCGGCCGTCGAAGCACCCGTGACCATGTTGCGCGTGTACTGTTCGTGACCCGGCGTGTCGGCAACGATGAACTTGCGCCGATCGGTGGAGAAGAAACGGTAGGCGACGTCGATGGTAATGCCCTGTTCGCGCTCGGCGGAGAGGCCGTCGACGAGCAGCGCAAAGTCGAGGTTGTCGCCCTGGGTTCCGAACTTCTTCGATTCGCCCGCGAGCGCGGCGAGTTGATCGTCGAACAAAACCCTCGACTCGTAGAGCAGGCGCCCGATGAGCGAACTCTTGCCGTCGTCCACGCTCCCGCAGGTGATGAAGCGCAGCATGCCCTTGCTCTCGTGCGACTTGAGGTAAGCCTCGATGTCGGTGGCGATCAGGTCCTGAACACGAGCCATCAGAAATACCCTTCCTGCTTCTTCTTCTCCATCGATGCAGCTGCGTCATGATCGATCACGCGGCCCTGGCGCTCGGAGGTTCGCGCAAGCAGCATCTCCTGGATGATCGCCGGCAGCGTGTCCGCATCGGATTCGATCGCGCCCGTGAGGGGATAGCAGCCCAGCGTTCGAAAACGCACCTTGCGGGTCGCCGGCAATTCGCGGTCGCGTAGCGGCATGCGCTCGTCGTCGACCATGATGAGGGTGCCGTCGCGCTCGACTACCGGCCGGTCCTTAGCCAGATACAGCGGCACAATCGGAATGTCCTGGAGGTAGATGTACTGCCAGATGTCAAGTTCTGTCCAGTTGGAAAGCGGGAATACTCGAATCGACTCGCCCGCGCGCTTGCGCGCGTTATACAGCTTCCACAACTCGGGGCGCTGGCTTTTCGGGTCCCAACGGTGTTGCGCGGTACGCAACGAGAAAACGCGCTCCTTGGCGCGCGACTTCTCCTCATCCCGGCGGGCGCCGCCGAACGCGGCGTCGAAACCGTACTTTTCGAGCGCCTGCTTGAGGCCCTGGGTCTTCCACATGTCGGTATGGATCTGCGACCCGTGGTCGAACGGGTTGATGCCCAAGGCCTTCGCTTCGGGGTTGTGGTGTACCAGCAGCTCGATGCCCGTCTCCTGCGAGATGCGCGCGCGCAAGGCGTACATCTCGCGGAACTTCCAGGTCGTGTCGACATGCAGTAGTGGGAACGGGGGGGCGGAGGGGTAGAAGGCCTTTTGCGCCAAGCGCACCATGCAGGAGCTGTCCTTGCCGATCGAGTAGAGCATCACCGGTTTGTCGGCCTCGGCGACGACCTCTCGCATGATATGAATGGCCTCCGCCTCTAGGCGCTGAAGGTGCGTAAGGGAGGAGAGCCCTTTGTAGCGCGAAGACGGTTCGGTCGTAACGTCACGTACAGAGAGACTTGAAGACGAATTCGAACTAAATTGATTAATGTTTACATTATGTGGCTCACCGCTTGGGATTGGCGCCTTTCTCTTGATCCCCCTGCCCCGAGGACCTACGGGAACAGCATTCCATCCACCAGCCTGATAAGCCTTGAATGCGCGAATGACAGTAGGTTGGCTAAGCCCTGTTTTTGCAGCTGTTTCCGCAATGGACTGCCCAGAGAGCCTAAGCTTCACCGCATTCAATCGCCGCTCATTGAGGGCCTCTACGGTGACGTTGCGACCGTTTTCTTTCATGGCGGGCAGTATAAAATGATTGCAAGACTCCCTAATACATTAAACAAATCCTGATCGCCCGTCAATTATCCTGTGCACCGGAAAAGCCTGCGAGTGTCCGCGACGGTTTCAACCTTATGAAGCGCGATCAAGTACTTGAGCAGCTTGTCGCCATCGCCCGCACTGCGGGCGATGCCATCCTGAAAATCTATGCTGGCGACTTCAACACGCGCGACAAGGCAGACTGCTCTCCCGTCACCGAGGCGGATGATCGCGCCGAGGAGAACATTCTCGCTGCGCTGGCCGTGCTTACGCCGGACGTTCCCGCCGTTTCGGAGGAATCCGCTTCCAGGGGCAGCGTCCCGCGCGTTGGCGCGAGATTCTGGCTGGTCGATCCGCTCGATGGCACCCGTGAGTTCGTCAGCCGCAACGGCGAGTTCACCGTGAACATTGCCTTGATCGAAGGCGGCGAACCCTCGCTCGGAGTCGTGTTCGCCCCTGCGCTGGGCCGAGTCTTCGGCGGTGCTCGAGGGGTCGGAGCGTTCGCGGAAGAGTACGGGCAGCGACGTGGCATAGCGTGTCGGCGCCCCCCCGCGGAAGGATTGACCGTGGTGTCGAGCCGTTCGCATGGAGACCGCGATGCGCTGGAGGCGTTTCTCGCGGAGCGGCGGGTGGCGTCTCGCGCATATGCGGGCTCTTCGCTCAAGTTCTGCCTGGTCGCTTGCGGAGAGGCGGACCTCTATCCGCGCCTGGGCAGGACCATGGAATGGGACACGGCGGCCGGTCATGCAGTGCTCGCGGCGGCCGGGGGCCGTGTCATGGGGCTAGACGGCGAGGAGATCAAGTACGGCAAAGCACAGTACGCCAATCCGCACTTCATCGCCATCGGACAGCCACCGTGAGCAGCGCGCAGGCAAGCCAAGGCGGCACTCGCCCCGTACGCGCCGCGCAGGCCACGACGGTGACGAGGACGACGCCGGCCTGCTTACGAATCGCCTAACCCGCTCAAGCGCTTGCGTTCGGCTGGGGATACCGATTGAAGCAGTTGATTGACGAACTGTTCCTGCAATTGATACGCCCGGGGCTGATCCGGGTCGACGGAAGAGACACGGAACAGCATTCCGTCCGGAATGCGCCCGGTCAGGCCAAAACTCAACTCCGCAATCCTCTTCTGCGTGTTGCTCTGTACCGCCTTGTCGCCGATGGTGAACCAATACGTCAGCGGCTCCTGGCGTGCGCCCATGGTGGTAAACAGGCGCCGCACGGGAATATCGCCAAATACCGTGGCCAGTCTCCCGGCTTCGTTCGTGTGCAGGACAAAACCTTGCGCCGGATAGCACACTTCGGGCTTGTGGGCCTGCAACGAGCCGCGCTGATCGCTGCCATAGGCAAGCGAGAGCATGATGCGGTATCCGCTGGCGTTTGCGTAGCTGCGGGTCAGAATCTCGCTGTAGAGCTTGTCCAGCAGTTCCCTTGTTTGAGGATTGACCAGCTGCACAGACCCCTGGGGGACTTCGCGCCAGTCGCCGAACTGCTTTGGCACCATGATCTCCAGCGAGATGGCCGGCCGCTCGTCGGACAGTTTCGCGCCGGGCCGCGCGACAATCGCGCCAACACTCGCTGCAAACATGAAGGCGGCGATGACCAGAGCAGTTCGACTCGAGGACACGGTTGCCGGACTCCGGTTGATAAGGCGACTCAATCGAGTTCGAATGCCGATTCGTAGTTGTGCATGAGCGCGGGGTCCTGGGCGTGCTTGCGCAGGTAGCAGTTGCCGACGGCAAGCACGTCCAGCTCGGTGCCCATGAAACAGCGAAACGCG
>Ga0247727_10019524_pt1 | contig 10494 bp, 11 predicted proteins | sample WisWelCaveWW1625_FD_202498 | JGI IMG/M metagenome (GOLD analysis project Ga0247727, IMG submission 202498) | Biofilm microbial communities from Wishing Well Cave, Virginia, United States - WW16-25 | ecosystem: Environmental > Aquatic > Deep subsurface > Groundwater > Cave microbial mat | place... | reverse complement strand
ACGTTGTGGTCATGACGGTTTCCGTGATCATGTACAAGCGCATGGGCATATCGAACACCGATATTGCGCTGTACACCAGTTGGCTTTATCTGCCGTGGGTCATCAAGCCGCTGTGGAGTCCCATCGTTGATATTTTTAAAACCAAACGCTTTTGGATTGTGGTGATGCAGCTCATCGTCGGCGCCGGACTTGGCGGCGTGGCGCTGACGATTCCATTGCCCGATTTTTTTAAATACACTTTAGCCTTTATGTGGCTGCTGGCTTTTAGCTCGGCAACCCACGACATTGCCGCTGACGGTTTTTACATGTTGGCGCTTTCAGAGCACCAGCAGGCGTGGTTCGTCGGCATTCGCAGCACGTTTTATCGATTGGCGATGATCACCGGCCAGGGGCTGCTCATCATTTTGGCCGGTTACGTCGAGAGTCATAGCGGCCTGCCGACCGTGGAGGTGACTGTCTTTGCCAAACCTGATGCACAGAATATCGCGGCGATCCTTCCTGATTCCATGACGATCAATCCAACTGCCGGTGACTTGCGGATTATCCCTTCACCGGCAAGCCTGGAAATAAACACTTCGCCTCGTCGAAAAAATGAAGTGGATTCAATTCTCGCGCTGGCCAAAGCCCGGAATATACAAAATGGGTTTTACGCAGAAGAGAAGAAGGCAAATAAACAGGCAGGAAAACCGGAAGAACCTTCGTGGTGGCGGGTGATCGTGGCCAATCTGGAATCTTTTTTAAGAAAACATTTTGGCCCGGAAGAAAAAGCCGCTCGTCCAACTGATTGGGTTGGAAACGTGGCGACTTTATTTTTTCACCTCTCGAATAAGCCGGAGGTCGGAAAAGAGATCGTGGTCAACTTTGGCCGCGAGTCGGGAGACAACAGCATTGGATTGGCCGAAGGCGCGCGCTTCGTTTTCAATGACCGCAATTGGAACAAGCCGGTAATGGCGGTCATCCAACTGGATCCAAAATTAAAAACGGCTTCGGCTGCTTCTTTTCATGCCCGGGCGGGAAATATTCCATTGGCGTGGTCGATCACATTTTTCGTGCTGACGGGAATGTTCTTTTTATTCTTCATCTATCACCGTTTTACCCTGCCCTATCCGGCCATCGACGCGGCGGCGCCCGGCAACAAGTCGAGAAGCGTCTTGCGCGAATTTTTCATGACGTTTGCGTCATTCTTCAAGAAAAAAAATATCGGCGTTATTCTGGCGTTTCTTTTATTATATCGCTTTGCCGAAGCGCAGATCGTCAAGCTGGCTTCGCCGTTTTTGTTGGACGCGCGAGAAGTCGGAGGCATGGCGTTGACCACGGGGCAGGTGGGGTTTGTTTATGGAACGGTGGGCATTATCGCGCTGACTCTGGGCGGCCTGCTCGGTGGATTTGTCGCGGCAAGAAATGGGTTAAAATTCTGGCTGTGGTGGATGGTGCTGGCGATCAATCTTCCCGATGTGGTTTATGTCTATCTCGCTTATGCGCTGCCGGACAACTTTTGGATGATCAATCTTTGCGTCGCCATCGAACAGCTCGGCTATGGCTTCGGCTTTACGGCGTACATGCTGTACATGATTTATATTTCTGAAGGCGAGCATAAAACCGCGCATTTCGCGATTTGCACCGGTTTCATGGCTTTGGGGATGATGCTGCCGGGGATGTTCAGTGGCTGGCTGCAGGAAATTATCGGCTATGAGAATTTCTTTGTGTGGGTCATGCTGGCCACCATTCCGGGATTCATTGTGACGAAATTTATTCCGCTTGATCCGGCGTTTGGGAAGAAAACAAAATAATAAAATAAAATTTACGCCGGGCAAATATCTTCGACTTTCACCGCGAAGCCCGGCAACACTTCCGAACGCACGCTTTCGCCGACGCCGTATTTGCCGATGAGCGCGTACGTGCTGCCGCGCAAACCGTAAAGTTCGATGGTTCGCGCTTTGGGATCGATGAGCCAGTATTCGCGCACACCGGCTTTCGCATAAATTTTAAATTTATCGCGCCGATCCACTAGCCAGTTGCCGGGGGAAAGAACTTCGACAACAATGTCGGGTGCGCCTTCGACTCTTTCCGCTTTGACAATATCCAGCCGCTCTTTGACAACAAAGATCACATCCGGCTGAACCGGGCTGGCAAGGCCGGGCAGTAAAACATCCGTTGGCGCATCCAAAACCATTCCGGCGTCGCGATCCTCAGCAAAAGCCAAAAATGCGGCAGCGAATTTAAGTTTGCACCGCTGATGAATCGTTAAAGGCGCTGGTGACATAAACAATTCTCCCTCGATAATTTCATAAATCCAACCATCGGCCGGCAAACGGCAATAATCTTCGTACGTCCATTTGCCCTGCGGCGGCCATTCGTATTCCACACGGCCGGCGGGAATATCGACGCCGGGCGAGGAATGAAAAGCGGTGGTGAGGCTCATACTATAAACTCCAAACGGCTTCTTCAAAAGCAAGATTTATAAAATTTAGTTTACGTCAAGGCTTTTTCCAATCGTGGCCGACTGGGTTACGTACGGCACGCGCAATCGTTCCACCGGTTTGCCGCCGAGCAGATGGCTCTCGATAATTTCATTGACGTCGTCGAGCGTAACGCGCCCGTACCACACGCCGTCGGGATAAACCACGATGGAAGCGCCAAGCTCGCATTGATCCAGACAACCGGCTTTGTTCGCGCGAATCTTTCCTTTCAAGCCGCGCCGGTGCAACTCTTCCTTAAATTTCGCCGCGATGGCTTCCGAATTTTTCGCCGCACAACAGCCTTTCGCATTATCCGGAGGCCTCACGTTCGTGCAAATAAAAATATGCCTTTCAAACCGTGCCATCTTTTTAGCTTTTTTTCTTTTTATCTTTTTTAGAAGAGCGGCTTGCCGATCATCTCAAACACCATGTAAACGATGGCGCCCAGAGTCAAAATGCCAAACGGCGCCGCGAGCGCGAGAAATTTGAAATTCTCCGTCATCACCTGCCCGTATTCCATCGCCGGCAACGTGTTGACCGTGATATCACCTTGAATTTTAACCTGGCAGGCCAGACGTTCTTTCGCCTTCTCACCGACTTGCAGTTTCTCAAAAAACGACAGGCCGCTCACGCATTCGGCGGGTTTCACCGTGACTTTGTCCGTGCCGCACAAACCAAAACCGCGACAATTGACGATTTTATTCACGCCGCCATAAACACTCACGCCGGCTTTTTTCGCCGCTTTGCGCAACGTCGTTCCGGCCGGCACTTCCACTTTGCGATTTTCCGCTTCAAACAAAACCGTGGGCATAACTTTCTTTCCTCCTTGGATGAATGCAATTAAACGGTCAAAACTTCATCGGTGATTAAAACAAGATTGTGGCGTTTACCTGCCAGTACAGCCATTTGATTTAGAAAGTCGCGGCCTAAAAGGCTGGGGATGAGCTGCTTGATCTTCGAATCACGTTTCGCGCCATTTTTGATGACGAAGATATGATCATGATTGGCGCGATAAAAGCCGCGATCAGATTCAAAATATAGCTCAATGTCTTCCATCAAATAAGTCTTAGCGCTCCCACCTATTCCTGTCATCCCCTTGGACAGCTTTTGTAATGGGGCGTAATCTATTTTCAATTTTTCGGCATCCGTTTCGCTGATCACCGTGGACGACGAGCCGAGGTCAATAAGAAAAATTATCTTCCCATCGATACCAAATTTTTTGCATACAAATCGGACTTTAACGTAAGGGGCGTCAAAGCGTCCCCAGTAGCCAAAAATTTTCATAAGATCAAATTGACTTCTTCCAAAGTGACAAATTCAACCACCATGTCGCCGGCGTCGTTAGGATGATTTTTGCGCAAGCGCTTCAAGAGTATTTTCAGACTCTTTCCGTGATCGACAATCTGTTTGTGGAAGACCGCCACCCATTCTTCTTTATATATTTTTTTCAGTTCTTCATAATGCTGATTGAACCAAATATCATCCGCTTGGAAATTTCGCATCTTCTCCAAAATAATTTTCTCATTCTCAATTTTGGGGAAATGATCAAATTTTTGTTCTAAAGTTTTCGTCTTCATCTTTCACCTCAAATCATACAAAATATTATTTCCCTCCCGCCGCCTGAATTTGCTCGCGCGCTTTTTGCGCCAGCTCGCCGTTGGGATTGGTCTCCATCACTCTGTGCCACCATTTGATGGCTTCGTCTTTTTTGCCCTCGGCGAGGTAAATCACCGCGAGATTGAACATGGCGTAATCATAATTCGGTTGATACTTCAAAACCTGCTGCAACTCAGTTAAGGCCTGCGGGCGTTGCGCATTGTTGTAATACGCGCCGGCGAGGCTCATGCGCACCGGGGCGTTAGTGGGAACGACCTCCAGATAACGCTTGAAATAATCCGCGGCTTCTTCGAAGCGGCCGGCGATCTCGTACATGCCGCCCAGCGCGAGCAACGCGGTGGTGTCTTTCGGGTTGGCCGTTAAATCACTTTTATACTTGTCGATTTGTTTGCGAACGTTTTCCATCGCCGCCATGTCCATGCCCTGGCCGTCGCCTTCGGTCGGCGGGGCGCTGCTCATCTGGCTCTGGCTCATCGGCGCCGGATTTTTTTGCTTATAGGTTAGCAAAAAGAGAATGCCGATGAGAACCGGAATGCCGACGAGGGGAAGGAGAATCGCATTCCACGAACGCGGTGCCGCGGCGGTCCGGGTTTCAAATTCTTCGGCGTGGTCGTTGACGCTGGCGGCCGCGGCCGCATTAACCCCGCCGGCGGCCTGGCCGCAGGCGTAGCAAAATTTCGCGCCGGGTTTTAATTCCACGCCGCATTCACGGCAGAAGTTCGCCGCGCGGTCCGCGCTGGTTTTGGTTCCACAGTTCGAGCAAAATTTTGCACCCTTCGGCAATTCCGCGCCACAGTTTGCGCATTGATTCATGCTTCTCCTTAATCTCTTACAAATACAATCTTTGGAAAAAGCAAAAACTTTCACGCAAAGCCGCGAAGACGCAAAGATTCGCAAAGAAAAGCTTTACTTTGCGTTGCCTTTGCGGCTCTGCGTCTTTGCGTGCGCTTTTGTTTTAAGTGTTTTCAAACATATTCAAAATTCGGCCCAGCCGTTCAATCTGCGCATGATCATCATGATGCTGATAGATCACGAGCAAATTGCGAATCATCCGCGCGATGATGTCGCGCGCCCGGGCCGGCGCCAGCAGGCTGTGATGAAACGGCAGGCGGGCCTGCTGCAACAGCTTCGCGCAATCCCGGCGCGTCAGCACCCGGCCCTGGTTGAACGGATCGAAATAAAACGGCTCCGGCGGCGAATGATACTGGCAAATAAAATGCACCGGCATGTTGATCCCGCGAATCGGCAGATGCAGCCGGCGGCCGACGAGCAGAAAAATCACCGACAGCGTAATGGGAATACCGATACGGCGCTCCAGCACGCAGTTGAGAAACGAGTTGTTCGGGTCGTAATAATCTTTGATATTGCCGGAAAAACCTTCTTCCTCAAAGAGCACCTGATTCATCACGCGCAGCACGCGGTCGTGGTCGCGATGATGATGCAGCCCGGCAAGTCTTTGCGAAATCGTCTGCGCCAGTTGATCCAGTTGCCGCTGATAACGCGCGATCTCGAGATCGGGATAAGCGAGTCGCGCCGGCAGAAAAACCGCCTGTTCGAGATCGATCTGGTCCTCGGCGAGCAGGCTCAACAAATAAAACGAACCGGCCACTTCTTCCTGCTGAATTTGCGCGAGCACATTTCGAGCGGCGATGCGAATTTTACCGTCGCCATCCGCGCTGCCGGCCGCACGTAAAAACGTCGTCGCCGATTCGCCAATCTGCAAAAGCCGCTCGCGCGCCACGTTATGAACATGTGTATCGTCATCGCCGAGCAGTGTAATCAACGCTTGAATTTCGCCGTGTCCGAGCATGTCGTCATTCCATCGATGTTGAGAAGAAAAGTGAAACCCTAAAGTTTTTTCGTTGCGAGTTATTTTCGGTTCCAAAATGTTACGTGGCTTCGCGCGGCTTGCCAAAACGGTTTTCCGTGCCTTCAATCAACCGGCGCACATTCTTGCGATGGGTGAAAACAATCAGCGCGCCGACGAGCAGGCTGAATTGAAACAACGCGTCCGGCACTTCATTATTAAACAGTTCCTGCATCGCCCACAACACCACTGGCAGGCTGAGCGCGGCCACCATCGAGCCGACGGACACATAGCGCGTGAAATAAACCACCGCGGCAAAAATGACCAGACAGAAGATCGCCGCGACCGGATACAACGCGATGATCATGCCGCCGGCCGTGCCGACGCCTTTGCCGCCGCGAAAATTGCCAAATACCGTCCAGATGTGGCCGCACACCGCGGCCAGCCCGGCGAGAATCGGCATCACCGTCGAATCGATGTACGCCGTGCCGAACGGTTGCCATTGCGAAACCCATTGCGTCGCGACCACGCCTTTGAAAATGTCAACAAGCGTCACGAACAGCCCGGGCTTCCATCCCAGCACGCGAAACACATTCGTGCCGCCGGCGTTGCCGCTGCCTTCGTTGCGAATATCAAAATCCCGGCCGCGCAAAATTTTGCCCACCAGAATCGCGGTAGGGAAAGAGCCGACTAAATAACCGAGCAAAAGAACTGCAATCAACGTCAACATAATTCTTTTTTGCTTTTTTTTCTTTTTATCTTTTTTAAGTTATTCCCCCAGAAACGCCACGGCAACCGCGCCCGGTCCGGCATGCGCGCCCAGCGCTGGTGAAACGCTGACGATTTCGATCTCCGGCAGCTCGAAATATTTTCGAATCCATTCGGCATGATGGCGCGCGCCCTCGGGATTGTTGGCATGGGCAACAAGAAAACGCAATTTGCGTTTGCCGGTTGCTTCACGTTTGACGATTGCCATTAACTTCCGCCGCGCGTGATCACCGCCGAAGGTTTTGGCGACGACTGCAACTTTACCCTCGGCATCGAATGATAGGATCGGTTTCAATTTCAAGAGCCTGGCAATCGCCCCACGAAAGCGCGAGACGCGACCGCCGCGCACGAGATATTCCATCGTTTCAAAACTGACAAACAGCCGAACGTTTTGAATCGCCCACTCAACGCGATTTTTCAACTCTTCAATATTATTAACGCCGGATTCAATCGCCTCGGCCGCGGCGCGCACAACCAATGCCTGTCCGAGGCAAACATTTTTGGAGTTGACGACATGAACGTCGATTTGATCTTTGACCGCTTTGGCCGCGCGCTGCGCCGATTGAAACGTGCCGCTCAACGCGCCGGTGAGCGTAATCGCCAGCGCCTGTTGGTGATTCGCCGCGGCCTGTTGAAAAACCTCCTGGAAATCCGCCGGCGCCGGCTGCGAAGTTTTGGGATGATGCGGCGACGTTTCCAACAGGCGATAAAAATCGCGGTCGGTCATCGTGACTTTATCGATGTAGCTTTCCTCGCCAAAGATCACCACCACCGGCACGACGCGAATGTTGCGGCGGATAAATTCATCCGACGGCAAATCGCAGGCGGAATCAGTGATCAGCGCGATGGTCTGCGCTTCCGGATCGTGGTGGGCAGCCGCATGTTGCCGGCGCATATCCTCTTTTTTGGTGTGCGCCAGCTCGCCGTAATCTCGCGCAATCGTAAACACCTGCTCCGGCTCATTGGTGTGAATATGAATTTTCACCTTCTCACTCGAGCCGGCGACGATCATCGAATTGCCGAGGGGGCGAAGTTTTTCCTTCAGGCTGTTGCGGTCAATTTTCTCGCCAACGATCAACGCTTCGGTGCAAAATTGAAAGGTGATGTCTTCCGGCGCTTCTTCAACTTTCGCTTTCGCGTTGCCGAAGGTTAATCCGGCGCGCGCGATGCGGTCGATTTTGCCGGATTGCACAAAACTGAAAACGCCCTCGAGCAGATGCACAAAACCCTGCGCGCCGGCGTCGACCACACCGGCTTTCGCCAATACCTTCAATTTGCGCGGTGTTTCTTGCAGCGATTGCGTCGCCGCCCGTAGCGAGTCTGCAATCACGGTGCGAAAATCAGAATTTTTTTGCCAGGTCGAGTGAATCGCCTGCGCCCAGTCGCGAATCACGGTGAGAATCGTACCCTCCTTGGGCTCGGCAATCGCCTCAGCCGCGTTAACGGCGGCGCGCTGCACGGCCTGCGCAAAATCTTCCAGCGTCGCGCGGACGCGCCCGTGAAAACCTTCGGCCAGCCCCTGAAAGAACTGCGCTAGAATCGCGCCGGAGTTGCCGCGCGCGCCTATCAACGCCGAATCCGCGACGGCGCGGCTCATGCCGTCAACCGAGATTTCTTTGCACAGCAACGCGCCCTCCGCGACGCTGCGCATGGTGAGCGCCATGTTGGTGCCGGTGTCGGAATCGGCCACCGGAAAAACGTTGATGTTATTCAGTTGCTCCTGCATCTGAATCACGCGCTGCGCGCCGGAGATTATGGCGCGCTTGAGTTGCAGTCCGCTCAGATGAGTGATTGGCATGCAGAGCTTTGCCTTTCGCGAGAATCTTTTTCGTTTATCGCTTCCGTGCTATTTTCTGTCGTCTGGAATTTATGAAAATGAAAAACGCAACATAAATGTTGCGGTGCCTCGTTGGTTCATGAGTTAAATGTACTGGTGATGGCGGGAAAAGTCAAGAGAAAAAGCGCTGGCGCAAATCAATCGGCCCACGGTTTTTGAAATCGCCGTTGGCAAAAGCCGTCTCGCGTATGACTTTAAACCGAACGTCGAATCGTTTCGTTCGAGCCGAAAAGGCAATGTTTAGTCATGAAATCGAATACGGCTTCGCTGAGCTCACCGGCTGCAACTCTGAATGCCAAACAGCTTGTTGATACCGCAGCGTTTGGTGAAAAGATTCTGCGCCATCAGGCCGAGCACGATCAAGCCGATTAACACCGCGAGCCAGGCCCACCAGGTCGACGCCCCGGATTCCGACGTTAAAGAGGCCAGCCACAACATCAGCAGCGACGTCAGAATCAGCATGACGCCGGCATAATGTGTTCTTTGTGAAAATACCAGGCCGGCCATCAGCAGGATCGTGCCGCTCATGCTCGCGAGCAAACTAAAAATCTTCACGGTAGAGTAAGCCAATTTCAATGGTGGAGCGATGACAATCGTGAGGAGTAGCACCGCGGCTGTTGCAAAATAACGCGTTGGCAGGTCGCCGCCGGCCGTGCCGACGTTGATCGGAATATTGAAGCGCTCGGGCAGCGCGGCGAGTTTGTTGATGGCTTCCATAACAGTTCTCAATCTCCCTCTTCGGCTTGATTCGACTTTTTATCCAGACTGACGGGGCTCTTCAGCCCTTTGAGCGAGCGAAACGAGACTTCGATAATCACCGCGGATTTGTTTTGCTGAATTGCGTCGATGAGCGTCCCCGGCGTTGATTCCTTCGGCAAGCGCCCGACGTATTCCAGCGTGCTGCGGCCCGGCGTTTCCGAGGAAATATTCGCGAGCTGCCATTTGCCGCCATAAGCATCCAGCGCTTTGTCGACCTGCTCAATGGCCGCGTACGCGTCGCTCGATTCGACGATCAGCGCCGCGTTGGGTTTCTTCTTGCCCTTCTCATCATCGCGGTGCATTTGCGCCCATTGCAGGAGCCGGACCTGCTGCTCCAGTTCACGCTCGAGATGCTGCAGCGCCTCGCCGGAAGCCTGCGCGTAAATTTTTTGCACGTCTTTCTTGCCCGGAGCTTTCGCGACGCTGCGCAGGCTCACCCCGAATTTGTATTTCCACAAGAGATACATGGTGAGACTCATGATCACCGACAGCCACACGGTGATGTGATAGACGTGCGTGCCGCAGCCCATACCGATGGCGACGGCGATGAAAATGTAAACCGCGTCTTTGGTGTCTTGCAGCGTGTTGCGGAAACGCACCGCCGCCACCACGCCGGCCAAAGCAAAGGCGCGCGCCGTCACATCGCTGATTACCACCATGACGCCGGTGACCACCATCGCGAGCACGACGACCGTTTGCGCGAGCGAGGAATCGAAGTTTTCTTCGTCTTTGGTCAGCGTGTAAACCCACGCAATCGGCAAGGTAAAGATAAACGACAGGAGCAGCAAGAAAAACGTTTCAAACAAAGATTCAAAGGCCATTGAAAAAGTGAAGCCGCTCTCAATGATCTCTTTGATCCGCGTAAATTGCTGCAAATCATAATTCGCGCCCAGCTCTTCCAGCAAAAAGCTGGTTTGACTAATGAAGAAAAAGAGCAGGGCAAAATAAGCCACCAGCCGCCCTGGATGCGCCTGCAGGTCGTTTGGAGTTTGTTCTTTGCGTTCCGGTTCGCTCATTTCCTCCTCCGTGGTTTCGGCGTTTTTGCAGCTTTAAGATATTCTTCCAATTTTTCCGGCACGTCGCTGCGTTCAACGTCGATAAACTCTTTCGCGCGCGCGCGCAAATAATGAAGATCTAATTGGGGGCGATTTTGTGGGATGAGCGTCTGTAAATCAAGAATGTCTTTGGGGCGTGCGGCGATAAGCTTCATGATGATAAGATCTTCAATCGTGCAGACATTGGCTTCG